>OIXA01000098.1_pt1 | contig 111342 bp, 90 predicted proteins | sample 1587721 | NCBI WGS metagenome assembly OIXA01 (sample SAMEA3888900, study PRJEB22519) | human gut metagenome | biome: human gut; feature: human-associated habitat; material: faeces | place: Denmark | collected 2013 | reverse complement strand
AGCACTACATAGCATCCTATAAAACAGGATGCAAGTAGTGGCGAGCGCAAGTGCCCTCGAAACACCCGAATCCCACCCTGAGGCAAGTCAAGACAATTTTGATGTCACCCACTCACGGTCGTTCAAGTAATCTAAGGCAAAAATCATATCGACACTTTGAACATAAGAAATATTATGAACTCAACCCGATAATTGATGTGCGAATCCTGAGTTATTTATAATTTTACCTTTAATTCCTTTTCTCCGTCCTGTCCCTGATATCGGACAACGGTATATCTGCCCCTGCGCTCCACACTCCGGGATGCCCCATGAAGTTCAGTCAGACTCTTCTGTAATTTTCTTTTTTCTGCATCATAGTTTCCCACATCATCCGAGGTAAAAAGCAGACCTCCAAACAATCCATTTACCTGCGCCAGTAATGCTTTCTGTTTCGCCGACAGCTTAATATTGTCATCCCGCAGCAGATAAACATCCGGATCATTCCAAAACGCCCGCCCATTTAACTGCCTGCGATAAATCGTATTGCCAATGGTGTTTTTGGTAGAAACACGCTCTCTGTGTAGAAGCTTTTCCTTTGGAGATCCATCCCAGTCAAGCCCCACATCCGGACCGATCCGGCAGTAATCCACCTTACCAAACGCCGGCCCCAGTGGGACACCACAGCCAAGGATCAGCTTGTCTCCAACAAGCTCCCGCAGAAAATCCATAGCTTCACACATAAGCTGCCCTCTCGTTTTATATGGCGTCGGCTGCATACAAGCACCATAAAGAAAATCAAGCTTCACCAGATCAAAGCCCCACACATCCAGGACCTGATGAAATACTTCTTTTAGATATTCCCGCACCTGCGGCAGCTCTGTATTTAATGCATAAAAGGTACTCCAATTACTGCCACCGCACACCGGATGGCCATTTTCATCCCGTACCAGCCAGTCCCCGTGCTCCTGATAGCATCTGGAATTTTTTTCGCATACAAACGGAGACAGCCACAGTCCCGCCTTCATGCCATATGTATGGATCTGATCCACTACCGGCTCCAGCCCATCCGGGAACTTGTCCCGGTTCACATCCAGCCAGTCCCCCACATAGGTCTGATACCCATCATCAATCTGAAAAACATCAAAATTCTGTCCCATTTCGTGGACATGTTCCAGATTTTCCATAATGATCTGCTCTGAAATATTCTGGTAATGATTGTACCAGCTTGTATAACCTGTCATAGGACTTCCCGCCGGCTTATTAATTTGCATTTTTTCAAAATAAAGATCAAACACCTGATCCTCTGTACCAGAAAGCTCCACCAGATCAAAAGCATTCCACTCCTCCGATATCCTTAAGCCTGAACAATCCTTTTCTATGGTCATCTGCTGTGCTCCGCCATTATAATAAAACACGGTAAATCCGGCACGTTCGCTTAAGGAGCCCAAAAAGCGGTATCTCTCTCCATCCCGAAAATAACAATAGGTAAATCCATGAAACTGTCCCGTTCCCTTTGGCTTCATGGTAAAATTCACGTCACCATAGCGATCCAGATAATATTTTTCCACCATGCCGGAGGCCAGCGGAGATATGGCCGGTTCCTTTTCGAGGATCGTATGTTCATGGGAATCCGTCCAGGACTGATATCCATTCATGAAAATCTGTTCCGGCTTCCTGCCACCCCTGCACGACCATGGAAAGGTCATACTGACAGATTCCAGCGTCAGCTCTCCCACGGGATTTCCATAATCATCAAAATCCTTCGGAATGATCCGGATATGAAGCTCCCCCTCATCCTCCTGCCAGCGCAGAGTAAAATAAGGCTGCTCACCTCCCTGATACATTTCCGCCGCAAAGGGTTCCCCATTCCGGTTTCCCCTGATCAAAAATATAATATCTTCCACGTCTTTTCCTCCCTGATCAAGTTATCTCTCTGACTCCTTCGGCAGAGTCTGTAAAATAACCTCTGTAACAATCATTTTATATCTGTTCTTTCCCGCAGCTTTATCTTTCCAATATATCCAGCGTATGCGCTCCTGCTCCGATCAGATCCTGTCTCTCACAGACCGATAAATGGTACTGTATAAAAAGTTCAAAGGTCTCCTCGTCCATAGAATTCAATACCGGTCGCATATAATTTGCCGGACCATCCGGAGAAATAATTTTGATCCGCTTCAGATCTGCCGCCCGATTCAGTGCATCAATATCCTCAATGCGCATATAATCGTACAAGTCGCCCTCTTGTGGTGTACAATGAAAATCCTGAGACAGTCTTCCATCCTCCAGACATTGCTTTACATTGCCGTCCCGAAAACCGTACAGAAGAACTCCGTATTCATTCATACAGTATGCCACCAATATCCGGCCTCCCGGTCTGGTCACACGCTTTGCCTCCTGTAACGCTTTCCGCTTATCCTCAAAGGTGTACAGATGATACATTGGACCAAACAACAAAGTAATATCAAAGGAACTGTCCGCAAAACGGGACAGTTTTAATGCATTTCCCTGATATGCCTTTACGCTGCTCCCCTTTGATTTCAAAATCCCCAGATTATATTTCACAAGCTCCACTGCCGTAACATCATATCCCTCCTCCGCCAGCGCAACACTGTATCTGCCGGTGCCGGCGCCGATATCCAGAATACGAATTTCAGAACAAGCCGCTGTATCTGATTCATTCCCATCATTTTGTCTGTTCTCTATAAGTTCATCAATGCACTGATGAATATACTTCATAGAAGTAATATACTCCACCTTTCCGTGGCGTCTGGTAAGCCTTTTATCCTCGTTAAATTTATTGTAATATTTCTCCAGTTCCGTCATAAGTTTTATTCTCCTGATCTACATCTGATGGCGAACCACCTGGTACTCATCTCCGTTGCGGTAATATGGGCAGCTGTTTCGATGATCTGTCATAAATCGTACCATATCATCCTCATCCATATTTACATCACAGAAATACTCCTCATATTCTTCATCATAACTGTAATTTGCACAGGTATCACATTCGTTTGACATTTTTATCTCCTTTATTCCATTTGTAAATTTTCATTATAATGTATTTACCCATTAAAATATCAATTAAAATTCATAAGTATAGTAAGAAAATTATAACTCCCATCATAAACTCCTGTCAATTTGAACTTCGTTAAAATCAGCAAAAACAGGATAACCATTCATCTCATATTTATATGTTTTCTCTGATATCATCCCCCTCTGATCTATCCCATTCCCCGGCACAGCCATACACTTGCTGCCATCCCCGCAAAGGTAGCGGTCAGTGCCCCGGTTAATGTCCAGTTCATTTTCGTTACCGGAGAATGTTTTTTATCCCCGGTGGCAATAAAATACACGGAAATTGTATAAAAGATCGTCTCTGAACAGCACATCAAAACAGACGCTAAAAATCCCTCATGGGAATCGGTTCCAAACTCTTTATAAATATCGAGAAGCAGACCGGTGGCAGCCGAAGATGATACCATTTTGATCAGGGAAAGAGGCACCAGAACAGCGGGAAAATCGATTTTTTCTGCCATAGGTGAAATCCATGCGGAAAATGTTTCCAGCAGACCGGAAGCCCTGAGAATGCCAATGGCCATCATCAGTCCGATCAAAGTCGGCAGCACCTTTAATACAACCCGGAAACCATCCTCTGCTCCCTTGACAAATGCGCCAAAAATATCCGTATGGCTGCAGAGACCATACCCTACAATATAAAAGATTACAATGGGTATCATAAAATTGGATAAATATAGTAGAAACTGCATGAAAAAACTTCCCCTTTCTTGCAAATCCTGAGACGAATGTATATAATAACAGTAAGTGGTGTTAAACATCCTATTGTGCAGAGTTTCGTATACGGAACTCTGTCTTGTTGTAAATATATTCTGTCAGGAAGTCTTTCATTCACGAAATCTCCTAAACGCAGAATCAGAAAGGTTTGGTAAATTACATGAATACCGTTTTTATTGCGGATGACGAACTAATTATACGTCAGGGTTTAAAATGTATTATTGATTGGGAATCTCTGGGATTTTCAATTATTGGCGAAGCATCCAACGGCATTGATGCATTAGATTATATTGTCCGGGAGCAGCCGGATCTGGTACTGATGGACATTCGTATGCCCGGTCTTCTGGGAGTGGATGTGGTTAAAAATGCCAGAGACAAAGGATTTGAAGGTCACTTCATTATTCTGAGTGGATTTACTGATTTCAAATACGCACAGTCAGCCATCCGGTATGGAGTCGATTTCTATCTCACAAAACCCATTGATGAGGACGAGCTTCTGGAAGCCGTACAGGCATTAAAAGCCACCATTGAGGAGCAGAGCCGTCAGACCGGCACCTGGCAGCATTACCGCCAGAAAGCCCACAGCATGATCTTGTTGGATATTCTTACCGGGAAGGCAGATCTCGACCGGATCAATATAGAGGATCTTCGTATGGAGGCCGATGAATATCAGGTCGTTATTTATGAAAAATACAGTCACAACGCAACACAAATGTCCTATCGCTTTGCCGATCTCTTAAAGGTCACCAATGAAATGAACAGCTCCTACGAGCAGATCACCATTGATGCCAATGAGATCCTGTTGTTAAAGGGAGAGTTTACGCTTCATAAATTCCAGCAGTTTCTGGAGCATTACGAGCGGGAGCAGAAGCCTCAGAAAGATTCTCCTCTGGATTCTCTTTTTATCACCTATGGCAGACCGGTAAAGGATCTCCGGGAGGTTCATATCTCCTATCAGGAAGCACTTCGTCTGCTGCAGCGTCGTTTCTTCTGTGAGCACCGCCAGCATACCATCGGTTATGACCAGCTTCCAAAGCAGGATGAGGAAAACCGTTTTGAATTGACTCCGGAGGTACTGCAGTTTTACTGCGAGATGCTGATTGGTTATATTCAGGCCGCCAAGCGGAATCAGATGGCGGAAATGCTTCATGAGCTGGAGACAAAGCTGTACTCCTGCGATGAGGATATTCCCCGGATCAAATTGTTTTTGACAGATCTGTATCTGTCCATTAAGGAAAAGATTTTTCATCTGTACCATAATGCGGATATTGCTTTTCCAAGTAATGCCGAAATTATTGAATTTATTAACGAGAAATATTATTTATATGAAATTGTACTTTTCTTTACGGAACAGTTTGAAATGATCATCCGTGCTATCGGTAATCCATCCAGCGAAAGTGTAATGGATGATATTATTCATTATATCGAACACAATTATATGGATAATATCAAGCTGGAAAATATCGCTCCTCTTTTTGGGTATAACAGTTCCTATCTGGGCAAGATCTTTACCAAAAAAGTAGGAGAGGGATTTAATGTTTTTGTAGACAAGATCCGTATCGAGCACTCCAAGGATCTTTTGATCAACAGTTCCATGAAGGTATATGAAATTGCCGAAAAAGTCGGTTACCGGAATGTGGATTATTTCCATACAAAATTTAAAAAATATGTAAATCAAAGTCCGGCAGAATACCGTAAACAAATGCGTAAATCCGAATAAATATCACAAAAGCCATGACCAAAATGATCATGGCTTTTATTTTATGTCCATCGGTATTTTACCGGCCGAGCTTTTGAGCAATATAATCTCTCACCCGGGAAATCTCCATTCCAAGCGCATAGGCAAGCTCTCCATACAACAGCTCCTCTGCCTGATGGAAATAACGCTCATCTACTGCTGCCACCTTTTTTCCCTTATCCATACGCTCTTTTTCGTGAAGATAAATGGTTTTAATAATCCGCACAAGTTCCCGGCAGTCCCCACTGCGGACAGCCTCCTTATATTGGCTTTCTCTCTCCTTTTCATTGACGATCCAGATTGTCTCCAAAGAGGGAATCTCCTCTACAAGCTTTTCCGCTTCCTCCTTACCAAGCACCAGCCGCATCGGCAGTTTTATATGATCCACCGGTACATACACCAGAGAATCCTTTTGATACACCGGACGGAGTGTATAATATTTCTTCTTGCGATCCGCTACTGACATGGATAATCTTCCAACTGCTGTCACCTCACACACCCCATGTGTTCCATACACGACACTGTCATTTACCTGATACATATTTTCCCTCTTTTCATACTGTAGATTCCGTTTCATATTGATACTTACATTTGACCATAGATAAACCGGAAGCCCCTGCAGACTGGGCTTCCGGTGTCCGATACCGTTTCAAGTTCTATAGTAATTGTACCACATTTTAAGTATTTTTGTAAGTCAAAATTTGAAAAAAGAGTTTTTGTATGCTGATAAATTACCGTTTTATCCGTATTTTGTTACTGTTTCAGTGCTTCTTCCACCTCACTGCGGTAAGGAATCGAAGGAACCGCTCCTTCTCTGGTCACAGCAATAGAGGAAGCCTTTGCGCTCATCCTCAATAACTGCTCCACCGGCAATCCTTCCACGAGTCCTGCCAGGAAATATCCGGTAAAGGTATCCCCTGCCGCCGTGGTATCCACCGCATGAACCGGAAAGATCGGCTGCCTGTAGGTCTGTCCGTTTGCTCCATAAACAGCTCCGTCGCTGCCCAGCGTCAGTACAATCTTTGCCTTTGGGAATCTGCAGCACATTTCATGGAATATCCTGTCCGGATCAGACAATCCCGTAATCTGTCCGCCCTCAATCTCATTGAGCAGAAAGATACTGATCTTATCCATATCCACATCCTCCAGACGTTCATTAAACGGAGATGGGTTTAATGCAATCTGCATCCCCTTTTCATAAGCGCGCTCTACCATGTATGCGATATCGTTTACCTCATTCTGCAGAAGGAGAATATCTCCGTCCTGAAAATGGGACAGTACTCCGTCAATGTATTCCTTCGTCAGCATCTGATTGGCTCCTCCAAATAAAAGGATACAATTCTGTGCCTCCTTGTCGATCTGAATAATCGTATGCCCTGTCTTACCCGGAATCTGACGGATATATTCTCCATGGACACCATACTCCTGACAGGCATCCAGAAACGGCTGCCCGTCTTCTCCGATCATACCACCGTGATAAACCTCTACCCCCGCTTTTGCCAGCGCAATGGACTGATTGATCCCTTTTCCTCCCAGGAAAACATTCATTCCGCCGCTGCTGATGGTTTCTCCCGGCTGTACAATATGATCCACGCGGTATACATAATCCAGATTCATAGATCCAATGTTTAATACTTTCATAGAAATCACGCATTCCTTTCACATAAAAGAATTTTACAAATAAATTTCTGCATCAAGAATATAGCCACAGGAGCATTTTACAATAGTTCTGTTACCGTTCAGGATCACCTTCGGAGCATTCTTGCATTTTGGGCAAAGCACAGTAACTTTTCCATCCTGTTTCTTCTCCCTCACTGCCTGATCTGCTATTTCCTTCACCTGCTTCTTCTCGCAGGCGATTTTTTTCTCGCCTCATCCGTCAAGCTGACCGTCTCTTCTGTCGTGGGGTAATAGCCATATTCTTCATCAAAATCCCCGATTTCCCTAAGAACGTCTTCCTTACTGTCATCACTTGCATCGTACCATTCCATTCTCTTAAGATACGGACCAAGCCAGCTGTCATAAAGTGAATTTGCGACAATTCCCACTTCGCTAAAGGAATCCTTTCCCTCTCCGATCGTAAAGATCAACTCCCGGTCATCCTGAGATTGTTCCTGAAAATTACATCCCGCAAACGCATCTCTTACGGTCTGATATACCGCCCCCAGATCATGCCGCTGCAAACGCAGCACCTTATCATCATCAATTTCCACTGTAAGCTTATAAAGATAATCCATACAAATACCCATACCCTTCTACCCGTTACAAATCTCTGATCCCATTATTGCCCGATCAAAGAATCAAATTGTTTCAGTTCTCCTTTTCTCCATTTTAACATCTTACACGATTGATCCGCAAGATGATATGCCTAAAAAGCATTGAACCAGTGGTTTAAGAAATAGAAACAGTAAAAGGGACAGCCTACGAACAGCTGTCCCTTTTGGAGAAGGTATTTTTGTTACTTATGGGGTGTAGCAAAAACTATATAATGTATTGGGGTTTACGATGATTAGTATAACAGCGGGGTCTGCTAAAGTGTGCATAAACTTACCATCTTTTCCAAAAAGTTTTTGTGCATTTTTGCTTTCCCATGAAAAACAGCTATCATTTTCCATAAAAAATCTGAAAATGATAGCCGTTTTTTGTGATTTCTATCAAATGCGTCCATAAACGCCTTATTTGTCGGATGAATCTGTCTCCGTCTCTGTCTGATCCTCGTGATCCTTCTCAAAGAGAGCCTCAAACTCTTCTCTGGTAATACGCTCCCGATCCATCAGAATCTCCGCTGATGCATGAAGCACATCCATATGCTCCTCAATAATAGCACGGGCTTTTTGATAACAGTCCTGAATAATGGCACGAACCTCTTTGTCAATGTCTCTTGCCGTTTCCTCACTGTATGTTCTGCTGGTATGGCCAAAATCGTTTCCAATAAACACTTCATCACTGTCGGCATAATTGATCATACCAATGGCATCAGAAAAACCATACTTCGTCACCATATCGCGGGCTGTCGCCGTCGCTGATTTGATATCCTGGGATGCTCCCGTGGTAATATCATCAAAGATCAAAGACTCTGCAATACGGCCACCGAGACTGACCATAATATCCTGCAGCATCTTTCCGCGGGTTGTAAAGGTCTCATCCTTATCCGGCAAAGGCATGGTATAACCTGCTGCCCCCTGTCCGGTCGGAATCACAGAAACAATATGCACCGGTCCCACATCCGGCAGAACATGGAACAAAATAGCATGACCTGACTCGTGGTATGCAGTGATCTTTTTGTCCTTCTCGGAAATGATCTTACTTTTCTTCTCTGTACCGATTCCCACTTTAATAAAGGATTTATCAATATCCGCCTGCGTAATGCATGGCCGGCCTTCTCTGGCACAGGCGATCGCAGACTCGTTCATAAGATTCTCCAGATCCGCTCCGGTAAATCCTACGGTTGTTCTTGCTACCTTTTCCAGATCCACGTCATCGCTTAACGGTTTGCCTTTGGAATGAACCTCAAGGATCTCCTCACGGCCTCTGACATCCGGTCTGCCGACTGCCACACGACGGTCAAATCGTCCCGGACGAAGGATCGCCGGATCCAGAATATCCGCACGGTTGGTTGCAGCCATCACAATAATGCCTTCATTGACGCCGAAACCATCCATCTCTACCAGCATCTGGTTCAGCGTCTGCTCGCGCTCATCGTGGCCACCACCCAGACCGGTACCTCTCTTACGGGCCACCGCATCGATCTCATCGATAAATACAATACATGGTGCATTTTTCTTTGCCTCCGCAAACATATCACGGACACGGGATGCACCGACACCTACAAACATCTCCACAAAATCCGAACCGGATAAACTAAAGAACGGAACGCCTGCTTCTCCGGCCACGGCCTTGGCAAGAAGTGTCTTACCGGTTCCCGGAGGTCCCACAAGGATGATACCCTTCGGAATACGGGCACCTCTCTCGGTATATTTGGCAGGGTCTGCCAGGAAATCCACGATCTCCTCCAGCTCCTCCTTCTCCTCCTTTAATCCTGCCACATCTTTAAAATGCTTGGCATTTGGATCGTCGGGATCAATCCTCTGGGCACGGCTCTTGCCAAAATTCATCATCTTGGCATTGCTGCCCCCCTGTCCTGCTGTCTGTGCAGACAGGAACGAGAATAAAAAGAAGATGGCAATGATCCCCAAAAGATAGGGAAGAAGTGTCGTAATGATCCAGGATGGCTTCTGCACATCCTTCATCACATACTGATCTGCCAGCTTGCTGTCCTTACTCCGGATCAGCTTCTCTACCTCTGTTACATCTGATACATAAAAGCTCTGCGCAGAGCCGTCTTTCTTGCGGACGTCTACCTCTCCGGTAGGCACCTCCTCATTGGGCAGGATTGCCACGGATGTGACATCTCCATCCTCCAGATCCTGAGTGAAATTGACAATATTGTATGTCTTTTGTCCACCCTGGTCCAAAGTACCCGAAACATAGACGGCAGCCGCAATAATCACCAGAATCAGCAGATAAAAGCCGATTCCTGTTCTCATCTGTTGCCTCATGAATGTCTCCTTACCTGATATTTATTTCAGAATGAAACAGGACTGCCTGCTTCATTTCCTGTGCAGCATTACTGCTCCCCTCCCGCGAGGGCCTGCATTCGCACACTATTCTTCAATAAACTCCAGTGTGCCTACAAATGGAAGATTTCTATACTTCTGTGCATAGTCCAGACCATAACCAACTACAAACTCATCCGGAATGGAAAATCCGGTATAATCTGCCTCCATCTCTACCTCTCTGCGGTCCGGTTTATTTAAAAGAGTGCAGATCTTAAAGCTCTCCGGCTTTCTCTCCAGAAGCATCGGCTTCAGCATAGAGAGGGTATAGCCTGTGTCGATAATATCCTCGATCAACAGACAGTCCACTCCCTGGATCGACTGCTCCAGATCCTTCTTGATCGTAATCTTACCTGAACTGGAGGTGCTGTTTCCATAACTGGATACAGACATAAAATCAATCGTTACAGGCATCTTCAAGTGCTTTGCGAGCTCACATGAGAAGAATACACTTCCCTTCAAAATACAGATCAGACGCAAGGGCTTCATCCCATATTCTTCGTTGATCTGGTCTGCCATCTCTTTAATCCTGTTTTCCACCTGCTCCCGGGAAAACATAACATGTACTATTTCTTTCATCTTTTTTCTCACTCTCAGTAATCATTTTTATACATAAAATTTCCTCTGTCCTGTCCGATACATAATATCCGGCACTGACTCTGTCAAGCTCCGGGATCCATACAACGTGACTTCCCTCTGCCAGTATCCATATCTTCCTGCGATCTTCTCTGGGAACATGCCTGTCGATCAACAGACGATTCAGAGGTTTCTTCCGTGTCCCCTGTTCATCCAGCCACAGAAAATCACCTTCTTCAGGATGACGAAATTCAAGCATACCATTTATTTTAGCATAATCAAACCATTTCGTACAGTTATTTTTCGGTATTTTTCTTTCATTATCTTCAAATGCTTCAAAAAAATTCTTCCGCTGCAATAAAAGCTTTATTTCTTTGCCTTCTGTGCCGCACAGCACAATACTTTCCGGTTCTTTCCCCGCAGGATCCCAACACGGATAAGTATTGTCCTCCGTCCCGTTTCTGCCCGCTTCTGCCGTGTTTTCTGTTTCTGCCGCAGTTTTTCCTTGTTTTGCTTTATCCGGATGCTGTACCTTATTCGGATACTCTTTGCGGATCCAGAGGATATCGTAATCCCTGCCGGCCACCAGACCATAAGGCAGAGAAATCCGTTTGCCGCTCTCCCCTGCCGCCAGAGCAAGCAGAGCCTCCAGATGACGGCTGGTGATATCCTTCCGGTGCTCCGCCGCCTGTGTGATCATCCAATAAGCAAACTCTCTCTGCAGTGCTTTTGGAAGCATTTGAAGCTCCCTGACCCTTGCCCGAAGCTCTTTGCGCCCGGCAAATCCCTCTTCCGGGAAATCCGCCACCAGCTCCGGAAGACGTTTCGCAAGCTCCTCCTCCAAAAACGCCTGTACCTCCTGCATCCGGACTGCAGTACGTGCCAGATGCTCCGACGCTCTGCGATTGACGCACTCCTCCAGCAGAGGCAGTATCTTCAGACGGATCTGATTACGGCTGCAATCTGCCTCCTGATTTGTGCTGTCCTCGCACCAGGACTGGGAGATCTGTCCCAATTCACGGACAATTTGATCGTGACATAAAAAGAGCAGTGGACGGATATATCTGCCATTCCTTGGGCACATTCCCCCCATTCCCCTCACACCACTGCCCCGCAGCATCTGAAACAGGACCGTTTCTGCCTGATCGTCCTGATGGTGAGCGATCGCCACCTTTTGGAAGCCATACTGCTCTGCTGTTTCTTCAATGCACCGATAGCGATATATTCTGGCCGCCTCTTCCAGAGAATATTTCTGTTCCTGTACCATTTTAGGGACATCTCCCCTGCATATGTGAATTCTGATGCCATTCTCCTCCGCAAAACTCTTACAAAACATCTCATCCCGTTCTGCTTCTTCTCCCCGGATCTGGTGATTCACATGGATCAGCTCCACCACAAAGTCCCATTCCTGGGACAACTCCAACAATGCCCGTGCCAGATATACCGAATCCGCTCCGCCGGAAAATGCCACCAGCACACGATCGGACGGCTCCAGCAAATGATTTTGTCTGCAAAAGTCCTTCACCTCATGGTATGATTCCAGTCTCATTGCGTAAGTTATCTCCTTTATGACAGCCGCAGCTGTCTGTTTTTGTAAGACGGCACGTATGAATTCTCTCTGGTTCTTTCCCAGACAGCAGCTACGACCACGCTCATATCATCATTTACTTTTCCTCCACTCTGAGCCACGGCCTCATCAACAATATATTCTGCAAGCTCCTGAGGATTGACAATTCTCTGCTCCTGAAGCAGACGCTCCAGTTCCTCCTCCCGGCCTGCAAACGCATCTACAATGCCATCTGTCATCATTATAACATAATCTCCGGAATATATCTCCGTCTTCTCAAAATACGGTTCAGCCTCCTGATAGACCCCCACCGGAAGTGCCTGTCCCTCAATCCGTTCCACGCCTTTTCCCCTGCGGATCCATGTGGCAGCCGCCCCGTTTTTCATAAACTGGCAGCTTCCCTGATACAGGTCCAGTACCACCACATCTGCCGTAGCAAAGCTGGTCTGTACTGCCTCCGGCATATAAAGAGAATTGATCAGCTTCAAAGCAGAGATTTTGGAAAATCCGGCTTCTGTCATCTGTTCCAGCAGTTCGATCACCACCTGGCTTTCCCCAAATGCCCCCTTTCCGCTTCCCATACCGTCAGAGAGTGCCAGCAGCAGTTCCCCATTGGGCAGAGACAAACAGGAAAAATTGTCTCCGGAAACCTCCTCTCCTTCCTTCATCCGTCTTCCCACACCTGTCACTGCCAGATATGGCGTATCTTCTACAAAAACCATTTCTGTTTCCTTCTTCGGAATCACATTATGACTTTCTCTGGACGGCATAAACGACCGTCCAAAAAGATCCGACAAAACACCGGCAGTCTCCCTCGCCGTCACCAGCCTCCCCTTCCCTGTATGGGCCTTCATCCGGATTTCCAGCCGGTCCCGCTTGTCCCGGTAAATGATCAGATCCTCCACCTTTACCCTCATTCCCGCAAGCTCCCGTTTGATCACATTTTCCATCTCCTCCGGCACCTTTGCTGTCTGTCCTGCATCTCCCGCAAGTTCCCGGAAAAGATCTCCCACCTGTTCCATCTGTCCGGCCAGCACCCGTCTATTCTGGGCAAGCTGATTCTGAAAGCTCATCACGGTGCGCGCCATCCGAAGTCCCTGATTTGCCTCCATCAAAAACCAGTCCGGATGAATACATTCCTCCACGAACTCCGCCGGCATCTGATCAATGCGCAGCATTCCCTGCTCCTGCATCTCCATCAGATGCGAAACTACCTCCGGACGATTTACCGCCACCTGTCCCATACAATATTCCCGGTGACTGCATTTATCACAGACCTGCTCTGCCATCTCCTTCATCAGAAGCCTTACATCCCGGCGGTTTACTCCTGTTTTTTCTTCACTCTGCTTTTGCAGTACACGGGCAAGCTGCCGGAAGGAATCCGAAAAACCCTCCAGCTTATTTTTCATCTGCAGGCCTTCGGGATTTTCTCCTGACCCCTGTTCCCCATAAAGAGGAATTCGTATCCGTCGAAGCATCTTGTCCGGCACTGCTGCCAGGATCAGGCTGTCTATGACCAGCATTTTGATCATTCCCAGATCAAGCATATCACGGTTGAGACTGATCCCAATCCCAAATGCCCCCAGCAAATAAGCGGACAGGCTCCACATTTTCCCTTTATCCCGGAATAATGCCGTGATCATTCCCAACAGGCAGAGACTCCCCACAAAACCTTCATCCTGTCCCATAAGAGACAAAATAATTCCTCCTGCCGCCCCCGCCACAGCACCCACGCCTATTCCATACTGATACCCCGCAAAAGGCACCAGCAAAAGCATCACAAGCACGGTCAGCGAAATATCACGGATCATCACCTCCGGGATGCCATATAGCGCAAGCATTCCCATCAGCACCAGACTAAGCAGCTGTTCCTGACTGATCTGCCGTCCTCTCCGGAAGTGGAACAAATACTGCTGTCCCTCCAGAAAAACTCTCGCCAATGCCACCACCAGTACCGGTTCCAATATCGTAAATAAAATATCCTTCCACTGATATGGCAAAATGGTATACTGAGTCACAGACAGGACAGCCAGCGTTGCCGCCATCAGTCCCGAAGACTGCCAGATACTCCATTTCATTCCCTGCCGTTCCATGAGATTTTTGGCAACAACAATCCCAAGCATACCGACACCGTAACGAAGGACCTCTTCCACCGGTAACGCGGAAAGCATCCCCAGTCCCACCGAAAATAGCAACGGCACAACTCCTCCGCCCTGGGCCAGTGCTCCCGCAAAAAAAGCTGCCCCAGCAGGATTTCGTTCCAGCAGGACCACACGCCCGATCAAAAAACCAAACAACAGCTGCACCAACATTTTTTTATGAATTTTTTTCATGACACATCCCCCTCTGTTTTCGTCAGTGCAACAAAGTATAGAAAAGAATTTTCAAATATTTTGTCAAAATCGGGAACCTGTCCAAAATATTTTCCTCGACAAAAATATGCAAAAAAAGAGCCTCACATTTCTGTGAAACTCTTTTTATTATTTGTCGTTTGGTTCAAAGATAATCTCATTAGGATATACAAGACCCAGCTTATCGCGGGCCACCTCTTCGGTATATTCCTTTGTCTTTGCATAGGATTCATAGTCCTTAATCTCAGCCTTCTGCTCATTCAGCTTTTTCTTTTCCTTCTTAAGCTCTGAAATCTGTGCTGAATACTTCGCCGACTCCGCCTTTAATGTGATCGTCTTATAAGTGAATGTTCCACACAGAACACAACACAACACAATCACACCGACAACCGTAAACGGACTCAGCTTCTTTTTACGTCTTCGTCGTGCCATATACTTCATCAACTCCCCTTGGACCAGCCACATTTCGTCCCCCAACGAAATACAACGGTCAATGCCTCTCAGACAGTCCATATCTAGTACAACCGATCAGTAACATATACCAGATATAGCGTCCAAATAAAATGTCAGTAAAACCTGTTCCGAATGCCCATTCCATCTAGCTTTTGCTATTTGGTCCAGTTATTTTACTATACAACATTTTAGCTAATTTCGCAACCCTAAATCCTATTTTTTTATTATATTTGCCCAATATCCGATGCAGTCCGGCACGGATGGGAATACTGATTCCCGCCTCATATAAAATCCCTCCGGCAAGCATTCCGGCAATTCCATACCACCGGGGCACCCCGTCGATCATCCGGAAAAACAAAATAAATACCGGAATGCCGGACAAACTCCAGTACAGCCAGTCCTCCACCCACACCCATATTTTTCCATGAGGAAGGAACCACCGCCAGAGCCGCAGGATATCATATCCAAACATCAAAAACATTCCTGCGCACAATGTCGTGATCTGAAAATAAATCTGTTCCTGAATGATCTGTCTCACTGAAACATTCTCCCTAAAAATGATGTTGCTTTCTTCTCAGGATCATTCTTGTCGGAATACGCAAAGCTGTCGATCCTTCCATCTACATCAACTTCTCCCTTTTCCAGCGACAGACGGTTTACATGAAGTTCATCCCCCTTGATCAGAAGAATGCCCTGCTCCGTCTCCAGATATACCTCCTTCGCATCAAAGGAAAGGACATCCCGCACCCCGGACATCACTGCTGTGCGCCGCCCATTCAGATATACCTTATGTACCCCTCTGTTTTCATGTAAATTTCTATTGTCTTCCATTTTCCTGTCTCCATTTCTGTACCGCAAAACCCTTAAGAACAACTTAAACCGAAGGCAGCTTTCTAACTATGTCAAAAATAAAAACCGCCTGCATAACAAATATATATGCAGACGGTTCTGGGATTATGTTCCTGTCTTTTCTTTTTTGAAAATGTTCTCTTCCGAAACACCCCTTAAAGAACGCGGTACAGTTCCTTCGCTTCATCCTTTTTATATGTTTCTTCGATACTGAGAACCTCAACCTTCACAACCTTATCCCCAAAGGTAATCTCAATAATATCTCCCACTTTTATGTTAAGGGATGCCTTTGCCACTTTCCCATTAACCTGAATCCTGCCGGCATCACACGCCTCATTGGCAACCGGTCTTCTCTTGATCAGTCTGGAAACCTTTAAGTATTTATCTAATCTCATAATAATTCCCCCTATAGCTTCTATCAATAAATATAAGATGTTTTACTTTTTAATTTACTAAAACTTCCCACACCAAGAACTATAATATGCCCATACTGTTTCTGATGTTCCGGGGTATTGAATATGATTTTTGTCTTTTAAGAATCTGAATCCCCGGAGCTGTGTCTGGAAATTGCCTTGTCACTAACGACTTGCGGGAAGTCTGATTGCTTTGCTGTTTCGATGCTCGATAAACGTGTCTTCCCGTACTCGCCTCCAGGTGGGATTCAGGTGTTTCGAAGGGCACTTTCGCACTCGCTGGTGTTTACGCTGCGTTTTTTGCAGCGTTATGCACCACTGCGTAGTGCGACGTAGCGGGAGCGTGCCCACCGAAATAACTGAGCCCACCCCGGAGGCTCGATCGTCCAGGCACGTATTCATCGAAACATTGCAAAGCAAAGACTTCCAGGCAAGCCTACTGATCTGCGGCAATTTCCAGATCACAGCCTTCCGGGTGCATTCTTCTTAGGAGCCAAAAATCATATTGAAAACCGTGCCACATCAGAAACAGTCTGGGCACAATTTATTTTCCGGTGTGGGAAGTCTGAGTTAATAACTCAAGATGCGTTTTGCAACAATTTCATTGTACACGTTTTCCGACACCGGCTCAAGGTGTTTTTCATTTACTTGTGCCGAATTCCACACAAAAAGAACACACGTCGTTCACGCCATATATGAACCGTTCACGCAAATATTCTCATTTACTTGATTTATCCCATATAATCATATAATAAAGAAGAATTTTATTTTGAGTTTATACAAGGAGGATACGATATGAATAAAAAAAATATACCAAAATATTTCCCGGGCTTGTTCTTCCCTGCACTGGTGCTTTTATTACTTACGATCACCATAAATGTACCCACTGCATTTGCGGCTGCATCAAATGAGGAAATCTCCGCTTTCGAAAAGCTGGATGCAGTCTTTCAGGAGTACCTGCTCAAAGAATGTATTGATGAAAATAAATCGACTTACACCGACGACCAGCTCAAAGAGATGACAGATGATCTGCAGACCTATCTTGACCAGTGCGATATCACCACCTCATATAAAGAAATGGAAGCGGTATCCCGCTACGTTGCAAACCGCGTATATTACAATTTGAACGACAAACGTTTCAACCCAAAACACGGAACAGAACTCACATCGGATAACCCGTATGATGTCTGGTTCTACAAGAAGGCGGTATGTGGCGGATATACTAATCTTTTAAATACTTTATTGGTATCCCGTGGTATCCCGAGCTTTGAGCTGTTAACAAAAACCCACGCCTACAGCATTGCTTACAACAAAGATTCTGACTGCTGGATCTACATCGATGCCACCGGATGTTCCACAAATCGTTACGATCTGGAAAGAGACGAGAACAGGGAGCTCCTTCCGGATGCAAAAGAGGTCTGGACCTCCGGCGGATATAACAGCGCCGGCTTTGATATGACTCCGCAGACAATGCTGTATGACCGGGCCGCCCATATGGTATATTCCTGTGGCTACCTGGTAAAGGACGGTTTACGATATTCTTTCCACTGCAATGACAGCAACTATAATACCTCTGTGGATCTGGATACCTGGAAAGACATGACAGACTGGAATATGACGCTGTACGGACCATGGAGTGAAGATTATTCAAAGGATGTGAAAGTAACCGATGTCGGCGGTATACCTATCCACAAGGTTTACGACGGTTTTGCCGGAACAGATATCGAATCGGTAGATTTCAGTGAAACTTCCATACAAACGATTGCGACGAGGTACTCCTCTACTCAAGGAACCTTCGAGGGATGTACCAAATTAAAAACCGTAAAGCTTCCTGATACCGTTAAATACTTTTATAGTAAAACCTTCCAAGACTGCACCGCATTGGAAGAGATCAACATGCCAAAATCCACCCAGATTTTTTCACCTCAGCAATTTTCAGGATGTTCCTCTCTAAAGTCCGTGGACTTCAGAGGCACCTCCGTAACTCAGCTTTCCAAGGAGGTTTTTAAGGGCTGTACTTCTCTTACCTCCGTATATTTGGGCGAACAGGAAAATCTTTCCATTGACGCTTATGCTTTTCAGGATTGTACGAATTTGGAAACAGTGGACTGCTCTACAACAAATATTTATTCTATAGGTAATTACGCATTTTACAACTGCTCCGGGCTGACAAAGATCGATCTGTCCGGCAGCTCTATGGAAACGATAGGACAAAGTGCTTTCTCGGACTGTACCGGTCTGGAGGAAGCGATCTTACCCAAGACATTAAAAACTATAGATAATTACGCATTTTGCAACTGCTCCAAGCTGACAAAGATCGATCTGTCTGACAGCTCTCTCGAAACGATAGGGCAAAGTGTTTTCAGAAACTGTACCGGTCTGGAGGAAGTGATCTTGCCTAAGACATTAAAAGAAATTGGCTATCTGGCATTTTCCGGAACAGTGATCAAATCCCTTGATCTGAGCAATACCGCCATCACAAAGATCGGTTATTCGAGCTGTGCCAATATGGATGTATTAAAAACGCTTTATTTACCAAACACACTCCAGGAATTTGAAGATAATGCGTTTTCGGTCAGCAAAAGCTCTTTCGACAGATTATATATCTTTTCCGATATTCCGGAAGCAGATATCCGCGCTATGGCAGATAAGGCAGATGGTGTCTGGTCCGGCCGCTTTATCAGTTTTCCAAAGGGAACTTACACCATCACCTACGATGGAAACGGGGCAACTGCAGGCACTATGGACGTACAGACATGTATGATCGATGACTATCCTTTCGACCTTGCCAAAAATACCTACACAAGGGACGGCTATGTTTTTACAGGCTGGAACACAAAAGCAGATGGCAGTGGCGATTCCTATAAGGACGGAGCCTCTGTCGAAGCACTGTCAGAAACAGATCAGGCTGAAATCACCTTATATGCTATGTGGAGGGATAGTTCCGAGATATCATACAATATCAAATATGTTTTGGTCAAAAACAATGCAACAAATGATAATCCGAACACATACACCAATAAGTCTGATACCATCAAATTAAACGATCCTGTTCTGGAGGGATATACTTTCCTCGGCTGGTTCTCTGACAAAGAGTGCACACAGCAGGTTACAGAGATTACGGCAGGAAGTACGGGTGATATCACCCTCTACGCACTCTGGGAAGAGAACGATACCTGTGAACACGAGTGGATCCAAGCGGAAGTTATCGAACGGGCAACCTGTTCCCGGGAAGGAACCGCAACCCGCGTCTGCACAAAATGTCACAAGAGCGAAGTAATAACTCTTCCGATCGATCCTGACTACCATTTCAGCAAAGAGGTGGTAAATAAAAAAGATGCTACAACAACCGAAGAAGGATACACCGGCGATACGATCTGCACGGCATGTAAGAAGGTTCTCCAGCAGGGAGAAATCATTCCAAAGAAGGGAACTGCATCGGAGACACCGGCTGCATCCAATAAACCTGACACTTCTAATACACCGGCAGCATCCAATAAACCCGGCACTTCCAACACTCCGGCTGCTTCCAATGCACCGGCAGCCACAAAGAAGCCATCTTCCTCCAATACACCATCCGCAACAAAGAAGCCGTCTGCTTCCTCTGGTACACAGGATGCTTCCTCAGAGACTTCCACCAAAGCGTCTGCTCCAAAAGCCGTCAAGGGACTTCGTATTGTAAACCAAAAGCCGTTAAAGCTTATCATCACCTGGTTGCCGGAGACCACGGTCAAGGGATATGAAGTGCAGTACGCAATGGACAAGAAATTTACCAGGTCCTTAAAGAAAAAGACAGTAAAAACCACTTATTGTACTGTAAAAAAAGTAAAGCGATCCAAAATCTATTTCGTCCGCGTCCGTGCTTATAAGCTTCAGGGAACGAAAAAGATCTACAGCAAGTGGACGAAGGTTAAAAAGATTAAAGTGAAGAAATAAACAACACATCAAGTCACCAAAAGGTGGCCGAATATGAATGTGTCCCAAATTTGGGATATATCATATCCGGCCACCTTATTTAAATCAATAGAATACTTTTCTCATATCCTGTCAAGCAAATTGTTCTCTGTATAATATTTCCATTTAAAACGCCTTTTCATACAATGCCAGCACATCCTTTTTCGTCGTGCTTCGTGGATTCACAGCGATATTTCCGCTCTTCATGGCGTCGTCTGCCATAGCATCAAATTTATCTTTTGTAACACCTGCTTCCTCCAGACCGGCCGGAATTCCCAGTGCTTCGTTCAGGTTCAATAATTCATCCACCAGCATATCGGCAGTAAACTCTTCCGGCGCAGCCGGCAGCTCGGCAATATAATTATAAATATTGAGATACTTTCCTTTATCTGCAAGCATATTATACTCCACTATCGTAGGAAGCAAAATTGCATTAGCAACGCCATGAGGTACATTAAAGTATGCACTGACCGGATGGCTCATGGCATGAACATCTCCGAGTCGTGCCCACGAAAAAGCAATCCCTGCAAACAAGCTGCCCACCAGCATATTTTCCGCCGCTTCAATGTCTCCACGGTTTGCTGCATAGCAACGGATATTGGCACCGGTCAGCTCCAGTGCCTTCTCTGCCATAGCATCAGAAAACGGGGAAGCTGCTGTAGAAATGTATGCCTCCAGTGCATGCACCATGGCATCAATACCACAGGCTGCCGCCACTGATGCAGGGGCCGTCGTCAGAAGCTCCGCATCAAGGATTGCATAGGACGGGATCAGCTTATAGCTAAACACGGTCAGCTTATAATTCCGGCTGTGGTCGGTAATGACAGAAAATGCAGTTACCTCTGAGCCGGTTCCCGCCGTCGTCGGTACAGCGATCAATGGAATAATATCTCCCGGCACCTTGTCAGCCCCCTCATACTCCGTAATGCTTCCGCCATATCTGGCAACGACACCGACTGCTTTCGCCACATCCATCGGCGAACCGCCACCCAGTGCCACGATAAAATCAGCACCGCTTTCTTTATATGCGGCGGACGCCTTATCTACTGTCTCTACCGAAGGATTTCCCTCGGTCTCTGTAAAAACACTGCTCTCAATTCCTTTTGCTTTCAGGGCATCCACACAGGACTGTACAATACCCATTTTATTCAGATGAGGACCGGAAATAATAAACGCCTTTTTACCACCTGATTTTTCTGCAACTTCGGGGAGCTTTGCAAGACTTCCCCTGCCCACGATAATATTCTGTGGTACCGAAAAAGTAAATTCGTTCATGATATTTGTCCTTCCTTTGTTTGTAATATCTGCATCTCTACAACAACGAACCTATATATTCTCTCTCCAATACGGAGTTGATGGCTGCGTCGATCGCCGCATCCAGAGCAGCATTGATCTCTTCGTCGCTGGACTGCAGCGCTGCCGCATCCTCGTCCGAGATGACCTCTACCAGCGAGCCAAAATCCTCCTTGTATTTGAGCTTACATACCACAAAGAAGATGGCTCCCAGAACACACCAGCCGCCGGCCATTGCCCATTCCTGCCATACCAGAGCCGCACCGGAGTTCGGAAGCATATACATTACGATCATAAATCCGGACATGATCACCGCCATGGCTCCGACAAATTTATACGGTCCCACCTTATAAGGTCTTGGCATATCCGGTTCCTTTTTCCGCAAGATCAGGAAGGAGATGGATACCATACAGTATGCCAGACAGCATCCAAAGTTACCGGCATCACTGATCCATACCAGCATCCGGCGGCCTGCCAGAGGCGCCAGACAGGACAACAGACCAATAAGATATAAAGAATTGATCGGTGTTTTATACTTCGGATGAAGCTTTGCAAATACCTTTGGGATCATATAAGACTCTGCCATGGAATACATCGCACGGCTTCCGCCGATCATAAAGGAGTTCCAGCTTGTAACGATACCACACATACCGCCGACGATCAGTACCTTTGACATAACCGAGCTGTTAAATGCCTTTGCCATGGCATCTGCTGTCACCAGTCCGGAACCACTCATGGCATTTTCGATCTCCGTATAATTTAATACATAACCCACTGCCAGGATAACCAGCGCATAGAAGGTCACCGCCATGACAATGGAAAAAAGCATCATTGTTCCAATCTTTTTCAAAGGAACATTGATCTCCTCTGCCGCCTGCGGGATTACATCAAAACCAATAAAGAAAAACGGAGTTGTTACTGCCACAGCGATCACAGCCTTAAAAGAGGTTAGCTTGTCTCCTCCCATAAAAAGCTGCCCATCCAGATTGGAGGTATCTCCTGTTACCACAGATGCCACGATCAACAGAATACCCACACCTCCAATAATAACCGTGAGAACCGTCTGCAGGACAGCCGCTGTCTTTGCCCCACGGATATTGATATAAGTGATCAGCAAAGACATGATGATCGCCACCGCAAGCCAGGAAGCGTAAATATCAAACCCTGCCACAGAATAAAGATATCCCTTCAAAAAGCCGGGATAAATATATGTAATGATCGTAGGAAGCGCACATGCCTCAAAGCACACAACACTGACATATCCCAGCACGATCGCCCAGGTACATATAAAGGATCCCACCGGTCCCATAGCCCTGTGGCTGAACACGCGCTCGCCGCCGCACTGTGGCATCGCTGCAGTCAGCTCCGCATAGGTCAGGCCAATAAAGAAGATCATCACACCGCCAATGGCAAATCCAAGAGCTGCTCCCAGCACACCGCCTTTTGTGATCCAGTCGCCGCTGGAAACCACCCAGACCCAGCCGATCATCGCTCCAAATGCGATCACCAGAATATCCCAGGCACTAAATACCTTATCAAACTCCGAAGTCCTTTTATTCTCCATGAGTACCCGCCTCCTTTGCCAGATATTTCTTCACAAATTCCTCAATATACTCTGCCGTTCCTTCAATGCCAAGAACACTGCTGTCAATGAGCATATGACGATTGTGACGGGCCCCTCGGTTGGATCCGGTCATCTGCTTGTAACGGGCATGAAGCATCTGATCATTTTCCCGGATCAGTTCCTTCGCTTTTTCCTCGTCTACCTTCAGCTCTTTCATGACATTGCTGACACGAACCTCATCCGGTGCATAGATAAATACATTGACACACCGTGGGTTGTTCCGCAGGATATAATCGCTGCATCGTCCGATAATAACACATGATGAACGGGCCGCCAGCTTCTTAACGACCTCTTTCTGAATATAAACAACACGGTCTGTCAGGTTTTTATATTTCGGGAGACCTGCCGGTCCGGACGCATTTTCTCTTTTTCCTTTTATGTCCTTTCCGGCATCGGCCATTTTCATCAGATCATGGGAAACTCCCGTCTCCTCTATAATTTTATCAATCAACGCACGGTCATAATAAGCAATTTCAAGATTCCTTGCCAGGGCCCTTCCTACAGCAGATCCTCCGCAGCCATACTCACAACCGACTGTAACCACATACTGTTCCAATTTTACTACCTCCCGGCTTAATCGGCTAATTCTTCAACAGACTCCTTAATGATCTCGTAAGCCTTGTCGCAATCCTCTTCCGTCAGGATCAGTGGCGGCACCATACGAATGATATGTGCTCCGATGGCTGTGATCAGAAGCTTCTTATCAAAACATTTATGCTTTACATCTACACCGCTGATGGTATCATCGAACTCTACGCCAACCAAAAGTCCCTGTCCACGCACTTCTTTTACATGAGGAAGGGTTTTCAGTTTATCCATAAAGTAAGCTCCCATTTTCTTGGCATTGCCTGCCAGATCACGGTCAAGAAGCTCTCCGATCTGCGCCAGAGAAGCGGCACAGGCTACCGGATGACCACCATATGTTGTACCGTGTGATCCCGGAGTAAATGCCTTAGCTACTTCAGCCGTTGCGCAGATGGCACCGATCGGCATTCCACCACCCATTGCCTTTGCCATAGAAACGATATCCGGCTTTACACCATAGTTCATATAGGACATAACAGCACCGGTTCTGCACCATCCGGTCTGAACCTCATCCAACAGCAGAAGAATTCCCTTCTCATCACAGAGCTTACGAAGTCCTGTCATAAACTCCTTCGTTGCCGGGTTTACACCACCCTCGCCCTGTACCGGCTCGATCATAATACCAATCGTATCGTCCGTTACCGCAGCCTTGAAGGACTCCAGATCATTGTAGTCAGCATACGTAAATCCCGGTGTCATATTACCAAAGCCGACCTGACACGCATTGTCCGGCTGGCCGGTTGCACTCATAGCACCAAAGGTACGTCCGTGGAAGGACATCTTTGCGGTTACGATATTATATTTATTTGGACCATATTTCTCGACGCCATATTTTCTCGCCATCTTGATCATTGCTTCATTTGCCTCGGTACCGGAGTTCTGGAAGAAAATCTTGTCCATTCCGATCGTGGTACAGATCTTTTCAGCCAGCAGAGCCTGTGGCACCGTATAGGGATAATTGAAAGTATGAATAATATCCTTTGCCTGATCCTGAATCGCTGCAACAACCTTTTCATTACAGTTACCGGCACTGTTTACGGCAATACCTGCATAAAAATCAAGGTAAGGTGTCCCGTTTTCGTCATACATATACATATCCTTTGCCGTCTCTGCAATAAAATCAAAACGCTCATATGTCTCGATCATATATTTATTTACTTTTTCCTTCAGCTGCTCCTTGGTAAGTCCTGTGTCCTTTAATTTCATAATAAATTCCTCCTTTGAGAATACAAAAAAAGCGCCGGGTTTCAAAAATTGAAAACCACAACGCCTTTGTTGCATGTATGATATGTGATAAAGTTTGTTTGATGTCGTACATCTGATGTCCTTTATATTGGACACCATTAAAATACCACGATGCCTGTGTCTTGTCAATAGCAATGTGTAAAAAAGTTTGGTTTATTTTCTTTTGTGCATTATATTGTACAATATGTACTCTCAAGGTGTCATATCTTACCCAACAGGGTGAGATCACGATAGCGGAGAAAAAAGCCAGAACTCCTTAATACACCACAAAGAACGTCATAAACCGCACTTTCTCCTCTCCACGGTTGCGATACCAGTGTGGCTGATCCGATTCGAAACGAAAGGCATCTGCCTTCGTGATCACATGCTCTCCGTCCGCAAGCTCCACCACCAGCTCACCATCCATCACCGTGACATACTCTCTGGTCCGCTCTCCATGGCTGCCGCTGCTGTAAACACCCCCCGGCAGGATATCGATCCGGTAAATCTCCACAGTATTATTATCCTCGATCGGAAAGCAGTTCCATACCCGGTACTGCCCCGGAATTTCCTTGATGGGAATGGTCTCCTCCACCCTCACCAGATACGCATCCAGGGGCGGCGTCTGGATCAGCTCATCAAAGCTTAACCGGAGGCCGCTGACGATCTTGCCCAACACGCCGATAGATGGATTTGCCGTCCCCCGCTCGATCTGTGCCAGCATGCTTTTGCTGACCCCTGTCTGCTCTGCCACCACATCCAGACTCATACCTTTTGAGGTGCGGACCCTTTTTAAATTAACTGCGATATTATGTGATAAATAATCCATAATGCTGTCCCTTCCTTTCTGTGCCTATACGCAGCACCCCCGCCATGCATCTGTCTTTTAAACCGGCAATCTACTGATACAGATCGTCCAGCGTAAACAGGCATACCTCATTCCGGTCAATCTCATCAAACCATTTCGTATATCCACTCAGCGAAAAGAATAAATATCTGGTTATGCGGTACTTTGCCGGAATCGCTTTACTTCTTCTGACCAGAGTTTCATAAATGGATCTGTCAATCTTTTCGTTTTTAAACTTGCATTCTCCCACAACCATCACCTTATCTATGGCGGACAGGCCTACCACATCAATATCCGCCTGCCGGGTTGTTTTACCTCCCTGCTCATCCACAAGCACTTCCGTCCCCCACCAGGTTCCGGTCTCTGTCAGAAAGCAGTTGAATTTCCCTGCGATTCCTTCTTTGAGTGTATAATATTGGCACATTTCTATGACACTACACGCCTTTGGAATAAATTCATACCAGAATTTAAACATGAAATCCTTTAAAACATATTTTGTCTTTCTTTTATTTTTTTCTTCTGTAATACAGCGTCTTTTTTCCACAAGCCCTACACTGATCAGCTTATTTAAAGAATATAATATCCGAAAATTCCTGCATCAGGAAGTTTCGTGTCTCATCATACAGATATCCATCGGTCCGGAAAAAAAGCTTCTTAATATTTTCATCTAAGCTCTTCTCCGGATCGATCATAGAAAGATATTTTGCAACACCGCCTGTTACACCGTAACAGATGGCCTTCTCCTCATTTGTATAAGATGGCACAAATAATGCAGACTCCAGATAATCAAATGCATCCAATTTGATCTGGGAATCCCGCCGTCCAAACAACGGACTTTTCTCACTGAGCACCTTATCCTCCATAAAGCTGAGTGCCGAACCGCAAAGAATAATATATAGATTCTTGTCAGCCCATTCATTATCAATGTACTTTTTGCTTTTTTATTCAAATTGATTTAATTCAAACCAATTTGAATCAAATCGGTTTGAATTAAATTTTACTCTCCTACAAATCCCCTGTCAAACAGAAAAACCCCCGGAGGACTCATAACCCCTCGCTTGCACCAACTGCGAAAACAGAATTTCCGGCTTATTCAGGGCATAATTTGAGCGCATATCGAAACAATTTGATATGCGCCCTTAAAAAAGTTTATTATATTATGTCCATATTATCTGTGAAAATTGCAGACTGACGGACATTTAACTTTCTGAATCATACAAACATCCATTGATATAAATTTCATAGGATGCAAAATTCATATACTCTCCCGCCTCCCAATCATATCGGGTATAAAAGTAGCTACTGACAGTTCCTCCTGCATCCAAAGTCCCAATGTTCCATATTGCATCAATCACATTTCCCTGTGCATCCTTACACAAGAACATTAAATCTATGTACGCTTCTTTCGAATCATTATTTTTGATTTCATAATCAATCCGACTGCTTCCATCCTCATAAACTGTTTTCTGACTGGTTACTGTGATTTTGGATGTTAAAGGTGAGCAAAACTCCTCTGTATATGTTTGATCTACCTTGATGCTAACTTCGCTCTTTGACAGATCTATTTTGTCTTTATTCTCACTATAAGTATTTACATTCACATAATACAATCCATTCTTTTCCAGAAAATATCCGTATTTAAATGACTGATCCGTAACCGTCTCACCATCGCTTTCATATGTCAATGCATTTCCCTGTGCATCCTTCCATGCAACTGTCACTTCAAAATAATTTACTGTGACATCATTATTATTGACCAATTTCAGCAGTATCTGACCCGTTGACAATTTCTGAAGACTTGCCTTCATATTACTTGCAAGCGCTTCATTATCCGCATCTGCCGATCCCGGTGTAACAACCGGAATATCCGGTGTATAACTTTCTTCCGGCCGGGATGGATTCTCCGGTGCCGCCGTCTGCTCCGGTTTCTTTGTATCCTTCGGCTCCGCCGTCTGCTCCGGTTCCTTGGTGTCCTCCGGCAGCTCCGGCTCTACTGCTGCAGCGGCACGGTCATAGATCTCTACCTTTGTGATTGTATCATCATTTCCGAACAGACCAACGTACTCATTTCTCAGGAATTCTTTGGTCAGAGCTACTTCCTCTCCACTTGGACATTTCAGCTCATCATACCAGTTATAAGCGGATGCAGCACCACCGTTTTCCAATGTCACACGGATGACAGGATCTGTCATTCCCTTAATGATCTGTGACAGCTCATTGGATGCTCCGATAAAATTGTCACTGTATTTGTTCATAAGCTCAAGACCACACTTATAGCTGCCGATCCTTACCTTGATGTTTGTGAGACTCTCATTCACGGAGTTGGATCCGCCGTCTCCCTGCTCGTGATCCCTGGATGATGGATAGGTATCCGGCCCTCCCCATCCTGTTATGCTTCCGACAAACTGATAAACCACTCTCGGCTTAACCGGTGACGCTGTATCGTTCGGCTTCTCTGTCTTGACCGGTCCCTTTGTCACTTCCGGCTTCTCTGTCTTAACCGGGGTCTTTGTCTCCTCCGGCTTCTCTGTCTTAACCGGGGTCTTTGTCTCCTCCGGCTCCTCTGTCTTAGCCGGGGCTTTTGTCTCCTCCGGCTCCTCTGTCTTAACCGGTGTCTTTGTCACTTCCGGTGCGTCCGTCTTTCCCGGTACATTTGTTCCATATGGCCTGCCGGTTCCTGCCGGATTCTTTATGTTGGACGGAGCATTTGTCTTTCTTACCGGTGCCGTCGCTGCCGGTGCCTTTGTGGCAGTCGGTGTCTTTGTCTGTGTTACAGGCCAGAATTCCTCCGGCTCTGTTGTTTTTCCTTTAACGGTTACACTACATGAATATTTCTTTTTCTTAATCTTGGCTCTTATTTTCGCTTTTCCCACGCTCACAGCCATAACCTTACCGGTACTGCTCACCATGGCAACGCTTTCATTGCTGGATGACCACCTTGCCTTTTTGCCGGTACCCTTAAGCTTCAGCTTCACGCTTTTACCTACAGTCAATGTCACCTTTTTCTTGTTCAGTTTAATTTTGGCTTTTGCCTCGCCTTTCATAGGAGCCCCTCCAACAACACCGGTCAACGCCAGCACCATACTGAGAGTCACTGCGATTGCCTTATAACCCTTCTTCATAAATAGTTCCTCCTTATGTTTTCCTATCATAAAACAAGCTGCAAATATAGTGTATCACACACATGGTTTTATTTTCTTTCCGTTTTTTTCACTTTTTCCGCCTTGCATTTTCTTCCGCCATCATATAATATATTCTTTGCCGAACAAACATTCTGTAATCTGTTTAAGAATGTTGTGAAACTTAACTTTCACACGGTGACTTTGTTCCTGCAGTCCAAATTTTAAGGACTCGGAAAGGATTAAAATTTATTATGAGACATAAGCGATTGACTTTATATATATTCCTGTGGGGTATGCTGGCGGCACTGGTTCCTGTGGGACTTGTATTTCTCTTTCTGGGAGCACCGCGGGATTTTTTTGCCCCGGCAGTCTGCGTAGGACTTCTTTTTATGATCTTCTGCCTTTGCAAGATCCACTCTCTGTTTCGTTCCCGGAGCCGCTATATTCGCGGGGACTGGTCACTGACCGATCTGGACGATATCTCCGGTGCGGATTTTGAAGCTCTGACCTGCGACATTCTTGCCTCCAACGGTTTTGAGCTGGCAGAGAACACGAAGGCAAGCGGCGATTTCGGCGTAGATGTTCTTGCTTACCGGGACGGAATTTCCTTTGCGATCCAGTGCAAGCGATACAACTACGACGTGGGCATCGAAGCTGTCCAGCAGGTATATGCGGGACGCGCATTTTATGAATGTCATGTCGCGATGGTTCTGACCAATCAATATTTTACCCCTGCCGCCCGTAAGCTGGCAGACAAGATCGGGGTTGTTCTCTGGGATCGTGATATGCTGGAGAAGATGCTATAGGAAAGGAGGGATCCCGTGCACTGCGTTAAAATTTCTGTGCGTAATCTCGTAGAGTTTATTCTGCGAAGCGGCGATATTGTTGCGTCCGAAAGTGGTCTGGCGGATCCCGACGCCATGCAGGAGGGTACCCGGATCCACAAAAAGCTTCAGAAACGCATGGGCTCCACCTATCTGGCCGAGGTTCCCTTAGACATTACCGTACCTGTAACCTATGATGGGGTTTCCCTTGAAATTACTGTGGAGGGGCGCGCCGACGGCATTTTCCCGGCAAAAGACGGAAGTGGCATGACCATTGACGAGATCAAGGGAATTTACCGTCATGTCTCCCGTCTGAAGGAACCGGTTCTGGTCCACAAGGCACAGGCCATGTGCTACGGCTATATCTACGCAAAGAAAAACAAGCTCAAGAATATCGGTATCCGGATGACATACTGCCATATTCCCACAGAGGAGGTGCGCATCTTTGAGGAACGCATTTCCTTCCGGAAGATTGAGAACTGGTTTCTGGATCTGATACAGGAGTATGCCAAATGGGCTGCCTGGGAGATCAAATGGCAGGAGGAGCGCAACCGCACGATCCGGAGCTTACGCTTTCCCTTTGATTACCGGGAGGGACAGCAGACTCTCGTGAAGGGTGTTTATCAAAGTATTCTTCGGAAGAAACGTCTCTACATCGAAGCACCTACCGGAGTAGGTAAAACTATCTCCACTGTGTTTCCTGCCGTCAAATCCATTGGCGAGGGAATCACCGAAAAAATCTTTTATCTTACTGCCAAGACCATTACCCGGACCGTTGCCCAGGAGTCCTTTACTCTACTTGCGGCACAGGGCATGCGGCTCAAATTTATCACATTGACCGCCAAAGAAAAAATCTGCATTTTAGATAAGCCCCAGTGCAACCCTCAGGCATGCCCCAGAGCTTTGGGTCATTTTGACCGGGTCAATGATGCCGTGTATGATCTGTTGACCCAGGAGGATTCCATCTCCCGTGATATGATCCTCTCCTATGCTGAGAAGCATAATGTCTGTCCCTTTGAAATGAGCCTGGATGTGAGTACATGGTGCGATGCCATCATCGGTGACTACAATTACGCCTTTGATCCCACGGCATGCCTGAAACGTTTCTTTGCCCAGGAGACAGAAAATCCCTATATATTCCTGATCGACGAGGCACACAATCTGGTGGACCGCGCCCGTGAAATGTACTCTTCTACGCTGATCAAGGAGGATTTTCTCAAGATCAAAAAGATCATGACCACTCACTCCCGCAAAATTGCCCGCAGTCTGGAACGCTGTAACAAAGAGCTTCTGGAGTTAAAACGGGAATGCGAAGAACGAAAAATTTATGATTCCATTGAGATTGAACCATTTGTAATGAAGGCGCTGCGCCTCTCCTCCCTGTTAGAAGAATATCTCCACAACCGGACGGACTCCGGAGATTATACAGCACTTCCCGACATTACACAAGGGGATCCGGCTGCGCTGCCTCTGGACAGTGATTCCAGAGAGGATGTTCTGGCATTTTATTTTGAGCTGCGCTTTTTTCTGTCCATTTACGAAACATTAGATGAAAAATATATTATTTACGGAGACTACGATCCTGCCGGAGCATTTTATCTCCATCTGCAGTGTATGGACCCCTCCGGCAATCTGGACAGTTACCTGAAACGGGGACGCTGCGCCGTCTTTTTTTCGGCAACCCTGCTTCCGGTACAGTACTACCGGGATCAGCTGGCAGGACGGGAGGATGACTATGCTATTTACGCTCCCTCCCCGTTTTCCTCCTCCAACCGCCTTCTGATGATCGCAAGGGACGTAAGCACGAAATATACCCGACGCACCCCGGCAGAATATCAGCGCATCAGCGATTATATTTTACGTTTCATCCAGGCAAAAACGGGAAATTATCTGATCTTTTTTCCTTCTTACCGTATGCTGGAGGACATCCGGAGTTATATCGAAAGCTCCTCCTACTGTCAGGAATGTGTCAATGTTTATGTTCAGGAAACTTCCATGAGTGAAACGGAACGGGAGGAGTTCCTGTCCCATTTTGAGGATACACCGACAAAAACCACCATCGGTCTGTGCGTAATGGGCGGAATCTTCGGCGAAGGGATCGATCTTAAGGACAGCCGGCTGATCGGTGCAGTGATCGCAGGAACCGGGCTGCCTATGGTATGTACACAAAATGAACTTTTCCGGAATTATTTTGACGAAAAAAAGGGTACCGGCTTTAACTACGCGTACCAGTACCCGGGTATGAATAAAGTCCTGCAGGCCGCCGGTCGTGTGATCCGTACCGATTCTGACCGGGGTGCCATCCTTTTGCTGGATGAACGCTTCCTGCAAAACAGTTATCAGTCCTTATTTCCAAGAGAATGGTTCCCTTATGATGTCGTCACCGCAGACTCTATGGGAAAATATCTGTCCGATTTTTGGGATAGATAGTCAGTTTTCCTCATATGTCTGTCCAAAAATATCTCCCCGGATCACATAGATATCTGTCAGATCATCGGGACGCACCGCCATATAATCTCCCTTTCGGCCAAGGAAATATTCATGGCTTTTCCCCACCGGGAAAATCTTTGTTCGTTTTTCCAGACGGCGGGCATAAATTCCGGCCTCCTGCTTCGGATAACATAAACGGGCATACTCATCAATGCTGATAAAGTCCTGCTCCGGCAGCTTCTGAAGCTCCGGCCAGAAGTCCATCATCTGCGTAAATACATCCAGCGGCTCATTGGTAGTTTCATAGCTGTTTTCAAACTTCTGACGCTCAATATCGTAAATCTCGCCCTTACAGCCAATCATAATATATGTATCCTCTGCCGCTGTAATCTCCAGCCCGGACTCATTTTCCAATGAACGGATCCACAAGGTTGTTCCCGCCGGAGACACGTCCGTTGTTTTGACGTAAGCCCACGCCACCCGTTTCTTACGATAATATTCAAATGACTTAATTTCCTCTGTATGGGCTTCCCCATACTCCCTCGCATCGATCCAATCACAGTCCCGAAAATAGGACTCTGCCTGATTCATCAGATATTCAATGGTTTTCTCCGTCCCCTGTGCTTCCATCTGCAGCTTGAGTATCACCGATGATACCCGTACACTGGCACAGGACACATCTCCTCGGATCAGCCCAAAGTCCGGCATCAGATAATCCAGAAATTCCAGCGGACGCACCCGTTTTGTATCACTCAAAAACAGCAGACATTTCTCCTCATGTTCTCCCCACAAAAGCAGCAGAAAATGATTGCCCGATGCACGGAGCATATCCAGCTTTTCCTGCAGCCATCCATTATCCCACACCGCATTCTCCTGTTCCGTTTCCGAATGCTTCAAGAACTGCGCTGCCTGCTCCTCCGAAATCTGTGCCGCCACCAGCTTCTCATCCTGATCCCTGCAGCAGATCTCCGCCTGTGGAAGCATATGATGTCCCATATCCGGTACATACTTCCATTTTGTGTTTTTCTCTTCTCCCATTACTCCTCCTGTTTCTCCCATATCTGCCCTGCAAAACTGCGAAAGCTTCGGTTTACATGGGTAAAGCGTAAGGTAAGGAATCCATCCTTAATCTCAACAATCTTAGCATAAATCTCCGTAAATAATGCCCTGCCGTCATCCCCGGCGGCAAATATTTCCACATCCATCCCTATCCGTAGATCATATTCCTCTTTTTCGTCCATCTGTACCACAGCACGCTTGTACGAAAAACGGCACAGTCTTCCGGTGACACAGATATCCTGTATCAGTTTACCTTCAATGGGATACATATTAAACAGCACCCATCTGTCTACCAAATGAAGTACATCATTTCTCTGTTCCCTGATCTGGCAATTATAACTGCCCCGGATGGACCGGATCTCACACACCGTAATAGGATACTGCATTCCCTTTGCCTGAATCTCCTGCTGGGAGGAAATCTCCACCGGTGCATTAATATGGCTCAGACAATCTCTGGATGCCAAAACCTGCCCGCCTACACTAAAGCTTTCGATCCGGGAACATTCATTGACCACGCTGCCGATCACATTGTACCTCATCAGCTGCTCGGAACCCACATTCCCGATAAATGCCTCTCCCCGGTGAATGGCAATTCCAATTTCCATCAGTGGATATCCGTTCCGGGTGCAGTATTCATTGACCTGTTCCATATTGTTCTGCATCTTGATCGCTGCCGCAATGGCATTTTCCGTCTGATGCTCCGAAGCGATCGGTGCTCCAAAGACCGCCAGGATCGAATCTCCCAGATACTCGATCACCGTCCCTTTATGCTCCGTCAGTGCCGGAAGCATACATTGAAAAAAGTAATTCAACACATCCGTGACCTTCTCCGGCGACAATCCCTCTGAAATAGAGGTAAATCCTCTGAGATCCGCCATCATAACTGTCAGCTCCCGCTTTTTGCCACCGATAGCGGCCCCCTCCGGATGCTCCAGGATCTCATTGAAAATATCATCGGAAAAGTACTGCCCAAATACCTGACGAAGCAGACTGTTCCTTGCTTCCAACTGGCGGTTCAGCTTTACGATCTCCTCCTGTTCCCGCAGGTGGTTTGCCTGTTGTACCAAAAGCTTTTCGTAATTTTTCGTCACATCATGCTGCCATGCCGTCTGCTCAATACGCATGATCCCTTCTCTGGAAAACGGTTTATGTAAAACTACTGTCGCTCCCCATGAATAGCACTCCCGATCAAGCTGCTTTGTTCTCGCCTCTGTCATAAAAAATAACGGAACACCCGCCAGATCCTTCTGCTTTTTAATATAGGATACTGTGGCAAAGTCCTCTTTTTGGGACATACCATAATCCACCACAATCAAGGAAGGTGCTTCTCTCCATTCCTGACTTGCCTTTTCCACAAGCCGCCTCTCCTCTATGGATCTTTGTACCGCCTCCAGAGACAGCTTGCAGACTGCTCTCATTCCACCCGTGGAATTAATCCTGCGCTGGGCTTCTATCATTTCCTGACGGTCATTGCCGATCACCCATATATTTCTCCCCATATAATCCTCATTTCTACCATCAAAGCTATTTACCTTTCCTCAAGCAAATAGCAGTTATCGACGTCTGGAGGAATGCCAACCTCCCGTTCCGGAAGAAGAGCTTCCTGTCCGGATTCCAATTTCTTTACACCGGTCACATAAAGTACCTGTCCGGATCGATGCTCCGCAGCGCACACATGAAAGCCTTGCGGTCTCCATCTTCGGTATCTCCAGATACTCCTGCGAGATCAGCTGTTCGATCACCTTCCGGGGTACACCGGTCTCCCGTTCGATCACAAACGCCGGCTTTGCCCCGTTTCTTTGAAGAAAATTGCGTACCGTCCGGAGATAATCATAATTTTCTTTGCCACATTCTTTACAACGGTATACTCCCTGAGAGATTTTCTCCAGCTTCCCGCCACAATATTTACACTCTGTGGGAATGCCGCTTGATCCCAGAAATGAAGATCTTTTTTTTCGGATTCCCGTTGTACTGTGCTGTTTTGGGTCCGGCTTCTCCTGCGGCTCCGATTTGGTCACATTCTCTGTTTTTGATGTTTCCTGTTCCTTGGGCGGCTCCGGCTTTGCGCTATGCTGTTCTGATCCTTTCCCTGCCTGTCTATCCTTGTTCTGTCCGCTATTTGGTACAGTTATATTTCCTGCAACCTCCTTCGGTCCCATCAGAAGTGATCTGAGACGATGCTTCAATTCCTCGATTGCTTCCTTCGGCCGGTTGGCACAACGAATCGTCTGCACATTATTCAGATAAAACCGGAACATATCTGTCATTACGCTGTCATCAATCTGAAACGGCACAATAGTTTTCCGGTAATAAATGGCACTGTCAATCTCCTTTTCCACCCAGATTGACTGCTGGGATGCCTGGGAAAGAACCAGCAAAAATATCTCGCAATCCCGGATCGCTTTTGGAATCTCTCTGGCATAATTTGAACCTGCCGGGATCATATCCGGTGCGATCCAATATGAAATCCCCATTTTCTCCAGCATCTGTGTCATTTTTTTTATGTATCGCTCATCCTTTGAGCTGTAACTGATAAAAACGGATTTTCCCATACCCAATCTATCCCCCTACATCAGATTTCGTCAACCGCTACCCGGTTGCGTCCAGCCGTTTTTGCTTCATAAAGCTTCTCATCCACACCCTTTACATTCTCCTCCGGTGACAAATGGGAATCCAGTGCCTTCACACCAAAGGACATAGTCACGCGGATCGGCACATCTTCAAAATAACAGATGGAAGACTCTACCTTTTTGCGGACATTCTCAGCAAAAGCTGCCGCCTGGGACACGGCACACTCCTTTAAAAGGATCACAAACTCCTCGCCGCCCCAGCGGATCACCTCACCGGATGTTCCCGCCATATTTCTGAGAATAGAAGCAATGCATTTCAATACAACATCTCCTGCATTATGTCCATAGGTATCATTGACACGTTTAAAGAAATCAATGTCTGCCATCACAATGGAACAGGATTGTTTCAACAGATAAGGATGGACATTCTTTTCATAATATTCATAGTATCCCCGGCGGTTTTTCAACCCCGTCAACTGATCAAGCTGCGATTCACTGTACAAAATCTGGGACTCCAGTGTTTTGCCACAAAAAACGGCCGCCATTGCAAGTCGCTTTTCATCCCGGTCATCAAAATACCAATATCCCTGATCATCCATTTTATTGATCGCCTGATATGCCCCGATCACATCCCCCTTGGAGTTCGTCACCGGAATACAGAGAATGGATCTGGTCTGGTATCCCGTCTCTTTGTCCACCTCCTGATTAAACCGATCATCCTGATAAGGATCGTTAATCAGAATCGTCTCATTGCCGGCTATCGAGGCTCCCACGATACCGCTTCCCTCCGGAACCACGATACGGGGACTGTCAAGCGCTACCAGTGTCCAATACTCTTTCTTGGCTCTGTCCCAGTACCAGAAGGAGGCTCTTTCCGAATTGGCAAGAGTACGCCCAAGTTCTGTCAAAAGCAGGATCGTAGACCCGAAATCCTTCGTATCTACCATCTCATTCATAAAGAAAAATATCTTTTCTAATAGTTCCTCTGCATTTAATACCCGCCTATTCTCCATATAAGCCTCCTATATCTGTCAAGTATTCTAATGATATCCTTTGTGCTTCCGGCTGCGGTGTCTCGATCAGCACCGAACAGTTACTAAAATATGTATCATAATAATCAAAAAACTGGCTCCATATGATCTTGCCTGTACCTAAAGCCAGGTGAAGATCATGCTTGAGATCATTATCGTTAATATGTATATGCTTCATATACGGTGCCAGCTGGCGGATCCAGACTGCCATCGGAAATCCATAGATCACAGCGTGGGCATAATCAAAACAGACACCGTAATTAGGAAAATCCATGAGCCTCTCTGAAATCCTCACCAGAATATCCGGGGAAGCATCAAACATATTTTCCAGATAAATCTCTATGTCCGGAAAATCGGCCAGAAGTATTTTCAGATAATCTGCCGTCATATCAATGGCCCGGATATCATATTCTCTGGAGGAAAGCATCGGATTGACATTGGTGTGAAATACCACACCCTTCACCTGCAGCTTTCTTGCAATCTCCATGCTCTGGCGCATCCGCCTCTGCGATACCTCCCGGACCAGCGGATCCTGACTGAATACCGTCACATCCAGAAATGCACCGTGCATAGTACTTCCCTCCGGAAGTCCCACTTCCAGATAAGTATCTATGATCTCCTGCTGTCTTTCCGGATCCTCTAACAGCTCCGGATCAAAGAAATCGTTGATCTCAAATCCAACCCCATACTCTCTGCTCAGTGCCATATGCTCCCGAAGTGTCTCCACTCTGGAAACAACCAAATATTTTCCCATAACGTTCCCCATTTCTCTTGCTGCACTTTTACTTTAACCTTCTTAAGATCTCCAGAACATATTTCCAGGTTCTGCGTACACTTTCCACATTCATGGACTCTTTTGGTGTATGAATATCATCCATATCCGGACCAAAAGATACACAGTCCAGTCCCGGCAGCTTTCCGGCAAACAGGCCACATTCCACTCCGGCATGAAGTGCCTCTACCACCGGCTTCTCTCCATACTGCTCCTGATAGATCTGTATCATCAGATCCCTCAGCGGGGAATCCTGCCGGTACTCCCATGCCGGATATGCCCCGGTGCATGTAACACTTCCTCCCAAAGCCTCCATCAGACATTGTATTCTCTGTACCAGTTCTTCCTTCTCGGAGCCAATGCTGCTTCTGACAGAAAAGGAGAAGGACACCTCTTCCTGCTTCGTGATCATAATACCAAGGTTTAACGAGGTCTGCACCAGTCCCGGAATATCAAAGCTCATCCTCTGAATCCCGCCCGGCAGATTTACCAGTGCAGCGATCACCCGGTCTGTGTCCCGGCTCGTCATAGCCTTCTGTCCCGTTTTGACCCCTTGTCTTTCCCATAATATGTTAATATCCGGATCCGTTTGTCTGTACTCATTCCGGTACATCTCCCTCAGACCGTCTATGATCCTGCTGTAATCTCCCGATTCACACACAAGCTCTGCCACAGCCTCTCTCGGTATGGCATTGTCCTTCATGCCTCCATCCAGCCGAAGCAGCCGGAAGTTCCCTGCCTCCTTCAACGCATAGAGTGTCCTGCCCAGCAGACGGCATGCATTACCACGCCCCTTGTCGATCTCGACACCGGAATGACCGCCCTGCAAGCCTGTTATGGTAAGTCTTATCACTTCTCCGCCCGCAGTCTCCCAGACTACCGGCAGATGCGCCTCTGTGGTGACACCCCCGGCACAGCTTACCAGCAAATGTCCCTCATCCTCCGAATCGAGATTCAGCATGATCCGCGAATGAAGATCAGAGCAGTCCATGGCTGCCGCCCCCAGCATACCAATCTCCTCGTCTACTGTGAAGACTGCCTCCAGCGGCGGATGTGGAATATCCTCTGCATCAAGGATCGCCAGAGCATACGCTACCGCAATGCCATCATCGCCACCCAGTGTCGTTCCCTCTGCAAAAATCACACCATCCTGAAGCTTCAGCCGGAGTCCCTCTGCAGCAAAATCAATATCACAGTCCGCTTCCTTCTCACAGACCATATCCATATGCCCCTGCAGCATCACCGGTGCCGACTGCTCATATCCGGGAGAAGCCGCTTTCCATATGATGACATTATTCCATTCATCCTGCCGGTATTTGAGTCCCCTCTGCACCGCAAAATCCACCAGAAAATCACTGATCCTTCCGGTGTCTGATGAACCATGGGGAATCCCGCAGATTGCCTCAAACCATCGAAAAACCTCCTGTGGTTCCAATCCTTCTAATACTGCCATACAAATTACCTCACCTTTCTAACAATACCTAAAAATGAAAGCAGCAAGAAAATAAAAAATACAATGCCTCCTGCATTTCCCAATGAAAAATTAAGCTGTATATATTGTGCTACCGTTCCTCCCCGCATCGGAATTACTGCGAGAACGGCAAGTAAAATACCAATCAGTCCCTCTCCGGCAATCATACCGGAGCTGTATAAAAGACCTCTGTCCACGCGGTCTTTTTTTAAAGCGGCTGCTTCCTCTGTGTCCGCCTTTTGGGATTCTACCAGTTTCCGGATCATTCCTCCCACAAAAATCGGAGCTGACAGATGAATCGGCAGATAAAGGCCGATGGAAACAGGTAATACCGGGAGCCCCAGGATCTCAATCACAATGGCAACAAAAACTCCGCAAAAGACAAGCCCCCAAGGTAATGTGCCACCCATCACGCCCTCTACCACCAGCTTCATCAGGGTTGCCTGCGGTGCCGGAAGCTGTGACGAATTACCAAAGCCCCATGCCGCATGAAGCAGATACATCACACCGCCAATGGTAAGTGCCGCCACAACCGCACCGATCAGCTCTCCGATCTGCTGCCACATAGGAGTGGCTCCCACGATAAAGCCTGTTTTAAGATCCTGTGACGTATCTCCTGCCATTGCTGCCACGATACAGATCACCGTCCCCACACAAATCGCAGATACCATACCGGTATACCCGGTCATTCCTGTTCCCTTCAACAGTGCCGTCGCGATCAGCAGAGTTGCGATCGCCATACCGGAGACCGGATTATTGGAGGACCCCACAAGCCCCACCATACGGCTGGACACCGTCGCAAAGAAAAATCCAAAGATGATCACCAGCATTGCCCCAAACAAACGGACCGGAACAGACGGCAGAAGCCAGATCACCACGGCGATCAGCAATACACCTGCCAGAACCGCTCCCATAGGAAGCTCCCTTGAGGTGCGCAGATCGTCCTGCCGTTGTACTCCAATGCCCCTGACCGCCTTGGTAAAGGTCCGCAGGATCACCGGAAATGTCTTGATCAGACTGATAATACCTCCTGCCGCCACGGCTCCTGCCCCGATATACCGGATATAACTTCCCCAGATGCTCATTACGTCCATTTCGGAAATCCGGTCCGCAGCAGGTGCGATCATATTATCGCCGCCAAACAGAACGATCGCCGGAATCAGTACAAACCAGCCAAGCACACCACCGGCAAACATATTTGCCGCTACCCGCTGGCCACAGATATAACCGACTCCTGCCAGCGCCGGCAGCACATCCAGACCAAACGCCGTACGGAGAGAACGAAGATTCCAATGTACCTCCGATGGAAACAGCTTCAAACCGTCTGTAATAAACTTATACAGTGCTGAAATCCCAAGCCCGGCAAAAACTACCTTTGATTTTGCACCGCCTTCTTCTCCCGCCAGAAGCACCTCCGCACATGCTGTCCCTTCCGGAAACGGCAATGCCCCGTGTTCCTCCACGATCAACGCATTGCGAAGGGGTACCATAAACAGGACACCCAACAGCCCGCCGCAAACTGCGATCGCAGCAATCTCCGTAAACGACGGCATCGCCACCTCATGGCTTTCCTCTGCCCACATAAATAACGCCGGCATGGTAAAGATGGCTCCTGCCGCCAGAGACTCTCCCGCCGACCCAATGGTCTGCACCATGTTGTTTTCCAGGATGGAATCCCTGCGAAGCAGATACCGCAAAATCCCCATGGAAATAACTGCTGCCGGAATGGACGCCGAAACTGTCATACCAACCCGCAATCCCAGATAAGCATTGGCCGCTCCAAATACGACAGCAAGAATCAGTCCCAGTATCAAAGAAACTGGTGTAAATTCCGGCAGTGTTTTATCTGCCGGAATGATAGGTTTCCATTTTTCATTTTTACTCATAACAGACCTCTATTCATAATAATCATACTTCTGTTTATATTATGCTTGTCTGTCCTTCAAATTATACCACATATTTTCGTTAATGTCATTAAAATACGGCGCCGAAGCGCCGTGTAAGATAACATTGTATTTTGTTTTATAAAACCGTAGCCGGCGGGGAATCTGCCCGTTCTGCCATTCCCTGCTCTGCCACCTGTGCCGCAGAGACATTTTGAGAAGTATCTGTCCCCGTCACTGTCGTTGTCCCGGTCACAATATCCGTTCCCGCTGCACTCTCCATACCATTCTGCTGCGCTGTATCGCTGCTCTGTCCGGACTGATCCTGCCGGAGCAGATCGATCTTTCTTTTTAAATATTCCATGTCTGCCTGCAGAAGGTCATAATTTTCAGAACGACGATGCCCGTTCTTCTCCGCTTTCGTGATCTGTTTTAATCTCTTTTTTAACTGGAGCACCTGCTGATCCAGATCCGCTTTGACTGCGGTACTGTTTTGTACATGCTCCTGCTTTTTTATATTCTCATTTTTTCGTTCTTTGCTGTGTACCGTATCGTTGTCACTCTTTTTCTGCATTTCCTCCAGCTTCAGATGAGACATCTTCCGACGTGCCGTCCGGATCATTTTATTGGCATGGTTGATCGCAATCTGCAGTTCCTCGTCCTTATACTGTCCGGACCCCGCCTTGCGTTTCAGACCGGAAAGCTCTGACTTTGCAGAAGCAAGGGCATTTCCCGCCTGGATTCTGGTTTTGGCACGCATAATTGCACCGGAAACTTTACGGTAATTATAGGTGAGTGTCTTCTTTGCATTTGCATTGGTTTTGGATATATTTTCCCTGCTTTTGCGCATGCTTTCCAGAAGACGCTCCATATACTCTATATCCGACTCAGAATATCCCTGGGTATCTGCATTTTCCGATACATCCTCCCCGTCAGTCTCCGCTTCGCTTTCTGCTGTTTGTTCCGCAGTCACAGTGCCCGTCTTCACCGGAGTTTTTTCATTTGCCCGGTTCGTCATCTGTCCCTTTTCCGGTACAGCGTCTTCCGACGCTCCTGCCCCCTGATCGGTAACGCAGCTGTCTCCCTCATAGGAATACATATTTTGCTGTTGCCTTAAGATCTGCGCTACTCTGCTTCTGCCCTCCGACACATCGTACTGCACATTCTCATCATAAATGCCTCTGCGATCCACAGCACCCTGCTTTCCATTCGCTATACCTGTTGACGCCGTACGCCTTGTTTTTTCTGCTGAAGTTCTCCGGCTTTTGGAATGTCCGGTCACTGTCGTCCTGCCCCGGCGATAGGAACCGTCCATATTCCCTGTAATCATTCCCTGTTTCATTTTCATTCTCCTTGAAAGCAAACCTTCGGTCTGCGCACACATCCATGTTCTGATACAACATATCCTTACTATAATAATCGGCAAATTTCGTGAATTCCTTTATTTTCCATAGAAAACGACATTTTTCATAAAGCAGGATAAAAGAACACAAAATAAGCGGGTTACACCTCCCGGCATAACCCACTTACAACGGTTCATTCCTTTTCCTTTATCTGACCTTAGAAAATAAACAATTTTTTATAAAGGCTTTTCTGTGCCTTTGGCACCTTCAAAACAACCTTTTTGTTCACGCCCTTAAATGCGTTTTTCTTGACTTTACCTGCCTTTAACAATTTCGTCTTGCAATTAATGCTCTTCAGCTTTGTACAATTCCTGAATGCTTCTTTTCCAATCTTCTTTACATTCTTTCCAATAACAAGCTTCGTAATCTTTGTATTGTCTCTACATGCCTTGGCAGCAATAGAGGTTATCTTATAAACCTTCCCTCCCACGGTAATGGTATCTGGTATATTTACTGTCTTGCCCTTAACAATACCGACAAATTCAGCAGTATTCTTTCCGGTAATGCGATATTTTGCATTTTTGTAAGTTACAGTAGATCCAACGGTTACAGATGTTTTTCCATCACTCGTTGAAGATGGTGCTTTTGTGGAGGTCGGCTTCTGGGTTGGTACTGCTGTAGAAGACGGCTTCTTTGATGCACCCGGCGCTGCGCTTGGATTCGCCGGCTTATCACTTCCACCCGGTGCTGCGGTTGGCACATTCGGCTTGTTGCTCTCTGACGGTGATGCTGATGGTTTCGCCGGCTTACCACTCTCTCCCGGTGCTGCGGTTGGTACATTCGGCTTATCACTCTCTCCCGGTTTCGCCGTTACATCCGGTTTTCCACTGCCTGACGGTCCGGCCGGCTTACTACTCTCTCCCGGTTTCGCCGTGGTAACTGCTCCAGGTGTTGCTGTAGTGACTGCTCCCGGTGTCGCCGTGGTAACCGCTCCCGGTGTTGCTGTAGTGACTGCTCCCGGTGTCGCCGTGGTAATGGCTCCCGGTGTTGCCGTGGTAATGGCCCCCGGTGTTGCCGTGGGTACCGGTGTCGGAGTTGCATTCGGATCTGCAATAACTTCAATAGAGTAGCTGACGCCCTTCATATTATAATTTTCATCGCCCGGATAAATCGCTGTAACCTGAACTGTGCCCGGTGCTATTGCTGTGATCACACCTTCGGATGTTACGGTTGCTACCTCTGTATTGTCTGATTGAAACTGCCATTTAACAGAGGAAATCTTTGTAAATCGAGCTGTCTTTCCCACCATTAATTTATTCACTGTTACAAGTGGAGTTTCCTTAAGCGATCCTTTGTTAATCTGGAAAATGTTTTTTGCCACACCCTCATAACTGCCGCATCCGGTTACCTGTATCTGGGCAGTACCGGCATTGATATTATCAAAATAACTTACTACATAATCGGTTCCATTTGTCAAAGTTTTACCCTGCAAAGTCACAGTAATTGCAGGAGTAAACGCTGTTCCTGTATATGTGTATGTTGCAGCCGGCAGAGTAATCTGGGCACTTGAAATAGACTGCACCGTGCTTGGATCCCAGGTACTCCAAGTGAGTGTTTTACCTGTTTCTACCTGGTATGACAGCTTTTTCGCAACACCGTCTGCTGTCCAGGTCGTATTTCCATCTGGATAATATGCTGTCTTGAGTTTCCTGCAGCTGCTAAAAATCATATTGGCACGCATTGTCGGTTCAGACGACTGAAACTGTGGCAGATCTCCATAAAAATATACCGCAGTCAATCCTTTACAGTTGAGAAATGCACCATATCCAATATTCGTTACGGTAGCCGGAATTCGAACCACCGATAAACTGTCATCTCCCCAAAAGCAGTTTTCACCAATTTCCACCAATTTTTCCGGCAGCTGTATACTTCTTAAGTTCTTACAACTGTTAAATGCGGAATCACCTATCTTCACTACACTTGACGGGATCTCCACGCTGATCAGATTTGTATTATTGAAAAATACATCCGGTCCAATTACTGTTACCGTATCAGGAACTTTAAACTCTGAAACAATTGTCACAGTAACAAGTTCTGTTTCATCCTTACTGTAAATTGCATTATCTTTGGACATAAATGTCGGATTGTCCTTTGCTACGGTAAGTGTATCCAAATTGATGCAGCCGTCTGTGATCGCAGCAGAAATTGTATCTACTGACGCCGGTATCTCCAGCTCTTTCAGATTCTTGCAATTATAAAAAACACGTCCATCCAATGTTTTTAACGTATCCGGCAAAACAATCTTCGTGCAGTCCAGATTCCCAAGACCTTTGAAGCCGATACCGGTCACTGTATATCCATCAATCCTGGATGGCACTTCCAAAATCTTTGGAGATTCTTTTCCATCATAGGATGTAATCTTTGCATTTTTCCCGTCTAATTCATACCGGAAAAGCGTGTTCCTTTTCGTAACCGCATATGGACGATATCCGCTGTCCTTTTCCTGATTCAGACCGGCATCAATCTGATAATACTGATCGTTGATCTTTACCAGAGCAAGCTTCCTGCTGGAATCCTTTTTCGTTTCATCAATCGACCAGGCATCATATCCCAGTTTCTCAGACAACTTGACAACCGCTTCTGTTGCAGCTTTATCATTACAGCTTTTCAAAATCACCATATCCGAAAGAGAAGAAGATGTTTTGAGATAATCATACTGTGCTGCAAACTTCGCAATCGCATTTACCAAATCCATGTCACTCATATCGTCTTTGATATTTGCATCAATGTAATCTTGTATTACCTGATCCACATAAACAGATTCATAATTTACAAGATGCACCGTCAGGCTTTTCGTCTCACCCTTGTAAGTAATTTCGATCACTGCATCGCCGGGTGTGATCGTATAGTAATCATAGTTGCTCGGACTGGCAGCCAGCACCCATCCGTTCTCATATATCTTCCAATAACTGCGCTTGGCCGTAACCAGACCTTTCGCTGATACAGTCACAGAATCAGATCCAGACACTACCTCGTACCGGGTACCCCTAACATAGTCCGGTATTTGATATTCCTTCGGCAGATCTGCCGGCACCTTGACCTTGGCCCCATAATCACTTCTGATATCATAGATCGTGGCCTCCTGATCGCCTGCTGCACTTGCAGGTGTTACCTGCATAAACACAGTCAGACTTAATAACATCATGAAACATATTGATAATCTTTTTAATAATCTTTTCATGCATTTTCCTCCTTTTTCTTGCTTTCCTTCCGGAAAATTATTTTTTCATTATTTAACAACATTAGTATATCATTTCCGCATCAGCGTTACTGTTTTTTGCGCGAACGGAGCATATATGGCGTGAATGGTAAAAGGATTCTGTTGTATTTCCTATAAAATTCTTTTATAATTAAACTATGACATAAAGGAGGACTGCCAATGCCCGTTGAAATTTTATCTATGACACACGACCTGACGACATTACTGTTTGGCATTTACATCTCCGCCTTTTTTCTGGGTGTCCGTCAGAATTACAAAAATACCGGCATCCTTTTTTTATTTTTTTGCGGAGAGGGACTTACCTACCTCCTGTTCTCTCTGACTATCAGCGATCCCTTTGCGCGGCAGATCTATCCGCTGATCGTTCACCTGCCTCTGGCAATCTTTCTTTTTTTATATTATAAATATCCGCTACTCTCCTGCTTTACCTCGATATTTTCTGCTTACTTATGCTGTCAGGTAAGCACCTGGGTCGGATTGTTTGTTCTGGATCTTACCGGGCAGGACTGGTGCTATTATACGGCGCGTATTATCACAACGCTTGTGACTTTTTTTCTGCTCTGCCGTTTTGTGTGCCGCACAACTGCGGCTGTATTTGCAAAAGAAAAACGAGAGCTTTGCATGATCGGTTTTCTTCCGCTAACCTATTATATTTTTGATTATGCCACAACGAAATTTTCCCATCTGCTCTACTCCGGCAATAAGGCTGTCGTAGAGTTTATGAGCTTTGCATTCTGTATTGCATATCTGATCTTTCTGCTGGTGTACTATAAAGAATTCGAAAAGAAACAGGAAATCCGTCAATACAGCGATCTTATGGAAATTCAGCTTTTATCCATTCAAAAAGAGATTGACCAGGTTCGAAACAGCAAACAGGAGCTTTCTATCCTGCGCCATGATATGCGCCATCACCTGAATATTCTGATGACACTGCTGCAGGAAGATTCTACCGAACCGGCACGAAAATATATTAAAGAAATCGGTGATGCTTATGATGAGACGATCATTGAACGATACAGCCGTAACGAAATGATCAATTCTGTTATTTCTATTTATCAGATGCGCTTTTCGGACAAGGGCTTCGCGCTGCATTGTACGATACGCACCGGCGAAACGCTTTCCTGCCCGGATCTTGCTATCTGTACGATCCTGTCCAATGCCCTTGAAAATGCCATGCACTCTCTGGAAAAGCTGCAGTCCGACGACAAATGGGCCCGTCTCTCCCTGACCCAGAAGGATCACCAGCTTCTCTTGGAAATCGAGAATCCCGTGGATAAGGCACCCAAATTTGTTGACGGAATTCCCGCATCCAGCGAAAAAGGGCATGGCATTGGAGTTAAAAGTATTGTATACTATGTAGAGCAGCTGCACGGACAGTATCATTTTTCTGTATTGAATCATACATTTATATTAAGAATTATAATTTGAGAACTGCTATTTGTGCCTGCGCTTCAAGTTTTATGGCTTTTCGGCAAAACATGGATATTATTTTTTGAGGTACCGGTTTATGAAGATAGCAATTTGTGATGATGAGTTATCATATTTAGATGAAACAGAACGTCTTTTAAAACAATGGGCAGATCAGCGGGGGATTGATATCACCCCATACCGCTTCACCAATGGAGATGACCTGATCCAGGCACACCAGACATATTGTATGGACCTGATCATTCTTGATATCATTATGCCTCTTCTCAACGGAATGGATACCGCGAGAGAATTGCGCCATGATCATCAGTCGGTCCCGATTATTTTCCTGACCTCCTCCCGTGAGTATGCAGTGGATTCTTATGAAGTCAAGGCATTTCATTACCTGATGAAGCCCCTTGAAAGCGATCATCTTTTTCGTGTCCTGGATGATTTCTGGGAAACAACCCACACAGCCCGCGAATCCTTTGCTGCCCAGACCGACACCGGCTTTTGCAGGATCACACTGGAGGACGTGGATTATCTGGAGGCACAGAACAAAAGAGTCCTGGTGTCCCTGTCCAATGATACGGACATAGAAATACGAGAGCTTTTTTCCAAATGTGAAGAAATCTTCAGTCTGGAAAAGGGCTTCTTTAAGTGCCATCGCAGCTATATCGTAAACCTAAACCATGTAGAACAATTTACCAAGACTCAGATCAGTACCAAAAACGGGATAAATATTCCCATTTCCCGGAATAATTATGCCGCCTTTAAGGAAGCATATTTTTCTTATATGTTCCGATAAGAATAACTCATCAGAAATGCGGGTTTGTTATCCCTCCTTGCGGTCTTCCCGATATTCCAAAATATCTCCCGGCCATTCTTCTATTACACATGTATGACGCTTTTTATCCTTTCCGGCCGCATCATAATTAACACCAACTAAAAGTATCTTATCCGAATAACCAGACAATGCACCATGATATCTTCTCTCTTTTATCTGAGTTATTGCTGAATCTGCTGACTCATCATATTTCAATTCAACTACCATTGCCGGCCTGAATCCTGCATTTTTCCGCGGTATAAATACCATATCTGCGAATCCTTTCATGGCCGGCATCTCTCTTATAATGTTGTAATATGCTGGTGCAGTAAAATATGCCATAGTAAGAACACAACTTAACGAATTCTCGTCATTATATTTAAGTATTGATGTATATGTGTCGTGAGCATTCTCTATCAATTCTGCAACTCTCTCTGCATTACCATCTATCGTTTCATCAAGCAGTTCATCACAGTGTGAAATCGCCTTGGCTATCTCCGACCACCCGCCAACCTGTAACGCCGACTCAAAAGCTGAGGCTACTTCATAATTGGGAATAAACGCTTTTTTTCGATCTGCATCATATCCCAAATACCCCAGATGAATAAGAGCTGTTAATGCATCATCTTTTGATGCAATCGTTGAAAAATCATTTTGAAATGTACTTGTATTTACTCTGACTTTACCACCCGCAAGCATCATCATAACATCATCTTTAAGTCCCGCATAATTCATTGTAATAAATGTATTGATCGATGCAAAAGAAGACGTATTTTTCCAGTACGAATCAAAATCCTGGTCTAACAGAGCCTGAACAACTGAATTTGGATTATACATATGAATTCCATCTATAAGATATCCATTATACCATGCTTTCACGGAATCAAAATCCAATTGATATTTTTTGCAAAGCTCCTTTACCTCTTCTTCCGTAAAACCATAGAACTTTGTAATTGGTTTTGATTTTAACATCGTATACTCACAGAAGTTATTAAGTGCCGACTCATCCCAGATCTTCTTGATCGGCAAAATTCCTGTAATATATCCCAATGCCAAAAATGTTTTTGATTCCTCTGATTTAAATAATGAATGAAGAAACTGTAAATATTGGTGTACAAGTGCCTTATCATCGCTATTTCGAATAACACAATCCCACTCATCAATAATGATCACAAATGGAGTATTCGTTTTGCGATAAATATCATTTATAAGCAGATTGATATCTTTACTATAGTTTAGATCTTCTCCATATTCTTCTTTAAAATCGTCGATAATACGTTCCTTAACCGCTTCTACTATATCTTCCTTATGAAAATCCCACACAGAAGAAATATCCAGATGAATCACATTATATTGGTTCATATATTTCTTATAATCTGCGTGCTCTGTAATCTTGGTATTCTCAAACAGATTAGAAGAATCACATCCCAAGCTATAATACGCATCAATCATGCCAGCCGCATGAGATTTACCAAAACGCCTTGCATGGCTTACTGCTACACAATTTTTCGGCGTTTCGACTAATTCATTTAAATATTCCAGTAATTCCGTTTTATCCACATAAATTTTATAATTTCTATCTTTTTTAAAGCTTTCATTACTTGGATTAAAATAAATTCCCATATACTAATTTCACCTCTATTCCAGTTTCTATTATTTTAATCAATTTTATCAGTTTTTATTGATGATTTCAATCTGCTTTTAGTATGTATTACATATAATCATTACTTTTCGTGATATGTCAAACAAAGAAATCCTTTACATATTTGTATGTATTATTAAGTTTAAATTGTTTATCCAATATATCTATATTTATTAAATTTTTCTTCTTTTTAATGATAACACCCCTTTTATCATTAAATTTATGTTATAGTAAGAAAGTAGCTTATTATCATTATCTGCAACAAGAGATCGTGCACTTGCACAAGCGTTAATATATGAAAGAAATAATACATAAAAATAGAAACAAAATTATCTGTTTTATTGTCACTTTGATTCTCGCTTTAATCACAATCTACGCAGTATTTAAAGGAAGCGGTATTTCGCCGGATGAACTGGTTTCCAGTCTCCGGGAGTCCTCCTGGGAGGGCATTGTACCGGCCGCTGTCAGCATGCTTGGATTTATCTGGTTTGAAGGGGATGCTCTGCGGGTAATCCTGCGGCATATGGGCTATCCGGTGAAACGGTCACAGGGATTTATTTATTCCGCCGCAGATGTGTATTTTTCTGCCATTACCCCTTCGGCTTCCGGCGGGCAGCCTGCCAGTGCATTCTTTATGGTACAGGATGGCATTCCGGTCACAGCAGTCATGACTGCTCTTCTGCTGAATCTGATCATGTACACACTGGCGATCATCAGCATTAGTATTGCTGACATTCTGATCTTTCCAAAGATCTTTCTGAATTTCAGTATTGCCTGCCGTATTTTGATCGTGGCAGGAGGTGTGATTCTGGCGGGACTCGGCATATTGTTTTATATGCTGCTGCGAAAGCAGGAACTTATGAAGTCGATCTGTCTCGGCATTACCGGATTACTGCACCGGCTTCACTGCCACCGCCTCGCAGGACGCATTGAACGCAAGCTTTCTGTTTCCCTTGAGAAGTACAGCCATTGTGTTGATGCCGTACTGGGGGGACGCAGGATGCTTTGGAGGGTATACCTTCTCAATGTACTGCAGCGAATGTCACAGATCATTGTTACATTATTTTCCTTCGGTGCCATGCATGGCGATCTGCATAAGCTGCCTCATTTGCTGGCTACACAGATCTATGTGGTGCTGGGATCAAACTGCGTACCGATTCCTGGAGGTATGGGAGTCACGGATTATCTGATGCTCAAGGGCTATTGCCGGCTTATGCCGAGGGATGAGGCATTCCGGCTGGAGATCTTAAGCCGCGGACTTTCCTTCTATGTCTGCATTCTCGTGAGTCTCGTCACGGTGATCGCAGGTTATATTGTACTTCGCAAAAGAAAAATGAAAATGGAGAAATGAAAATGATTGGATTTTATGATTACACAGTAGTTCTTACCTACCTTTCACTGATGTCGGGAGCAACCGGTATTATGCTTTGCCTGAATGGGATCGGACACCCTTATCTGGGAATGTTCTTTCTGTTGTTTTCCGGTTTATGTGATACCTTTGACGGCAAGGTTGCCCGTACCAAAAAGAACCGCACCGAACAAATGAAAAATTTCGGCATTCAAATTGATTCTTTATCAGATCTGGTCGCTTTTGGCCTGCTCCCTGCCAGTATCGGAATTTCCATGCTCCGCTATGCCTTGCGTATGCCGGGGCTTTCCGGATTTACCAGTTATGTCTTAACGCATTATCCGAAGCCAACGCAGTTTATTCTGACATTTATTGCTGTGTTGTATGTGCTGGCAGCTATGATCCGTCTTGCATATTTTAACGTGATGGAGGAGGAAGACCAGAACCGGGACGAAACAGGTGCCAAGATCTACACCGGACTGCCTGTGACATCTGCAGCCCTGATCTTCCCGGCGGTATTGCTGTTCCATCTTCTGCTCCGCGCCGATCTGACACTTCTTTACTTTGGAGTTATGACTCTGACAGGGCTTTTCTTCCTGTCCAAAATACAGATCAAAAAACCGCAGAATCGTGGAATTGCCTTGTTGATCACCTTTGGTGCTGTGGAGTTTATTATTCTGATCTTGAAACTGCTGTGCCTGAGACATTAATTATTTGCTAAATAATGGAGAATACGATGAATACACTTCATTTTCTTTATCATACAACACCGGGCAGACTGCTTCTAAAGCCCCTGACGGCGCCTGCATTATCAAGGGCCTGCGGTGCTTTTCTGGATTCAAAGCTGTCCCATTGTCTGGTCAGACCATTTGCACGTCATAATCGGATCAGGCTGTCTGACTATGAAATGGACAATGTTCAAAGCTTTAACGATTTCTTCTCCCGAAAGATCCGGGACGGACTCCGTCCCATCGACCGGGATCCGGAACATCTGATTGCCCCGTGCGACGGCCTTTTATCAGTCTGGCCGGTTCAGGGAGACACCGTGCTTCCCATTAAGCAGAGTCACTACACATTACTGTCCCTGCTGCACAGCAAGAAGCTGGCAGCCCGCTATCAGGGTGGATACTGTCTTGTCTTCCGCCTTTGCGTTGATCATTACCACCGCTACTGCTACGTGGACTCTGGACCCAAAAGCAAAAACTTTTTTATCCCCGGCGTACTGCATACGGTGCGCCCCGTTGCGTTGGAACAGGTACCCGTTTTCACAGAAAACAGCCGGGAATACACCTTGATCCGGACCTCCCATTTCGGTACTGTGACCCAGATGGAGGTGGGCGCTATGCTGGTGGGACGCATTGTAAATCACGAGAATGAGGGAACTGCTGTCCGCGGTAAAGAAAAGGGATTTTTTCAATATGGCGGCTCCACGATCATTCTGCTGATCGAACCGGATCAGGTGCGGATCCGTCAGGATCTTTTAACGCATTCTCTGTCAGGCAGGGAAACCACAGTAAAAATGGGAGAGGTGATCGGACATGCAAAGCAGGCTTAAATCATTGATACCAAAATATGCCATTCTCCCGCTGGGGCTGGCTCTTCTGGTCAACACCTGCGTCTATACCGGAGTGGGGCAGCTGCGCCACTTTCTGACCTTTTCCTCCTGGGAGACTTCTTTTGATAAAGCCCTTCCCTTTGTTGCTCCTTTTGTGTTTTTTTATATTCTGGCTTTTGTACAATGGGGTGTCAGTTATATTCTCATCGCCAGAGACAGCCGGGAGCTGTGCTATCGTTTTGCCATCAGTAATATCTACGCCAAAATAATCTGTCTTTTCTTTTTTCTGCTGTTCCCAACCACGCTCACCCGTCCGGAAATCTCCGGAACCGATCTGTGCAGCCGTCTGGTACAGCTAATCTACACTATTGATGCACCGGTCAATCTTTTTCCGTCCATTCACTGTCTGGAAAGCTGGGCATGTATTCGTGCCGCCTTTCTCTTAAAAAAATCAAACCGCACCTACAAAATTGTTACGATCTTGATGTCTTTGGGCGTCTTTGCTTCGACCCTGCTGATCAAGCAGCATGTGATCGTTGATGTTTTCGGAGGAATTCTGGTGTTTGAGGTGGGATTCCGGATTGCGGGAAGGATTCTGAATACCAGAGGACAATGCAAAAAGGGAGCTGCCACACCATGACAGCTCCCTTTTCACTCTATATCATTTAATTTTTAGCAGATCTCCGCACCTGCCGGCATCTCTTTCTCCGGTGTTACCAGTGCCAGATTGCCGTCCGCATCCTCTGCGCAAAGAAGCATTCCCTCAGACAAAACTCCGGCCAGCTTCGCAGGCTTTAAGTTTACCAGAACCATAACCTTCTTGCCCACCATCTCCTCTGCGGAGTAGTGCTGCTTGATTCCGGATACGATCTGCTTGACCTCGCTGCCGATACGCACCTGGGAGCACAGAAGCTTCTTGGACTTCTTTACTTCCTCGCAGGCAATGATCTCGCCTACCTGGAACTGCATCTTCGTGAAATCGTCAAAGGTGATCTCCGGCTTCGCCTCAATGTCGATAACATTTTCCGGAACACCGCCGCCGTTGGCTGCCACCTGTGCCTTCTGAATCTCCTCCGCCTTCACTTTTACCTCGTCCATATCAAGACGGGCAAATAAAATCTCCGGCTTCTCTGTTACCTTTGTACCGTTTACATAACCGCCGAAATGATCCATCTCCTCCAACGGACGCTTTGCCGCACCGATCTGGGCGAGGATACGGTCTGTCGTATCCGGCATAAAGGACTCCAACAGGCTTGCACCAATGGTAATGCTTTCCAGAAGATTATAAAGCACTGTAGAAAGACGGTCCTTTTTCGCCTCATCCTTTCCAAGGATCCAAGGCTCTGTCTCGTCAATATATTTGTTACATCTCTTAAAGATGGTGAATACCTCTGTGATGGCATCGGCTACACGGAGCTTATCCATTTTCTCCTCCACCTTCTTTGGTGCTGCCAGTACCACGGCCTTCAGATCATCATCTACCACCTCTGTAACACCCTTATCCTCTGCAACACCGCCAAGATATTTATTGGTCATAGAGATAGTACGGTTTACCAGATTTCCCAGTGTATTGGCAAGGTCAGAGTTCATACGCTCTACCATAAGCTCCCATGTGATGACGCCGTCATTCTCAAACGGCATCTCGTGAAGTACGAAATAACGGACAGCATCTACACCAAACATATCTACAAGATCGTCTGCATAGATTACATTTCCTTTGGATTTACTCATCTTGCCATCGCCCTGCAGCAGCCACGGATGACCAAATACCTGCTTCGGCAGCGGCTCACCCAGAGCCATGAGAATGATCGGCCAGTAAATTGTATGGAAACGGATAATATCCTTTCCGATCAGATGGAGATCTGCCGGCCAGAACTTCTTATAAAGATCCTCTCCATTCTCATCGAGGCGGTCCTCTCCGTCCACATCATAACCGAGACCGGTGATATAGTTGCTGAGCGCATCAAGCCATACATATACTACATGATCCGGATCGAAATCTACCGGGATACCCCATTTGAAAGAGGTTCTGGATACACACAGATCCTGCAGTCCCGGAAGAAGGAAGTTGTTCATCATCTCGTTTTTGCGGGACTCCGGCTGAATAAACTCCGGATGTGTATTGATATGCTCGATCAGCCGGTCTGCATATTTGCTGAGCTTCAGGAAATATGCCTCCTCCTTTGCCGGCTGGCATGGACGTCCGCAGTCCGGACACTTTCCATCCACCAGCTGGGACTGTGTAAAGAAGGACTCGCAAGGTGTACAGTACATGCCCTCATAAAATCCCTTATAAATGTCACCCTGATCATAAAGCTTTTTGAAGATCTTCTGTACCTGCTTCTCATGATCCTCGTCCGTCGTACGGATAAAACGGTCATAAGACGTATTCATCAGATCCCAGATCGTCTTGATCTGCCCGGAAACATCATCTACGAATTTCTTTGGTGTGATTCCGGCTTCCTCTGCCTTCAACTCGATCTTCTGGCCATGCTCATCCGTTCCTGTCTGAAAACGTACATCATATCCCTGCTGTCTCTTGAAACGCGCGATACTGTCTGCCAGAACGGCTTCATATGTGTTACCGATATGTGGTTTCCCTGACGTATACGCAATCGCGGTTGTCAGATAAAATCTCTTTTTCTCTGCCATCTGCTGTCCCTCTTTTCCTAATTTTCTAATTTATTATTGCCTGTCATGACTTCTTCGATACGAAATGTATCCGTTTTTCTGTAAGCTTCCTTCTTTGTCATTTTGCCGACAATAACCCTATCTTATTTACTTTAGTATTCCTCCCCCGATTTGTCAACTATTTCTGTACCTCATAAAGCAGCTCCATCTTCATATCATAATAATCTGGTGTCATATCCAGATAGTGCACATGAGGATTTTCAAAACGCTGCTCCTCCGGCCACATCTCCTCCTTCATCTGCTCCTTGACATAGGCACGGATCTCCTCCAGAGACGGCTGCTTATAAACCAGCTTTCCGTCCTTAAAGATCGGCACCTGAAGCTCCTTTCCCGTGCAGTTATCAAAGGTACGCTGACGCCATGGAGCAACCGGATCCACATAGCGGAACGGCTTGGTGAGATCTATTTCCTCATCATACTTGCCGATAAGATCCGCTACCGCCTTCCCTGTCTCATCATAGATACGATAAACCTTTTTCAGCCCCGGATTCGTGATCTTCTCCACATTTTCCGAAACCTTGATCCTTGGCTGATATACGCCATCACGCTTTACGGCAGATATCTTATAAACAGCTCCAAAGACCGGCTCACTCTTGGAAGTGATCAGACGCTCCCCCACGCCAAAGCTGTCAATACGACCCCCCTGATCGATCAGGGAAGAGATCGTGTACTCATCAAGACTGTTGGAGGCTACGATCTGGCAGTCTGTGAGCCCGGCCTCATCCAGCATTTTCCGGGTCTTTTTGGAAAGGTACGCCAGGTCACCGCTGTCAATGCGCACGCCCTTAAGACGCTTGCCCATCGGCTCCAGCACCTCTTTGGCAATCCGGATCGCATTCGGTACGCCGCTCTTTAATACATCGTAGGTATCAATGAGAAGCACCGTTCCATCCGGGTATGTCTGCGCATACTTTTTAAATGCCGTGTACTCGTCCTCATAGTACATTACCCAGCTGTGCGCCATAGTTCCGCCTACCGGAATCCCAAACATTTCTCCGGAGAGCACTGTCGCCGTTCCATTGACACCGCCAATATATGCAGCCCTGGCACCATATACTGCCGCATCCATATTGTGGGCACGTCTGGCACCAAAATCAGAGACAGCTCTGCCCTGCGCCGCCCGGACGATACGGCTTGCCTTCGTTGCTACCAGGGACTGATGATTGACCTGCAAGAGCACTGCCGTCTCCACAAGCTGTGCATCGATCAGTGGTGCTACGATCGTCAGGATCGGCTCATTCGGATACATGATCGTCCCCTCCGGGAATGCATAGAGATCTCCTTCAAACCTGAAATTCCGCAGATACTCCAGAAAATCCTCCTCAAAGATCTTCTGCTCCCGCAGATACGCAATATCATCATCATCAAAATGAAGATCCTGAATATATTCTATGATCTGCTCCAGTCCCGCAAAAATGGAATATCCGCCTCCATCCGGGTTTTTGCGGTAAAATACATCAAATGCCACACGGATATCTCTGTCCTGCTCCCGGAAATATCCGTTACTCATCGTCAGCTCATAAAAATCCATCACCATTGTCAAATTACGTTTGTCAAACTGTTTCATTGTCATCACGACCTTTCTATATCACCCTGTCCTTCTTTATGGACACTTTCCTTCTTCAACCGGTGTCACGCATTACTCCCTTGCTGTTTATATTTCACCTTTGCCAATGCAAAATTGTTACACTATCTTTACCTGACATGACCGCATGGTCGCCAGTGCCGTCTCGTGGCTCTCCGGTGTCACCCCGGCACAGCAGCAACTATCCACAGTTAATGGTGTCTCCGGAAGCCATGCCTTTGTTCCAAGTACATTGGATACCACACAGATATCTGTACACAGCCCCACAAACTCGATCTCATCCGGATTCCATTTTGCCAGCTCCTCCATCAAACGGCGGCTTCCAAAGGTCGGCTTCTCGTATTTCTCTGCCTCCTTTGCCAGTTCGTCAATCTCATCTGCAAGCTCCCAGCCCCATGTTCCATGGATACAATGCTTTACCGGCAGATTTCGTCCTTCCTGTGTCTCCAGATAATTCTCCTCGTGGGTATCATATGTATATACTACCCTGTCTCCATTTTTCTGATACTCCTTGATCTTCGCTACGACTGCCGGCACGATCGCCTGTGCTTCCTTCGTACCCAGACTGCCGGAAATAAAATCGTTCTGCATATCCACTACAACTAACACCTTACCCATACCTGATCACCTCTCTGTTTTGCTTTTCACAATACCCTTTTAATATAATTTATAAACTGCACCTAAAACTTATCTTATCCCACAAAAGCGTTACTTCATCAGAAACGATGCTCCCGTTCCTCGTCCTTTTTGCGATACATACACGCCGGGCGGTTCGAGCTTTTTGTCTCCTTTTCTTCGGTCTTTTCCAAACGGTCCACAATCCCCCTGCGGAAATTGGACTTGTGAAGCTTACGTCCCAGGATCGCCTCGTAAATCGACTGGAGCTGTGTCAATGTAAATTTCTCTCCCGCCAGTTCAAAAGCGATATCCGTGTACTCCACCTTGTTTCTCAGCCTCTGCAGTGCCGTCTTAATAACCTTCTCGTGGTCAAAGGCAATGCTCTCCTCTGTCAGTGTTACTCCCTTTGCCAGAAGAATCAGGCTGTCATCCTCCTGCGTCTTTATGGTAAACCATTTTACATTTGCCGCATCATCTCCTGCCACCGGATGAAGCTTATCCTTGGATACCAATGCCATATATGCCACAGAGATTACACGCATCCTCGGATCTCTGTCCACATCTCCAAAGGTAAAGAGCTGCTCCATATAAATGTCCGACAGGCCGGTCTCCTCCTTCAGCTCCCTTGCAGCCGCCTCTTCCAAAGATTCATTCATTTCCACAAAGCCTCCAGGAAGTGCCCACTTTCCCAGATAAGGATGACCTCCTCTCTCGATCATCAACAGCTCCAGAGAATAATCTCTCTCCGGATTAACTGTAAAGATCAGCATATCTACTGTAACGGCCGGCTTCTCGTAGCGGTCCGGATCATACTGCCTTAAAAATTCCGTCTCTGTCATCCCGTTTTGATCCCGTGCGTCCAATTATATTCTCTCCTTTCTTTTCGCTATACTCATTTTGAGAATTGTTTTATAGGCAATATTATACTCTTTTGGAGTATTATGTCAAGTCTTTTTTATACTAACAGCCCCGGGTTGGAATGACATATTTTGTCATCCCAACTCGGGGCTGTTGATCATTTTATAAAATTCTATCGACGTCTGCTCCTTTACATACACTCATCCAGCACGTTTCCCAGCACACGGATCGACTCCTGAAGCTGCTCCTCTTCCTTTTCATCCAGTTCAATCTGAATGATCTGCTCCAGTCCATGACTTCCCACGATCGCCGGCAGACTCAGTGCCATATCGCTGGCTCCATACTGCCCTTCCACAACACCGGATACCGTCAGAATCGAATGTTCATTCCGCATAATACACTCACAGATACGCTTCACTGCCATTGCCACGCCAAAGTATGTGGCCTTTTTACTCTCGATGATCTTATACGCACTGTCCTTCACCTGATCATAGATCCGTTCCGTGTCTTCATGATATTCGTCCGGCTGGCACATATCATAAAAATCCTTCAGATCAATTCCCGACACATTGGCGCTGCTAAATACCGCGAGCTCACTGTCTCCATGCTCTCCGATAATAAACGCATGGACGCTTCTTGCATCCACCCCCAGCTCATTTCCCAGCATACATTTCAGCCGCGCCGTGTCAAGCACTGTGCCGGAGCCCATTACCCGATGCCTTGGCAATCCGGAGAATTTCCACGCCGCATAGGTAAGAATGTCCACCGGATTTGACACAACCAAAAGGATACCTTCCACCTTCCTTGCTGCGATCTCCCCCATGATCTGACGGTAAATCTCGATATTTTTGTGAACCAGATCCAGCCTCGACTCCTCCGGCTTCTGATTACATCCCGCAGTGACAATGATAATGGCACTGTCTGCAATATCATCATAATCACCTGCATGAATATGGATCGGCATGGCAAACGGCATACCGTGCATAATATCCATTGCCTCTCCCTCTGCCTTTTTCCGGTCCACATCAAGCAGTACCATCTCCGAAAACAGACCGCTCTGCATAATGGAAAATGCCGTCGCTGCTCCCACATATCCACATCCGATAATTGCGACTTTTCTATTATTCATATTTCTAACCAGCCCTTTCTATCTGTCCACAAAATAGTACAGACATACATTTTAATCCCGGCAGCTTCAAAATCTGCCGGACACTTCAAAGCAAGATTATTATTTCCCGAAATATAAATAATATGTTTATTTCTTTTAAATCAAAAAACAATCTGAAATATTTTGAAAATACTTCAGATTGTTTTTCTGTGCAAGATATTATGATGCAAAGGGCAGGCTAAATGCCCCGTTTCTCCTCTGCTGCCTTACTACTCCATCCTGGCACCGCATTTGCTGCAAAATGCTGCTCCATCGGGAATCACAGCACCACACTGTGGACAGCTGCTGCCGCCCTGAATCCGAACAACCTCGTCCTTAAGGTCTGCGATCTCATTCAAAAGTGTGCTGATGTTTGCCATCTGCTCATCTGCCACTTCGCCTTCCTTGTGCATATCATAGTAGCGTTTTCCCAGAGCTATATACTCTTTATTTAACGCATCCTCTTTGGACTTAATATCCAGCTTCAGTTTTGCCACTCCGGATACTTCCTTTGCCTTCTGGCTTACATCTCTACCTGCTGTCGTCAGAGTCTCCTTCATACTATCAAAAAATGCCATAATCATTACCTCCTGTAATCCTGTGAAAAATGCTTCCGGCATCTCCGGAAGCATTTCAAACCAATACATTTCTGCTAAACATCTATTATTATATACAATTATTCAAAAAAATCAATGTTCCGTTTATACAAGGAAGCCTTTTTTGGTTCTAGCCCATAATTAACCCACGATGCTCCACAGAAGTTGAAAATACGATCAATGTGTTGGTTCTGCCATATTCCTGCAGCTCCCCAATAAACTGATCCAGCTCTGCCGTGCTGTGAAACAGCACCTCCAAAAGCATAGAATAGTCTCCTGTGACACAGTTACATTCCACCACATTTTTACATTCTTTAATAAACGGATAAAACTGCTTCTTATCCTGTGGCGTTACCTCCAGATTGATAAACGCTTTAATATGATATCCCATCACCTGAGGATTGATCTGTGCATGAAAACCTTCGATGTATCCTTTCTTCATCAAAGTATCAATACGGGCAGAGACAGCAGGTGATGACAGATATACTCTCTCGGCGATCTCCTTCAACGGTACCCTGGCATTTTCCTGCAGCATTTTTAAAATTTCGTAATCAATATGGTCTAATTCATTTCTTTTCATTTCGTAAACCTCCCATCCTGTTCAGTCCGGCATTTTGTACTTTACTTAATTTTCTTGTGTATAAATACACAAAACGGCATAGTTTTCATAAAACTACGCCGTTGTATAAATGAAATATAGCATATTCTGTTAATTTTGTCAATTCATCAGCCAACAATACGTCTTGCACATGCCGGCTGGTTGTAATACATACTGGATGTAGTAATACCTGTACGTGCTGACTGTGCGTGTACAACACGTCCACCGCCAATGTACATTGCGACGTGGCCAATACTGCTGCCGTGCTTGTAGAAGATCAGATCTCCCGGCTGTACACTGGAAAGACTTACGCTGCGTCCACATCCTGCCTGTGATGCTGAGGAATGTGGGAGACTATAACCATACTGGGCATATATTGTCATAGTAAAACCAGAACAATCTGCACCACCTGTCAGGCTGGTACCACCCCATCTATATGGGTTTCCTACGAATTTCTGTGCATAGCTTGCAATATCAGATCCGGTAGATCCACTTGCAGATGCTGTATATCCGGAACTGCTGGAACTACTTGAACTGCTGCTGGAGCTTCTCCGTGAGCTTGAACTGCTGTATGATCTGCTGCTGGAACTACTTCTATAGCTGCTTCTGGAAGAGGAGCTTCTGGAAGAGGAGCTTCTGGAAGCACGGGACGCTGCAAGTGCTGCAAGTCTCTGTCTCTCTGCTCTCTTGGCTGCAAGCTTTCTGCGATGCTCTGCCTTAATCTCTGCCATAGACTTTGCATGTTTAAATCTTACATGAAGTGTTACATATTCTTTACGAACATATCCTTTGGTATCACCATCAATCTCAATCTTGTACCAGTGATCGGTAGACTTCAATACATCGTAATTCTCCTCGATCGGAATCTGTGTCAGGATCTTTGATTTGATGTTTGCTTTCTTACGAACATTCAATGTGACTACTGTAGTCTTAACACGAACATATTTCTGACCGTATTTGCCGATCATCTTCTTGGCATTGTCTCCAATCGCCAGATAACTTTTCTTAATATATCCTGTTACATTGCCGGAACGGATCTTGACCCAGCCATTCTTTACCTTTAATACATCAGCCGAGCAGCCCTTATAAAGTCTGCCGACAATCTTACTGTGTGTGTTTGGCTTTCTGCGGACATGAACATAGTCGCTGGCTGTAGAAATCGCCTTCACATCCATATCTGTGATCAGACCCTTGTCCACACGCTTTGGTGAATCGTCCTTCTTTGGAGCTTTCTTTACCTCCTTCGCCGGCTCTGCCGTTGCTTCCGCTGTGGTCTCCGGTGTAGCAGATACGGATGACTCCGTTGCTGTCTGTGCCGGCTGGGACACAGATGAATTTATGATCGAATCCTTATTGTTAGATGAAAACTTATCCAGCGAAAGTGAAATGCCTGCCATATTTAATTCACGACAGATATTCGCTGCTGTAGGAACGACAAATGTTACTGCAAAACCAGCAACCAGTGTCGCCGTAAGACCTAAACAAACCGCTTTCCTTTTCAATCTTCTCGACTTTAACATACCAAAAATCCTTTCTGTAAATCGTACTTCTCAATAATTTCTATGTTTTCCTTATTCTGTATAAAGTTTTGTGTCTGATAAATTATTACATAATTGTTACGCGTTATTAACAATTATAGTAACACTGCTCTAATTTGTCAACCAGCATTTTGTGAAAATTTTAAGAAATTATTACATATTTCTGTGCACATTAACAGGAAAAAGCAAAAAAGCTCTGCCTCCGCAAGAGACAAAGCTTTCTACCTATGTAGATATTTTACCATATATTTCCAAATTTACAATTTGTTCTACCCTTGTGGTCATATATGTCCACTGTTTCATTACTTACGCACAATGACTACCTGCGTGGCTTTCATATAAGGCTCTGTAAAATCTACACTTTTCTTCCTTTCGTCGGTAATGGTCATCGCAGCCACACCCACGTCTGCCATCTTCCTCTCAACATTTGCGACAACAGAATCAAAGGCGGTATCCGTAATTTCCAGCCTGCGGCCCAGTTTGTCACAGACCGCCTTCATAATATCCACATCAATGCCGACAATATCACCGGAATCCAGTTTGCTTTCATATGGTGGAAACTCCGCATTTGTTACCATGACTAGCTCTTTCCGGCCGGACTTCTTTTTGCCGGTCTCATATGCCGTCTGCGTTTCTCCATCCTGAAGCCATGCCTTTACAATCTTACCGAGTGTTCCATCATCCTTCAACTCCTGCAGCGCCTGATCGATCTGCCCTAAAAGCTCCCGCTCGTCCTTATTGACAGCAATGCCGTATTCTTCCTCCGCATATGGTTCGGATAAAATTTCCACATCATCAAACCGCTCTGCAAAAACCTTTGCCGGGGCATCGTCGATCATTACCGCATCCACAACACCCTTTCGCAATGCTTTTACTGCATCAAGACCTTTGTTAAATCTTTTTATTTGTGCTCCTTCGATGTCACTCACATAAATATCGCCTGTTGTTTTCATCTGTACGCCAATGGATTTATTTTTGAGATCATCCAGAGAATGTACTGTATTTTTCTTTTTTCCACAGCCTCCTAATATCAATACGCATACCATCAGCAGCATAATTATTTTTTTCATACAGATCTCCATTCCTTTCTCAGCCCGCTGACTATATTACAATCTGGTCTCTTCCACCATTTTTGCCTACATACAGCTTCTCATCCGCTCTCTTGACAACCTTTTCATAAGACTCTGCCGGTGTGCTTTCCGTGACACCAAAGGTCATAGTAACCTGTATATCCGTACCACCATAATTTACTACCAGATCCCGGATACTTTGCTGCAAAGCTTCTACCCGTTCCCTTGCTTCGGTCAGATCCAGGCAATAGATTGCCAGAAACTCCTCGCCGCCCCAACGACTGGCAAAACCTTCTTCTCCGACGCTGTTCCTGATAGCTGCGGATACCTCGATCAAAACCTGATCTCCTGCTGCGTGGCCAAATGTGTCATTGATCCGCTTAAAAAAGTCAATATCACACATTACCGCCGTATATACTGCTTTTTGTTCTACCAGAGCCGCCATCATATGGTTGCCGCTCCGCCGGTTATACAAAGAAGTGAGGGCATCCATTTCCACAAGCTTCTGTAGATTGCTTCTCATCTTATCTGCATAAATACCAATATCTCCAAGCTCATCCTTTCGCCTACGGATCCTCTCATCCAGTGTTTCTCCCAGAGTTCCCTCTGAGATCGTCTGAAGAAAATGATTTATGGAGTTAATATCTGTTAGAACTCCTGCAGAATACCTACGGGTACACAGAACTGCCACAAAAACTGCCACGACAGAAAATCCCAAAAACCATGCCAGGATCCGTAAAATCTTATGATACACGGTACTTCTCCTTTTGCCGGCAAAGACCATCCCCACAACAGAGTTGTCATCATTTTTTAGTGCCTTATAATACCCTATGTATTTAGTTCCATTAACTCCCACTTTATCCGAGAAATAATCCTGTCCTGTAGCAAGCACCACATCATCAACTGTCTGCTCCGCTTTTGTACCTGCTGCCGATATCCCATCCTCATCCTCCACCGTCGTGATCACACGGGTGTCACCCCAGAAAATGGTAGTGTCAATATGAGACTTTTCCCGCACCCTGTAGAGCATAGTGGAATCTGTAATGTTTAAATCTCCCTTCAGTAATCGCCCATCCTCATACTTATAATCGCCTCTGACGGTGAGATCCATGCATTCCACCATCATATTGGTGGTGGCTGCCAGCTCATCCCGGATACTCTGACAGTAGAAGTGATAAAACGTCATCGCTCCAAAGAGCAATACAAATATTGACAGGATCACTGTGGGAAGGGTCACCATTAAAATCAGACTATGCCTGATTCCTCGTCTGGCTTTTCCCATGCACTCCCCCCTTTCATACCTTCTAACAACCTTTCAGATACCTGATCCGGTCATTACTTATCAGAAAAATAACTCTGGTCGTAACCGCTCTGGCCATTTTGTGCCTGATCTGCGCTTCCCTGATTGTTGTAGCCGGTCTGGTCATAACCGGTCTGTGTATAATTCCCCTGATCATAGCTGTCCCGGCCTGTAGTACCCTGATTGCTGTAGCCGGTCTGATCATAGCTGTCCCAGCCTGTAGTATCCTGATTGCTGTAGCCAGTCTGTGTATAACCATCCTGAGCATAGCCGGTCTGGCTGTAGCCGCCCTGATCATAACCACCGTTACCATAGCTGTCCTGACCACTCAGTCTGTGATATAATGCAGCATCTGTCGCATTCATATAAGGTGAAGTCCAGAAAATAAATACAAGTCCCATCGTGATCGCACCAAGAAGTGCCCATCCGATAAAGGACAGATCCAGCACAAAGGCTGCCCATTTATTACCGTTCATCATCTGTTTGCTTTGTGCAAATACCTCGCTGCTGCTCATCTCCGGATGCTCAGCCAGAAGATATGGCACCATACGGTATTCATAACTCTTTACAATTCCCGGGATCACAAAGAGCAGACTCCACAGTCCCACAAATAAGTCCCGTAAGAAGCAAGTCTTTACGCAGTTCCAGTAATTACGGGTAAAACCGTTTCCAAGTATTCCAAACTCCGGTTCACCGGTCATACTCTGACTGAAAAAGCCCTTGCATCCTACAACCAGTACATTCAAAGCAAATATCTTGATGGCAAACGCCAGAAGCAGGATCACCAGTACTGCAATAGAAGCCACCATCACTGCCATGGGATTAATGCCGCTCAACACTCCCGATACATCCACATTGCCGGTTGACGCACTCCGAGAATTTTTCACACCATTTCTGCCGGCACTTGTCGCTCCTCCTGTAATTGCCGATAAAATCAATGAAACCAGCACCAGCTTCCAATAATACATCTTTACAGTCGCTTTTCCTCTGGATTTCAATTCTTCCCTTGTCCATGTTATCATCTGTTACCTCTTTCTGCGCCTTTTGCGCTATGAATTTGTTTATATTATATAATATACAGCCCGTCTTAGACAACTGATTTTTTACATTTCATTCATAGTTTATTAAAATTCTTTCATAAAATTCACAAAATATTTTTTAAAAAGGTATTGCATTTTTCGGTAATATATTATAACGTATAAAGGAAGAGTTAACTTTACATATTATCTTTTATTTGTTTCCCCTTTATAAAGAGGTCACCCACTTCCCCCGGGTGACCTCCATTTTTTTGTCCTATTTCGTTTTGTTAAAATACCACTTGCCTGCTGCTGACAGATCGCCGTTTGTCCAGCCGCTCGTTTTGCTGCAGGTGCTGGCGATCAGCGCAGAAGATTCGTTCTTATTACACAGACTCCACGCAGTATAGCTGATATTGTACCGGTCCAGCAGACGCAGCCATTGATTGCCGGAGGCCTTGTCAAGCGCACCGTTTCCTGATGCATCACAGATACTGAACTCAGTCACCATCACCGGCAGACCTTTTTTGTGTGCCGTCTTCAGTTTTTCCTGATTCCATTCTTTATGCGTCCCGGCATAGAAATGAAGGGCATACATAAGATTCTTTCCCTTCAGTGGGCTCTGCGCCACAACATCCACATCCTGGGACCAGGTTGGTGTTCCAATCACGATCACGGCATTTTTGCTGTGTTTCCGAATGGTCTTTACAATGGTCTTTGCATAAGGTTTGATCTGCTTATTCCAGGTGACATTACCGTTTGGCTCATTACAGATCTCATATATGACATTCTTCTGACCGCCGTATTTCTTCGACATCTTCGTGAAGAATTTCTTTGCTTCCGACTTATGCTGATTTGGATTGCCGTCATTGAGGATATGCCAGTCGATGATCACATACATTCCAAGCTCCGTCGCATATTTCACTCCCTCCCGGACCTTGTTGACTGCATCCGGACCATATCCCTCGGACTTATTGGTGTACATTGCCAGACGGATCGTATTGATACCATAGTTGTCCCGAAGGGTCTGGAATGCGTCCTTATTGACATACTGTGGAAACCATGCAATGCCATGGGTGCTGACACCCTTCAACTGGAACTTCGCACCATGGCAGTCTTTCAGATCCGTTCCGGATACATGAAGCGCCCCATGCCGTTTCACCGGAGTGATCCCCGCTGCCTCTGCCGTTCTGGTCAGCTCATCACTTACCGTTCCCGTAACATCTGCCGCCCCAGACGCAGCGATGCCCGACTGACTCTTCTTCTCTGCCGGATTTCTGCCGGAAATTTCTGCCAGAACCGCCCCCGTTAAACCGACAACAATAACAATAAAAGCAGCCGCCATAAATATCTTTCCAATATGGCTTTTCATTTGATTCATTTTCTCTTTCATCTGACTCATTTACTCCTCCATTCCCATACTGTTTTGCATTTCAGGACGTCGCAGAAATATCATACGCCTAAGACTTGTTTACAACGGATCAATCTCCGGAAACATCTCCCGCATCAGACGTTGATATCCATCCAGACGCTGCACCTTATGCACCTTCTTGCGAAGCTTTTTGCCATCCGGCATGCTGTCTGCCAGAAAGCCCCACAGCTCCTTCATCTTAAAAAGCACCGGCTGACCGGGTCCATACGCTTCGCAGTATGCCTTGCAAAGCGCATTGGCATATGCTCCGATCCGGTTGAGCCTTTCTTTTTCGGACAAATTTCTCATTCCGCCGGCTCCGGACATGTTTTGCTGCCCATTCCCCGTACTTTCGCCTGACGAGGAAGCGGGTTGTTCTTCCCAACACTCCTCTCTCTCCTGTATTTGTAACGCTAACTCCGGATGAGCCATAAGCCCCCGTCCTATCATTATCCGGGTCACCTCCGGAAAACGGGCACGAATCCGGTCATAATCCTCCAGAGAACAGATATCACCATTGTAGCACAACGGCATATTACAGCGTTGCACCGCTTCCGCAAACATATCCAGATTTGGTGTATTTTTGTAATAATCCTTTTGCACCCGCGGATGAATGATCAGCTCCTCCACCGGATACTGATTATAAATATCAATGATCTCCGGAAATTCCTCCGGATCATCCACTCCTAATCTTGTTTTGATGGATATTTTCAGCGGACATTCCCGGTAGATTTCCTCCAGAAACCGGTCAAGCGCCACGGTTCTTGCCAGAAAACCGGATCCCTTCCCCTTAGAAACCACAGTCCGGGCCGGACAGCCCAGATTCAAATTAACCGTATCGTAGCCCAGCTCCGCCATCTGCCCGGCTACCCGCAAAAACTCTTCCGCACGGTTGCTCATAATCTGTGGAATGAGACATCCCACCTGATTATTCTCCGGCAGGATGTCTCTCATCTCCTTATTTCTCAGACGTTTGCTGTCTGTCGCTGTAATGAAGGGAGTGAAATAGCGGTCAATCCCTCCATAATATTTTTCAAAAACATTCCGGAATACATATCCGGTAATACTCTCTAAGGGTGCAAAATACACCTGCATGACAGTTCTCCATTCTATTATAAATATAGTACTTCTTCCGGTCATGCTGTGGCACCGGACCGCTTCTTTCTACTGTACCAGCTGTGCCGGTGGTGTATGAAGGATCTTCCGGACCGGAAGTATACTGACTATAATGTTGACAGTAAACATAGCAAGGATCAACAATGCCGCCATCCACCATGGGAACAGGAGATAAATCTCCAGCGACGGAATTGAGGTGATAAATTTGATGACTCCACTGGTGATCAGGATGGCAGGAATACATGTGTACGCTGTCATCATGACCATCTCCAGCATATATGCCTTGAGAATACTTCCCGGCGAAATACCGATCAGCCGGTAAACTGTCAGTTCTTCGCTTCGTGCCATTGCATTTGACTTTATAGTAAAATATATCATAATCAGTGATAATACTGCAACTGCTATTGTCACAATATATCCGGCATTCAGGCCGCTTTCCTTCTGCTCCTTCTGATATTCCTCGATCTGAAGCTGTGCATTACTCTGTGCCCGCACTTTGAAATAATCCTTATAGTCTTTACCTTTTTTCTCAAAACAGGCTATGGTTCCCTCTACATCATCGGTATATACCTGAAACTGCTTGGCATTTACCACATAAGCCATCCGGATCTCCTCACATTTGTCCTTCGGAAGCACATACTCCGCACCGCTGTCCAACGGACATTTCCCTACGATCTTACATGTATCCAGTCCAAGCTTCTGCTCTGCCTGACCCGTGATCATCTCACCGCTCTGCCATCTTTTCTGTTGCTCGTAGTCCTGATACTGATTTTCGTCCACAAGGATCTGATTTCCCTTCAGCTTCACATCCCCATATTCTTCCGGATACGCCTGGCGCAGCTCCTCATCCGACATAATCTTTTTGTCTCCGTAATTCATTCCGAAGGCTACATACGGACTCACATAAACAGAGGGCTCTCCTGTGTCAGATACACCTACAATCTCCAGCTCAAGATTTGAAATTGTGGTAATGACCTTTAAACCCAGCAAAGACTCTTCCTTGTTGTAAAGAGACGCTACAACGCTTCCGGACTTTTGGAAGGTAGATAAGAGCCACTTGTCAATCACAAGCTCTTTCCGGTTCTTTGGCAGACGTCCGCATACCAGATCCTCCTCCTTCAGCTCACTGTAATCTACCGCTGAAAAATTATCAATTTTAGCATTGACCTGTTTCAACTGACGGAAGCCGTCATAGCTCAGGTTTAATGTTCCCTGTTGCAATGCGTTATATTTGATATCGGAAGTCAGCGTTTCCTGACAATATTTTTCTACTGCCTTAGACACCTCGCTGTCATCCCCGTTTGCCGGCTCCAGCTGTACCGTCACATAATGAGAATCCTGCGTCACGACCTCCTGCTTGTTGATATCATGCTGCATCATAAAATCTGCAAGTGCAAGCACCAGCAGAACGGAGGTTGCCAAAAGGATCCCCACGATAAAACGATGTTTTTTTCCAAGCATTCTTATGTTTTCGCAGGCAAGCTTCCAGATCTGTCCCATAGGCAGCCCCATACTCCGTCCTGCCTTGAGTTTTGGCAAATGATATGATATTTCCTCCATCTGGCTCTGATCCAGCTTTGGACGGCTTGCATCCCGCATTACACAGCCGGATTCCTCTCCTGTCAGCACCAGCTCCACATTGTCCTCCGTCTGAATGTAAAGCTTTCCGTCCTTCCATGCCAGATTGATGTGAAGCTTTCCATCCGGCTGCTCCTCCAGATCATCCCGATGGAATTTTTCCCGGTACAGGGACAGGTCAATAAAATCTTCCTCTACCCTCTGCTGCTCCATGTCTTTCAGATAAATATCGGAATCATCAATTTTCTGATAACCGCCGCTTGGATCATTGGCATAATCCCGCTTGATCTTTCCATCCTGAATCTCTATAATGCGGTCAGCAAAGAATTTGGCGATCGCCTTCTCATGAGAAACTAAAATCACAAGGCATTCTTTTGAAATACTTTTCAGAATGCTCATGGTTTTCAGGGTATTTTCCTCATCCAGATTACCCGTAGGCTCATCGGCCAGAATGATCTCCGGCGACTTCACAAGTGCTCTTGCAATGGAAACCCTCTGCTGCTGTCCACCGGAAAGCTGCGAGATGCGCTTCTTTTTGTAGCGGGACATCCCCAACGCCTCCAAAACATAATCCACACGCTCATCTTTCTGCTCCTCCGTCAGATCAAATACATTCAGAGCCAGCTTCACATTGTATGCTACCGTATAATCCTGCAGCAGATAATAATTCTGGAAAATATAACCAAATTTCTGGTTTCGGAGACGTTCGATCTTGTTCTGCTCATACTTTCGAAGCACCACATCATCAACCTTGACTGTGCCGCTTTTGAAGGTATCCAGTCCTCCAATGGTGTTCAGCAGAGTGGTCTTTCCTGATCCGCTCTCTCCCAGAATACACACAAGCCCCCGGTCCCCCAGCTCCAGACTGACCTCTTTTAATACATGGTTTTCATTGGACTTGCCTTTATTAAAATATTTATCGAGTTTTTCTATTTTTATCATTTCTTATTCCTCCATTCTGTCCCCGTTTAATGACCGGAACCGACTTATTCCTGTCTCAACGTACGATTAAAAAAGAATACCGTCAAAAACAGCAGGACCGCATTATACACGATAAACAGAACAAAGCCTATGATTCCGTAATAAAACATCATATTGCGGATAAAGGATACACCTGTCTGCTGCAGAATCACCATAATGATCGCTGTAACGATCACCGCTGCAATACAGTGAATTCCCATTTCCAGATATGTGATCCTGCCCATCTGCCTGCGCCTCATTCCTATAAAACGCAATACACTGTAATCCTTTTTCTTGATCTTCAAAATGGAGCGAATGATCAGGATCTGCAAGATTGCAAGTGCGATCAGGATCAGAGTGGAGATTCCAATAACCTCCAGTCTTTTATATACCTTTTCCTGTACATATTTTGTGGCACTTACCTGATATGTGCTGATGGCATCATAACCCATATCCTGCAGCTCCCGAAGCACCTTATCGGTTTTGCTGTAATTTGCAATATACACACTTGCCTGTGTGGTTCCGATATTGTAATAATCCCTCAGCTTCTGGTAAATCTCCGGGCTGACCTCGATAAAATCTCCTCCCTGCTGACTGAAATCTTCGGCATATTCAATATCTATCGAGATACGATTGGCTTTTGGGGATGTTTCCTCCGAATCTGTTTCCAGACCGGCTGCTTTCATATTCTGATCGATCTCATCCGCCTGCGCACCGGCCGTATCGTTACCGGATTCTTCCTTTTCTATATGAAGAACTCCCTGTTGCCCCGAAAATGCCATTTTCAGATCACTCGGAACAAGTCCATAACCGGTGGATGGTATGACATAGTTCTCCGAAACACGCACCTGATTGTCTTTGAGATCATCGGCAACAACGACATACACCGGTTTCATGGTCCCATAATATTTCTCATATCTCATGTCCCAGCAAAACTCTCCCCACACCACGAACTTATCCATACCGTATGTCAGCATCTGGCAAAGCTCCGGATGAAAATACACCTGTCTTGTATTGTCCTTTAATATCCCCACGATCTTCAGATCCTGAAAGCAGCTTTCTCCCTCTTTCCACAAATTTTCGGATGAAAAATAGCACCGGATCTGACTGTTCAGCTTCTTTTTGTCTGTGGTATACAGCACGATCTCATTTCGTTCCTTCGGAAGGCGGCCTGATGCCAGATCCGACTTGGTGATCGCCGTGGAGGATTTCATAAAATGTGTTTTGTCCAACAAGCGGATTCCCTGATTCTTTTCTTCCTCTGTCATACCATCGTTATCCACATTTGTAATCTGCTTATCCTGACTGCCGTGAGTCTTTTCGTAATCCTTATCCTCTTCTATGTAATAATTGATATCATTGGCATAATCGCAAAGATCTGTCATGGTTACATATTTTACACCGGCGATTGCCGCCTGATCCTTCTCGGTCAATACACTGTTGTCCGGATGACGCACTACCAGACGGGTATCATTTTTCTGCAGATAAGCATCACTGTTATACTCCTTTGTGATTCTGTCATCCCGATACACCAACAACTCCCCGATAAACAGGAATGACACTACTGCCGTGATCAGAAAAAAGGTAAAGAACAGTCCCGCTCTTGCCTTCTGCATTTTGATATTTTTTAACGCAAAAAAATTCTCCAGATGCTTTTTTTTCGTTTTTTCTCCTGAGTTGCTTTTAATTTCACCTTCGGAGGGATTCTGGTGGTCCTGATCCACATTTTCATCCCGCTTATTCACAGGAACATCAGTTACCACCTCTCCATCGTGAAGCCGGATTCTTCTGGTAACATACGGTTCCGCCTGATCATAATTGTGCGTTACCATGATCACCAGTTTCTCATGGGATAACCGCTCCAGAATCTCCACAATCTGTTCTCCCGTCTCACTGTCCAGATTGCCGGTCGGCTCATCTGCCACAATGATATCGGTATTTTTTGCCAGCGCTCTGGCAATCGAAAGCCTCTGCTTCTGTCCGCTGGAAAGCTGTGATGCTCTCTGCGCCGCCTGCTCCGTCAGACCTACCTGCTCCAGATAAGCCATTGCCTCTTCCTTCGAGCTTTCCGGGTCCTTTCCCTGGATCACCAATGCCGCAAGAATATTATCCAGTGCCGTATAGTGATTGATCAGACTGTAATCCTGAAACACAAATCCGATCTTATTGCGCCGGTACTCCTCCCAATCCTGATCATCATATTGGAAGGTCGGCTCTCCCCGGAAGTACATTTCTCCTTCATCAAAAGGAAGCATTCCACTGATCACGTTCAAAAGAGTGGATTTTCCTCCTCCACTCTCTCCGGTGATCGCCACAAACTCTCCCATGGAAAATTCCAGATTGATCTTACGCAGTGCCTGCGTGACAGATGTATCGGAATAATAATATTTGCTGATATTCTGCAGCCGCAATATCGTCTCTGCCATATCGTTTCTCCTTTCGTCCATTTCGCTACATCAATCCTATCATAGAAAAAAGCAAAAAAAATCACTGCAAATTTCATAAAATTTACAGTGATTTTTTCAGTTGCACGAATTATTAAATCAAAATTACACGAATTATTCAATCTTTTTTATTCGTATCTCTCTTAAATTCTTACAAATTTCTTAAGATTTTATTTAATGCTTTCCGGCAAGATCAATTCGGATCAACGCCTTCTTCAGTGCAAGCTCTGCACGGACCATATCTACCTCTTTGGAACCGCTTGTCAGCCTGCGTTCTGCACGTTCTTTCGCTTTCCGGGCACGGTTGGCATCGATCTCATCCGGCCATTCGCATGACTCCGCCAGCACAGTGACCTTGTCCTTCTGGATCTGCACGAAACCATCATGAAGCGCTGCCTCCCGGACATTACCGTCCGTCTTGATCCGCAGCACACCCGGCTCCAGGATCGTCGTCAGCGGAATATGCCCCGCCAGCACACCGATCTCGCCCTCTGTGGTCTTCATCTCTACCATATCCACAGCTTCATTAAAAAACACACGGGTCGGAGAGATGATCTGCAAATTAAATGTTTTTTCAGCCATCTAAGCCCCCCTTATTTGGATGCCGAAGCTGCACGCTCTACGACGTCATCAATACTGCCGGCATTCAGGAAATAGCTCTCCGGAATCGCATCATGCTTACCATCCAGAATCTCCTGGAAACCACGGATTGTCTCAGATACCGGTACATATTTGCCGGGAAGTCCTGTAAACTGTTCTGCTACATGGAACGGCTGTGACAGGAATCTCTGTACCTTTCTTGCACGGTTTACTACCAGCTTATCCTCCTCGGAAAGCTCTTCCATACCAAGAATGGCGATAATATCCTGCAGCTCCTTATATCTCTGAAGAAGCTCCTGTACGCTTCTGGCTACCCGGTAATGCTCCTCTCCTACGATATGCGGATCAAGGATACGCGATGTGGACTCCAGCGGATCTACTGCCGGATAAATACCCAGCTCTGCGATGGAACGCGCCAGTACAGTTGTTGCATCCAGATGTGCAAAGGTATTGGCCGGAGCAGGGTCTGTTAAGTCATCGGCAGGCACATATACAGCCTGTACCGAAGTGATAGATCCCTTTTTGGTAGATGTGATACGCTCCTGCAGCGCACCCATCTCGGTCTGCAGTGTCGGCTGATAACCTACGGCACTAGGCATACGTCCAAGAAGTGCTGACACCTCAGAACCAGCCTGTGTAAAACGGAAAATATTATCAATGAACAAGAGGACATCCTTACCGGAACGGTCACGGAAATTCTCTGCCATAGTAAGTCCTGTCAGACCTACACGCATACGCGCTCCAGGCGGCTCATTCATCTGACCGAATACCATGGTGGTCTTGTCAATAACACCGGACTCGATCATCTCATAATAAAGATCGTTACCCTCACGGGTACGCTCTCCTACACCGGTAAACACAGAATATCCACCATGCTCCTGCGCGATATTTGTGATCAGCTCCTGGATCAGTACGGTCTTACCTACACCGGCACCTCCAAAGAGACCGATCTTACCACCCTTCTGATATGGACACAGAAGATCAACGACCTTGATACCTGTCTCAAGAATCTCTGTGGCTGTAGACTGCTCCTCAAAGGATGGTGCTTTTCTATGAATTGGATCATACTGTACGTCCGTTGGTGCCGGCTTCTCATCGATCGGCTCACCCAGTACGTTAAACATACGTCCCAGCGTTGCCTCACCAACCGGTACACTGATCGGACCGCCGGTAGCTTCCGCTGTCATACCACGCTTTAATCCATCAGTAGGACCCATGGCGATACAACGCACGGTGTCATCTCCCAGATGCTGTGCCACCTCAACCACCAGCTTTTTCCCATCTTCCAATGGGACATTTACTGCATCGTTGATCTCAGGCAGTCCACCCTCTGGGAATTTGATATCAAGGACGGCACCAATAATCTGCGTCAGCTTACCTGTCTTTAAATCTGCCATCTTTCTTATCTCACTCCTTTTTACTATATTTCATTTCTGCTGTACTTTGCCTATCCTTCAGCAAGGTACTATTTCAATCATTTTTTCATTTCTTATCATTACTGGATCGCCGAAGCACCGGCAATGATCTCTGTCAGCTCCTGTGTAATAGACGCCTGACGGGCACGGTTATAACGCAGGGACAGATCACTGATCATATCCTCCGCGTTGCTCGTTGCAGAATCCATCGCCTGCATGCGGGCTCCATTCTCGCTGGCATACGCCTCGGTCAGACCGCCAAAGATCAGACTGTTGATATACTTTGGCACAATGGCGTCCAAAGCCTCCTCTGCCGCTGGCTCATAATTCATCAGCGTAATGCGCTCCAGCGGATCAGCCGCCTCCTCGCTCTCCGATGTAATATCGTCTGCATCGATCGGCAGAAGCTTTACCATTGTCGGAATCTGTACCACGGTGTTTTTGAATATGGTGTAAACCAGATAGATCTCACCAATATTGCCCATGGTAAACTGGCTGAGGACATCTTTTCCCACAGCAATCGCATCATCATACATAGGACCATTCATGGCTTCCGAAAAATCATTTACGATCTCATATCCCAGATGCTCCAGTGCGTCACGGCCCTTGGTTCCCACGGAAAAAATCTTTGTATTGTCCGGGGTAAAACGATCATCCTTGGAAATCATTTTGACAATGTTGGAATTGTAACCACCTGCCAGTCCACGGTTGGATGACACAACGATCACAGCCTTCTTGTCCGACGTTCCTTTCTGCAGGAAAGGATGAGACATCTGTCCGGACTTTGCGATCATTCCGGCTACCGTCTCATACATCGTATCAAAATACGGCTTGGATTCCTCGGCATTCTGCTTTGCCTTGGTCAGCTTAACCGAAGACACCAGCTTCATTGCCTTAGTGATCTGCTCCGTACTCTGTACGCTCTCCTTCCTCCGTTTAATATCTCTCATAGAGGCCATATGATTTGTTCCTCCATTCTATTTTCTTTCTACGATACATCTGCGACAGCAGCTTATTTTACAAAATCTGCCTTGAACTCCTCGATGGCTTTTACAAGCTTCTCCTCAATCTCCTTACTCATCTCGCCCTTCGTGCGGATCTCGTCAGGAATTTCCGGATACCTGGTATCGACATACTCAAAGAGTCCCTTCTCAAACTCAAGGATCTGATCCAGCTCAATATCGATCAGATATTTCTTGGTTGCTGCATAAATGATCATAACCTCGTTTTCTACAGGCATCGGATTATACTGATCCTGCTTCAGGATCTCGCGGATACGCTCTCCCTGTGCCAGCTGTGCTTTTGTCTCCGGGTCCAGATCAGAACTGAACTGGGAGAATGCTGCCAGCTCACGGAACTGCGCCAGCTCGATACGGATCGGTCCGGCAATCTTTTTCATTGCCTTGATCTGCGCTGCGCCACCAACACGGGATACAGACAGTCCGGCGTTTACTGCCGGACGGAATCCGGAGTTGAACATCTCTGTTTCCAGATAAATCTGACCATCTGTAATAGAAATTACGTTGGTCGGAATATATGCTGATACATCGCCTGCCTGAGTCTCAATGATCGGCAGAGCTGTCAAGGAACCGCCGCCCAGCTTGTCAGAAAGTCTGGCTGCACGCTCCAGCAGACGGGAATGCAGATAGAATACATCTCCAGGGAATGCCTCACGTCCCGGTGGACGCTTGAGCAGTAAGGAAAGGGTACGGTATGCTGCTGCATGCTTGGTCAGATCATCATAAATGATCAGCACGTCCTCTCCTGACTCCATCCACTCTTCACCGATGGCACATCCGGAATACGGAGCGATATACTGTAACGGTGCCAGCTCACTTGCTGTTGCCGCAACGATCGTTGTATAATCCATCGCACCGTACTCATCCAGCTTCTTTACGATGGTAGCTACGGTAGATGCTTTCTGGCCAATGGCAACATAAATACATTTTACTCCCTGACCCTTCTGATTGATGATCGTGTCGATGGCAATGGCCGTCTTTCCTGTCTGACGATCACCGATGATCAGCTCACGCTGTCCTCTTCCGATCGGCACCATGGAATCAATCGCCTTAATACCTGTCTGCAGCGGTGTGTCTACGGACTTTCTGGAAATAACGCCCGATGCCACACGCTCGATCTGACGATATTTCTCGGTTTCGATAGGTCCTTTTCCATCAATTGGCTGTCCCAGTGCATTGACAACTCGTCCCAGCAGGGCATCCCCTACCGGTACCTCAACCACCCGGCCTGTGGTCTTAACCACATCACCTTCATTGATGTTTTTATGATCACCTAAGAGTACTGCACCGACATTATCTTCCTCCAGGTTCTGTACCATTCCAAATATGTCATTTGGAAATTCCAGGAGCTCGCCCTGCATGGCATTTTCCAGACCATGAATACGGGCAATACCATCCGCCACCTGAATGACAGTACCGGTATCAGATACATCGAATTTGGTACTGTAATGTTTAATCTGTTCCTTGATCACGGAACTGATCTCTTCCGGTTTCAAATTCATGATACTCCTCCATTCAACTTGCTATTTCAGCAAACACAGAAGACTTTTTATTCTTTGCATTTGCCTGTTTCATTCGATAACTGAATCTCCGACAAGGATTTCGCCATATTATTCAGCTTTGTTTTTATACTGCTGTCCACTACCCTGTCGCCGATCTGGATCTTCATTCCACCGATCAGCGCCGGATCAACTTCATATTTCATCACAAACGACTCATACTTTGTCGTCTCAAGCAGTCTCTTTTCCACAGCGTCCTTTTCCGCATCCTTCAAAGGCACTGCCGATGTCACATGTGCTACGCCAATCTTTTTATATTCTCTGCACTCATCAACGAAATAGGACAAAATATCATAGATTTCCTTAAATCTGCCCTTATCCTCGATAGTCAGGAAAAATCCCGTCAGCTCATCACTCACTCTGCCATGAAAAACAGTTTCCAGTACGGAACATTTCTCCTCCACACAAATCTTCGGATGACACATCAGCTTCACGAAATCTTCATTGTCGTCTAACACCTGTATGACCGCTTCCACTTCCTCCATCAGGGCGTCCAGCTTGTTTTCCTCAACAGCCAGCTCAAAAAGAGCCTCGCCATAGGTTTTTGATACTAACTTAGCCATGTCTCATCACCCATCTCTTTTAAAGTGTCCTCGATCAACTGTGACTGTTTACCCTCGTCAAGAGAAACCTCAATGACCTTTCCGGCCATTGCCGTTGCAACAGAGATCATTTCCTGTTTCACTTCGTCCTTGACTTTATTCTTTTCCAGCTCTACCTCGCGGTTCGCACGCTCCAGGATGCGGTTTGCCTCCTCCTTCGCCTCACCTACGATAGCTGTCTCCTTCTTCAGAGCTTTCTTTCTGGTCTCAGAAAGGATCTCCTCTGATTCCTTATCAACGTTTTTCAGTTTCTCATCATACTCTTCTTTAAACTGAATCGCGTCTGCTTTTTCCTTTGCCGCTGTCTCCATCTCCTGACGGATCGTTTCCTGACGCTTCTGCATCAGATTACGCGCCGGATTAAATAATAAATATGACAAAAACAGAAAAAGGAAAAACATAGCCAGAATGGTGATCAGACTGTCAAAGATCAACTGCGGATCCAGTCCGAAAATATAATCACCAAGCCCACTCTGTGCTAAAGCTACATTCATTACACTCACCTGTGTTCTGCCTCCTTTCAACAGTTTTTATCGCGAAATTACAGCTTGCTGTATAAAGGATTGGCAAATAACAGGATCAGCGCAATAACGAGACCATAAAGACCTGTTGTCTCGGCAACGGCCTGACCAAGAAGCATGGTAGACATGATATCACCCTTCGCACCCGGATTACGTCCAACTGCAGAAGCACCATAACCTGCTGCAATACCCTGACCTACACCAGGACCGATACCTGCGATAACTGCAAGACCTGCACCAATTGCAGAACCCATTAAAACTAAACCTTCGTTTGTAATATTCATTATAATATCCTCCTTAATTTAAAATCCTTTTGAATTACTCTGTTTCACCGATCGCATCCGCAACAAAGCACATGGTCAGCATACAGAACACGTACGTCTGAATACATCCGGAAAAAACATCCAGATACGCATGAAGTGCCGCCGGCCATACCAGTGTCAGAACCTTTGGCAGCAAACCATAGAGCAGTCCCATCATAACCGTTCCCGATAAGATATTACCGAAGAGACGGAGAGACATTGAAATCGGCGTTGAAAACTCACTGATCAGGTTCATTGGGAAGAACAAAAAGACTGGTTCAAACAATCCCTTGATCTTGCCGAACTTCTGATACTTAAATCCATTAAACTGGATCATAAACCATGTGATCAGCGCCAGCGGAAACGTGACTCCGTAATCTGCGGTTGGTGCTCTAAGTCCTAATAGCCCGGACAGGTTACAGACCAGAATGAATATAAAGAGTGCACTGACATAGTTGCGGAATTTCAAAGCATTTTTGCTGCCCATGGAACCCGCCACCATCTTGTCCAACATCTCTACGATCAGCTCGATCGCATTCAAAAATGGTCCCGGTACTTCATTTGGATCTGCTTTCCGGATAGCACGGTTTGCAAATAACGCAAATACCAGAATCGCCAGAATAACGATGATCATAGATATATGCGTTGTCGTCAGATAGACATCCTGCCCCATAAACCGCAGCTTTGTATATCCGTGGATAAAGAAATCCACCTGTGCGCTGCTGTCAGCATAGACAGGCATTGCATTGCCCAGCCCCTGTGAAATGGCTAAGACCCTGATTCCCACATTCTCACCTTCCTTTTTTAGTTTTTTGTTGGAAACAACTGTTTCCGTCGATACGGACTATCACCCTTCGCCGTATCATTTATATGTGTAAACCACCGCATAGCGGCGAATACTCATCACAATCTGTCATTGTTATGACTTCACCGAAGAACCCTTGTGCGACGCCATAAACCTGTGAATCTTCGGCTGCATAAAGGCAGATATTTTCATTCCAAACATCCCAAGCACTGTTCCAACCGGATGAATGTAACGGTACTGTGTCATAGCCAACGCCAGAACAACCGCCATTACCAGAAATCTTTTCATCGCAGAAGCCTGAATATGCCTCCCCGCATGAGTCGCATCCATATCCAGCGCAATATCCAGATGGTGGTACATATGCCAGAGAAGCCACGCAGCTGCTGCCAGTCCCACCAAAAGTCCACACGCCACTGCCAGCCTGTGCCGGGATACGATCATCAGAATCACCAGCACCAGGATCCCCCATACTGCCAGACCTGCCATCAGTTCCTTTAAGGTCTGCTTTGCCTGTCTCATACGAATCCTCCATATCTCTTAATGCTTCTCCGTTTTATCCTTTGCAGCATCGGAGATATCCTTCATGCTTTCCACGCGGGCACGCTCCTGCCCCTGTTTTTTTAACTCTTCTATATACTGAAGCCGATCATGCTCTTTCCTCATATCTTCTGAATAAAAGGACTTTGTCAGATAATAAACATTGCGAAAGGCCGCTCCGATTCCCAGCACGATCATAATCACAAACCATATCTGTGTATGAAACTGCCCGTCCAGCCACCAGCCGATCCAGCCGCTGAGACAGATCGGCACCAATATCGTAATGCTGATCTGCGATACCATCGCAAATGCCTTCAATATATTTTTTTCCTTTTTGTTCATGACTATAACACCATTTTCAAATTCTTTCGCAGTCCCGAAAGATTGCACAAAAAATCTACATATACGGGTCTATTATATAATAAATTATACAAAAAGTCCACAGGATACTTCTTCCTGATCACTCATTTCAATTTGTATAAAAAATCATTTACAATCCCTCACAAGCCCGTTATAATATTCTGTAATAATTTAATGACGTGAACGAAACGCATATTCACAAAGGAGAATACCATGGAAACGATTCATTTGTACCGTAGGCGTTATATGCCTGATGAAACAGTGGAACTGAAGGACGATCTGATCCTTTACCGGGATGACAATATTCTTGTGACAAAATGGAATATTCTGAAACCGCGCAAAGATATTGACCACGGTATTTCTGTGTATTATATGAAAGACGGCTTCAAGATCAGCAAGGTCTTTGATGCCAATGACAAGCTTGTGTACTGGTATTGTGATATTATCGAAACAGAATACCGCCCGGAGGAAAATACATACATTTTCCACGACCTTCTGATCGACGTTCTGATCTACCCGGACAAACACGTCGAAGTCGTGGATCTCGATGAATTTGCAGACTTCACGGAAAATCTGACACTGCCGGCCCCACTTCTGGCAAAGGCTCTGCGCCGGACAAACAATCTCCTGCGTTTTATTTACGAAGGTCATTTAGATGAGCTCACCGAGCCGATCACATCCAGAGAATAAAAGAATAGTCTAAAATCGTAGTACTTCTTAACAAGCGCACTTTGCTGTTATAGAAGTATTAACTGCATTTTATCTCAGCTCCGCAAACTTTGGGCCGCAGGCACAAATCCTATAAACTATCCAAAAGAAAAACGCTGATTTTGCGTTTTTCAGGAGTAAAATCGTAGTACTTCTTATCAGCGTACTTTGCTGTTATAGAAGTACTTTTTACTCTAGTTGCGGGCTTTTCTGTTTATATATTCCGTCTTATACTTCGAATACACGATCGTCTGATCATGATAAAGCCCGTAATATCCCGACATCAGATAACTTACACTGATTCCCAGCAGGAAAAACGGCACACCATGGTATCCAAACAGCTCAAACGCGATCAACATTGACGTGATCGGGCAGTTGGTCACACCACAGAAAACAGACATCATACCCACTGCCGCACACAGCGACGGAGAAATCCCCACGATATGACCGAACAGGCATCCAAAGGTAGCTCCCACAAAAAATGACGGCACGATCTCGCCACCTTTAAATCCCGCTTCCAGCGTCAACGCCGTAAAAACAATTTTCCATACAAACGCCAGCGGCTCCACGTTCCCCTGAATCGCCCGCTGGATCACCGGCACACCGGCCCCCATATAATCATCGGTCTGCAAAATGATCGTCAGCAGAATGATCACCAGAGAAGACACAATAATTCTTATATATGGGTTCTTCAGTTTATTCCTGTAAAAATCTCCCAGAGAATGAAGTGCCATACAAAACACAACACTCAGCGCAGCACAACAAAGAGCCAGTCCAATGACCTTTAAGCTTGGAACAACCTCAAAAAGCGGCATCTGTCGTATTTTAAATACATTAGGACCAATCCCCATATGGTTTGCAAACTTCGAAGCCACCAATGAAGAAAATACACATGGAACCAGAGCAGCATAATACATTACACCGACACTGACTACCTCCATAGAAAATATTGATGCGGCAATCGGAGTTCCGAAAATAGCGGAAAACGCTGCACTCATACCGCACATAACCACAATACGCTGATCCTTCTCATCAAAGCGGAACAGCTTGCCAAGCTGCTGCCCAATACTGCCGCCAAGCTGCAGAGCCGCGCCCTCACGTCCGGCACTTCCACCAAACAAATGCGTAATGATCGTGGAAATAAAGATCAACGGCGCCATCCGGAAGGGCACTTCCGCTTCCGCATGAATGGAGGAAAGTACCATATTGGTGCCCTTATCATTCTTGTACCGGAATACACCGTACAAAAAAACGATCACTACACCGGCCAAAGGCAGACACAGGATCAGCCATGGATTCTCCGTCCGGAATGACGTCACCTGACGCAGACAAAAAGCAAACAACGTACTGAATGCCCCGACAAAAAGCCCTACAAACGCAGAGAAAATCCCCCAGCGTATAAAAACTGCGAGATTTCTCATTATTCTTCCTATATAAAACCGGATCATTTTTATCTGACGCATAATTTCCCTCTTCCATCTGCAATGCTTTCCTACAACTCGTTATAAATAACAAAAATCAGCAATGCCAAAACCAAGCTTGTTAATGTTCCCAGCAGATACTTATTTCTAAACTCTGTCTCCTTTAAATCGTTTGTTCTCGCCCAAGTTTTTATCGTAATTATTATCGCAATAGCAGAAAAATTTCCTAAACAGGCAAAAACAACTGTCAAGATCCGTTCCATAACTCCTATCATAGAACCAACATCAAACATACCCGTCTCATTTGAATTAGGATAAATATCCTGAATCAATTTATTAATCATTATTGAGCATGGCATTATCAGCGCAAGACTCAAAAAAACAATTTTCAATGCTTCATAATAACGACCGGCATCACAGTTGAACCCAAAAATGTGTAATATTACGCACAAAACTCCCATATGCAGCATCTGATCAATAATAAAGACAACTGTTTGTTTCATTTTCTTGTTAAAATAACAAGCCGTTGCATCTATCAATATATGTGTTGCCAATAATATTGCTATAGCACCAGTTGCAGATTTCCATCCCGCCACAAAATACAACACCAAAAACGGCACAATATACAGCACGGAATGCATTCGTAAATATTCTCCATTAAACCATATATTATTTTTACACTTCTGACATTCTCCGCACAATTCTCCCTTTGCTGCATTTTTACATCTTGCGACCTTTGTTGTCTGCAAGTAAAAATCACCAATCATATGGAATATCAATAAAATCAAATAGTTTTCCATATATCCTCCCCTAGTAAATCAAATATCGCTTTATCCCTTGTTCTCCTTTCCTTTATTCTTGCTGATATTATATATCTGTCGATATTTTGCCGAGAAGTATTCATAATTCGAGCAATTTCTGTTGACATACCACGAACCCAAAATTCATCCATATAAAATGACAGCTTGTCATCTTTCTTTGCATTATATAAATTTCTATTTTCATACAGCATTTCATAATTTATGACAGGCATTTCCTGACTCTCCTGTCTTCTATACCCCATGCTCCAATATTCTTGTTCTAACAATTTGTATCTATTGTCCAATAACCAGCTATAAAACGAAATATCCTCCCAGCTATCCTTAAGGGGCAGCATAATATCTGATATAATCTCAATTATATTTGCAACCTGCGGTTGTCTTAACCTGATCTGCTGAGTTGATAAACAAAATTCATTTAAATATCTGTCATATTTTGAATTTGTATTAAAGCATATGACATTACTTTTTTTTCGTTTAACCGCATTGATCGCATCCCTTGCCAAATAATATACTTCTCCATCAAAAGCAGACGACGTCCATTCTTCCACGTCATACTTTATTTTGCCATATCCTATACCACACCTTATCTTAATAGGATATATTAAAAGCTGTAATTTTTTAATATATAAAAATGCGGCTTGTAAATCAAAAAACAACCCCTGAAATTCATCCCCTGCACTAGATACTACCTTTTTCTTTATTCCTTGTTCATATATAGTATTTAGATAATCCACGCATCCCATTAATACATTTTGTACATCATATCGATCATAATATTTCCGGGACTCTACTACATCAAACATTATCGCTGCATATTTCATGTAATTCACCTCATACCATATACTTTGTCTTATGATCCAAAATTGTGCAACTCTTTTTTGTTGCTTTTCCTTTTCGCAACGTATATACGTTGCTTTCCAAAAAGACAACTCTTTTTTGTTGCTTTATTCTTCCCATATAAAATCGGATCATTTTTATCTGGCGCAAAATTTCCCCTTGTCTACTTAAACTTTACTGCCGTGCCGTACGCGATCACCTCAGCAGCTCCCTGCATCACTGCCGAGGACGCATAGCGCACATTCACAACGGCATCTGCACCCATGCTCTCCGCCTCCATCACCATTCTCTTGGTGGCAAGTGCCCGCGCCTCCGTCATCATTTCATTGTACGCCTTCAACTCGCCGCCCACCAGAGTCTTCAGGCTCTGTGTAATATCTCTTCCAACATTCTTGGACTGAATTGTGCTTCCCTTCACCAGCCCCAGCATCTCCAGTTCCTTTCCGGTAATGTAATCAGTATTTACTAAGATCATCTTCTTCTCCTCCATCGATTTCTTTGATTCTTTCCATGCAGACATATATCATCGCTCCGCCTAACACCGCCGGGATTACTGCCAGCACCACCTTGAGCACTACCGGTACAAGGCTGATGACCAGGCAGAAATAAAGCAGATAATACAGAACGATCAATACAGTAATAACAATCGGTGCTATCTTCTTTTTCTGATGTGCGTCCATACATTCCTCTCCTTTGATATGATGAGAATATTGTAGCATATATTTACACATAACTCCAATCCTTTCTCATGGTAGATGCTAATTTTGCAGTATTAGGCGTTAATTTTGCAATATGCCCTCTATTTCACGGCGATCGTGTCTGCGCATATCACACCATCACGCCCATACACACCAATCTCACCAGAAATGCCGCAATCCATGCTACTGCACATTGCCATAGCACAACACCCACGGCCCATTTGCCGCCAAGCTCTCTTTTAATAGAGGCAACTGCTGCCACGCAAGGCGTATAGAGCAGGCTGAATATCAGCAGGGAAACAGCAGACACCGGAGACAGTACGGAACCAATGCTGCCGCCAAACAGAATTCCCAACGTAGATACCACGCTTTCCTTTGCCATAAAGCCGCTTAGAAGTGCCGTACAGATTCTCCAGTCCCCAAGACCAAGCGGTGCAAACAACGGCACCAGCAGAGAGGAGACAACCGCAAGAATACTGTCTGCCGAATCTTCTACCATGTTCAGACGCAGATTAAAGCTTTGCAGGAACCATACAACAATCGTTGCGATCAGAATGACCGAAAACGCCTTCTGCAAGAAATCCTTTGCCTTCTCCCACAGAAGCTGTGCCACATTCTTTGCCCCCGGCAGACGGTAGTTTGGCAGTTCCATAACAAACGGCACCGGCTCTCCCTGAAAAAGGGTACTCCTGTATAAAAATGCAACAAGAATCCCCATAACAATACCAAATAGATAAAGTCCCGCCATGATAAGTGCCCCATGTCCCGGAAAAAATACGCTGACAAAAAAAGAATAAATCGGCAGTTTTGCCGTACAGCTCATAAACGGTGTTAATAATATCGTCATCTTGCGATCCCGTTCACTGGTCAGCGTGCGGGTTGCCATCACAGCCGGCACAGTACACCCAAAACCAATCAGCATCGGTACAATACTGCGGCCGGACAGACCAATCTTGCGCAGCAGTTTATCCATCACAAATGCTACGCGGGCAATATAGCCGCTGTCCTCCATCAGCGACAGAAAGAAAAACAGCGTTACAATAATCGGCAGAAAACTCAGCACACTTCCCACACCGGTAAAAATGCCATCAATAATCAGGCTGTGTATTGCTTCATTCACCTGAAGTGCAGTAAGTCCTGTGTCCACCATATCGGACACAGCATCAATCCCCATCTGCAAAATCTTTTGCAGCCAGGCACCGATCACATTAAACGTCAGATAAAAAACAAGTACCATAATTCCAACAAAGCACGGAATTGCTGTATATTTCCCCGTCAATACACGATCAATACGCTCGCTGCGGATCCGTTCCCGGCTCTCCTTCGGCTTCACGACAGTCTGCTCACACAAACGTTCAATAAAATCAAACCGCATATCTGCGATCGCCGCGCTGCGATCCAGTCCTCGTTCCGCTTCCATCTGCTGTACAATATGCTCTAACATTTCCGTTTCGTTCTGATCCAATGCCAGCTTTTCCAGTATCAACGGATCGCCTTCGATCGCCTTCGTCGCAGCAAAACGCACCGGAATCTCTGCATGCTCTGCATGATCCTCGATCAGATGAATAACCGCATGAATACACCGGTGCACTGCACCGTCGTGATCATTTTTATCACAAAAATCCTGACGAAGCGGTTTCTCCTGATATTTTGCAATATGAAGTGCATGGCGAACCAGCTCGTCCACACCCTCGTTTCTGGCTGCTGAGATTGGAATCACCGGCACTCCGAGCAATGCTTCCATTCCATTGACATCCACTGCCCCCTGATTGCCTGTCACCTCATCCATCATATTCAGCGCAACCACCATAGGAATATCCATCTCCAGAAGCTGCATGGTCAGATAGAGATTCCGCTCAATATTTGTTGCATCTACTATATTGATCAATGCCCGCGGTCTCTCCTCCAATACAAAATTTCTGGATACGATCTCCTCACTGCTGTAGGGAGACATGGAATAAATACCCGGCAGATCCGTAATATCCGTATCCGCATGTTCCTTAATAATGCCGTCCTTCCGGTCCACCGTCACACCGGGAAAATTTCCTACATGCTGATTCGATCCCGTCAACTGATTAAAAAGCGTCGTCTTTCCGCAGTTCTGATTGCCCACCAACGCATATGTCAGCAACGTTCCCTCCGGCAGTGGATTTTCATCCTTTTTCGAATGATACTTTCCTTCCTCGCCAAGACCCGGATGTTCCGTTGCCTGCAACCGTTCCATGCCGGCATGGTTCCTGGTTCTCTGATCGATCGGCGCGATCTCGATCTGATCCGCTTCTGCCAGCCGGAGTGTCAACTCATATCCGTGAACCTGCAGCTCCATAGGATCTCCCATCGGTGCCAGCTTCACTACGGTCACTTCTGCCCCCGGAATCATTCCCATATCCAGAAAATGCTGGCGCAATGCCCCTTGTCCTCCTACCGTCCGGATCACGGCACTCTTTCCAATCTCCAGTTCCTTTAATGTCATAACATATGCCCTCTTTATCTAATGTGATACAATTCTTCGATGAATTTTTGTCTTTCCTCCACCACCCACAGTTCGCATTGTCTAATGATAATTTTCATCAACAAACATAAGTTATACCAAACAATCTGTTATGTCAACAGGATATTCTTTTTTGTAACACAACAGATCCCACGATGCTGATCGTAGAATATGACATCCGTTTTCGTGAGAAGCTTGCCACACAGATTTTGAATCTGCCATAATCCACAGCAACAAAAGAAATCGGAGTTCAGCAAAAAAGGAACTATTACACAAACAGATCATTTATTGTCCATTGATGTAATAGTTCCTTTTTAATTGTATTTATCCATGAATTGTATCGCAAACACACATCAATTTAACAAAAGGTTCGAAAAAGCTTCCCTTTTATCTTAGCATAAATTCATATCTCAACTATGATGCAGCAACTGCCTCAGCTTCTCCCTCAGCAGTCTCATCTTCCTCCACATACTGGGAGCCTTCCGTAATGTCTACGATCGTTGCATCCTCTGAAGTGATCAGCTCGATCTTGTCATTCATCAATTCCTTGATATCCTTTACCTTGACGCATTTCTTATCTCCCAGCTTCTCAAAGTCAATATAAACCTTTTCCACGATATCTGCCGGATCTGCTTTATAGTGAATCTCGGAAATCTCCTCGTCAACGGACCCCTTGGCCAGCTCCTCATTCAGCAGTACAACCTGTGCTGTCGTAGAAATTTTCTCTCCGGCAACCAGCAGCTGGAAATCAATAAACATGATCCGCTTCAACAATGGATTGTAATCCACATCCTTTACGATTGCGTTGTACTTCTGATCTCCAACCTGCAGTACCGTTCTGCTGCCCTTCATGTTCTTTCTCATGAAACGCTCTGCCTCAAATTCGGAAATCTTCAAAGCTACCGGCTCCTTCAGATCTTTTCCACATAAACTGCCCGGGACATATCCCTCTCTCCGCAGCTTTTTCGCCTTTACACTCATGTCTCTTTTCTCAGCGTTTAATGTCATCATAATGATTCCTCCTTCTTTTTGCTGATCTTCACATGCGTAAAGCAAAGCTTAATCCGATTGCTTCCTTGCGAAATATTTTGCTTTATCGGAAATGACACGACCCTGCAAAGCAAAAAGACTTCCACCACACAGGTTTCTTAGTGTAGTAGAAGTCCAAATCGAATCGGTTTTTCGTTTTATGCACCATAAGTTTATTATAGTACCTTATTTTTGATCTGTCCAATTTCATTTTAGACAATCTTTTGCCGATCCATTTTTATTTTTTGTGCATTTTTTAACCAAAATATCTCTTCAGAAGACCCTCGAATGCTTTACCGTGTCTTGCCTCGTCCCTAGCCATCTCATGAACTGTATCATGGATCGCATCCAGATCCAGTGCCTTTGCTCTCTTTGCAAGATCAAACTTACCTGCTGTCGCACCATGCTCAGCCTCTACACGCATTTCCAGGTTCTTCTTCGTGCTGTCTGTAACAACCTCGCCAAGAAGCTCTGCGAACTTCGCTGCATGCTCGGCCTCCTCATATGCTGCCTTCTCCCAGTAAAGTCCGATCTCCGGATATCCCTCGCGATGAGCCACACGAGCCATTGCCAGATACATACCAACCTCGGAGCACTCTCCGTTAAAGTTTGCACGAAGATCTGCCATAATATCCTCCGGTGCACCCTGTGCAACACCTACAACGTGCTCAGCAGCCCAAGTCTTGTCATCTCCCTGTCGGATGAACTTCTCTGCGCCAACTCCACACTGTGGACACTTCTCCGGTGGCTGATCTCCTTCATGAACATAACCACATACAGAACATACATACTTTGCCATAATCGTAATCTCCTTTTCTTTTATAAATTTTATAACATTTGTTTGCCTTGTCTCCTTAACAGTAATGATTACTGTTTCTGATAAGAATATAACAAATCTTTCTCTTATTGTCAACACATTTTTTCAAAAAACTCATCTTTTTGATCAAATTCATTCAATTTACTTCCTGCAATCCGGACATAGCCCATAAAACAACACCCTATGTCCCTGGATCTCTCCATCAAAGCCAGCCCCTGCGATCTGATCAATATGATCTATAGGATCCATCTCCAGATCCATCACACAGCCGCACCCACGACATGCGAAATGATAGTGAGGTCTTGTATCACCATCAAAATGATCGACCCCGTCACCACAGTCCAGACGCAACGCCTCGCCCTGCTCCACCAGCAGATTCAGATTGCGGTAAACGGTTCCCAGACTAATACGAGGATGCTCATTTTTGATATTATTATACACAGCCTCCGCTGTAGGATGAGATTTTGTCGAGAGCAGATACATCCGGATCGCCTCCCGCTGTTTACTATAACGTATTGCAGCCATCTCATTCTCCTTTCAATTAAATAATAGTAATTGTTACTGTTATTTTATCATAAATAACTCATATGTCAATCCTTTTCACACCACCATTACACAACAGCTGAAAACACCAAACATCGCTATTTAAATTTTCCGGCAATTTATTTTATATGTGGACTTCCCGGCTTGACTTTTCTTCGGTTCGTTTTATACTGAATATAAATCAATCTATTTATTAATATAAATAAGAAACTTGCTATCAAGGAAGTGATAAAATGCAGACGAACACATTACCTCAGAATCATATGGAAATATACTGGCATGATTATGCCAGCCAGATGGAAAATATTAACATCCGCAGCGCAAGCCTCACCGAAAAGGCTTCCATTATCGGACGAACCGGTCTTATGCTTTTATCCTGCGGAACAGGAGCCTGGAGAGTTCGTAGCTCTATGAATTCATTAGCAGAACAGCTGAATATCACATGCACCGCCAATATCGGACTTATGTCTATTGATTACACCTGTTTTGACGGCGATCATTGCTTTTCCCAATCTCTCTGCCTGACCAACACCGGTGTAAATACCTCCAAACTGAATCGGCTGGAGCATTTTGTTCAGGAATTTTCCAAAAAATGTGATACTTTATCCGGAGAACAACTTCATGCCCAATTGGACGAGATCGAACAGCTCCACGGACTTTATTCTCCTGTGGCTTTGGGATTCGCTGCTGCTCTGGCATGTGGATGCTTTACATTTCTGCTGGGAGGCGATCTGAATGAAATGATCCTCGCTTTTCTCGGTGCCGGTATCGGTAATTTTCTGCGGTGTAAATTGACAAAGCATCATTTTACATTATTTCTGTGCATTGTGTCCTCCGTTGCTGCCGCCTGCCTGATTTATGTGGGGGCTCTCAAGCTAGCCGAAACCTTTTTCTCCGTGTCGCTGCAGCATGAAGCAGGATATATCTGTTCAATGCTGTTTATTATTCCGGGCTTTCCATTTATCACCAGTGGTATTGATCTCGCCAAGCTGGATATGCGTTCCGGTCTGGAACGTCTGGCATATGCCATCGTGATCATTGTGGTGGCAACCATTACCGCCTGGATCATGGCATTGCTGTTCCATTTAAAGCCAATGGACTTTCCGCCATTAAAGTTATCAGCCGGAACACTTTTATTATTCCGGCTGATCACAAGCTTTGGTGGTGTATTCGGTTTCTCTATTATGTTTAACAGCCCCCGGTCCATTGCTGCCGCCGCTGCTTTTATTGGCGCCATTGCAAATACACTTCGTCTGGAACTGGTAGATTTCGTGACAATCCCGCCTGCTTCCGCTGCTTTCATCGGGGCATTGACTGCCGGTATTTTAGCATCTCTGCTCAAAAATAAACTTGGCTATCCACGAATCTCCATCACAGTTCCCGCCATCGTGATCATGGTTCCCGGTCTGTATCTTTACAAGGCAGTTTATAATCTGGGCATTATGTCTCTGACCACCTCAGCTTCCTGGTTTGCATCTGCAATGCTGATCATTATGGCCCTGCCTCTTGGTTTGATATTCGCCCGCATTATCACGGATAAGTCATTCCGTTACTGCACCTGAATCAGATCCACGATCCCTTCAGGAGATATTCGTCTCTCTTAGCTCCTACGGAAATAAATTGGATTTCGTGATCCAGCAGCTTCTCCAGCAATGCAATATATGCCTTTGCATTGTCGGGAAGCTCTTCCCAGGTTCGGCACTTGGAAATACTCTGCTGCCACCCCGGTATGATTTCCACTACCGGCTCGTATTTTTCCAGATCACAGTCCGGATCAAATCTGTCTGTCACCTGATCTCCGTATCGATATCCGGTAATTACCGGAATTTCTGTAAACGCACTCAGCACATCCAGCTTTGTAAGCGCAATTTTATCTGCATTCTGACACTTTAAGCCGTAACAGCTGGCCGGTATATCCACAGGGCCTACCCGCCGTGGTCTTCCTGTGGCTGCACCATATTCTCCTCCCAGCCTTCTCAGCATATCCAGCCAGGATTGCGGCATTGCCGTTTCAGCCACAAAAGGCCCTGCTCCTACACATGTAGAATATGCTTTCAGCACGCCGACGATGTGATCGGGAACGTGTGCCGGAATCCCTGCCCCGATCGGAGCATATGCGGCGATTGTAGATGAGCTGGAAGTATACGGAAAGATGCCATAATCAATATCTCTCATCGCTCCAAGCTGTGCCTCCAGAATGACTTTTTTGCCTTTCTTCAATGATTCATCCAGAAATTCCCCGGTGTCGCAAATATAAGCCTTGAATTTTTCTGCCTGCTCTTCACACCATTTATAAAGCGCCGGAAACGACATGGGTTCCTGGTGATAGCAGCCTGCAAGCTCCATATTTTTGGCATCCAGCATCATTTTCAGACGTGCCTTCATATTCTCTTCGTCTAACCGGAGCAGATCTCCCATACGCAATGTTTTTTTGCGGTATTTATCACTGTAAGCATAGGCAATCCCCCTTCTGGTGGAACCAAATGCCGCTCCGCTTCTGGCCAGACGATCCTCCTCCAATTCATCCTGTATCCGGTGCCAGGGCATAGAAATTGTGGCTCTGATGGAAATTTTCAGATTTTTCGGTGATACTGCCACATCCTTTTCCCACAGCTTTTGGATCTCATTCTCCAGATGCTCCAGATCAACGACCATTCCATCTCCCAGAACACAGGTCACACCTGAATGTAAAATACCGGAGGGAATCAGGTTTAAAATAAATTTTCCCTGCTCTGTCACTACGGTGTGCCCGGCATTATTTCCTCCCTGATAACGCACAACCACATCTGCCTGTCCGGCAAGCAGATCGATCACTCTGCCTTTTCCCTCATCGCCCCAGTTTATTCCTGTTACAGCTGTCAGCATAATTCTTCCTCCTCTGTGTTTATGGACTTTACAAGTCTCAAAACATCTTGTTTTTTTCTTCAAAATTTATTATACTGACCCTGTGGAAATATGTAAAAGCTATTATTGATATGACTGATATAACATTTTGATATACCAGCAAGAAATACGTGCGATAAACGCTCAGAAATGAGGCTTTTTATGAATATAAATTTTGAATACTATAAGATATTTTATTATGTGGCCAAATACGGCAGTCTCACGAAAGCCGCAAGGGTTCTTGGAAACAGCCAGCCAAATATTACCCGTGCCATGAATTGTCTGGAAAACGAAATCCACTGTACCCTCTTTATCCGGACAAACCGCGGTGTCCGGCTCACACCGGAGGGTGAACGTCTTTACGCAAGAGTATCTGCTGCCATGGCACAATTACAACGGGCAGAGGAAGAACTTACCGAAAGCACCGGTCTGGAGCACGGCAGCATTTCCATCGGCGCCAGCGAAACCGCACTCAGCATTTACCTGTTGGAGCGGCTGAAAATTTTTCATATGACATACCCCGGTATCCGTCTTAAAATTTACAATCATTCTACTCCTCAGGCAGTTGATGCGGTCAAAAACGGAGAAATCGATTTCGCAGTCGTTACTACTCCTACAACGGCAAAACCTCCCTTGAAGGAGGTAAAACTCCAATCCTTCCGGGAGGTTCTGATCGGCGGTAAAACATTTACTGCATTAAGCAGCCAGACTCTGTCCTTGCGGGAGCTGCAAAATTATCCCCTGATCTGTCTGGGCAAAGAAACCATGACCTTTGCATTTTATCATCATCTATTTCTTTCCTATGGCCTGGAATTGAAACCGGATACAGAGGCTGCAACGACAGACCAGATCCTGCCTCTCGTCAAGTCCGAGCTGGGACTTGCTTTTATTCCGGAATTTATGGCAATTCCTGCTATTCAAAGCCATGAGGTGATTTCCATACCGTTACAGGAAACCATTCCGTGTCGTCACATTTGTATGGTTTCAGACTTCCAAAGACCTTTGAGTAGTGCGGCAAAAAAACTGAAGGATCTGATTCTGCAATCATAGCTCCAGACTATCTTTTCCTGCTTTTTTCATCAGCTCTTCTCTGCTTGCCAGCACAATGCCGTCAATTTCCGTAAGATGATGTAATATCTTTTTTTCAAACTGGCTGATTGGAAGAAGCACACCAATCTCATCAAATTTGCGTTCATTCTTCAAGCCAGTTTCCTGACCATAATACACCATTGCCGAAAGAGCGCATTTCTGAATCTGCTGAAAGGCATCCCATATGATCGCATACGCCTGTGCTTCACTCATTCCAAGAGCTGCCGTGTCCGGAAGCGCATACAGAATAAAAATTCCCCGCTTTGGATTTACATAGTCCTCTTTAATGTCCAGATCATCCGTATAACGGCGCACAATATCGTATCCATCTGCAAGATAGATCTTTGATCTCGGTGCACAGACATGATTTTTTAGTATCTCCTGATATTTGTTCCATTCATGAGAAGAAATCGTGCGATTTCCTGTTTCCAGCTTATTCCCGTCCACATCTGTAAGCAACACCGGATTGTCCCCCGCTTTACCATGAAATCGTTTCGGGATCAGATATGCCTCCCGAAGCAGGTCGAACATACTCCGCTGGCAGATTTCCAACAAAAGAGCGCTGATATCCTGATTTTCATAAGCCGAAAAAAGAGCTTTTGCAAAATGCTGGGACCTCGTGTCCGGAGATATATTCTCCTCCGAAAAACGGTCATAAAAGATTTCTTCCAACCGTCCACAAGCCTCCGGCGACTGAAGTATTTTGCCAAAAACCTCCTCAACCTCTGTTTCCCTTGGAATTCTTTTCAGTGTAGCAGACATATTATCACTCTTTTCTTTTTTTATTGAAGATATCTCTTCTCTCTGCGATATCCGTATTTCTTTTTCGGCTCCTATTATACTCCCATTTCTCAAAAATACAATCCCCTATACAGCGGATCCTACCGTCAACATGATCGTAAGGCTTTTGCCATCCTTACTCTCTGCTGTCAGTTTGCTATGATGCGCCTCTGCCACTGCCTTTGCAACAGAAAGTCCAATACCGCTTCCACCTGTCGCCGAATTTCTGGAGGCATTGCTGCCTTACCGTTAGAAGTATATGTTCCACCATCCACTACCATTGTGCCGCCTCTACGATCGCTCCTGATTGCCGCAGAGGACTGACCGCTGGTTTCTGCGGTTACATTCCATGCGTGAAGTGTGCCGCCACCGGCTACATGAATGCCACCGGAGGTATCCCGGCTTGTGGTGATCGCCGCCGGTGCTATCAGAGGATTCACGGGATACCGTAGAATTTTTCACCGTTACATTGGCTCCTTCCGATACATTCACGGCATTTTCATCTGTTCCCGTTGAAGTAATGGTCTGTCCATCCAAAACTGCATCCGAAGTCAGCTTATTCACAGCCGAATAATCAGAAACACCGGAGGATATTCCGCCCGGTCCCTTCTGATCAGAGGAAGCTTCCTCCGCCTCCGTGGTCTGACTGAGACCCAGCGCTGCCAAAAGACCTGTTTTCGGTACCGTGTATACAGATACTGCTGTTGCCAGTGCAACCACTGCAAATCGTTTGATCCATCTCTTTCTCATAGGCTTATCCCTTTTTTCCAAAAGCGTTTCTCGAAACGCCTGAATACTTTGATCTGTTTTGATGATATGGCTATGATAAGTGATGTACCTTAAATCAACCTTAAAAACCAAAAAAGCTCTTGCAAAAGTTTAAAACTTTTGCAAGAGCTCTACTAAACTTTTCCGCATCAAAATATCCCGGATGACCGTGATCATCCGGGATTTCCTTACTTATTCGCCGCACTTCTTTTTATTTATTTCGAAATACTGATTTAAAAAAACCGCCTTTTTTTCTGTTTTTACTGCTTTCTTCTTCCTCTCCGCCCGGCGTCTGCGGTTGTGCCAGCGGATCCTCTCCACTAAATCCTGCCGGATACAGCAAATGCTCATAATGCTGACGAAGCTTTGCCCAATCCGGTTCATAGAAATACTCCGGCTTTGGCACCTTGATCTGTGCATTTTCATTGATCAGACATACGATTGTCTTATCATCTGTCGTGTCCTCAATATTCCACAACGGCACACTTGCTGTCATAGTACTGCAGATCTTTTCCGCCGTCGTGGCATCATACATACTCTGATAGCCCCGGCGCATACAGTCCAGATATAACTGCCAGTCCTGTGCTGCATCCAAAAACTCTCCATTAATATAATAATGGTACAGATCAATCGGGTCCTGAAGATTTTTATTACCAAGCACACAATACGGATTCATAAAGAACTCCGTTGCACTTAGATATACATTTTTTTTATGTCTGTCAGAATTTTGAATTTCCTCTCTGGTCGCCGGAAGATTTAATAACTGTGGCTGAATCACTCTTTCGAGGATCCCATCCGTAACAAGCATAACTGCTGCCACTCTTTCCGGAAAATAGCCAAACTCCCACGATTGCTCCCCTGCCCGTAGAGGCATTACCGAGACCCCGTCAGATCCTTTCTGCGGAAATGTCGCCACCTTTGTCTCCCCGGACACAGTCCGGACCAGAATCCCTCCATCACCGGCATGACCATAAACCACTGTCCTGCCATCATAGAGCACCACATGAAGAGTTGTGTCATATTCATTCAGCATATCATCGCAGTCCTGCACATATTCTTCAATGGCTTTCTCTGCATACTGAAATCCTGCTTTGAGACAGACCTTTTTTTCATCAATTCCATAGTCGGCCCGTATATGACGTTCTAAATATTCTACCAGCTTCTCTGTCGCAAGACCGGATGCAATATCCGAATGACGCGCACTGCCAACCCCATCTGCAGCTACGCCGATATATAATCCCGGTGCGATCTCCCCATGCATATTGGCATCCTGACATACAACCCCTGCTTTTATATGTGCTTTTCCTTTGATAGAAAATCCATAGCTTAACATGTCATACGCCCCTTCTCAAATGTCAGAAATGGTCTCCTACCACTCGCTGACATCCCTCTCCTCGATATCCGCTGCCATACCTGCACCCTCCGGCAGATTATCCAGCTCAATCCTGTCTCCTACCTGGCTCTTGGAGATTGCACTCATGCTGTCTACCAGCCAGTCAAAAATACCTGTGAACTCATGCTGCTGCAATTCGATCACACGGTCTGTCAGCTTAAAAAGCTCTTCTTTATCATAATCATCGACACCTAAAGCCCAGAATTTGAGACGTCCATTACTTCCCTTTGACTCCTCCTCGTGAATTCTGGCGGCTGCCTCCTGCATCGCCTCCGGTGTAGACATAGAAACGCCATCCGTGATCATAAAGATCCACGGCTTAAAACAAGGAACCCCAACTCCCTGATATTCTCTGGTACGTTTCTTAACCAGATCAATGGCTACCTGTATCGCCTCTGCCATATGTGTCTGTCCACCCGGCTCCAATGTGATAGCCGGCATCTGATCGATCGGCATAAAATCACTGACAATCTCTACATGTGTCTCAAATGTAACAATCGCTACCTCTACACGTTTCCTCGCAAGCGGATCCTGACATACCTGCTGCTTGAATTTTGCGATCGCTTCATTCAGACTCTGAATCGGTGCTCCTTTCATTGAACTGGAAATATCCAGCAGAAGCACACATGCCATATGCGGTTCGCTTGGTGCTGCAATCCCCCCAAACAACTGCTCCTTCGTGATCTGTTCACTCATTTTCCTTCCTCCTGTTTCCTTTTCATTGCTACCCCTTGGTGTTACCTCTATCAGCTGTTAAAATACCATACAATAAATAAAATGATAAAAAGTGCAATTACTCCATAGATGATAAATACAAAATGCGACTCCAGGAATGTCGGCTCCTTCGGGCGTACATCCATATAATTGTCTGCCATATGCTCCTTCGGATGAATCGGCTGACTGGCTGCAATTCTTCTTTTCTCTGCGGCCGCCTCTGCCTCCGCTTTTCGCTGTCTCTCCTGATGCTTTTTGATCATCTCGCAATAAGGACATTCCATTTTGTGGATAAAGTAGATATGGCCATGCGGACATTTAATATAGTCTTTATTTTGTAAGACTTCCATGATCACCTGCATCCACTCACTGGCACTGGCACGCACCGTTGGATCCTTATAGCCATCCACAAAGGTACGATAAAACAATCTCTGAAAACTCTCCGGAAGGAATGTAAAGTCCGGCGCATAAGTCGGATATGTGATTCCCTTTTTCTTATAAAAGAATGGTGAAAATCCTTTACGGATATTGTCGGAAGGCTGTGGTATATCCAAGGATTCATCCATTTGCTCTGCCTCCTCCGGGTCGATCGCGCACGCAAAAGGATGACAGCCATTCATAAATAATGAAAATAAATTAACTGCCAGCGCAAAACGATCCGTCTCCTTACTATATGTCGGAAGTGGCATAGACGATAAGCTCTGCCCGCCATATAAACGTTTCTGCAGCTCCGGTGGTATATAATTCGCCTGTCCCACCTCACAGCGATACATCATCTGGCCATTTACAATATGATACGAATCAGTGTCTACCAAAGTAACCATCAAAGCTCCCGGATCATCCATATCCAGGTTGACACAGATATTCTGTGGATTCAGATCGCCACAAACCTGGCCAAAACTATGTACCGTATCTACCGCTGCGCAAATATTATATCCGATAAATAATCGATCCTCCAGATTGATCTCCTCAATCCCGGCACCACATACCACAGTAAAGTCCTCAGCACTATGAAGTCTCGGCATAATATAACCTGCAAAGCCGGACTCCTCATAGATCACGTCCAATGGCCATGTAACCTGCCGGCGCTGAATATCCGTTAACTGATAGCGAATCATCAGAGAGAGCTTTTCCAAACGACGCTTTGTTCTTTTTTCCTGTTTGTATATTTTTGCTACGATATCATCTGCCCCTTCTACGGCACATATCGTCCCTTCACCGCCCTTGGCGATTGGCTCCGGATCAATATTATATATTTTTCCCGATGCTCCCCGATACTTTTTCATTTAATCCTCCATGTCTACAGACAGGCTTTTTTTGCATATTCTGCTGCCTTATCTGCTGCTGCGGCTGCCTCCTGTGCCTTAACCGCCGCCATCCGTGCTGCTTCGGCCGCCTCCTGGGCGCGGCTCACAGCCATCTCCATCAAATGCTGTCTGGACTCATCAACAGGTTCATCACTGATTCCCATTGCTTCGTTGACAATCCGGTCGATCACCTGACCATCGGCTCCGACACGAACCGGCTCCCGTGGTCCTGACTCCATCTCAACATAATGCTTTTTCCGTTCCTGTACCTCTGCAAATTCTGTCTTTTCTACACCGGCCATCGCATAATACTTCTTGGCCAGCTCTATATTCTGTCCAAAGAGAATACCATTTTCGTACATATACGCTAATCCAACGTATGCACGCCTGCTTCCCTTACTCTCCGCTCTGTGATAAAGCTGATATGCTCTGTTTAAGTTCTGCTCAACCCCATATGTACCATTCAGACATCTGTCCGCCATCTCACAGGTAGCCTCTACATCCTTCTGCTCAATCAGCTGCTCCAGATCCTGATTTGTTAATTTTGTATAATCCATGCCCCATCTCCATTTCTGCAAATATTATTTGCACTTTTACCACTATGCCCTTCCAAAAGACAATCATCTCTGACCCACAGGCATAACTCTCCAATACACATAAATACATAGATTAAATTTATCATATTAGGCGCAAAAAGTCAATGATTCTGCCAGTTTTCGGCAGTTTTCGCCCCAGTCGTTTTCTCCTGAAAACAGGATGGATTCCGTCACTCTGCCAGATGGAATTTCCCGATCTGACTGGAGAGCTGGTCTGTCTGCTGTGTCATTTCTTCTGCCGCCGCCGTATTCTCTTTGGAAACACTGGTATTGTTGTCTACAATGCTGCCAATGGTTCCCATCGACTGAGAAATATTATTCATGTATTCTTCCTGATTTTCTATGATCTGCGCTGCTTTCGTAATCTCGTCACGGGCTTCTTCAAAGCTCTTCAGATTATCCTCAAGAATCTGAACCGTATGCTCTGTGATGTCAATTCCTTCCCGAACGGACTCGTTATTTTTCTGGATCATTCCACGGATCTCACCGCTGGCATCCGCTGTATTCTCCGACAGTTTCCGGATCTCATCTGCCACAACGGCAAATCCCTTTCCTGCCTCTCCTGCCCTTGCCGCCTCAATAGAAGCATTCAGTGCAAGAAGATTAGTCTGACTGTTGATACTGTTTATCAGCTCCAGACATTCCCCGATCTTTGCGGAGCTTTCTGAAATCTCATGCATTTTATCGCTGAGAAGGTTGATCTGATTGTGAGTAATATCACGAAGATTTTCGTTGTTGGCATTTACCGCCACAATCACTTCCCGTACACTGCCGGTCGCCTGTACCATGCCTTTCTGCAGATGAGTCATATTTTGTGCAAGATCATCTATACTGTCCGCCTGCTGTCTGGCTCCCTGCTCAACCTGACCGGACATATCGGAAACCTGCATAGAAATACCCTGAAACTGCTTTGCACTCTGCTCAATATCACGAACCAGTCCATTCAGATTGCCTGTAATCTCCTGAATTGCCTGCTGTAACCTTTCAAAATCTCCCCGATACTCAATGTCAGAAGTAACAGCCAGATTTCCTTCTGCAATATCCTCCAATATACGAACAATATCATTTATATATGTATTTAATGACGTAACCATCCGGTTTAATGAGTCCTGCAACACTTTAATCTCCAGGCAGATCTCATCCTCATCAAAAACAATATCCAGCTGTCCCTGCGCCACTGCCGGGATCTTTCTGGCAAACTCCTCCAGAGGCTGGAACCATTTACCGATAATCCTGCGGTTATACCTGATGCTGCACCAGACACAGGCTATAAACATAAATATGTAAAATATCGTAGTCTCTGCCAGAAAAGCATATACCTGCAGCCAATCCTCTACCATAAAGACACGGAAATTGCCATCCTCCGTTGTCATTGCCGTAACCGTTTTGGCCTTTTTCTGATAATCAATGATCATTTTTACGGAAGCGTCCTTTTTGCACTTTGCATAAACGCTGTCGCTGACCTTTACCGAAACACCCTCTCCAAGCTGCAGCTGCTCCGACGGATGTGTCACGATCATTCCATCCTTTGATGCCAAAAATGCATAATTGCGCCCATTGTAGCTGTCCGAAAGAATCGCCGTCAACTGATCCATATAGAAGTCAATGCCAAATACACCGATCGTCTTTCCGTCAATCACAACACGCTTGCTCATAGTCATACAGTAGTTCCCCGTCTGTTCATCAAGATATGGATCACTGACTGCAATGTCATCATTGTCAATGGCATCAGAATACCAGGATCGCTGTGTCACATCAAAATCAGCATCCGGCTTCCAGCCATTATTCATAATTACAACCGTCGGCAGTGACGGATCTGATAAATATGTACAGGAAATCTCCTCATATTTCTGCGTTATGTGATCCAGATACTGCACAGCAGCGTCATAATCCTTATAGAGATCTCCCTGCGCCTCTATATTATTAACAAACATATTTAATATGCTCTGCTGCTTTAATACCCATTTTTCAATCTCTGTCCGGTATTCCTGCGCCTCAGAATTGATTGCCACATTACCTCTGTATACAGACATAAGGGTAACGCCGACAAATGCGATCCCAAGCACGATCACCAGAATAATACAGATATTTCGGTTGATGATCTTCGTAAATAAATCACTGTACTTTGCCATTACATCTATTTTACCATGGCGCCCCTGCTTTTGTATATACAAAGCCACCCTATTATACAAAACTTTACTACGGTTATTAACCCGGCGGCTGATCGATCTTGCCAATCTGGTTCACTAACAGTCCTACCTCTTTTTCAAGCTGTTCACTTCGAAGCTTTTCCAGCATCTCCCGCCGTTCCTCCGGATTCATATCCTCCGATACCAGATCCGTCCGGTTGGTCAGCGCAAGACTTAAAGCAAATCCGCCGCTCGCCACATCCAACAGCATTTGATCACCCCCACTTTTATTGTGTGGGGTTTTCATCATGGTATGCTGGCAAATGTTAGAAAAATACTACACATATGCAAAACGAACCAGCTAAATTTCATATAAAATCATATAAGCACGCTTATCCACAAAAAAACTCCCGCAGATACACTACTTCTCTGCGGGAGTTATAAAATAACTATTTTAAATTACATCTTTGGCAGGCTGTCAAAACCAGGCTGCAGATCTTCATCGGTAGGAATATAATCCTTCATAGTACCGTCATGGAAACTCTCATACGCATACATATCAAAGTATCCTGTACCGGTGAGACCAAATACGATCGTCTTCTCCTCGCCGGTCTCCTTGCACTTCATCGCCTCATCAATGGCTACCTTGATCGCATGACTGCTCTCCGGTGCCGGAAGAATTCCCTCTACTCTTGCAAACTGCTCTGCTGCCTTAAATACTGCTGTCTGCTCTACGGAACGTGCTTCCATCAGGCCATCATCATAAAGCTGTGAAAGTACAGAGCTCATACCATGGTAACGAAGACCGCCGGCATGGTTCGGTGAAGGAATAAAGCCACTGCCCAGCGTGTACATCTTTGCCAGAGGACAAACCTTTCCGGTATCACAGAAGTCATATGCGTATTTACCTCTGGTGAGACTTGGACAGGAAGCAGGCTCAACCGCGATCACCTGATACTTCTTCTCGCCGCGGAGCATCTCTCCGATAAACGGAGATACCAGACCGCCAAGGTTGGAGCCGCCACCGGCGCATCCAATGATGATGTCCGGAATAATGTCATATTTATCAAGAGCAGCCTTCGTCTCCAGGCCGATCACCGTCTGATGGAGAAGTACCTGAGAAAGTACACTTCCCAATACATAACGATAACCCTCAGTGCTTGTTGCTGCCTCTACTGCCTCAGAAATGGCACATCCAAGGCTGCCAGTGGTTCCCGGATGCTCTGCAAGGATCTTGCGTCCTACCTCTGTATCCATAGAAGGAGACGGTGTCACGCTGGCACCATATGTACGCATTACCTCACGACGGAATGGTTTCTGCTCGTAGGAGCATTTTACCATATATACCTTACAATCCAGATCAAAATATGAGCATGCCATAGAAAGTGCTGTACCCCACTGACCTGCACCGGTCTCTGTGGTAACACCCTTTAAGCCCTGCTGCTTCGCATAATATGCCTGTGCAATGGCAGAGTTTAACTTATGGCTTCCGCTTGTATTATTTCCCTCGAATTTATAATAAATCTTTGCCGGTGTATCAAGCTTTTTCTCCAGACAGTACGCACGTACCAGTGGTGACGGACGATACATACGATAGAATCCCAGAATCTCATCCGGAATATCAAAATACGGTGTCGTATCGTCAAGCTCCTGCTTTGCAAGCTCTGTACAGAATACATGCTCCAGCTCTGCCAGTGTCATTGGCTCGTGTGTTGCCGGATTTAAAAGTGGTGCCGGTTTATTCTTCATGTCCGCACGAACATTATACCACTGCTTCGGCATTTCCTCCTCACTCAGGTAAATTTTGTAAGGGATTTCCTGACTCATCATGATGTTTTACTCCTCCTATGTTGGTTTATATCTTTCTGTTGCGTTTTCGCCTAAATATCCTTAAATATTTTACTCCATTTCACAAACAGCGTCAACGAAAATACCACATACCGGACAGATTTTTTAGAGATCCACAAGCATCCGGACCCGATTATATACATTCAGGCGAGAACCGCTGGAATCCACATCCGCACTGACGATCTGCCCCTGTGGAATCTTTCTCTGCAAAAAAGGATACAGGCCCCGCCCCTCTCATTTCCATTTGATTCAAACTAATTTTTAATTTTCTTCTTTTTTAGATTACTCCATTTTCCATATATTTTTTTACCATCTCTTGTTACACCAAGCCTTACTCTTACATAATATTTTTTCCCTTTTTTCACTCCCTTATAGCAATAAATTGATTTTGTGGTGTAAATATTCTTTGCTCCTTTGAAATTTCTTTTTGTGCTAATTTGCACTTGATAAAAAGCTTTTTGAGGCAGTTCAACTTTCCCCCACGAAATGTATAGCTTATTTTTTTTCTTATTCTGAAGCTTTTTCACATTCACTTTTTTCTCCAAAAAGAGAGCCTCTTCTCTGGAATCTCCAGTCATATCTTCTGGCTGAAAAACTAAATCAGTATCCTGTGACCCAGTCGTAATTTTGTCAGGAGCTATAGTCGGCTTTATTTCCGGAACATCCGTTGGCACCTCACTTGCCTTTATTTCCGGGGTTCTCTCTGGATTTTCATCTGGAGCACCACTTGGTCTTGCCGTATTTCCCGGCTCATATGTTGGTGTATCAGTTGCTGTCGGACTTTCCGTCGGCACCTCACCTGGCTTTATTTCCGGTGTTTTACTTGGATTTTCATCCGGAGCACCACTTGGTCTTGCCGTATTTCCCGGCTCATATGTTGGTGCATTAGTCACCGTTGGACTTTCAAGCGGTTTTAGCGTTGTTTCTTTTCCAATAATCTTCCACGGATATTCTTTTGCTTCTTTTGTACCGTCTGCCCAAATGCTGTTTTCTGCATCTTTCAGCCCAACAGACGCAACATAATTTCCCGGTAACGTTGCCGCAGCCTCTGTTATATTTACCCAATCCGTTTCCAATTTCTCAAATAACAGTTTCTGTTCAACCCCTGTATAATACAGATTTTTCTGAGAATCCTGCAAAATTGGTATAGCAACTAATCTCTGCGTAATATTTACGCGAACCATCTTACTGTCCACCCATGTGGTATCCATTCCATCGCATAAAGTTACACGACACTTATATACTCCACTATCTTTCACATCTTTAACAGATATTGACGCCCCTGTCGCTAAATGGATCTCCTCAAAATCGCCATCCTGCATTTCATCATAATACCACTGATAAGATAACACCCCTTTTTCTCCTATTTCATGAGATGCAGATATAGATATCTCTCGTTTTTCTCCATCGTATATAAAGTCCATTTCCTTTTCTGTAGGATTGATCTTATCAATGGAAGGTTCTTTCAACATCCTCTTTACATAAATTTCTGTATCCTGTGCTACCGTCAACGGCCAATCCTTTTCCTCTAGCTGTTCACTATCTGTATCCTTTCCCAGATAATATTGATACTCATAACCCTTTTCTTCATATTCCCTTGGACAATATACATTACAGTTCTCATCCGTTTTTGCATCAAGAGTTATGTCGCCTACAAAATGAACAATATACGTCGGATTAACTATCCTTACTTTAACCGTTTCGGTATAGTTACCATAACAGGCTGCTACAACAATTTCTCCCTTGGGTTCATCTTTTCCCACCGTCAATAATCCATTTTCGTCAATATGTGTGTCTTTACTTTCACATTCTTTTACAGACCAATCACTTATATTCACATATTCGTCTACTCCTGTGTAAGCAATACCCATCAACTGCACCTGCTCTTCAGGTGCTGCAACCGGTTCTTCAGGAGTTATAATCGGATCATTCCAACCTCTAAATGGTATCTTTTGCTCTTTAGCATACGCTTCCGCATAAGTGTCCTTGGTTCCGTAAATGACTGCTTTTGACTTGTTAATTGCACAAAACGTCTTGCTACTGATAGCACTTACCGTACATGGTAATACGATATTTTTTAAGGCACTGGCTTGATCGAAAGATCCAGCCCCAATATACTCAATTCCAGATTGAAATTCTACTGTAGTCAGTTTCTTTCCTGCATAGTATTCTGCTGTATAATACGATGTACTTCCACTTTTCATATCCGGCATTATTCCGGTTTTTCCTTTGCTGTATGTGATCTTTTCTATATTTCCACAATTATTAAAACTTGGATAACTCGTCTTCACATAATCCAGATCCACCGGCATTGTCAATTCTTTGATCCCGGTACAATCTTTAAATGCACTTTTGCATACTTTTTCTATCGTCTCTGGTATCTTCAGACTGCTTAAACCGGTACATCCATAAAAGCAGGAATCCGGTATCTCTTTCAGCTCTGCAGGGATCGTCAGATCTGACAGCCCACTACAACCAGAAAAACTACGTTCTCCCAGCTTTTCTATATTGCTAAAATCAAATTCCGTTATTGCTTTGTCTTTATAAAATGCATCGTCTCCAATCTTCTTTACTGTAGCTGCCAGCTTAATATTTTTCAAATTTGGCATACCATAATCATAACCACACGATTTAGTCGAATCTCTATACATCCGATACGCCCTGGCCCCGATGTTTTTTACTCCCTCTTCAAACTCTACTGTTGTCAGATTTTTTCCTGCATAATATTCTGCTGTATTATACCATATACTTTCACTTTCTATATCCGGCATTATTCCGGTTTTTCCTTTGCTGTATGTGATCTTTTCTATATTTTCACAGTCAATAAAACTTGAAGACGAATACGTCTTCACATAATCCAGATCCACCGGCATTGTTAATTCTTTGATCCCGGTACAGCCTGAAAATGCACTTCCACATACTTTTTCTATCGTCTCCGGTATCTTCAAACTGCTTAAACCGGTACATCCATAAAAACAGGAAACCGGTATCTCTTTCACCCCTGCAGGAATTGTCAGATCTGACAAACCGCTGCAACCAGAAAAACTACGTTCTCCCAGCTCTTCTATATTGCTAAAATCAAAGTCCGTTATTGCTTTGTTATTATAAAAAGCATAATCTCCTATCTTCTTTACTGTAGCTGCCAGCTTAACATTTTTTAAATTTGGCATACCATAATCATTACCTTTTATACTTAAATATTTTTTATACGCTCTGGCTCCAATATTTTTTACTCCCTCTCCAAACTCTACCGTAGTCAGATTTTTTCCTGCATAGTATTCTGCTGTATAATATGATGCCCTGTCATCTTCTATATCTGACATTATTCCGGTTTTTCCTTTGGTATATGTAATCTTTTCTATATTTTCGCACTTCTTAAAGCTTGCACAGTCAGTAAATGAGCCTGACGAATACGTCTTTACATAATCCAAATCCACTGGCATGGTTAATTCTTTGATCCCTGTACACAACGAAAATGCATTATCGCATACTTTTTCTATATTCTCCGGTATTTTTAGAATGTTTATTCCTGTACACCTCGAAAAGCAAATTGTTGGAATCTCTTTTAACTTTCTAGATATTTCTAAGTTTAACAGACCACTACAACCATAAAAACTCCCCTCTCCCAATTCTTCTATATTGCTAAAATCAAAATCAGTTATTGCTGTGTTTTCATAAAATGCATAGTCTCCAATTTTCTTTATTGTAGATGCCAACTTAATATTTTTCAATCTGCTCCCACCTGCACCCGCATGCCAATAATACGCCCTGGCTCCGATATTTTTCACTCCCTCCTCAAACTCTATCGTAGTTAGATTCTCTCCTGCACAATATTCTGCTGTACAAAATGATATCCTATCGCTATCCGACATTATTCCGGTTTTTCCTTTGGTATATATAATCTTTTCTATATTTTCACATCCAGAAAAACTTGAATAGCCCATTTCTGACGAATCCGTCTTCACATAGTCCAAATCAACTGGCAATGTTAACTCTTTGATTCCGCTACAATATCTAAAGGCATTTTCACATACTGTTTCTATCGTCTCTGGTATCTTCAAAACTCTTAAACCTTTACATCCGAAAAAGCAGCTCTCTGGAATCTCTTTTAAGTCTTCGGATATTGACAAGTTGGACAACCCACTACAACCATAAAAACTCCCCTCTCCCAATTCTTCTATATTGCTAAAATCAAAATCAGTTATTGATTTGTCATCCAAAAAAGCATAATCCCCTATTTTCTTTACTGTAGATGCCAACTTAATATTTTTTAATCCACCCTCATCTCCACTAGTATGCGAATAATATGCTCTGGCTCCGATATTTTTTACTCCCTCTTCAAACTCTATCGTAGTTAAATTCTCTCCTACGCAATATTCTACTGTCCAATATAATGTCTCGTCCCTATCCGGCATTATTCCAGTTTTTCCCTTAGTATATATAATCTTTTCTATATTTTTACAATTATCAAAACTTGGACAACCATATGGTGATGAATATTTCTTCACATAGTCCAGATCCACTGGCATTATTAATCCTTCGATTCCAGTACAACCTTTAAATGCACTCTCACCCACTTTGTCTATGGTCACCGGTATCTTCAAGCTACTTAAACCTGTACATCCAGAAAAACAGGAATCTGGTATCTCTTTCAGCCTTGAAGGAATTGTCAGATCTGACAACCCACTACAACCAGAAAAACTGTGTTTTCCTAATTCTTTTATATTGCTAAAATCAAATTCCGTTATTGCTTCGTTTTTATAAAATGCATAGTCCCCGATCTTCTTCACAGTAGATGCTAGCTTAATATTTTTTAATACTCTTACATCGGTCTGCCAACCGGTCTGCCAGTAACGATAATATGCCCCTGCTCCGATATTTTTTACTCCCTCTTCAAACTCTACCATAGTCAGCTTCTTTCCTGCATAGTATTCCGCTGTATGATACGATGTACCTCCATTATCTATATCCGGCATTATTCCGGTTTTTCCCTTGCTATATATGATCTTTTCTATATTTTCACAATTATTAAAACTTGGATTACTCATCTTTTCATAATCCAAATCCACCGGAATTGTTAACTCTTTTATCCCAGTACAGCCCGAAAATGCACTTTCTCGTACATGTTCTAATGTATCCGGTAAAATAACTTGATTTAAATTTTGACACTCCTGAAAACATGAAATATCTATTCTTTTAATATTGTTTTCAATTTCCATGTTCTTTACATCATCATTATTTTTCCATCCATAACATCCATAATATGTAGAATTGATCCATTTAACATAGGTCAGCGGCGTATGACCATCAAAAATCGCATTTTTTAACTCTCCCTTTGTTGTATAAAACAAGCTCAAAATGGTCTCCAAGTTACTCTGAGTATAGCTGAAGCTGTCCATTTCTTCTTTTACTTCTTTACGCAACTGAACCAAATCAGATCTCGTTCGAATAGTAATGTTCATTTCATCCTGTAATTTTTCAAATGTCGATGTATTACTAATTGATTTTCTCCAATCTTCAAATTCGGATTCATTCATATTGACTGTATCCTCAAGATATCCGTCAATCGTTATCAAGATCTCTTTGTTATTCTGATTCTCCTTGTCAAATGCCGTCTGTACGCCCGATACAGTTATGTCACTCAATATATTACTGATTGATTTCCCAATAAGACCATTTACGTTATAATGTGCTAAAATTTTCGCCAAGGTATCCATCTCTTCTGTTTTTGGTCCCAATAACCATCCTGCCAATTCAAACAGCATCTGGTTTTCTGGTTGAAAATATGCATCCCTGATTCCTGCAATCGTTTTTAATGTCGCCACATAACTATCTGTATTAAGAATACCTGCATACTCTCTTCCAAGTGCATTTTTATATTGCACCTTCATGTTATCATAAAACTTTTTATCAGTAGAAAGCGATAAGCTCTTTCCATATCTTTGATATCCCCAATCTGCAAGTGGAAGCTCCGGAATAGCATCTCCCGGATTATTTATATTTATTACATTATCTAATGTTGTATCTGCTCCGATTTTAACCGCCGGACAGGCATAGGTATAGCCAAAAATATGATTTGGAGATGCCAGATCCTTATCTATTGTAAGTTCGCCTGCCACTATATTGGCAACAGCAGCACCTCGGCTATGACCTGTAATCAAAAATATGTTATTCTTCGTTTTAATTTTACTCCGAAGCGTACTTAATACTCCATCTGCTGCTTTCTTAAAACCGTAATGATAAGAATCTCCTGCTGCTCCCAATTTAAAATTGCTTAACCACTCGTCATTACCCGTTGTTCCTCGAATCGGCACAACATATGCGTTATATATTTCCCCATTCAATGACACCTTTTTATGACCAATCGAAAAAGCAACAAAATCATTATCCTCATACGTCGCTTTCCGTTCTCCGTCATAATTGAATGTTTTGCTATCAACAAGTGTATAATTCATGCTTGACAAACAAGCTTTAATTTCACTTTCAGCGTATGCCGCAGTTGCAAGTCCCACCGTTACCTTTGCGAGATCAGGGGATAAAGTACCGCTATCTGCAGCAAGCATTTCATCCTGATATTCGAACGCCTGATAATATTTTTCATTATCTGATGTATAGGAATAATTTACATTGTGAATCGTATCTGAACTCTCAATTTCTTCCTGCGAAACATTACTTTCTTCTGCATAGGAATGTATTAAGGTCGCCATCACAGCCACAAATACAATGACTAACATTACAATGTTCCGATTAATTATTTTTCTTTTTCGATTTTTCTTCATAGTGCCTCCCTGATGCAATATAAAACAATCTCCAGCTACAACTATTTCAAATGACCTAATAATATACATCAATTATACAATAAAGCATCCCCAAAAATCTTTCCGTTTTTTTCTCTAAAAAAAACGTTATTTTTAGACTATATCTACACTATGACCGATACTCCACCACGTCATTCCAATCCTTCCGCGGCCGCGGTGCCGGAGCCTCATCCCCGTACCCCAGTGCCACAACACCGGTGAGCTGATCCTTCGTTCCGATCTCCTGAACCAGCTCGTTATAGGCAAAGCAGGTATTGGCGATCCACAGAGAGCCGACTCCCAGCTCCGTGGCACGCAACAGCATATTTTCCACTGCTGCCCCGATAGAAAGAGAATCGCAGCTTTCCACAATTCTCTGTTCCGCTCCGATCTCCTCATAGAATGTCCCACCATTGGTATTTAAAACTGCCACCAGCACCGGAACGGCTTTCATAATCTCCAGCGTATGCGCCGCATCCGGCAAGCCATAGGCAAATCCCGGCAGATCGGTGATACCCTTTTTCTCCCGCTCCATCCCTTTCTCCATGGCTTTCACCAGCCGCTCCTTTGCGTCTCCCTGATATACAATAAATTTCCAAGGCTGTCGGTTTTTGGCAGAAGGTGCCAGAAGTGCCGCCCGGAGAATGTCACTGATCTTCTCCTCCTCCAATGGAATATTCTTATATTTTCGTATGCTTCTGCGGTCTGTAATTGCTTTCATCCTAATCCCCCATTCTTTACTGAATATATCAAATTTTCTTTTATTTTCGCACATATCCTCTGCTATGTTCAAGGGAAAATTCAGGTAAAAGGAACAAAAAAAGGAATACTTTACTCAAACTCCCACACCAAATAATCAGGTGTTCCCATAATATTTCTTATGTCTATGGAAGATTAATATAGATTTTTGCCTCAGGATATCCGGCAAAACTGTGAAGCTGTGACACCAAAATTGACGCAGATCAGTAGGATTTCTGAAAAGTCTTTGCTTTGCAATGTTTCG
>OIXA01000084.1_pt1 | contig 116028 bp, 107 predicted proteins | sample 1587721 | NCBI WGS metagenome assembly OIXA01 (sample SAMEA3888900, study PRJEB22519) | human gut metagenome | biome: human gut; feature: human-associated habitat; material: faeces | place: Denmark | collected 2013 | reverse complement strand
GAAACTTTTTTCTGTAACCAATTGTCATGCCGCTATGCTCGTCCCGTACTTCCACAGGACGATAATTGATAATTTGAATGAGCAATACTGTTATTTAAAAGCTCTCTCATCAGCCAACTATCATACTGTTCTGTTTCCATAGGAAATAACGTCATTTGATTTGGCATATACCGATATGTCAGATTTCTTACCTTTGCAAATACCTTATCAACAACATTGATAAACAGAATCTTAAAAATAGCATACGCAGGAGCTGCAACTTTGTGTGATTACTGCATATATCCATTCGCTTACCCCTGTTGCGTCCTCTGAACCATCTGTATCTGCATTCTCTATAAGTATTAAAAAAGAAGGTGTATTTCAACCTTCTATTCCCTATATGCAAATAAAGCCCCATCAGACAGATTTCTCTATCCAATGGGGCTTCTATGTCATATCGTCTGATTCCGCATCATTATATTATCTTATTACATCAGACTCCGCACATTTTTAGTACAACTTCGCACCTGCTGGGATATGGTTATCAACCATAAGAAGATGAAGTTCTTCATCCTCTGAATCCTTAAGATTGTTTACTGCTGAAAGTAACATACCGCAAGATTCAATTCCCATCATCTTTCTTGGTGGAAGATTAGTTATAGCAATAAGTGTCTTTCCAACAAGCTCTTCTGGCTCATAATAAGCGTGGATTCCGCTTAAAATAGTGCGGTCTGTGCCTGTTCCATCATCCAGCGTAAACTGTAATAACTTCTTTGACTTTGGTACAGCAACACATTCCTTAACCTTTACCGCTCTGAAATCAGACTTGCTGAAGGTTTCGAAATCTACTTCATCCTCAAATAAAGGCTCAATCTTTACATTGGAGAAGTCAATCTTCTCTGTCGGCTTATCTGCCTCTGCAGAAACTGCCTTGGAAGACTTGGATGCTTTCTTGTCAGAATCCAGGCTCTTCATCGTCGGGAAGAGCAATACATCTCTGATCGCCGGTGAATTTGTCATCATCATTACCATACGGTCGATACCAAATCCAATGCCACCTGTCGGAGGCATACCAATGCTAAGTGCATTCAGGAAATCCTCGTCCGTATGCTCTGCCTCATCATCTCCGGCAGCCAGAGCCTTCTCCTGTGCCTCAAAACGAGCCCTCTGATCGATCGGATCATTCAACTCGGAGTAAGCATTTGCCATCTCCCATCCATTCATAAAGAACTCAAAACGTTCTACATAATCCGGATTGTCCGGTTTCTTTTTTGTCAGTGGAGAGATCTCAATTGGGTGATCCATAATAAAGGTAGGCTGGATCAGATGATCCTCTACATACTCCTCAAAGAACAGGTTCAGGATATCCCCCTTCTGATGACGCTCCTCAAATTCAATGCCTTTTTCCTTTGCCAGAGCCTTTGCTGCCTCAGTATCCGGAATCTCGTTAAAATCAACTCCTGCGTATTTCTTGACGGCATCTACCATCGTCAGTCTCTCGAACGGCTTGGAAAGATCCATCTCATGATCACCATACTTGAGGATCTCGGAACCTGTCACTTCCTTTGCAACGTGACGATAAAGCTTCTCGGTAAGATCCATCATACCGTGATAATCTGTATACGCCTGATAAAGCTCCATCAATGTGAACTCCGGATTATGTCTGGTATCCAGTCCCTCATTACGGAACACACGACCAATCTCGTAAACACGTTCCATGCCACCTACGATCAGTCTCTTGAGATACAGCTCCAGAGATATTCTCAGTTTCAGATCCTCATTCAGGGAATTGAAGTGAGTCTCAAATGGTCTTGCAGCAGCACCGCCGGCATTGGATACCAGCATCGGTGTCTCCACCTCCATAAAGCCCTGCTCATCCAGGAAACGCCGGATACAGCTGATCACCTTGGAACGCTTAATAAAGGTATCTTTTACATCCTCATTCATGATCAGATCCACATATCTCTGACGATATCTTGTATCGGTATCCGTCAGTCCATGATGCTTCTCCGGAAGGATCTGTAAACTCTTGGACAAAAGAACGATCTCCTCTGCATGAACAGAGATCTCGCCTGTTTTGGTCTTAAACACCTTACCCTTTACTCCAAGGATATCACCGATATCATACTTTTTGAAATCTGCATAGGATTCCTCACCGATCTCGTCTCTTGCAACATAAAGCTGCATCTTCCCTTTGAGATCCTGAATATTACAGAAGGATGCTTTTCCCATCACACGCTTAAACATCATACGACCTGCCAGAGAAACCTCCTGTCCCTCCAGCTCATCATATCGGTCTCTGATATCCTGAGAATGTACGGTTACATCATATTTTGTAATCTGAAAAGGATCCTTTCCTGCTTCCTGTAAATTTGCAAGTTTCTCATGACGCACCTTCAACAAAGCATTGACATCCTGCTCTGCCTGCGGCTTTTTATTCTGCTGTGCCACTTTTCTATCACTCCGTTTCTATCTTATTTTGACTTCTGGATCTCCAGAATCTCGTACTTCACAACCTCTCCATTTGGTGTCTCCACCTCAATGGTGTCTCCTGCCTTCGATCCGATCAAAGCCATACCAACCGGAGACTCATTGGAAATCTTATTGCCAAGGACATCTGCCTCTGTAGATCCTACGATCTTATAAACCATTTCCTCATCAAACTCAATATCCTTTAAACGGACAGAACATCCGATATTGACCGCATCATTGTCAACATCCTCCTCAACAACGACCTCTGCGTTTTTCAGGATCTTGTCAATCTCTTCAATACGAAGCTCAATATCTCTCTGCTCATCCTTCGCTGCATCATACTCTGCATTCTCGGATAAGTCACCCTGCTCACGAGCCTCTTTGATCTTTGCGGCTACCTCTTTACGTCTATTCAGCTTTAAATCCTGAAGCTCATCCTCCAGAGCCTTCAAACCTTCATAGGTTAATATGTTTTTCTTCTCTGCCATGTTAAATCCTCCAAATTAAGACTATAAAACTTAACGCTATCGTGTTATTCTAACACGAATCCCTTCTTTCAGTCAACCGCGTGAAAACGGCTCTTTTTATCATTCATCATTCATGCTGGTACGGAACGGTGCCATTGGCAGACCATTCTTTCCGAACATATTGACCTCTGCATAGTTTCTCCAGTTATATCTTGCATAAACAGGCTCTTTTACATTTGCAGAGAACAGACGGACCTTATTGCCCTGAATCTGTACGGAATCTGCCGGATAAAATACCTTATCCTGACCAGCCACTTCAAAACCAAGAGGATTCTCACCGGTACAGATGATGCCGTCTCTGGCGTGATTGAAGATCAGCCAGATATAGGACTGCAGTGTGTAGCAGGACTGATAGAACGGTCCAAAGGCTCGGACCTCGTTGTCCAGTCCATAAGCGTGGTACATTGCCTGCAATGCCAGACGCTCTCCTACCGGCTGCTTGTCAACCGGATGGATATTGCTGTACTCTCCCTTATCCAGAACAACCGCCAGACCGGTATTTTTCACCGTACGATATACTCTGTGCTGTGCCTCACGGATCAGCGGCCAGTTGGTCAGATTCTCCTCTCCCACATTGGAGAACATCGGAAGCTGAACGATCATAAATGGCAGCTTGTCATCATGCCAGTCCTCTCTCCACTGACGGATCAGACGTGTCAGAAGATTATAGTAGCTTCTAGGCTTCTTGTCGTCCTCCTCTCCCTGATAGTACAGGAAACCGGCCAGTGTATATGGTGCGATCCTCTGGATCATAGTCTCGTAAAGACCTGCCGGACGATACTCGGAACGCGGTCCCATTGGTCCCGGATATTTATTCTCACCGCAAACCTCTAATGCACCTTCCCATGTAGGATTTGGTGTTGTCTCATAATAATGCTTGCAATTCTTGTCAAACTCTGCCTGATACACGATATATTCCTCGCGCTCTTTGCAGTATGCGTCAAAATCCTGCTCAGCCACGATGGCGTCATACTCTTCTACATAAGAAGAGATCACTTTGTCATTTTCCAGAGCCTCTCTGCTCATCCAGCAGGAAGCGGAGGTTCCTCCCCAGTTACATCCGATGATTCCCACCGGAACATCTAGCTGTGCAGCAAGCTTTCTGGCAAAATAATAACCAACGGCTGACCAGCGTCCTACATTCTCCGGACAGCAAAGCTCCCAGCAGCTTTTCTCCTCCTGCTCATAAAGCTCATCACAAAGGTAAGAAACCTTTGGGGTATAATAAAAACGAAGAAGCTCATTGTGCGCCTCTGTCACAGCAACAGCTCCATTCTTGGAATTCTGAAGCTCCAGTTCCATATTGGACTGTCCGCCGGCAAGCCAGATCTCACCGTACATTACGTCCTCGTAAACCTTTTCTTCCTCCTCATCGGTTTTAACTGTCAGCACATATGGACCGCCTGCCTCCATTGGCGGCAGGAACAACTGCCATTTGCCGTCCTGTACATAGGTCACAACACGCGCATCCTGTATCGTAACTGTCACCTTCTTAGCATCTGACTCTCCCCAGATCACAACAGGTTTTCTTCTCTGTAAGATCATATGATCACTGAATATCGCTGGTAATTTAAGCATGGTATCCGATTCCTCCATTCCCGATTGCATAATCTATGTTTTTTCTCAATTAGACCTATTATACAACTTTTTACATACTCATTGCAATTCCTTTTTATAACCTTTATAATGATAAATATAATTCAATGATATATATTGAATGATTACGTCGTCGGAGAACAGGGGGAATCGTATGAATCAATCAAAAGAACAGCATCGTCTCAGAAACAGGATCATCCTTGCGCTTATAATCCTTGCATTGATCGGATGTTTTGGCTTTCTGCGCTGGAATACCCGTGTCCATTTCTATAAAGATGAAGGCACTACCGGCAACACCAGCACCAATCTGTTAAATGGCGGCTTGTTTGCAAAATCAGGAGATACCATTTATTTTGCAAATCCCTATGACCAGAACTCCCTCTACTCTATGGACACCGGTCTGAAACATGTAAAAAAGGTTTATAACGATTATACCAGTTATATTAACGCCGCCGGTGATTATGTTTTTTACACACGGAGAAATGATAAGAAGGGTGCCGATTCCAAGGCTTTGTTTTCCTTCAGCACCACAGGACTTTACCGTATCAATACCAACGGTCAGGGATTAAAACAGCTTTATAATGATCCCTCCCAGTCACTGAATCTTCTGGGCAACCACATTTATTATCAGCGATACGACCAGAAAGAGGGCTTACAGCTTTTCCGTATCGGTATTGATGGCAAAAAGGACACCATGCTTCTGAAAGAAGGTGCAGCTCCGGTCATTGCGAATAACATCATATATTATACCGGAGTGGACAGTGACCATAATATTCACAAGCTTTCCGTATCGGGAGGCAGTCCAAGTGTCGTCTACGAGGGCAATTTCACCGGACTTTCCTATGTAAACGGAGCTCTTTATTGTATGGATATGGATAATGATTATACTCTGTGCCGTCTGGATCTTTCCACGCAGGAAATGACACATCTCACCCAGGTCCGCATTGCCACCTACAATGTCAGCAGCGACGGTGCTACCGTTTATTATCAGGTTGATAACGGCAAAGACAACGGCTTATATGTTCTGGATACAAAATCCGGAGTGCAGACAGAACTTCGCTCCGGAAATTATAATTATTATCATATTATCGACAACTATCTGTTTTTTGAAGAATTCGACGGCAGTGCCGCCTATGTAATGAATCTCTCCAATGAACAGATTGAAGATTTCCATCCGAAAAAAGGAAAATAGACTTTCCGGTCAAAACAGTACCGCATCGTCTCAAGAATCTTCTCTCCCCTGAAGCTGCTGCTTCATTTCCAGCATACTGCAGCCATTCAGGGGATTTTTTGCATATGGTGCAATTTCACACATCGGCTCCAGCACAAACATCCGATTTGCCATTTCAATATGAGGTACAGTCAGACTCTCTGTATGAATGATCTCCTGATCATATAAAAGGATATCCAGATCTACAGTCCGCGGTCCCCAATGAATGATCCTCTCTCTCTTCTGGCTCCTTTCAATCTCACCGATCAGTTCCAGAAGCTCCTCCGGTGTCCGCAGCGTCCGCAGCATCACAACTCCATTCAGGAAATCATCCTGCTCCACACCTCCCACCGGTGCTGTCACAATATAGGAGGACACCTTCTCAACCCGTGTCAATGAATCCTGCCGCAAAGCCTCCACTGCCTGATCTAAATGTCCTTTTGTATCCCCCATATTGGAGCCAATACTAAGATATGCCGTATGCCACTGTCTTGTCACGGATACTGCAACCGTCTGAAGAGGAAGGTGTACCGGTGCCCATGGCTTCTCCACTTCGATTGAAACCTTTTCCACTGCTTCATAATGTAATAAAATCTCCTGCGCCAGATATTCTGCCAGCCTTTCGATCAACTGAAAAGTATTTTCCTGCGTCTTTCTGGTAACAAATTCCGCCACCTCCGCATAATTTACGGAATATGTCAGATTGTCCGTCTGTCCTGCTTTTCGTACATCACAAAACAATTCTATGGAGATTACAAATTTCTGTCCCAGAGCATTTTCCTCCGGCATTACTCCATGCTTCGCAAAAACCTCCAGCTTCTTTATCCTGATACAATCCACTACATTTCTCCTCTTTTCTCTCATATTTCGAGTTACTCATCCTGATGAAACAATACATATCCCGGTGTCATAGTACACCAAAGCACCATCTTCCGGGGCAGATGATCATAATTTTTACCAAGCTTATAGCCAATCAGCTTAAATCCACATTGCAACGCAAAATAAAATGCCTTTCCCGGCTTTCCCCGTTTCAGCAGATACAGCAGAGTGCTTTTGGCATACCCTGCGCCCTCCTTCTCAGAAGAAATGCTTTCAAAAACCTCTCTGTACTGTTTTTGGGACACACCCAGATCAAAGTTACGGTGAAACTGCTGCATACAGCTATAATTATGGGAATGAAACACCTCGGCGCTGCCACAGTAAACCACCTGATATCCCGCCTGTATCATCCGGGAAGCCATGATCATATCTTCATTAAAGATGGTGGGATGTACAAAGCCCCCCTGTTCCATATAACGATCTAAGCGGTACATGGCACATACATCCGAGCAAAAATAGGTCTTGATCCCCAGCCGTTCCAGATCCTCCTTACTCTTTACCTGATCCTCCGGCGGATAATTGTGAACTCTGGTGAGCCGTTCCAGCAGATCAGCTTCTTCTCTTGCCAGTTGTCTGGCATAGGTAATAGCAGTCCTGTCATCACCAAAGGGTTTCACCAACCGCTCTAACAGCTCGGTTCCTGCCGGAACCGCATCCTGTGTCATAAATAAAATGTAATGCTGTGATATATCGTCACCAATGTCTTTCACTGCCAGTCCCGCTCCATAATCTCTGGTGGCACCATGATCAAATTCCTTTTTCGGAACCGGATGTACAGACATCCTCTGATCCAGGGGCTGCAGCACCTGTTCTCCGTCCTCTATGGTCTGCAGCACATAAATATGATGCGGCTTCACACTCTGCTCCAGTAACAGCCGGATCAGCTTATGAAAAGAATCATCCGGCCGGTATGCCGGTATGATCACATCAATCACCGGTATCTCTGTTTTTTCCATAATAATTTGATATTCCTTTCCCTGCCTGAAACCACAGGCATGATTTTCAAACGGATTCTTTTTATTCTGTTCTGCCGAGTAATCTTCCCACGACATTCACCGTATCCTGGGCATCCTCCCCATAGCCGTCTGCACCGATCTCATCTGCAAAGCTCTGGGTGATGACTGCTCCGCCTATCAGCACTTTACAGGACAGATTCTGTTCATGAACCATATCAACTACTTTCTTCATTTCCATCATTGTCGTGGTCATCAATGCAGACAATCCAATGATGTCTGCCTTTTCCTTAATCGCAGCCTCAATGATCGTCTCCGCCGGTACATCTTTGCCCAGATCAACCACATGATACCCATAATTCTTCAGCATTAATCCCACCAGATTTTTACCAATGTCGTGAATATCATGCTCTACGGTAGCGATCACAATGGTTCCCAGTGATTCCCCGGAACGCTTTTCGGCAAGGATCGGCTCCAGATAATCAATGGAAGCCTCCATGGTTTCGGCACTGGAGATCAGCTGCGGCAGATAATAAATCTGCTTTTCATATAATTCACCCACATGGATAATACCCGGAATCAGACTCTCATCTATAAGCTTCTGTGGATCCTTTCCATCCTTCACAGCCTGCTCCACCAGCTTCTGTGCCCGCTGCTTCTTTCCCTTAACAACCGCCTCAAAAATCTCATCCCCCTGCTTATCCTCCGGGATAGCTGCGGAGGCCTTGCTGCCACTGCTTACCGATGTTTTCAGGCTCTGGCTGTCCACCTCACCACTTACCATAGTAAGCTTATGCTCATTCACTCGCTCAATATAGCGCAGATCCGCATCCGGCTTGTTCATCAGCAGATCCGAAGCATATACCGCATGCATCAGCAGATCCTGGGACGGATTTGCAATCGCCATGGTCAGACCGTTCATAATAGCCATTGCCATAAAGTTACTATTAACAAAGGCTCTCTCCGGCAGACCAAAGGAAATGTTAGAAAGACCACAGGCTGTCGCAACACCAAGCTCGTGCTTACAGTAACGGATCGTCTCCAGTGTCTCCACTGCTGCCATTTTATTGGCTCCAATGGTTGCCACCAGTCCGTCCACGATCACATCCTCCGGTGTCAGCCCATATTCTGCCGCGGCCTTTAATACTGTATGGATAATATCCTTTTTCTCCTGAATATCCTTTGGCAGTCCTTCATCGGACAACGGAAGAAGAATGAACATCGCGCCATACTTTTGGGCAATTGGAAGCAGTCGTCTCATTTTTTCCTGCTCCATAGAGATCGAATTGATCAAGGCACGTCCCGGATAGATCCGAAGTGCCGCCTCAATAACCTCTACATAACTGGAATCAATAGAAAGGGGTGTGTCCGTTAAAAGGGTCAGTTCATTGACGACCTTCCACATCATTTCCTTTTCATCAATCCCGTTGGTTCCCATGTTTACATCCAGAATTGCAGCTCCGGCCTCCACCTGTGCCTCTGCCATCTCCCCTACAAGCTCCAGGCTGCCCTCCCGCAGTTGTGCCTGTAACGCTTTCTTTCCGGTAGGATTGATACGCTCACCGATCACCTTGAAGGCTCCATCTAACTCGATTGGAAGTACATTTCTCTCCGTGGAAAGGGCACGGCGTACCACCTTTCCCTTTCTCTCAGGATATTTCATCGCCTTTCGGATCCCCTTCTCCTCTAGACGCTTTACGAGCTTTTCGATATGCTCCGGCGTGGTTCCGCAACATCCTCCCAGCACATCTGCTCCTGCCTCTGCCAGCACACACATCTCCTCCGCAAATGTCTCCGGTCCCATGTCATATACTGTCTCTCCGTCTACAAGCTGAGGTAACCCTGCATTTGGTTTGGCAACGATCGGCAGAGCCGTATACCGTCCCATCTTCTCGATCACAGACACCATTTTGTCCGGTCCCGTAGAACAGTTGACACCTATGGCATCCACGCCCATAGCCGTCATCACAAGAGCCGCTGTCTCCGGATTTGTTCCAAACAGTGTTCTTCCATCCTCTGCAAAAGTCAGTGTCACCATCACCGGAAGCTCTGACGCTTCCTTCACTGCCAGTACTGCCGCCCTGCACTCCTGCAGACTCATCATGGTCTCCACCACGATAAAATCCACTCCGGCCTCTACCAGATATCCAATCTGTTCTTTATAGATATCTACCAGCTCTTCGAAGGGCAGATTTCCTACCGGATACAACTGCTGTCCGGTCATAGTGATATCACCGGCTACCAGCACCTGACGATCCGTATCTGCCTGACGGATCGCCTCAAAGGACAAACCAGCCAGCTTCCGGTTCATCTCTCCGATCTGATCTGCCAGACCATACTCCTCCAGCTTAATCCGGTTGCCAGAAAAGGTCGGAGCATACAGCACGTCAGATCCCGCCTCTATATATTCTCTCTGGAGTCCCACCAGCACATCCGGATGCTCCAGAATCCACTCCTCCGGACATACTCCCGTGGGCATTCCGCGTTTCTGAAGGTTTGAGCCTGTGGCTCCATCCAGGATCATTTTTCCTTTTGCGATAAACTCCTGAAATTCTTTTCTCGTCATATATATTTCTTCACCTTTCTCGTTACAAGTATTTTTTAGCGTTTTCATAGTACCACATATCCCCCATATGGTTCAAGAATAAGCATTTGCTATTTTCTTTTTTTTCATTTTCATATATACTGGTACAGATGAAAGAACAACGGAGGATTTTTATTATGATCTTACAATGCAGTCATATCAACAAGTCATTTGATGGCAATACCATCCTTGATGATATCTCTTTTCACATAAATGAACAGGAAAAAACAGCCATCGTCGGAATCAACGGCTCTGGCAAATCTACCCTGTTAAAAATACTCATGGGCGAATACGAAGCAGATAGCGGCGAGATCATCATACAGAAGGATGCCGTGATCGGATATCTGGCGCAAAATCAGGACATTGATTCCGCCAAATCTATTCTGGAAGAGATGCAGGATGCCAAAAAGGACGTCATCGCTTTAGAACAGGAACTCAATGATACCACAGAGCTGATGAACCACGCCGAAGGTGCGGAGCTGGAAAAACTGATCCAAAAGGCAGACAATCTTCGCCATCGTTTTGAACTTGCCGGAGGATACACCTACCACAGTGAGCTGATCGGCGTCCTGAAAGGTCTTGGTTTTACCGAGGAGGAGTTTTCCAAACCGGTTTCTGCCCTTTCCGGCGGTGAACGCACCCGTGTAGCTCTCGGTAAAATGCTTCTCACCTCACCGGATCTGATCATTTTGGATGAGCCGACCAACCATCTGGATATGAAAGCAATCCACTGGTTGGAGAATTATCTGTCCGGCTACCGTGGTGCCGTGATCATTGTGGCACATGACCGGTATTTTCTGGATAAGATCGTTACAAAGGTAGTGGAGATCCGCCAGCATAAGGCAACCGTTTATCAGGGCAACTACAGCCAGTTTTCCGAAAAGAAACAGGCAATGTTAGATACCCAGATGAAGCAGTATATGAACCAGCAGGCGGAAATCAAACATCAGGAAGCAGTCATTGCAAAATTAAAATCCTTTAACCGGGAAAAATCCATCAAGCGTGCGGAAAGCCGCGAGAAACAGTTAGATAAAATAGAACGTCTGGAAAAGCCGGTAGAAGAAAATACCCGTATGAACCTGCTGTTCTCTCCAAGGATCCAGAGTGGTAATGATGTCCTTTCAATCGAGCACTTAAGCAAATCTTTTGACACCGAGACCCTTTTTACGGACATCAGTTTCGATTTAAAGCGCGGGGAACGTGTTGCCATCATTGGCGATAACGGCTCCGGCAAAACGACGATCCTGAAGATCATCAACAATCTGGTAGATGCCGATGGCGGTACCGTCCGGCTCGGAACAAATGTAGACATCGGCTACTACGATCAGGCACATCAGGTACTCCACGGAGAAAAAACGATCTTTGAAGAGCTGCAGGATGATTACCCGACTATGACCAATACAGAGATCCGCAATATCCTTGCCGCATTTCTTTTTACGGAGGATGATGTTTTCAAACAGATTTCCAAACTCAGCGGCGGTGAACGCGGACGTGTTTCCCTTGCCAAGCTGATGCTCTCTGATGCCAATTTTCTGATCCTGGACGAGCCGACCAACCACCTGGATATTGATTCCAAAGAAATTCTGGAACGCGCAGTCAACCATTTCGAAGGGACTGTTTTATATGTTTCCCACGACCGGTATTTTATTAACCGTACCGCAACCCGTATCCTGGATCTGACCCAGAAGCAGCTTGTTAATTACATCGGTAATTATGATTATTACCTTGAAAAAAAGGAAGCCAACGAACTGGCACAACTGACCGCCCCGGTCATCGACACAGCCGGCCAGCCGGCGGATACTGCCTCCGACTCTAAACTTACCTGGCAGCAACAGAAGGAGGAACAGGCACGTCTTCGCAAAAAACAGAACGCACTGAATAAGGTCGAAAAAGAAATTGCAGAACTGGAAGAAAAAAACGAGTCTCTGGGAGAACAGTTATCCGATCCCAAAAATGGGACAGATATCGCACTTCTCCAGAAACTCGCATCCGAAAAGGAAGCCAATGACGAGCGCCTCCTTGTCCTTATGGAAGAATGGGAAAATCTCGCAGAGAATTAAATAAACTCTGCGATTCTCCCCGGAATGGTGATCACCGGATCTCCACTCCGGGATAAGATTTTGCCTTTCTTCTTTTTTTATTTTCATACATTTTATCATCTGCAATTCTCAAATAATTTTCTACGGTCCGTTTTCCATCCGGCACTCCCATATAATATCCAAGACTTGCACCAATCTTATATGGTTTGTTTAAGGATTCATTGGCACTGTCAATAAACTCCTGAAAACGCTTTATATACATCTCCACCTTTTCATCGGAATAATTTTTACCAATCACCACATACTCATCACCACCGGAACGGATACAGATTTCCCGATCCTTTGCCGCATACATCATGGCATTGGCAATCGTGGTAATGCAGACATCTCCTTCCTCATGGCCATACTGGTCATTGACCTGCTTCAAGCCATCCATATCAATCTCCATGATCATAAACTGTTCGTTATTACGGACACAGTCCTCACACATCTTTTCACCGAACTTCTCCAGACCACGGCGGTTATACAGACCCGTCAGGGTATCTCTGATATAAAGACGCTCTAACTCCTCTGCCACCAGATGAAGCCGCTGTTTCATACGGAAGTTTTCCAGCGCACTGTCCAGATGAATAAACCATGATTTGATGTTGACATTAGATACCAGATCATAATCAATCTGCAAAACTACATATCCCATATAATACTGCAGATAATGAAGCGGTATGATATAAACCGGGTCATCGTCTTTCACAAACACTCCGGGTATCAACTGACACGCCGGGAATCTCTGTGGCTCCAGAATACGGGATTTATAGATTCCCATGACCATATCTACCATACACATGCTCTTGCCATAGGACATCCCCGGTAACGGAAGCTGCTGCTCCCAATGGTCCGCCAGGCACAGAGTAAAACTCTTAAAACCGGTCTCCCGAAGTACATACTTCTGAAGACACTGTGTAAACTCTTCCAGATCCTTTGCATTGGCAAGCATCGTAACCATGGCTGATGCAGCTGTCTCCAGATATAATACCTTATCAAGCTCTGTACTGAGCTTTGTGGCATACTGACCACCCTCATCGCCTCCGTTTGCACCACAGCCACAGGACTGGCGAAACACAATCTCCTCCGGCAGATATGTATCACGGGGAACCTCTTCTCCATTCCAGATCCGTTCCAGAATATCAATGGCCGTCTCTCCCATCTGACGCATCGGCTGACGGATCGTCGTAATGGACGGTTCACAAAAACGTCCCTCTGTCACATCATCATAACCGGACACCATAATCTGCTCCGGCACCTTGATCCCATGCATTTTCAATGCACTGATCACTGAAATTGCCATATAATCATTGGCACAGACAATCGCCTCCGGAAGCTCCTTTCCAGAAGAAAGAATCTCCTCTACAATCCCCTGACCACAGTTTTTCCAAAAATTTCCCCAATGGATCCGTTCCTTCTCCATCGGCAGACCATTCTGCTCCATGACCTCTTTATAAATATCCAGCCGGAACATAGAATGCGGATTGTCCTGGGGACCGGTTACAAGATCTACCTTCGTGCAATGATGCTTTTCGATAAAATGACGGATCATTTCCGCAAAAGCCTCTCTATCATCTACATAGATGTTGTATACATTATCAAGCTCTATTTCCATAGGAGTCCGAAAATTAATAACGGGACAATCATAACGATTTTTGATCAGATTATTGATCTCTGCATACTGCGATCTTGCAAATGCATCATATAAGAGCAGTACACCATCTGCCGCATCAGGATCTGCCAGACGAAAAACACTCCGCTCTCCCTCATCATATCGAATATTGGTTGCTTCCTCGATGCCTATATTACTATTATCCCCAAAGCAGGTAAAAAACAACAGACGATATCCTCGTTCTTTCCCCACTCTCTCGATGGAATGACGCAATTCCGAAATATACTCTGCATATACCTGTGGAAGATATACCACAATATTTTTTCTCTTTTTGGTATCAGTCATTTCTTTCTATCCCTTCCCAAATAAAAGCTTTCGTATAAAAAGAATTATATATCTTTTGTTTTACAATGTCAACGAATCTGCCGTATTTCTGCTATGATACAGGCATTTACTTTTCTGCTGCCAACGGGTACAATATAAATATATTACAATAAAATTTCAGGATTTTTTACCCTGACATAATTTGTCCATCTATACCATTTTGGGGACAGATTCAGGAAAGGAATGGTGATGATTATGAATAGTATCTACAATAAACTTATGAAATGCTATGATTGTTTTCAAAAGAAGATCAATTTCACTCCGGAAATCGCTCTGGTTCTGGGTTCCGGCCTCGGAAATTATGCTTCCAAAATAAAGATTGAAGCAACCCTGGATTATCACGATATCGACGGTTTCCCGGTTTCTACCGTACCCGGTCATCAGGGACGGTATATTTTCGGTTATGTGGAGAATGTTCCCGTGGTCTGTATGCAGGGGCGTGTTCACTATTATGAAGGCTATCCCATCAGCGATGTAGTTCTTCCGATCCGACTGATGAAATTAATGGGTGCAAAGGTTCTTTTTCTGACCAATGCCGCCGGAGGGATTAACAAAAACTTTCACGCCGGAAATTTTATGCTGATCCGGGATCAGATCTCCAGCTTTGTCCCTTCCCCACTGATCGGACCAAATATTGACGAGCTTGGAGTTCGTTTTCCTGATATGAGTGATATCTATGATCAGAAGCTCCGCCATGTGATCCGCCGTACAGCCGGTCATCTGGAAATCCCATTGCATGAGGGAGTATATATCCAGCTTACCGGACCAAACTATGAATCTCCGGCAGAGGTACAGATGTGCAAGGCTCTCGGTGCCGATGCCGTTGGTATGAGCACCGCCTGCGAAGCAGTGGCTGCAAACCATATGGGTATGCAGATCTGTGGTATTTCATGCATTTCCAATCTCGCCTGTGGCATTTCTGAGCAGCCTCTGAATCACGCTGAAGTGCAGGAAATGGCAGACAAGGCCGCACCTCTTTTTGAAAAGCTTGTCACCGGGTGTATCATTGATATCTCAGCTTCACTCAATAAGAAATAACATAAAAGTAAACATTTTGTCATATTCGATACCGATAATGAATTAACAGAGAGAAGGTGCCTTATGGAAAAACAATCAAACAATATACGAATCCACCATGCCCGTATCCTTTCCATGACAAAGGACACATCAGATGGATCTTCAGAGCTTCCTGTCATACATGGCGAGATCCATATCTGTAATGACAAGATCACTTATGTGGGAGATCCCCGATTCGCTCCTTCTGCAGACTGGGATCGGGAAATTGATGCAGATGGCAATATTATTATGCCAGGCTTTAAAAATGCACATACCCACTCCGGCATGACCTTTCTGCGCTCCTACGCTGACGATCTTCCGCTTCAGAACTGGCTCTATGATAAGGTGTTTCCTCTGGAAGCCCTGCTGACACCGGAAGATATCTATTGGTGCTCCCGCCTCGCCATTATGGAATATCTGACCAGCGGCATCACTGCTAATTTTGATATGTACCAAAAAACGGACGCTATTGTCAGGGCCTCTGTGGATTCCTGCTACCGGACCGTTCTCTGTGGAAGCGTCAACAATTTTGTAAGCAGTGTAGAGGAACTGGAACAAAATTATCTCCGGTATAATAACTATGATCCATTAATCTCCTCCCAGCTTGGATTTCACGCAGAATATACTACAAGTGAGGAGCTCCTCCATGGGATTGCAGATCTAAGTCACAAATATAAAGCTCCCGTGTATACACACAATTCAGAAACAGCAGATGAGGTTTCCGACTGCGTTAAACGCACCGGTTATACACCCACAGTCTACATGGAACGTCTGGGACTTCTGGATCATGGCGGAGGCGGCTTTCATTGTGTTCATATGACCGAAGAGGATCTGGATATTTATAAAGAAAAGGGCTTATGGGCTGTCACAAACCCATCCTCAAATCTCAAGCTTGCCAGCGGAATTGCCCCACTGACCCATATGCTTGACAAAGGAATCTCTCTGGCGATCGGTACCGATGGTCCTGCCAGCAATAACTGTCTGGATATGTTCCGGGAGATGTTTTTGACCACAGCTTTACAAAAGGTCACAGAGCAGAACGCTTCTGCCATGGATGCCAATATCGTACTTCGTATGGCAGCATCAAACGGAGCCCCGGCAATGTGTCTGCCGGACTGTGACTGCCTTGCTCCCGGCAAACAGGCAGATCTCATCATGCTGGATATTCACCAGCCAAATATGCAGCCGGTAAACGATGTATCGAAAAACATCGTTTACAGCGGCAGCAAGCAAAATGTTTTAATGACTATGATTGCCGGCAATATTTTGTATGAAAATGGCACATACAAAATAGGCGAAGATCCTGAACGGATCTCCGCCAAAGTAAACGAAACTATCCACCGTATCTCCCGGTCATAACATTCGATTTTTTTTGAATATAACAAAAAGCACAACACAGATCAATACCGTGGCAACCGAAATAATTGAAAAAGCATGTGCTGTCTGTGCCAGCGGAACGCTTACATTCATACCGAAAAAACCGGATATGATCGTTGGCACAGCCATCACCAATGTAATGGCTGTCAGATACTTCATGACATTATTCAGCCGGTTATCGATCACTGAAGACAAAAGTTCTCTGGTTCCATTGATAATATCACGATAAATACCTGTCATCTCGATCGCCTGCTGGTTCTCCACGATAATATCATCCAAAAGCTCTTTATCCTCCGGATACTGCTCCAATCTCTTATATCGTGTCAGTCGATCCAGAACCACTGCATTTGCCCTCAGGGAGGTTGCAAAGTATACAAGTGTGGACTCCAATGCGTGAAGATCGATCAGATCGATATCCTCGGTATCTCCATCAATTCGTTCCTCAATCTCTGTTCTCTTTTTGTCAATGATCCGCAGTGCACTCTGATATAACGTGGCAATCCGGAACAATATCTGATATACAAAACGAAGTCTTTTCTTGGTACTAAACTCCTTAACTCTCCCCAGGACAAAGGACTGCAGCACCGGCGTATCTTCCGTGCAGACTGTAATAATCGCGTCCTGTGTCAATATAATACCCAGAGGAATTGTGGTATATGCTTCCTTATCCATACGGATCTCCGTCGTTGGAATATCCACCAGGATCAGCGTATAGCCATCCTCCAGTTCGATACGGGAGCTCTCCTCTTCATCCAACGCCGCCAGCAGATCTGAAATATCTACATCAAGCTTTCTGGCATATTCCTCGCCCTCTCCCTCCGAAGGATTGACCATCTGCACCCAGACTCCCTCTGTCAATTCATCCTCTTCGTGGATTTTTCTATCATCTGTACGATATATCTTAACCAATCCAATCACACCAATCTATAGTTTCTATCAAACCCCATATACAAGTCAAATTATCTGTATAAACAGTATAACATTTTTCTTTCATATTCGACAACCCTCAACTTACGGGAAAACAAATGCTTTACATACTTTTTACAGTCCCTTGTCAAAACAAAGGAATTCCCTGTTTGGGCAGTTCCTCCTTGATCTTCTCTAACATCCGGTAACGGACATCCCAGTAATGCTCTGTCGCAACCCACGCCTTTGCCTGAAGCTTTACTCTGCCCGGATTTAGTTTATCAATATTTACGCTCCGGGCACGGTCCTGACAGATCTGCATGTCCTGTTCCATCAACTCAAGAATAATCTCCCGCACCTTGGAAATATCGGCATCATACCCCACCATAAAATCAAGGATCAAAAGCCGGTAATCCTCCTGGGATGTATTAATAATATTTCCATTTGACAACGTACCATTCGGTATCACGACCACTTTATTGTCCGTAGTAACGATCCGGGTATAAAAAATATCAATATTGCGCACTGTGCCCTCTACACCGGTTGCCACAATATAATCTCCCACCCGGAACGGTTTCATCAAAAGGATCAGGATTCCACCTGCAAGATTTGACAGACTTCCCTGCAGAGCAAGACCTACTGCCAGACCCGCGGAACCAATGATCGCCACAATGGAGCTGGTGCCAACTCCCAGAATCCCTGCAACACAAAAAATCAACAGAATATATAGCACCACATTGCCAAGAGACATGATAAACTTGTGCACACTGACTTCTACGCCGCCCCGTTCCATCCATCGGTTCAGCAGCTTCAAAAGCAGGGAGATCACTTTTCTGCCGATCAGAAAAACGATCAGCGCGATCAGCAGTGTCTTACCAAAATTCATCAGAGGTTCTCTCTGTGCCATAAGATATTCCAGTAAAAAACTGGTCTTTTCCTCTGCCGAAGCACTGGAATTCATTTGTTCCACGACCTCCTGCACATCCGCCGGTACCGGACTTTCCGTGGGAACCGGCGTTCCTGTAGCCGCCGTGGCAGCAATCATCATAAAGCCTCTTGTTAAAATCTGTCCTGTCATATCTGTCATCACATCTTTCTATTGTTCTAACCCGTTATTTCTCTATATACTTAAATACACTGATTCCCAACGGTGGAACCTCGATTGAAATGGAATACTCTCTTCCATCCCAGGAAACAGCTTTGGCGCGCTTTTGTCTCGGATTTCCATGACCGGAACCACCAAACACCTCTGCATCGCTGTTAAATATTTCCTTATACTTGCCGGCATGTGGCACTCCTACTTTAAAGTTCTCATACAAAACCGGAGTAAAATTGCATATCACAAGAAGACTTTCCTGCTTTTCCTCACTGTACCGCATAAATGTAATAATGCTGTGATCTGCATCCATACTGCTCAGCCACTCAAAGCCGTCCTCCTTATTATCCATCTCGTATAAAGCCGGATGTGCCTGATAAAATGCGTTTAATTCCGCCACATAACGCTGTAATTTCTGATGCTCCGTATCCTCTGCCTCATTCCATGGCAGGCTTTCCTTTTCATTCCACTCTGTGGTCTGTCCAAATTCCTGTCCCATAAACAGAAGTTTTTTGCCGGGATGCATCATCATAAATCCATATGCTGCCCTTAAATTAGCAAATTTCTGATCTTCATCTCCCGGCATTTTGGCATACATGGAACCTTTCAGATGAACCACCTCATCATGGGACAATACCAGAATAAAGCTTTCACTGTACGCATAGATCATACTGAATGTAAGCATTCCATGACGTCCCTTTCGGAATAACGGATCTGTCTGCATATAGGAAATGAAATCATTCATCCATCCCATATTCCACTTCAGATCAAATCCAAGTCCGTCATCAGCCGGATTAGCCGTCACCTTTGGCCATGCCGTGGACTCCTCTGCGATCAGCCATGCTCCCGGACATTCCTTGTGGAATACTTCACTGAGATTTTTTAACATCTCAATGGCCTCCAGATTTTCATTGCTGCCGTACATATTTGCAACCCATTCGCCGTCCTTTTTGCCATAATCCAGATAAAGCATAGAAGCCACCGCATCCATACGAATTCCATCTGCATGATATCTTTTTACCCAGAATAAGGCATTAGCGATCAGAAAATTAACTACCTGAGGCCTGCCATAATTATAGATCAATGTTCCCCAGTGGGGATGTTCCCCCTGTCTCGGATCCAAATGCTCATACAGACATGTCCCATCAAATCTCGCCAGTCCATTCTCATCCTTTGGAAAATGAGCCGGTACCCAGTCCAGGATCACACCGATTCCGTGGCGATGCATATAATCCATAAAATACATGAAATCCTCCGGAGATCCATATCTTGATGTGACCGCATAATAATCTGTCACCTGATATCCCCAGGATTCATCTAACGGATGCTCCATTACAGGCATCAGCTCCACATGGGTATAATGCATCTTTTTCACATAATCAGCCAAAAGAGGAGCTAACTCTCTGTAATTATAAAACTCCTGGTCACAGGTTACATTTTCCAGAGAACTGCAATCCTTTTTCATCCATGATCCTAAATGTACTTCATAAATAGAAACCGGTTCTTTGTCAATATTTTTTAATTTACGATCTTCCAGCCATTTATCGTCCTTCCATTTGAAGTCCGTCGTATTGCAGACAATACTTGCATTGGCCGGTCTCTGCTCGCAGTATATGCCATAAGGATCTGTTTTTAATAATAATGTCTTATAATTGACCTTAATTTCATACTTATATACCGCTCCCTGATCCACACCCGGAATAAACAAAGCAAATACGCCACTGTCTCCCAGCCGGCTCATCTGATGGATCCGTCCGTCCCAATGGTTAAAGTCACCCACAACACTGACTCTCATGGCATTTGGTGCCCATACAGCAAAATGCGTGCCATATACGCCATTCTTCCCGGCAGAACGTACATCCCACTCCGGTTCTGCCTGACTGCCACATCCATAGACAGCCATGGTATGCGCTCCCAGATAGTCATAAACAGAATAATGAATTCCGTTACTGAAACGGTTTAATTCGTTGCTTCCTAAAAGCTCTGTATAAAGATAAGGATCTTCCACCTCTACACTGTCCCCATTTTCGTACACCACTTCAAAAACATAGGGAATCAATTTCTTTTCCTGTAATATCCCTGCAAAAAAACCGGCATCATCTGCCTGTTCCATAACAATCGTTTTCCCTGACTTCTTCAACTTCAAAGAAACTTGCTTTGCGTCCGGCTGAAAGGTCTGTACCAGAAAGCCACCTCTGATCTTGTGTGCTCCCAACAGCCTTTCCGGATGATCCTCCTCTGAATAAACGATTCCCTCTATGCCTTCCCAATCCATCAAATCATATAATTTTTTATTCATTCTTATCTCCTCCCTCCAGATACCACGGTTTGTCCTTATGCTCCTCTGCATAAAGCATATCTTCTGGATCTATACCGGCATCGTCTGAAGTAACTTCTTCCTCCTCCGGAGTATATTGAATCAATATTTTTTCCATGATCAAAGAAATCAATAACATATATGCCGACGGCATGATCAGCAAAATCACCGGTAGAAATTTCCAGCCCATCATAATCAATGTCGCAAGTCCCAAGGTCAAAACCAGCATATAAACAGTCTCTCCACCATGATGAATGGAAATGAACACCGCATTTTGTATCGTTCCTTTTGCATTGACCGTAAAACGGGACAATACAGCAAAAGCATATATCATCATTGCCAGTGTAAAAAGGAAACCGGCCATCGCAAGACCAATAACAGCCGCTGATAAACTGCCATGTCCATGAACCAGCAGCCGGAACGTCAATACCGCAAGCACTCCCTCCGCAACTGCCAATATCACCCATACTCCGGTTGCCGCCTTAAAATTCACGACAAAGCTATGTTTATATTCCTGCCATACCTTTCCCCTGTCTCTCCGGATCACCTTTACGCATGTATAATACATAGCAGTCCATGCTGCACCAATGGTAAAAACAGGGATACAGCTTATCAGAAAAATCACATTCAGCATGATCATATCAATAAATTTTGACATATATACTACTGGTTTGCTTTCAAAAAATCGTTCCATAAAAAACCCCTAAATCTAAATCTCATGTATAAATAATCCGCTGCGAAGCTTTGGCTCAAACCATGTGGATTTTGGCGGCATTAAAAGACCGGCATCAGCCACCGCAAACAGCTCTGCAATCGAAGTCGGATACATAGCAAATGCCACTTTCATATCTGTCTGTGTGCGCTTCTCCAGCTCCTCCAGTCCACGAATGCCTCCGACAAAATCAATCCTGTCATCCGTACGGGGATCGTGAATTCCAAGCACCGGTTCCAGCAGATACTCCTGCAACAGCGAAACATCCAGAGATTTCACGGCATCTGACTCAGCAAGCATCGCCTCTGATGCTTCCAAAAGATACCACTGTCCCTCCAGATACATTGTAAACTGTCCCTTATGCTGTGGAGACTGTGCATTCTCTCCAAGCACAGAAACGTGAAAGATCTCCTCTGTCTTTTTCAGGAAATCCTCAGTTGTAAGACCATTGAGATCACGAACTACTCTGTTGTAATCCATGATCATCAACTGATCGTCCGGGAATAAAACAGACAGAAAATAATTAAACTCCTCTGTACCGTCATATCCCGGATGCTCCTGTCGTCTCTTCAGGCCTACCTTCACTGCCGAAGCAGCCCGGTGATGACCATCTGCAATATAAATATCATCAATGGACGCAAACGTATCCTGTATCCTCTTTACCTGATCCTGTGCTGAAATTTTCCATACGGTATGAGAAATTCCATCTACTGCGGTAAAATCATACAAAGGTGCTTCCTGTTCCATAACAGAGGCAACCACCTGATTGATCTCTTCTTTGGAACGGTATGCCAAAAAGATCGGACCTGTCTGGGCACTCAGGGTATCCACATGGCGAATACGATCCTGCTCCTTTTCTTCCCGCGTATTTTCATGTTTTTTAATTACATTTTCCAGATAATCATCCACGGAGGCACATGCCACAATACCAGTCTGTGCTCTTCCATTCATTGTCAAACGATAAATATAATATGCCTTATCGTGATCCGATACATAAACACCATCCTTCTCCATTTCCTTCAGAAGTTCGGCCGCTTTCTGATATACACATGGATCATATGTATCAACCTCATCTGGAAACTGAGTCTCCGCTCTGTCAATCTTCAAAAAAGAAAGAGGCTCTCTCTGTACTTCTTTTTTGGCCTCCTGACGATTATATACATCATAGGGAAGAGCTGCCACTCTGTCTGCAAGTTCCTCCACCGGTCTTACTGCCATAAACGGTTTTATCTGTGCCATAGTGTCTTAACAATCCTCCTATAAATATTACATCAATTATATCAGAAAATGCTATGAAATCCTATCCCCTTTCACAAAAAATGTGCTATACTCTAAGGAATATACACGCATAACATAATTCACAAGGAGATCTTTATATGTTTTCATTAGAAACCGAACGCCTGGTGATCCGGGAAATGACCCAAAACGACTTCGATGCTTATTTTCGCATCTGCCATCAACCGGAAGTCCATCCATATGTTCCTCATATTTCTGATAACCGTGACATAGAATATGGCCGCTTTGTCTCTTACATCCAGATGGTTTACGGTTTCTACGGCTTTGGTTTATGGGGTATTTTTTTGAAGGAACAGGACATTCTGATCGGACAGGCAGGAATTGAAAGCCAGATTGTTGATGAAAACGGAGAAATTATGCTGTCCTATTTTCTGGGCAACAACTTCCGCTCCATGGGTTACGCACAGGAAGCTTGCGGGAAAATTCTGGAATATGCACGGGAGGAGCTGGAATTCGACCGTATTGTCGCTGTCATTGCTCCGGATAATCTGCCTTCCATCCGCTTAGCCGTCTCTCTTGGATTTCGACGCGCCAAAGAAACAGTTTACCAGGAAAAAACGGGAGATCTGTATGTATGGCAGGAACATTCGGCATCTTAGCACCTGTACACATAATAACAGGACCGCCGGTGTCTGATCACTGACAGCCCTGTTATTTTTTCAGACATATATTTCCACCATTATCTCTTGTTCGTATTTTTTGTATGATTCTTTTTATTGTTCGTTGTCTTGTTATTTTTCTTATTTCCGTTATTGTTATTTGTATCATTGGTATCATCATCGCCGTCCAAAGCATCTGCTGCATCATCCACAGCATCCTCTGTGCCATCGATCACATCATCCACGGCATCTTCTGCCCCATCCACAGCATCATCGACACCGTCTTCCAGATCATCCGCAACGCCATCATCCCCATCCGGAGAATATTGCGGATCCTTAGTATTCAGGTTTCTGTCATCCTCCACGGACGGAGAAGCAGTTGACTGATCTGTTACAGAATTGTTGTTTGTACCACATCCCACCAGACAACCTGCAGCCAGTGTCATTACAGTTCCCAATATCAATACTTTCTTTCTCATATCAACACCATACCTTTCCTTTTCATTGTTCTGTACTATTATTTCACGCCCCAATGAAAATATACATCTTTCTGACAAAAACTTCCCACATCGAATATCAGAATAAGCCCATAATACTTGAAATGTCCGGGGACTGTGATCTGAAAATTGTCTTGTCACCCTACGGTTTTCGAAAAGTCTTTGCTTTGCAATGTTTCGATAATTTCACATTATTTATTTTTATGAATATATTTATCGTAAACCACTGTCTACATGAGGGCTGATATGAATCATCTGTTAGAAGTCAAAAATCTCTCCTATGCCTATCATACACTGCAGGGAGAAACGCTGGTTCTGGATCGGGTAAGCTTTTCTATTGAACCCGGAGAATTTGTGGCAATCGTGGGACCCAGCGGCTGCGGTAAATCCACACTTCTTTCCCTGATCTGCCGGCTTCTGCAGCCCGATCAGGGGACGATTCTGCTGCAGGAACACAAGAAAACCGGATACATGCTGCAAAAAGACCATCTTCTGGAATGGCGTACGACACATAAGAACATTGCACTGGGACCGGAAATTACTCATCAAACGGCCGACGGACTGCCTCAAAAAATTGATAATATGTTAAAAAAATATCAGTTAGATGGTTTCCGTAACGCCAAACCAAACCAGCTTTCCGGCGGTATGCGACAAAGAGCTGCTCTGATCCGGACACTGATGCTGGAGCCGGATCTGCTTCTCTTGGATGAGCCCTTTTCCGCTCTGGATTATCAGACACGACTTTCCGTCTCCGATGATGTCTGGGCAATCCTGAAAAAAGAAAACAAAACGGCTCTTCTGATCACTCACGACATTTCGGAAGCCATCAGTATGGCAGACCGCATTATCATCTTATCTTCCCGGCCTGCCACCGTCAAAAAAGAAATCACGCTGCAATTAAGCTGTCCGGGAGAACGAACTCCATTTCTTGCCCGGAGTTCTCCGGAATTTAAAGATTATTTCAATCTGGTATGGAAGGAGCTGAATAATAATGAGTGATCTGCAACAGCAGTTTTTGAGAAAAGCCGCCCGGCAAAAAAGAAAAATTCTCTTTCTGCGTATTTTATTTTTTGTTATTTTCATTGCTATTTGGGAAATTGCCACAAGGCTGGAATGGATGGATTCGTTTATTTTCAGCAGTCCGTCAAGAATTATTTTATGTTTTGTGGAGATGGCAAAAAGCCACACGATCTTTTATCATATCGGCGTGACTCTGGGAGAAACCTTTTTAAGTTTTTTTCTGGTGATCGTCATCGGCATTTTACTTGCCATCCTGCTTTGGTGGAACGAAACCATTGCCAAAGTATTAGAGCCTTATCTGGTTGTCCTGAACAGCCTGCCCAAAACAGCGTTGGCTCCTGTTTTTATTGTATGGCTGGGCAATAATATGAAAACCATCATTGTCGCCGCAGTCAGTGTTGCTGTTTTCAGCACCACCATCACACTCTATAACACATTTTTGGAAATGGATCCGGGAAAGATTAAAATGATACAGACTCTGGGGGGATCCAAAAAAGATATTCTCTGTAAATTAATACTCCCCGGCAATATTCCCGCCATTATCAGCGCCATGAAGGTCGATATCGGCCTGACTCTGGTGGGTGTTATCATCGGGGAGTTTGTCGCTGCCAAAGCAGGACTGGGTTATTTAATTATTTACGGCAGTCAGGTGTTTAAACTTGACTACGTTCTTCTTTCCATTGTTATCCTGTGCCTGATCTCTACGGGACTATATCTTTTTATTTCCTTTCTGGAAAAATATTATCAAAGGCACTACTCTGTATAACAGAGAACGGACATCACTACTTTCTTTTGCTTCTTTCAGTAAATCTTCTGTGATGTCCTACATATTTGTACGCAGGACGAATAATCTTACCTCTGTTTACAAGCTCTTCCAGACGATGCGCGCTCCATCCGGCAATACGTGAGATTGCAAAAAGCGGAGTAAACATTTCTCTTGGAATTCCAAGCATAGTATATACAAAACCACTGTAAAAATCTACATTGGCACAAACCGGTTTTAATACATGGCGGTTCTTCTGCAGCAGATCTGCCGATATCGTCTCAACTCTGTCATAAAGCTCAAAATCCTGACGAAGGCCCTTCTCCTCTGCAAGTTTTTCTGCCAGTGATTTCAGGACAACCTCTCTCGGATCTGAAAGAGTATATACCGCATGACCCATTCCATAGATCAGACCACTCTTGTCAAAGGCCTCACGATTTAATACTTTGGACAGATATCCGCGAACCTGATCATCATCCGTGGTATCGGTACAGTTTGCTCTCAGATCATCAAACATCTGCTGAACCTTGAGGTTGGCTCCACCATGACGAGGTCCTTTCAGAGACGCGATTGATGCTGCCACAGCAGAATATGTATCGGTTCCGGATGATGTCACCACGTGATTGGTAAAAGTAGAGTTATTACCACCACCATGCTCTGCATGGAGAACAAGGGCTGCATCCAGAACTCTTGCTTCCAACGGAGTAAACTTCCCGTTTGGACGGAGCATATAAAGAATGTTCTCTGCTGTACAATATTCATTCTTCGGCTGCTTGATCACCAGACTCTCTGCAAATGTAAAATGACGATAAGCATGATAGCTGTATACGGCGATCAGCGGAAGCTTTGCGATCAGCTGCAATGACTGACGCAAAACATTTGCCACGGAAATATCATCCGGACAACTGTCATAAGAATACAGTGTCAATACACTTTTCATCAGACCATTCATCAGATTTTCACTTGGCGCCTTCATAATAACGTCTCTTACAAAAGGACCTGACAGCTCCTGCAGACTGGCAAGAATCTCCCGAAACACCTTAAACTCCGTTTCATTCGGAAGACGTCCAAACAATAACAGATATGTAGCCTCCTCAAACGCAAATCTTTTCTGGGGATCAGAGCCTACCAGCTGTTTGACATCATAGCCCTGATAATACAATTTACCATCTGCCGGCTCCTTGACTCCATCTACCACCTGAAAGCCCACTACATCTGAGATCTCTGTCAATCCCGTCAATACACCCTTTCCGGCACTATCACGAAGTCCCCTTTTCACATCATATTCCTGATATAAATTTAAATCAATGGCGCCGGATGTCATACAGTTATTTACCAGATTGTCAAATTCCGCATCCAGCTCCTTTGTCAATTCCATCATTGATTTGCTATCCATAACCAGGCCCCCTTTCTTCATCAATCTTGCATACATGTATACAAAGCTTACATATAATATCCCTTACATATTACATACAACTTTTCAAGTATACCCTAATTCTCACTATTCCGTCAAGCAGTTGTCAGCTGCCTGACGGACATTTCTGCCTATTGATGATCCCGGAAACCTGCCTGTTTCCTTAGGAAACAATCTTTTCCCGATACTCCAGCCGGAATCTGTCTGTCAGTAATGCAAGAAATTCTGAGTTAGTCGGTTTTCCTTTTCCGGCACAAACAGTATTGCCAAAAATCTCCTCCAATACCTCCATATTTCCTCTGCGCCATGCTACCTCAATCGCATGACGTATCGTGCGCTCTACGCTGCTGGATGTGGTTTTGTTTTTCTTGGCAATCGCCGGATAAAGATACTTCGTAATATACTGAAGCATGCTTCTGTCATGAAATGACATTATAATTCCCTGACGTATGTACTGATATCCTTTGATATGCGCCGGGATTCCTATTTCCAGCAAAACATTTGTGACATCTTTTTCCAGATCACCGGAATATCTGCTGTGTCCTGTTATCTGCTTTGATACTGGTGCCGTGTAAGATGGTTTTCTGTCAAAATGTACCACGTTATCCTCCATCTGATGCACCATTTCTCCCTGTGAATGTGTCTGTTCACCGGCTGCCGCATATTCCTCTGCGGCATATTCCTGTTCCGGTGTCTGTGACGGTTTGGACTGATTCCCACGTTCCTGCATCTCCTCTGCAATCTGTGTCAGTCTCTTTCCAAATACTTTATTGGATACCGGCTTCATCATATAATAACCGGCTCCCTTCTGCAGTGCTTTTGAAACCATCTGGGACGTTTTCAATGCGGTTACGATCATAATAACAGGCCGCTTAAGCCTGTCCACCTGTTCCATCTCTTCCAGTATTCCTATGCCGTCAAGCCCCGGAAGGATCATGTCCATAACTACAATATCCGGCTGTTCGCGATAAATCGCATCAAGTGCTTTCTTTCCGTCTCCTGTCGAAAAGACCACCTGCATTCCGGCTTCTTCAATTGCTTTCGTCCTGGTTTCTCTGTCTTGTACATTGTTGTCAGCAAGTACCACTTTAATTCCTTTCTTTTCCATATTTTTCTCCTTTTTACCTTTTTCAAGTTTGTTTGACAACGTCATTTTACAACCTTCTTTTGCCATAAGGTGGAACAAAAAGTGAAAAAATAATTCATTTTATGGGAATCAAAATGGAATTTCAGCAAAAATTTTGTAATTCGCGCAAAAAACAGAGCTATTCGTGTAAAATATGGTCTAACAATGCTGTCTGACTTTCGGACCAGCTGTAATCCAGCAAATAATTTCCCATATACCGGGCTTTTATCTTCTGGTTTCCGTCCAGCAGCTCGTACATATCACATTGGAAGCTTTCCACATTCACACTCCTGCTCCCTCGTGCAACAACAAGCATTTCCTCTGCACCGGCAGCCCGCAGTTCCCGCTGCAGCGTCTTTACCAGCTTACAGCAGAGATTCTGGGTAGACTCATCATTTGGTCTGTCCTCCCAAAGTACATTGATCATCTGATCGGTTGTTACCGTACCTCCCCGTCTGTCAATCAGAAACGCCAGAAACTCCTTTGCTTTGGCACTTTTAAACATGATAGGCTTTCCATCCACAAAAACATCAAAATGTCCAAATGTTCTGGCATAAATCCTCTTTCTTTTCCTTTTTGACAGCAAATACGCAGATTCTACAACGTATCGTATCTCTCCCTCACGAAACGGCACCTCCATCACCGCAACCGGATGAAGTCGAATCAGATTCATGAGACTCCTCTGTTCCTTTGTCAGATAGATCAGCAAAATATCGGGATTTTTCTTTTTTAATTTCCATCCTATATCAGCCCCATCCGACTTTTCCATATCAAGGTCTATGATCGCCAGATCTACTTCCTGCCTGCCGACCATATCATAAGCTTCCTGCTCATCCTGAAAAGTCCGGAGAATTTCCAGTTCTTCCACATACCTTGCCTCATGTAAAAATCCCTCAATAACGCAGGATTTCCTGCTAATTAAAATTGTTTTCATAATCTCCTCCAAAATGAAAAAACATATTATTATTTTATTACTATTCTTTCCGAAAGTCAATAATGCTATTTTTAATAATGTATTATATTTTCTTGACTTATAGGGCAAAATGGGCATACTATTATTTAGAAAATTAACTTTTTTTATAAAGGAGACTTCCATGCATATGATTCACATCAAGGAATTATTTCAACACGCGGAGCAGTATTATGACCAGACTATTCAGGTATGTGGCTGGATCCGCAGCATCCGCGATTCCAAAAATTTCGGATTTATAGTAATAAATGATGGCACTTTTTTTCAGCCCTTACAAATTGTCTACGATAATACATTAGATAATCTGGAGCAGATCCGCCATCTGAATGTTGGTGCTTCTCTCATTATTTCCGGTCGCTTTATTGCAACACCGGACGCCAAACAACCGTTTGAGCTGCATGCCGGCCGGATCACTATCGAAGGCACCTCCAGTCCCGATTATCCTCTTCAAAAAAAGAGACATTCTCTGGAATATCTGCGCACGATTCCTCATCTGCGTCCTCGCACCAATACATTTCAGGCCGTATTCCGGATCCGCTCTCTGGCTGCATATGCCATACACAAATTTTTTCAGGAAAACGATTTTGTCTATGTCCACACGCCATTGATCACAGCTAACGATTGTGAAGGAGCCGGGGAAATGTTTCACGTCACCACCTTTGATCTGGATCATGTCCCTGAGAATGATCAGGGCCGGCCGGATTATTCTCAGGATTTTTTCGGAAAAGAAACAAACCTCACGGTCAGCGGCCAGTTAAACGGCGAAACCTATGCCATGGCATTTCAAAACATCTATACCTTCGGTCCTACATTTCGTGCGGAAAACTCCAATACCGCAAGACATGCTGCCGAATTCTGGATGATCGAACCGGAAATGGCATTTGCAGATCTGAAGGATGATATGACCGTTGCAGAAAATATGTTAAAATATATTATTCAATATGTTCTGGACCACGCACCGGAGGAAATGGCATTTCTCAATCAATATATCGACAAGGAACTGTTAAACCGCCTTCATCATGTCGTAAATTCTGATTTTGCCCATGTCACATATACGGAAGCCGTTGAACTGTTAAAGAAACATCAGGAGCAATTTACCTATCCGGTAGAATGGGGATGGGACCTGCAGACCGAACACGAGCGTTATCTGACCGAACAGGTCTTTCAACGTCCTGTCTTTGTCACCGACTACCCGAAAGAGATCAAAGCCTTTTATATGAAGCTGAACCCGGACGGGAAAACAGTTGCCGCTATGGACTGTCTTGTTCCCGGTATCGGAGAAATTATTGGCGGCAGCCAGCGTGAAGAAAATCTGGAGCTTTTGATACAGCGAATGGAAGAAACCGGTATGAATACAGAAAATTATGATTTCTACCTGGATCTCCGAAAATATGGCTCAACCCGTCACGCAGGCTTTGGATTGGGCTTTGAGCGATGTGTGATGTATCTTACCGGAATCTCAAATATCCGGGACGTTATTCCATTTCCGCGCACCACGGGAAATTGCGAATATTAATCTTTCCCATTAGCAGAAAATCCTCAGGATCATATATGATCCTGAGGATTTTCTTTGTATTATTATAAAATGTCTGAAAATAACCAATTATTTTACAAATTTAATACGATATACACCACTGGCAGACTTTGTCACCTTAGACACCTTGATATAATATGTGCCGGCAGCAAGCTTATTTCTAGAAGCAAGCTTCTTTCCCTTATTCCCAATCAAGGATGTGCTGTTAATCAATGTATAATGACGATTTGCAGGAATAATCTGTACCTTCAGGTTTGATACAACACCGGTACAGGCTGCAGTAATGTTGATACGAAGCTTAGAACGCTTTGTCAGCTTAACCTTATACCAGTCGCCCTTCTTCATTCCCTCATTGACCATTACCATTCCATCTGCAGATTTTCCTTTTTTGATGGTCGCTGCTTTCTTTTTACTCTTTCCACTCTTATCTTTCCAGGCCTTACTTTCCGCCTTCAGCTGATATCTCTGGCTGGAAGAAACTGCTACATAATATGTTCCCTTCTTCAGCGCATATTTCTCAGTATATGTATTCAAACTAGAAAGATATGCATTGTGAAGAGGTTTCTTTTTTGCATTGCAAAGCTGAATATTTAATCCGGCAGCCTGGAGTGAAGTACCACTTTCACGATACTCATTACCACAGATTGCAACAAGGCCGCTTTTCTTAACAACCAGTTTATGATACAGAGTTTTTCCTGTGTTACCTATAAATACCGGCTGGAAAATATTTTTTAATGTTACTTCCTGTCCGGCATATGCGTATGTAACCAGCTTAATTGTTGCTGCCCCATCCGGTACAATAGAGGACCATTTAAATCTCACATAATAAGTAGCTGCTGTGGGCGCCACAAATGTCTTATCAACGATCTGTGTGCTGCCTGCTGCCATGGTTGTAGAAACTCCGGCAGATGCAGTACAATTCTGATCAGAGAAAAAACCCATCTCAATTGATGCTGCCGCGCCAGATGTAACTGCTGCTGCCACCTCTACAACACCAGGATTCTCCACCCGAAGCGGTACAACTACATTCGGCGTCACAGATGACTTGCCCTGTAACGTTACCGTTGCCTGTGCCGGTGTCGGTAATGAAGCATAATCTGTAACAACCGGAGGATTTACGATAGACGCTGTCTCCGCCTTAACATCAGATACGTTTCCTGCTCCGGATACCACACCTGCTGTCATTGCCAGTGCAAGTACCATAGATAAAACTTTCTTTAAACTTTTCTTCATTTTGCTCTCCATTTCTTCATTATGTACGAAAGGCGTCTATGCCTCCCCTGCACCCATTGTAATTGATGCAGTCCATGATATGAAAAAAGCCGTAAAACCGAATCATTCAATTTTACGACTTTCACTGGGCTACAAGGATTCGAACCTTGAAATGCTGGAGTCAGAGTCCAGTGCCTTACCGTTTGGCGATAGCCCACTATACTGTGCTTATGTGTTTCTGTCTCACAATCCTTGCTTAGTATAAAACAATTTTTCAGGTTTTGCAAGTGTTTTTTTTATTTTTTTTTATTTTTTTATAAAAACAATCTGCAACCCCTGATAAAATAGGCATTTACGCGACTCCAATTTTTTCACGGATTTTCCGGATCAATGCAAAAATCAGGAAAAATGATAAATTTACCAGCACAATACTTGCTCCTGCCGGCGTAGAAACACAATACGAAACAATCATTCCAATGCAGAAACATACAACAGACAATACTCCTGAACTGATAATCACCGCTCGAAAGCTTTTAAACAGCCTCATGGATGTCAGTGCCGGAAAAATGATCAGACTGGAGATCAACATAGCCCCCATCATCTGCATTCCCAATACAATGGTAACAGCCGTCAAAATCGAGAGAAGTGTATTATACCATCCCACCCTGACACCGGTTGCCTTGGAGAAATTCTCATCAAATGTAACTGCAAATATATTGTGATAAGAAAAAACAAATAAGATCAATACCAGTACGGAGAGAATAACGCTTAAAACCACATCCTCCTTTGTCATCGCCAGTATACTTCCAAACATATAGCTGCACACATCTGTTGTCATTCCGGTTGTAAGGGCTGTTACGGACACACCAATTGCAAGCGCCGATGCAGAAAGGGCTGCAATAGCCGCATCACTCTTGATCTTATTATTTTCTGTCATACGAAGAAGAAAAAAGGCAGAAACAATCACCACCGGAATTGACAGCTTCAGGGGCGCAATTCCACATGCAAGGGCAATGGACAGTGCACCATATGATACATGGGACAGACCATCTCCTATCATAGAATATTGCTTTAAAACAAGGCTTACTCCAAGAAGTGCCGCACAAAGAGACACTAAAATTCCCACCACAAATGCCCGTACCATAAAAGGGTACGACATTATCTGTATCACCAGATCGATCATTGATCATCCTCCATTTCCATCTGTTGTGCTGCCGTATTATTTCAGCAAAAATATCTGCGCCAGTTCTGACTTTTTATACTCCTCCACTGTTCCAAAGAAATATCCCTCATCACTGATATGAAGGATCTTATCTGCGTATTTCAATGCGTTTCCCATGTCATGCGTTACCATAACAATTGCCATCCCCTCCTGATGCAGCAGTTCCATGCTCTCATACAGGGTATTGGCCGCCACGGGATCCAGGCCGGTAACCGGTTCATCCAATACCAGTATTTTATCTGCTGCACAGAGTGCCCTTGCTAACAATACTCTCTGCTGCTGTCCTCCGGAAAGCTCTCCGTAGCATTCTGCCGCCAGATCTGCAATTCCCAGATGCTCCAAATGGCGTTTCGCTTCCTGCTTTTCTTTTTTATTATAAAATGGGCGGAAACGCATATCATTTAAAAATCCTGACAGGACTACTTCCATCACACTCACCGGAAAGTTTCTCTGTATCTGTGTCTGCTGCGGCAGATATCCCACAGCCCCCTTTCCTACCTGGCGGTTGATCTGTACCGTTCCACTCACCGGCTTTAACAATCCAAGCAGGGACTTGATCAGTGTACTTTTTCCCGATCCGTTTTCCCCGATCACACAAATATACTGTCCTTCCAGAATCTCAATATTTAAATGCTCCAATACCGCTTTATTCTCATATCCCAACCCTGCATCCCGGCATGAGATCAGCCATTTTTTTTCTATATCATTATCCATATTTCTCCTCCATAGGTACAATCCAGCCATTAAATTTGAAAACTCTTTTCATTTTACTCATTTTCTGTCTTTTGTCAAGATATAAACTGTTTCCATATTTATGCAAAATCGTCAGTCGGACAAACCACAAATGCAAAAAAACGGAGAGACTACAGTATCATATATACTGCCGCTCTCCGTTTCATTATTTTCTATTACAGCTTTGTCCTCATAAAACAAAACTGCCCTCCACATCACTTATTACTGCAAGGCAACTGATATCTTTGCTGCCGACAATGACTCTAAGAGACATAATATTGCATCTACAACCCGATGGCACAATTCAATAATATATTGGCAATCACGCATGACCACACTTTCCATCTGGAGATACCGGTTATGCATCTGGCGGATCATTGTCAGAATATCATCTGGAGTCTGCATTCCCAGCTTTTTACGCTTTCGAATCGCCTCCGGGCTGTGTACATAGGCACGAAGCTCCTTTTTCAGCTCCTCCTCATAGATACAATGATCTTTTAAATTTCCCGGGTAATTCGCATTGTGTGGAAATGTGAAATAATCAGAAACATAATGGGTGATCATTCCTAAATGTCTGCAAAAATAACAGTTAATCCCTTTTTTCGGATCAAAATGTGATACCAGTTTCTGAAATTCCTTCTCTAATACTTCAAAGGAATCCTCAATCGTATGTCTGCGTACCAGAAATGATGGCATGCAGTCCGGCAATACACTGCCCATGTAAAAAGATCCTTTATGAAGTTTTAAAGCATCCATTCCTTCACTATTCATCAGATACCATGCAAGTGAAATATGGGATTTTTTTCTCATATCGACCTCCCCACCGATATACCCTTTTGTTTTCATCTGATGTATATCGCCTTTCTGAAATAATTGTACCTCTATCCATTGTTATTTTCAAGTATTTTCTGATGTTTTTGATTTTTTTCCAAAATTGTCAGAAAATACCTCTTCGTATGACAACATCTTGACAAGAGACTTCCGGCTAGGTAAAATAGGAGCGATACTATCTAATTATATTATTAAGAAATGGAGTTGATTTTTTGGATTCGAGTGACGCCTCGCAGATTATCATTTTGTTGATTTTACTGCTTCTTTCTGCTTTTTTTTCATCAGCAGAAACGTGTCTGACAACTGTAAACAAGGTACGTATGCAATCTATGGCAGAGGACCATGTCAAAAATGCCTCAACTGTTTTAAAGCTGATTGAAAAGCCAACACAACTTCTGAGCGGCATTCTGATCGGCAACAACATTGTCAATCTGACGGCATCTTCTCTCACCACTTCTTACGCAATTCATATTGCACAGAGAAATGGTCTTCCTATATCGGCCAGTGTATTTACCGGCGTAGCAACCGGTGTTTTAACTGTCCTGATCCTGATCTTCGGTGAGATCGTACCAAAGTCACTTGCCACGGTAAACGCAGAAAAGCTCGCCTTGCTGTATGCAAAGCCGGTCTATGCGCTGACACAGATACTTCGTCCGGTTTCATTTCTGATGAACCAGATTTCGTTTGGTCTTTTAAAGCTTTTACGTGTGGATGTATCTCCCCGCCCGGTGATCACCGAAAACGAACTGCTGACAATGGTAAATGTCAGTCACGAGGAAGGCGTGATCGAGAGCGAGGAACGGGAAATGATCACAAATGTAGTGGATTTCGGAGATTCCCTTGCCAAAGACGTTATGGTTCCGAAGATGGATGTGGAGTTTGCAAACATTGATTTTACCTATCAGGAATTAATGGAATGCTACGGCAAAAAGAAATTCACACGAATGCCTGTATATAAAGAAAGCCGCGACAACATTCTCGGCATTATCAACTTAAAGGATATTTTCTTCTATGAGGGTTCCCATGAAGATTTCAAGATATCCGAAGTAATGAGAGAGCCTTATTTCACTTATGAATATAAGAAAATCTCAGAACTCTTTTTTGAAATGAAAAAGGAATCCATTCCTATGGCAATCGTCCTGGATGAATATGGAGCAACAGCCGGTCTTCTGACAATCGAGGATCTGATCGAGGAGATCGTAGGAGAGATCCGTGATGAGTATGATGGTTATGAGGAAGACGAAATCACCCGGTTAGATGACGAGAACTACATATTGCTGGGTGTTGCCAAGCTTGACGATATCAACGAACAGCTTGGTATTGATATAGAGTCAGAGGACTACGACTCCATCGCCGGTCATATTATTAATCTTTTGGATCATTTTCCAAAAACCGGAGAACGTGTTTCTGATAAATATGCAGAATATCTCGTTTTATCCGCAGAGAAGAATCGTATTGATAAAGTGAAGCTTCATCTGCTACCTCAAACCAATAAAGAGGAGGAGCGTGATTTAGATCAAACCTCCTGCGATGATGCATCAAACGACTAATATTTTCTTTACCATATAACAAAGAAGCCTGCAATTTTGTGTCCAACCGGATACAGATTGCAGGCTTCTTTCATTTTAGCAATTATTCTTCCACTAATCCCCGGATATACAATCCGTAAATTCACATTCTGTCATTTGATTTCCCACTGCCCTGTCTACAGCACCGCCACTGATATCAGAAATACAGCGCACAAACTGAGTCTGCCGTATCAAACCTTTCTTGCCAACCATTGTCACACCGGCTCCACTTTTGCCTCTGCAATTCACAAACAGACAATGTTGGATCGTGCCACCCTGGCAATGAATCCCGCCATTCTGACAATAATTAAAGATACAGGATATAATTTGTGGCTGATACGCATTAAAAACAGCTCTCCCGCCTTTCATATTACAAAATACTGTCTTTTCAGCCTCAAGCTTTGTGGCTGCCGAAAAAATCCCGCTTTTCTGCCCCATTCCATCCAGACGGCTTTTCGTGATCCGGCATCCTCTGGCATGCTCCAGCACAATCATATCTTGATGCTGCATGTTATCAGCCAGAAGACATACCCTGTCCATTTCCAAAGAACCTCTGCACCGAATAGGATATCTTAAATATACAACAGCATCGTGAAGCCACAAACTACCCTGCGATGTGACATCCAATTCACAATCCAGAATTGTATTCACACCGATCTCCACCCTCTCCGAAATTTCAATACCTCTCGGCTCTACAATATACTGGATCAGTTCTGTCCGCTCAGGAAAACATTCTGTGTAATGCAGACCTGAAATCTTATTTTGTATCATTCCTATACAAAATACAGCTGCTCCATATTCCGAAGCATAACATTTCTTAAAAAAGCAGTCCTGGATCTCCATGAAATTTCTTCCATACACAGCACCTCCACGAACCGCCTCGCAATGCCAGAAACGACATTGTACGATACGCGCTGATCCCTCACGGATCAGTACGGCTCCACCCTCCTCGTTGGAATAGCAGTGATGAAACAGGGTTCCTTCTATCTGCAATGCAGTGCCCCAGAAACGTACAGCAGCCCCTCTGGTGGTATGATGAATCTCACAGTCGCGAATTAACGCTGCTCCGTCCTGCGCCCGTAACAACATACCGTAATTTCTACAATCAATGTCACATTGTTCCATCCGGACTTTTCCTGCCCGCCGAATATTCAGACATGCCCTGTGAGAACCGCTTTTACGAATGATCCGGCTGTGTTCCGCAACAAATGTTCCACCATCAATAGTAATATTTCCATAAATTCTGACAACCGCATGATCCATTCTCAGCTCCATACCATCCCGTAAGACAAGATCCTCCCGAATGACACAGCGATCCACCAGACGTATCCGTTTATCCTTTTCCAGCATGTCCTGAGTACATTCAAAAACATCATACAGGGTCATAAGATAATATTTTAACTCCATCAGGGACAATTCTATTTTGCACTCTGTCATCATAGCAAATATCCTGCGGCATTCTCTCTCATTCTCCTTCCGGGCTCCACGGATAAAATGCTCAAACAACCTCATATATTTCTCCGGAATCTCCAGCATATGAGCAAACAACCACAAATTATCTGTCTCCTGTCTGCTAAGCTCCTCCTCCGAAGATATATTATAAAGATCCAGCATCAGCAGATAACGTTTCATTCCCAGGTCTGTATGACTATACAGATAATCCAGAACTTCACCGGGATCCGCTGCCTTTTTCAGCACCCGGGCCATCTGTCCTGCATTCAGATCCAGACCATGATGCAGCAAACGTTCCAACTCATAATTTTGCTCCGGCGGCATAGACTGATTTTTCTCAGCATGGATCATAACCGCAGACGCATAATAGATCTTGAACTCCTCTTCCTCGAAATATAGCGGATGCTTTGGCGTCAGCCATGATTTCTTTTTATAATATAACTTTGTCTGGTTTCCTATGATCATACGACACCTCCCTGCCCCTGGTTATAATATATTAAAAAATACATTTTCCGGCGGATCACAATCAATACACTGACAATCTTCTACCCGCTGTCCTAATTTCTGAAATTTGAAATATACGGCTGCTGCCAGATACTTTGCCTGACAGGACCGAAAAGTACAATGCTCCAGCAGTACATCATGAATCGTGTCTGCATAAACAGCCCCGCCATACTCTGCGATTCCCTCCTGAAACTCACAGTTTACAATCTCTGCACTGGCTCCTCCCTGTATGGATACCATTCCATTCATGCATCTGCTAAAATGCGTATTGTGTATTCTGATGGCATCCCCCTCAAAGGAAATAGCCCTTGCCCCTGCCGTCTGGCGGACCCAGCAGTCATTCACCAGCAGATATCCTGTTTTCTGTTCCAGCAAACCACATTTTTCCTTACAATCTACAGAGGTATCTGTCAACATCACCACAGCCGCTCCCTCAATGGACAGCCAGTAATCAGAAGTGCATTCTGTAATCTCTATATGTCCATGATCTGCCTGAAGCCTTCCACCTCGGACAATCACCCTTCCATCCATCTGCATATCCGCTCCATGAATCAGTAAAGATCCTCCCTTATCCACCTCGATGTCTCCCCGAATGATCGTTGGACAGTCCAAAATAACTGTTTCCCCATCTCTTATTCTCATCCCCTGATATCGCTTTTCCATATAAAACTGCGGATAAAACCATGTAAGAAAATCATACCGGATACTGTATCCTTCCTCTGAAAATTTCTGCACAGCCTCAATGGCTCCCTGTTCATCCTGTGTCCTCATACACTTGTCAAATTCCTGAAAAAAAGCTCTTTCCGCATGGGAAAACTGAAACACCTGCAGATAGTCCTCCAGAACAGCACTGCAATATTCCCTGGACCATACCGTGTGACTCAGGATACGGTACAGATCCAATGTAAAACAATACTGCTCTTCTTTTCCCCGCAGCAAAGCAAACACCTTATCAATCCATTCTTCAAAATGATTATTCAGATCAAAGAAAATCTGCTGCCACTGAGATTCCGGCAGACGAATTGTCTTTAATATATCCTCAAAAAAATCTTGTGTCTCCATAATGGACTTCATATGTCCCATAGACATAACACCTAATCCAAAGCAATAGGTATACTGAAATGACGCATTCTTTTTCCAAAACGGATGATGCTTCTCCATACGAATAACCATTCCTTTCTGGGAAGCCACTTCCCTTAATTTTTTCCAAAACGTCTCATCATATCAGGCTTTCCAAGATATGTCATATTTTCCTTCAACATAATAACTGCCCGCTTGACTTCTCCCATCAAATATTCATTCTCTGCCCTGCTGCTTTTCAAATAGTTTCGATTCAGAAATGGTATCATTCTTCCCTCATTGGCCGCAATATGTAAATCAATGTTATAGGGAATGACAGCCATTTTACCTCTCGGAATATGATATTGCCTCTGTATTAACTCCAGATTAAACGGATTTTCCTTCTCATACCGGCCAATCAGAAATACAGATTTTTCCAGCATCGAGGCATAATTTTCAAAATAATCGTCCCAGTCTCCTTTGTCCTGATCTATATTAACTACCACCAGGTCCGCTTCCTCCAGAATCTGTACCGAACTGGCATTTCCCCTTGATTCTGTATCGATGAATACCATATCTGAAATGCTCTCCAGACTTTGAAACAGGTCCTTATGTGCCAGTTCAAACTCATAATCAAACACTTCTCTATTTACGATATAACTCTGAGGAAGATAATAGATACTTGAATATAATAGAGGAATAGACGCTTTTCTGATCAACTGCTCACTTGCTGTACCGGTATATAGCCGCTTTAAAATATACTCAATCCCATATTTATTGTAATACTGCCCGGTTTCATGAAGCATTGCGATCTTTTCCTGGGACAGGAGCATTCCATTGAGATTATTGACATTGTAATGATTTTCCAGTAAAACACTCCTGCCAATCCCCGCTATGGCAGATACGGCTGCAATGCATACCATATTGGTAGATACACCACCCTTTTTCCTGATATTACTCCAAAATGCAACTTTCATACGAATAACCACACCTTTCCAAAAACTGTATGTCAATCATATGATAATTTCATACCCCCGTAAAGATGTTTTTATTTTTTCTACGTTTTTAATAAATACGCAGCTTACATTTTGTCAGTAAAGACAGAAAATGCCATGTATGACAATGCAATTTTCTCTTTCTGCCTTCTGTGAAGCGACAGCCGGAATATGACAGCAATCTTTCTCCATTATGTTATTCAAGATATTCTAATGATTATTTCGGCTAAATATTCTAATTTTTTAAATTTGTCCTTTAACAATGACGTAAATTGATCGGATCGCCTTTTACTATGGACGCAAAAACGATACATCCAGTTCATCTCCGCCACAACGGAAGGCAAATCATCCCGGTGTATTGTATGATAACGACTGAACCGCAGAATATAAAACAAAAATAATTCCCCTGCCACCGTAAACAGACATTTCTGACTAGATTCCTCCGGAAACTCCAGGCACCGGCTGTATACTCTGTACAACATATAATTTTTTGTGAACTCCCGCAGCTTCCCTCTAAAATTTTCCTGAAACGTCATCATTTGACTGATAATTTCCGCCGCCCCATAATCCTTTTCAAAATAATCAAAGCTTCCCTCCAGATAAGAAAGCTCCGGCGAAGACGCCAAAAGCTCCAGACAGTCCTCCATCAGATCGTACATTCGTTGATACATGTTCCATAAAAAATGGACACTTTCTTCCATAGAGTCCGGAGCTGCCTCAGATTGTTTTCTGAGGGAATCCATAAACCACTCCAGCCCTTCCTTTCGCTCCTTATCATATGGAAGCCCTGTCCAGTCAATCTCCTGACTTATTTCGCCATCTGTCATATACCAGCCTACGGTCTTCGTCCAGAGATACCCGGCTGTCACAGGGCAGGATGCCGCCATCGACATCCAGTAGTCCTGCTGCACTCTGCCTGCCAGTCTTGGAAACTTCCGGCAGGTAATACAAAGCATCTCCTCCCTGCTGTTTCTCTGTATACGGCACAAACCGTCCGGATCAAGCATCATGCAGCTTCCATCCGGACGGTTCATAAAATAATATCCATCTTGCTTTTTTTGTATATGCTGCAGGATATCCTCTTTCAGATCCGATTCCGGCAATGCATAAAACCGTTCCATCGCCTCTTCATCCACCCGAATACTCCATCCTGCACAGCATGTAGAAGGGCATTCCCCTGCCATACAGGAGAATGTCTTGTAAATGTCTAAATAATAATATCTCATCGCTTTAAAATGTCAGATCTGACTTTGCCTGAAGCAGTTTTGCCCCATTAATGATCACTGCAACGCCGGCAGCAATACCACCAACGATCAAAAGAATCCCTGTAACCAGACTAAATGCTCCTACTGATTTCATCGTCTTATAAACCTTCTCTGCCATAACACTCCTCCATTTCTTACTTACATCCATACTCTTTATAATATGCATCAATGGCTGTTTTAATCGTATCATCGATCACGATCTTGCCCTGACACTCCTTATTGTACAGACATTCTACCACATCCTCCATGGTTACAATGGCATTGGCACCAAATCCATACTTCTCCTGAATCTCATCCAATGCACTGGCATTGCTGGAAAGACCTCTCTCCATACGGTTGAGAGAAACCATCAGACCAAGGATCTCCACATCTCCCTGTGCCTGAATGATCGGGAATGTCTCCTCGATCGACTTACCGGATGTGGTGACATCCTCAATAATAACCACCTTATCTCCATCCTTGATCTTGCTGCCCAAGAGGATACCGGTATCTCCGTGATCCTTTACTTCCTTACGGTTAGAGCAGTAACGGATCTCCTTGCCATACAGCTCATCGAAAGCCATAGTCGTAGCGACGCTAAGAGGAATCCCCTTATAAGCCGGTCCGAAAAGGACATCAAAATCATCTCCATAATGCTCGTGGATCGCTTTTGCATAATACTGACCCAGTTTGCGAAGCTGTGCTCCTGTCACATAGGCTCCCGCATTCATAAAAAATGGGGATTTACGTCCGCTCTTTAATGTGAAGTCGCCGAACTTCAATACGTTGCTCTCCACCATAAACTCGATAAATTCCTGCTTGTACTGTTCCATTGTATAATACCTCCTTAATTTTTCATAAAACTCTCCCACTACACCGTCTGCGAAAATCTCGACAAGAACTGTCTCGTCCTCTCCTCCTGTGGATTCTCGATCACCTGCCTGGCATCGCCCTGCTCTACGATCACACCACTGTCCATAAAGATCACCTGATCTGCCACATCTCTGGCAAATGCCATCTCATGGGTTACAATAACCATAGTCATATTCTGATCCGCCAGGCTGCGGATCACCTTTAAAACCTCTCCGGTAAGCTCCGGATCCAGAGCCGAAGTCGGCTCATCAAAGCAGAGGATATCTGGTTTCAATGCCAATGCTCTGGCAATCGCCACACGCTGCTGCTGACCGCCGGAAAGCTGATGCGGATAATGCTCCATCCGGTCGGACAACCCCATCTTGTCCAAAAGCTCCTTTGCCTCTGTCTCGATTTCCTCGTAAATCTTCTTTTTATTTTCCTTAAAACCAGGCTTTCCTTTCTCCAGAAGCTGTCTTGCCAGCATGACATTCTGCAACGCCGTATACTGCGGAAACAGATGAAATGCCTGAAAGACCATGCCAAAATGAAGACGCTTCATACGGATATCCTTCTCCTTGATGGAAGAGGCATCCTGTGCATCAAACAGCGTTTCTCCCTGCACAATGATCTTACCTTTGTCGGGTCTTTCCAGAAAATTCAGACAACGTAAAAGTGTTGTCTTACCGGAGCCGGAGGAGCCAATGATCGCCAATGCCTGTCCCTTTTCCAGCGAAAAGGAAATATCCTTCAGAACCGAGGTACGGTCAAAGGATTTCTCGATATTTTGTACTTCTAAAATTGCCATCCGATTGTCCTCCTATTTGAAATATTCCAGTTTATGCTCCAGCCATCCAAGGAACAGCGTGAGTATGCCACTAAATACAAGATAATAAACTGCAGTAAAGAATAATGGCCAGATCTGTCCGGAAATACCCTGAGATCCCTTTAAGAATGCCTGTCCTGCCCAGATGATCTCCTGCAGTGCAATGATACGCGCCAGCGAGGTATCCTTCACCAGCGTAATGATCTCATTGGAGATTGGAGGGACAATCCGCTTGATCATCTGCAGCAGCGTTACCTTGAAAAAGATCTGCCGCTTTGTCATACCAAGTACAAGACCGGCCTCCTGCTGCCCTTTTGGCACGCTCTGGATACCGCCACGGTATATCTCGGAAAAATAGCAGGAATAATTGATGATAAAGGACACTGCTGCCGCCATAAATCTACCTTCCTCACCACCGCTCCAGATCGTTTTGCCCAGAACCAGCCCCGGAAAGTAATAAATGATCAGAAGCTGGATCATCAGCGGAGTTCCCCGGATGATCCATACAATAAGCTTCGTAAGATACCTTAGCGGACGAAATCCGGATAACGATCCAAAGGAAATGATCAGTCCCAGCGGAAAAGCCCCCAGAAGTGTCACAAAAAATAATTTTAACGTTTGTAAAAAGCCCACATTTAATGCATGAAATACAATGGGCATCTGTTCCATAATCGTTGACATCATTATACCTGCCTTTTAATATTTCTCTCTTTGCATAGCAAAAGCTGCCGCAAATATAACATCACGGCAGCCACGCTTTTTTGTATTACTGTTCGATGAGTGCCGCCTGGACACCATATTTCTCGGCTGTCTTCTTCATACTTCCATCCTTATAGCTCTCTGCAAAAAAGTCATTTAACTTCTCTGCCATATCAGATCCTTTACGGAAACCAACACCATACTCCTCGCTGTTAAAGCTTGCTGTATAGGTAAGCTTCTCATAACCGGTACCCTCGCCAACCATAGCAGCTGCCATCAGGGAATCGATCACAGCGGCATCGGATGTTCCGGCGGAAACCTCCATCAGCGCATCTGCCTGCGCTTTAACGGATGTGTAGTTGTATCCAAGCTTTGAAAGCTCTTTCTCTCCGGCAGAACCTGCCTCTACGGCAAAGTTCAGATCCTTCATACTCTCTACAGTGCTGTATTTGTCCTTATCTGCCTCTTTTACGATGGCAACTTGCGCATTATTGCAGTATGCATTCGTGCAGGCCATAGAGCTTGTCACCTCATCAGTGAGTGTCATACCGTTCCATACACAGTCGATGGATTTTGCATCCAGCTCCAGAACCTTATTATCCCAATCGATCTCTACGAACTCAGCTTTAACGCCAAGACTCTTTGCAAATGCCTTTGCCATATCTGCATCAAAACCGATCCACTCATCGGATCCCTTCTGATAATCCATTGGCTCAAAATCCGTAATACCCACGATCAAGGTTCCCTTATCCTGAATATAAGCCAGATCGGAACTGTTATCACTCTTAGAGCTTCCTTTGCTCTCTGAGGATGCCTTATCGCTTGTTGTTTTGTCTGCGTTGTTCGTACTTCCACAGGCTGTCATGCTAAAACACATTGCCAGTGAAAGCATCATTGCTAATACTCTCTTCTTCATTATGTAACTCCTTCCTCATGTCACTGTCTGTTTTCCCACTCCGGCTATTTAAAAACGCCTTATTGGGATTGGGTGCTGTGCAAATAAGCTCACTTGCACAGATTTCATAATATCATAGCCCAATGCAAGTGTAAAGATAATGTTAAATTTTCATGCCAATATAGCGGATAATAAATCGAAATCATCCTATACACCAATAAATCCATTGTTTTGTATATTAAAATTAAGCATGAACACATCCAATCAGCTCATGTATATCCTCAATGTGATGCTCCTTCATAAACTGCTCAATTCCTTCGATCACATCAACGGTGGCTGTAGGATTATTGAAATTTGCCGTTCCCACAGCAACCATAGAAGCTCCTGCCATAATAAACTCCAGTGCATCCTCTGCGGTACGGATGCCTCCCATACCAAGCACAGGAAGCTTTACGGCGTGAGCAACCTGATATACCATCCGGACTGCCACCGGCTTTACTGCCGGGCCGGACATTCCTCCGGTCTGGTTTGCCAATGCAAACCGGCGGCGGTTAATATCAATCTTCATCCCCGTCAATGTATTGATCAGGGACAGGGCATCAGCTCCACCTGCCTCTGCTGCTTTCGCCGTCTCTGTGATATCTGTTACATTGGGACTCAGCTTCATGATTACCGGCTGCTTTGCTTTCTTCTTGATCTCTGCGGTGATCTGCTCCACCAGCTTGGGATTCTGTCCGAAGGCAATGCCGCCCTCCTTGACATTCGGGCAGGAAATGTTGATCTCCAGCAGATCCACATCCTGATCTGCCAGACGCTCTACCACCTCCAGATATTCTTCTGTGGTATGACCACACACATTGACAATGATCCGTGTATCATACTGTTTCAGATATGGAATATCTCTCTCCACAAATACATCTATGCCGGGATTTTGCAGACCAATGGCATTTAACATGCCACCGTATGTCTCACAGACTCTCGGCGTTGGATTGCCCGGCCACGGTACATTTGCCACTCCCTTGGTGGTCACTGCTCCGAGACGGCTCAGATCCACATACTCACCATATTCTGCACCGGAGCCAAAGGTTCCAGATGCTGTTGTTACCGGATTCTTCATAGTCACCCCGGCAAAATCAACTGATAAATTCATATTCATCCTCCATGTCCTGTGTTTCTATAATGTGACATCCTCTGCATTAAAAACAGGACCATCCTTGCATACCCGCTTATTATGTACATGGCTGTGACTGTCTACGTCTGTAGAATTGCAGACGCATCCCAGACAGGCACCAATACCACAAGCCATTCTCTCTTCCAGAGAAATCTGCGCCTCTGTCTCCTTCTCTGCTGCATATGCCTTAACACCACGAAGCATCGGCATAGGACCACAGGCGTAGATCGTATCTGCGTCCAGACCATTTTCACGGATCGCATCAATGACATTTCCCCTCGTTCCTACACTGCCGTCCTCTGTGGATACATAGACATCTGCATATGGTTCAAATTCTTTCTTTAAGAAGAGATCTCCATCCCGATATCCCAGAACAACGGAGACCTCTGCACCTTCTTCCTTCAAAGCCTTCGCCAGAGCAAGCATCGGCGGGATTCCGATTCCGCCTCCGATCAGCACTGCCTTTCCGCTCTTTCTGGTAAAGCCATTGCCCAATGGTCCCATAACAGGAATCTGCGCACCTTCCTCCAGTCCGGAAAACTCCTCGGTTCCCTTTCCTGCTACACGGTAAACGACACGAAGCTTTCTCTGTGCCGGTTCGATCTCACAAATGCTGATAGGTCTTGGAAGCAGACGGCTTCCCTCACCACAGTACATTGAAATAAACTGTCCCGGCACTGCCATCCCGGCAACATTATAATCCTCCGGAAACTGCAGCCACATGCTGTAGATCCCTTCTGTGATCTTCTCCTGGCTTACCACAACAGCCAGACATTTTTTCTTATCTGCCATTCTTATCTCCATTCTGTTTCTGCAATCAATGAACATCACAGGATACTGCATTATTATATGCTTGATCCCCTGCGCTCCGTTATTTACGGCCCTCATTGATATCCTGGATCATATCGATCACTGCCTGTCTGGATGCCTCCGCATAATTTCCGGCACCAAACTTTGCATATTTCTCCTGCTTGTAAGCACAGATAATACCTCGGGAGGAATTAACGATGGCACCCAGACCATCTTTATTGAAGTACGGTGCCAGATCTGATGCCTTTCCGCCCTGCGCACCATAGCCCGGTACAAGGATGTATGTTTTTGGCATGATCTTCCGAAGGATCTTGCCCATCTCCGGATACGTTGCACCTACGACACAGCCTACATAGCTGTAATCATCTCCCATACACTGGCTGCCCCACTCAGCAACCTTCTCACCAACCAGCTCATAAAGAGGTCTTCCATCGATCAGGCGGTCCTGAAACTCTCCACTGGATGGATTTGATGTCTTGACCAGCACAAAGATTCCCTTTTTCTCTTCCTTACATACATCAATAAACGGATTGACACCATCACTTCCCAGATATGGATTCACGGTGACAAAGTCCTCATCAAAGCCGTAATACTGCCTGCTGCCTACCGTAACCTTTCCCAGGTGACCCACTGCATAAGCGGTGGAGGTAGATCCGATATCACCGCGCTTGATATCACCGATCACAACAAGTCCCTTTTCCTTACAGTAATCCACTGTCTTTTTGAACGCCATCATACCGGGAATACCAAACTGCTCATACATAGCAATCTGTGGCTTCACAGCCGGGATCAGATCATAAACTGCATCCACGATACCCTTATTATACTGCCAGATTGCCTCTGCTGCTCCCTCCAGAGTCTCCCCGAACTCCTCAAAGGCTTTCTTTGTCAGATGCTCCGGTACATAACCAAGCATCGGATCCAGTCCAACGACTACCGGTGCATCTTTCTTCTTAATCTCTGCCACTAATTTATTGATCATTTTTTACCTGTCCTTTCCATTATCTACTATATTCATAAACAATTTTACCATCTACAATGGTCGTTACCACCCGTCCTGTAACCTTTTTCCCGTCAAATGGGGTATTTCTGCCCATAGAAGCAAAGCTGCTGCTGTCAATCTCATATTCATGCTCCACATCGGCAATCACCAGATCCGCCGTTTTTCCCACAGCCAGATTTCCTTTATCAATTCCCAGCACTCTCGCCGGGTTGACACTCATTTTCTCTACTAACTGGGCTAAAGACAGATATCCACCCTGTACCAGTTCTGTAAATCCAAGCGCAAAGGAGGTCTCCAGTCCAACAATACCAAACGGAGCTTTCTTCATGCTCTGTGCCTTCTCCTGAGCTCCGTGAGGAGCGTGATCCGTAGAGATGACATCCATAACACCTGATGCCAGAGCATCTTTTAATGCCTGTACATCCTTTGGACTGCGCAGTGGCGGATTCATTTTAAAACGACCGTCATCCTCGGTGATCTCCTGATCCGACATCGTAAAGTGGTGGGGACACACCTCTGCCGTCACACGAAGCCCCTGATCCTTTGCCATTCCTACCAGCAACGCACTGTCTGCCGTAGAACAATGGCAGAGATGAAGCTGTGCTCCCGTCTCCTTGCTGATCAGAATATCCCTGGCAACGATCACATCCTCTACCGCATTGGTAATACCCGGAAGTCCCAGTTCTTCTGCTTTATCTCCTGCATTCATCACACCGCCGTCTACCAGCGCCTTATCTTCACAGTGTGAAAACATCGGAATCTCATATTGTGCTGCCTGCTCCATGGCATGACGGAATAACAGACTGTCCATCACTGATTTGCCATCCTCACTCAAAGCAACAATACCGGTCTCCTGCATGCCTTCAATATCTGCAAGCTCCTTTCCCTCCTGTCCAATGGTTACGGCTCCGATCGGTAACACATGTACCGGTGCATCCTTTGCCCGCTCCAGCAGATCCCGGACTCTCTCCGGAGAGTCAATGACCGGCTTCGTATTTGGCATCGGACATATACTGGTCACACCGCCGTGGGCGGCAGCCTCACAACCTGTCCTGATCGTTTCTTTATATTCAAAACCCGGCTCTCTCAAATGTACATGCAGATCAATAAAGCCCGGCATCACAACCTTGCCAAAGGCATCGATCAGTCTGTCTCCCTCTCCCAGAATATCCGGATCAATATCCTGTGAAACACGAGCTACCTTATCCTCCTCGATCAGCACATCATAAAACGCATCAATATCATTTGCCGGGTCCACCAGCTTTCCATTCTTGATCAAAATTTTCATTGCATCACCGTCCATTTCATTTCGTACTAAAAACAGGGATGTCAGCCATCCGGCATTGACACCCCTTTTCTTTTAATATAATTCTGCTTTCTCGATATCCTCCAGCATCCTCTGATTGGATATGAACTCACCAAACTCATCAGCGGATACCCAGCGGCAATCGTGAAGATCCTCAGATAGCTGTACGTCATCTTCTTCCATATCTGTATAACAAAGATATGTCAGACCAAGATTGCATACGGAACCCACCATAAATGTCCAGGTATATAAGATGCGGTCAACCTCCGCCGTAAGACCTGTCTGCTCCTGGATCATACGGATCACAGCCACATCCGGCGACTCGCCAAACTCGGCTTCTCCATCCAGAAACTCCCACTGGTAAGGATCCATGATATTATCATCGTACCATTTTTCAATAATGAGATATTTATCATCTCTCTTTACAATTCCTTTAACTAAGATCCTATATGCATTCATGCAGCCACCTCACTCCCTTATACTCATCGAAATGTGTCTTATTATACTGCAGTTAATGAATCCCTTGATTATTTTGCTGTAATATATTTCTTGGCTGTCAGAAGCTCTGCAGTAAGTACGGCACCGCCGGCTGCTCCTCTGACTGTATTGTGGGATAAACCTACAAACTTATAATCAAATACAGTATCCTCACGGAGACGTCCCATAGATACGCCAAAACCATTTTCATAATCTACATCCATGGATACCTGTGGACGGTTATCATCCTCAAGATACTGGATGAAATGCTCCGGTGCACTAGGAAGCTTCAGCTCCTGTGGTACTCCGGAATACTCTCTCCATACGCGGATGATCTCTTCCTTAGAAGGCTTCTTGCCCTCCTCGAAAGTAACAAATACAGCCGCTGTATGACCGTTTAATACCGGAACACGGATACACTGTGTCGTGATCACCGGACCGTCAGCCTTTACGATCTCGCCATTCTCAATATGACCCCAGATACGAAGCGGCTCCTGCTCGCTCTTCTCTTCCTCACCACCGATAAACGGAATGATATTGCCCTCCATCTCCGGCCAGTCCTTAAATGTCTTACCTGCTCCGGAAATCGCCTGATATGTGGTAGCAACAACCGTCTTTGGCTCATAACCTGCCTTCTTTAATGCGTGAAGTGCAGGCGTGTAGCTCTGGATAGAGCAGTTCGGCTTAACTGCAATGAAACCTCTGGTCGTTCCCAGACGCTTCTTCTGTGACTCTATTACCTCTAAGTGCTCCGGATTCAACTCCGGCACAACCATCGGTACATCAGGAGTCCATCTGTGGGCACTGTTATTGGATACAACAGGAGTCTCAGTCTTTGCATACTCTTCCTCAATCTTCTTGATCTCGTCCTTGCTCATATCAACTGCGCTGAATACGAAATCAACCTTAGAAGCAACCTCTTCTACGTTGCTGACATCCTCAACGATAATGTTTTTGACAGCTTCCGGCATCGGTGTTGTCATTTTCCAGCGTCCGCCAATGGCATCCTCATACTTCTTGCCTGCGCTTCTTGGGCTGGCTGCAATTGCAACAACCTCAAACCAAGGGTGGTTTTCCAGCAAAGAGATAAATCTCTGTCCTACCATTCCGGTACCTCCAAGGATACCTACTTTTAACTTCTTATCCATGATGACCTCCAAAATAACTTTTTCTGAAAATTGCGTATAATTCTTCTTTCGCATTTTCTCCGATTTTACACTATTATAAAGCATAAGTCAAACATCCGGCATATATTATTCCCTACAGTGCACTTGTGATTTGGGGCTTGCTGTGATAAAATCATTTTTGTTACTATATAACAAGAAAGGAATGTCAATTATGAAAGCTACACCAGTCAAGGGAACCAGGGATTATCTTCCAAAGGAAACAGAGATCCGGGATTATTTACAGAATATTATTATGGAAACATACAGCAGCGCAGGATTTCAGCGTATTACCACCCCGATCATCGAGGATTCTGTCAATCTGGACAAAAGTGAGGGTGGAGAAAATCTGAACCTGATCTTTAAAATATTAAAACGAGGCAAAAAACTGGACAGTGCCCTTGCAGGGGAGCACCCGACCGAGAAGGAGCTTGCGGATATGGGACTGCGTTACGACCTGACGCTGCCACTCTCCCGTTACTATGCCAATAACCGTAACGAGCTTTTGTCGCCGTTCAAGGTGATCCAGATGGATCGTGTATACCGTGCCGAGCGCCCTCAGAAGGGTCGTCTCCGCGAGTTTATGCAGTGTGATATTGATATTATCGGAAACGAATCCAGAGACGCGGAGATCGAGCTGATCCTGACTACCACAAAGGCCCTGAACCGCGTGGGACTTTCTGATTATAAGGTAAAGATCAATGACCGCCGGATCTTAAGCGATATCTTTGCTTATGCCGGCTTTTCAACGGAGGACAATGAAAAGCTTGCGATCATCTTTGATAAGCAGGATAAGATTGGTATTGACGGTGTGAAGGCAGAGCTGGAGGAAAATGGCTTTGACCAGACCTGCATTGATAAATTTATTGCTCTTTTTGCAGACGGCACCCTGACATTGGATTCCGTAGCAAACGTATGTGATGCTTCGTATGTAACGGAACTGCAGCGTATCATTGATGCTGTCACAACCGTTTCAAAGGGTACGATTCCTGTGGAATTTTGTCCTTCCCTTGTACGTGGACAGGGCTATTACACCGGCACTATTTTCGAGGTGGAAGCAGCAGGCTACAGCGGTGCCGTGGCAGGTGGCGGACGTTACGACAATCTGATCGGCAAGTTCCTGAATGAAGATATCCCGGCCGTCGGCTTCTCGATTGGCTTTGAGCGTATCTTCGGTATCTTGATGGAGCAGAACTACTCTATTCCAAACCGCAAAAAGAAAATTGCCGTATTCTACGATACCGACACCTATGCAGAAGCTCTGATCTACGCAGAGGACTTACGGAATGACTATATCGTTTCTGTTATTGCCCGTCCGAAGAAGCTCGGAAAATATCTGAACAAGCTGGAAACACAGGGCTTTGATGGATTTGCTGTCTATGGACAGGAGGACGGCGTGAAGCTGTTTGGTGAATAAACAGCCCCGGCATATCATCCGGATAAATACCGGCGTCTTAATTTATAAATATCAAAAAGTCATCACAAATGTTCTGTGATGACTTTTATATTTTAATCAAACTATAAAATTCAATGTTCTGATACATCAAATAAACATTCTTTACGATACCCGCTCCTTCTGATACCGGCAGATCTCCTCCTCAATGTTACTGTCAATCCTGCCAAGAATATCCGGATTTGGTCTGGCCGTGTAGTACCCCTGGATCAGATCTACCCCAAGCTTGATCACCGTTTCCAGCTCCTCCGAAGTCTCTACACCCTCGGCAAGTACCTGAAAATGATTTTCATGGGCGAAGATCACAATATCCTTAACAAAATGCTGTTTCTGTGGATTATCCTGAATCCCGCTGAGCAGCATCCGGTCTACTTTCACATAATTCGGCATATAACGCAACAGATTCACAATATTAGAATATCCTGTGCCGTAATCGTCAACCGCTGTCTCAATTCCCATTTTCTCATAACCGCTCTTCATATCCGCCAGCGTCTTGTCATCTGCCTCGGTCTGCTCCGTCAGCTCCACAACCACACTATCTGCATGCTCTGTAAGCTTCTGCTTCAGCACTGCCGCTTCCTCTCCGGAAAGCTGGCTGCCCGGTATACTGTTGATAAAGATCTTTTTCCCTGCCAGTTCCTTCTCTCTCTCATCCACCAGATGAAGGATGTTGAAGAAGGTAGCTCTCTCCACATCATACAACCGTTCCAGATGAGATGCATATTTAATAATGTCAAGAGGCGATATCATTGGATAGATCTGTGCTCTCATCAGTGCTTCATACGCCACAATGGAACCATCCTTCGCACTGACGATCGGTTGAAAATGATAGACAAACAGATTCTCATCCAGCACCTTTTTCACCAAAGCAGCCTGTTCCTGCTCCTGAGCAGAAAGTGTTGCATCACCGGTAATCCGTTTTTCACTTGCTTTGCGTCCATTCTTGCGGCTCACGGCTGCATTGACCAGATCTTCCATCTCCACCAGATCCTTCACTCGCTCCGTCTTGCTGCCACTAAACAGCCTCATTTCATATTTACAGTCAGAAGACCCATTATACTCTTCCAGCATCTGGTCAATCTCTCTGCGTACCGTATGAATCCTCTCATGAGTTGCTTCATCGGTAAGCTCTGCCATAATGAACTCATCATCCCCCAGCCGGCAGCACATCGCACCTTCATCTGCACACTTCTGAATGATCTGTGCAACCTTCTGAATCGCATGATCCCCTTCTGTTCTGCCAAACTTTTCGTTGATCTTGTCCAGACTCGCCATATCCATCGCCAGAACACTGACATATTTATTTTCCTCACAGGCCCTCTCCACCATTGGTTTAGAATGCTTCACAAAGCCGGTATAATTAAACATGCCCGTCAATTCATCATGAATCTTGCGCTCCTGTGCCCGGCGGTTTGTCCTCTGCAGCGCATCCATACGCCGGAAACACTCCATACCGATCATCAGATTATGTAACCACATATAATAACGTTCATCATATGCCTTTGGCTCGTTCCCATAGCTGATCACAGCATACCCAAAACACATATCCTCAAAATAAAGAGGGGTAAAAATATATGCCTTGGGTGTAACACTCTCCTCATAAATCTCAGGAAGCATTTGTTCTCTCGGAAAAGTTTCCGTAAATTCCAGACGATCCTCTCCTTTACCGGACGGTCCACAATGAAGCACCGGTGCAATCCGGTCTGTATAATGTCCCTTCACAATATTAACACTAGCCGGCTTGTCCTCCCGGATCCAAAGATCATTTACACAAACATGAAAGCTGTCAAACTCCCTGATCTGGTAGCTGTATGTCTGAACCGCATCCATCAGCTCCTGAAAGGTATTCTGTGAGATCCAGTCCTCTGTCAGATGATTAAAATTGGAATAAAAGCTCTTGCGGGAAACATCAGTAGACCACTGATCCCGTACGATCTTTCGCGGTATCACACTCTCACAGTGGCAGCCACAGCTTCCACCGATAAATAACGGTGGTTCATAAGTAAACTCCGGCAATTTCTGTCCATCCAAAAGGCTTCGGATGCACTCTGCCGCATACTGTCCAAACTCCCTTGACGGAATATCCATAGATGTAATGGGACTAGGGCTTTCCTTTCCCTCCGGTACAGAATCATATCCCACAATGGCAATATCCTCCGGCACACGAATTCCACGATCTGCCAGAGCCTCGGCAACGCCGACCGCCATCAGATCATTGGCACAGGCGATCGCCTCCGGAAGCTTCTGCCTCCGTTCCATCAACTCCCGTACCATATCATGACCACCATCGTACCAGTAATCACCATAAAATATCCTGTCATCTCCGGCGTCCAGTCCATGCTCTGCCATGGCATCCACAAATCCATGCAGACGCTGCACAGAATGTGCATTATACCGGGGACCTGTCAAAAAGATGATATCTCTCATGCCGTGCTCTTCGATCAGATGAGATACCATTCTTTTAATCGGCTTGTAATGATCCAGCATGATATAGTCGTACTCGTCACTTTTCCGATCGACATATAGAAGCCGCCCATGAAATCTGCTCCGGAACTGCTCCTCCAGACGCAGCATCAGACCGGGCGTCTGCAACGTTTCCGGCAAAACAATCATACCGTCAAAAGCATCGTAATCAATTAAAGAGAAAATACTTGTCTCTCCTACTTCCCGCTCTGACGTATCCTGATACTTCCGATAAGTGGCAAAGGTGCAGACATCAAAATCAAAAGCAAATGCCCGCTCCAAAAAACCCTGCATGAAATTTTTCTGGTAATTTTCCTCCAATTGCGAGGATAACACTGCGATTCTCTTTCTCAATGTATCGTCTCCCTCAATAATATCTCCTCCCGCAGCTCCATCATTACAGGCTTATGCTTCATTCACAATGATGGTTGTTTGGGAAGGATCAATTTCCTGCTCTTCTAAGATCAATTCTTTTATTTTTTCTGCCTTTATCACTCCTGCAGATGGATTCTTCACGCTTTCAATCGGTCCGTCCACTTCCACGTCCACCGTGGAATATTCAAAAGCAAGCGTCGTATTTAACAGCTTGCAGTTCTTCATCACGAGATTTTCCATATAACACATGCCCTGCAGACTCTCGATCACACAATTGACAAAAGTAATGTTTTTAGAATTCCAACCCAGATATTCTCCGCAGATATAGGAATCATATACGGTAACATTGTCACAGTTCCAAAAAGCATCCTTGGAAAGCATTTTGGCGTGATGCACCTCTACATTACGACATCCATCAAAACAGTAATTTCCCACCAGACGAAAACCATCCAGCTTTATATCACTGCAGTTCATGGCAAAATAATCTCCCTTTGCCACCACATTACTCATGGCAACATCCTTGCAATGCCACAGGGTTTCCTCTGCATGAGGCAGATCCACATTTTCCAGAGTCAGCCCATTGACCCGGCGGAATCCCTTGGGTGCCTCATATAATGTATCTTTAACAGAAATCTGATCTGTATACCAGATTCCTGCCCTTGCCATCTCAGCAAAATCACAATCCTCTACCCTGATATTTTTACAATACCATAGAGGATACTTCCACTGAAAAGAAGTCTGCCGCAGTGAAATGTCACTGCTCTCCTTCAGTGGAGATTCACCATCTGCAAATATAGAATACTCGATTGAAAGGTCTTTACTATGGAATAATGCCCTCTCCCCTGTTAATCTCTCTTCTCTTATAACCTGCATTGTATTTCTCCTTCACATTTACAATCCAGTGCTTTTCTGTCATTTTCCATAAATTCTCCAATCAAAATAATTATACATTATTCTAACCAAAAAGAAAAGCACGAAACCCTTTTCAATATTTTATGTCAACAATTTTCCACGGTGCCTTTTGTCCGTCTGGTCCCAGTTTTTGCTAAATGCCAGCCGCAACAGGAATAATACGCCACGAATACACAATTCAATACACATAGCGATCCAGACACCCCGGAGACCAAATTTCGGTGCCAGAAAAGCCGCCAGAGGCAGACGTACCAGCCACATGCTGCAAAAATTCAGACAACTTGGAATCAACGTATCCCCCGCCCCGCGAAATACACCGGAAGCAACAATAGAAGCCGCATACATCGGCTCTGCAAACGCCTCGATGCGAAGCACAGAGGCCCCTAACTGCCGTATGGCTTCATCCGGCGATAATATAGAGATCATCCATGGTGCCAGAAGATACATACATGCACCGCTCACCGCCATAACAAGCATACCAAAACAGGTAGCGATCCAGCCAAGCCGTTTCGTAAGATCATGTCTGCCGGCTCCTACACTTTGTCCGATCAGCGTAGTTGCTGCCGAACCGATTCCGTATCCCGGCATATAACAGAGACTTTCCGCCGTAATAGAGAAGGAATTTGCCGCAATAGCGATCATCCCCAATGGTGCCACGATCCTGGTAGACATGATCTGTGCACCGCTCATAATAAACTGCTCTACTGCTACCGGTACGGATATCCCGATTGCTTTCCGTATGTCTTTCCGGTAAAACTGCAGCTTCTCCTCCTTCCGAAGATGAAGCGCCGGCGATCGAAAAAGCAGGAAATACATCATACATATCATGATCACAAGCTGTGCCAGCGCAGTCCCAAGTGCCGCCCCCAGCACTCCCAGCCCCAGTCCCGGAATGTACATCTGATGTCCCATCCATAAAACGCTTCTTGAAGGAAATATTAAAACAAGATTAAACAATATATCAAGGAAGCACATCAGCACATGCAGAATGCTCGGAAGTCTCATATTACCGCTGCTTTGCAGCATAGCACCGGCTGCCAGGTTCATCTGCATGATCGGAAGCGCCAGAGAGTAAACCAAAAAATAATGGAATGCCTCCCGGCAGATGCTGCTGTCACCGCCAAGCCACCGTGGAAGCTCTCTGCTGATCCCGGCCCCCACACTTAGAAGAATAAGACTATACAATAAGGCTGTTATCAGTCCCTGCTTCATAATCCGTCTGGCGCCTTTACCGTCACCGGCACCGATCCGATGCGCGATCTGCACACTGAAACCGGTATTATAGGCGGAGGTCAATCCTCCCAGCAGCCATGTACTGGAAGCCACCAGACCAATCGAAGCAGAGGCATTTGCTCCGAGACACCCCACCATGGATGCGTCAATATATTCCATAATGATGGAAGAAATCTGTGCAAAAATAGCCGGAATACTTAAATGCACGATCAGAAGAAGCTGCTGTCTCATGGACAACTCCTGTCCCTCCCGCAGCCATTCTAACAGCTTTGCACTTTTATCTTTTCTCATATTTTTATCCTCAATCCGCCATAACGGCAGTTTATTTATGGTCTTGAAAGATAGCCTTCTATCCCACTTTTTAATCTCTTTAATCCCTCTAATATATTTTTGCGGGTAGTTGCAGTATTGAAACGAAGAAATCCGGCTCCATTTCCTCCAAAAATATTACCTTCTGACAGATATACTCCCGCTTTTTTTCTTAAATATACATTTAACCCCTCTGTATTATCCGTAATCTTGCTACAATCCAGCCACAACAGATATGTCACGTCCAATGATCCCACTTTGATCTGCGGTATTTCCTTTTGAATATATTCCTTTACGGTCTTTTTGTTTTCCTGAAGATACTCACGCAGCGCATCCAGCCATTCACCGCCCTCCCCAAATGCAGCCACTGTCGCATCCACCGCAAAAGCATTTGGTTCCGCCACCTCATCGGTATTTAACGCTCTCCACATGCGATGACGCAAAAGCTCATCCGGCACCATAACCGCTGCAGTCTGCAGTCCCGCAATATTAAACGCCTTCGTGGGTGCAATTGCTGTCACACTGATACTACGGCAGATTTCAGAAACACTCGCAAAAGGAACATACTCCTTTCCGGGAGCCGTAAGGTCACAGTGGATCTCATCGGAAAATACAATTACATGATATTTCCGGCAAAGCTCTCCAATCCTCTCCAGTGTCTTCCGATCCCATATATTGCCCACCGGATTATGGGGATTACACAGGATCATCATGGAAACCTGTGGATCGGAAAGCTTCTGCTCCAGGTCCTCCCAGTCGATGGTGTATCTGCCTCCGTCATATGCCAGAGGACTTTCTGCTACAAAACGTCCATTATTGATAATGGAATTAAAGAAAATATTATAAACCGGTGTCTGAATCAATATCTTTTCTCCCGGTGTTGTCAGTTTTCTCACGGCTGTGGACAGAGCCGGGATCACACCCGTACAAAAGACCAGCCACTCTTTTTCAATCTGCAGGCCGTGACGACTGCTCCACCAGTTCCGGTATGCCTCATACCAGGCATCCGGCAAAATAGAATATCCAAATACTCCATGAGCTGCTCTCTTTTCCAACGCCTGTTTTACCGCCGGCGCTGTCTCAAAATCCATATCCGCCACCCACATAGGAAGCTCTCCCTCCGGTACATCCCACTTCAGAGAACCGGTATTCCTTCTGTTGATTTCCTTATCAAAATCATACATTTCACTCATTCTTTCCCTCCATTACCGTTTTAATCTTACCTTCCGTTTTCTATGCAGAATTTTAATGCTTCTTAGCAGCCTTATACAGCCGCTTTAGAAGCACTTTTTGCATTATTATTGTCTCCACATCGCCTGCACGCTCCAGTTTTTACCTTTCTCTTTATGATTTCCGAGATCCCGGCAGACAGTCATATGAAAGAGATCTCTCCGACTCCTGATCCTGGCATTTTTTTCATAAATATCATTCATATATATATCGATATGTAAAATGCACTTTTCCCCTTCTTTGCGATATCCCCGATAGATCATATTGCCATCATAAACACAATGCACAATATCCTCCAGACACCGTTCCCTTGCCTCCGGTTCATACTGGGAAAGTTCTGAAATATCTCCTGTATAGATCACCTTTTGAAGCAGATTAACCATCTGTGCCTCAAACAGCGGAAATGAAAAATCCTGATTTAACAACTGCATAATTGAAGTAATCTCCATAGCTGTCTGATTATTTCTTCGGATCAACGGCATCATCCGGATGCTTTTTACCAATAGCTTGCCCAACTGTACCAATGCATATGCAGCATAGCTGAACAATGCTCCGATAACCGGATTGATCAGAAGATTGGCATACACCATGCTATCCTGAATTAAAATCTGATATAACGCTACCAAAAATCCAATGACAGCTCCTATTCCAAAGCACCAGGCAACCCTTCGTAGTATCTTTTTGCGATTCGTTCCCTGCTCTGTTTTCCAGTAAAGCTGCTCCACCATATATCTTCTGCCCAGCCAGTCAGCCGCTCCACACAGCCGCAGACTGCGGGACAATTTCTTTTTCTTGCCGGTATCCATGGTAAAAATAATGTCACCTTCACACTTCCACCGCAAAAAGAGCCTATTAACCTTTCCATTCTTTTTCTCATCAAAAAAGTCCTGAGATGTCATCGCATACTCCATCTCAAGACCTTTTTTACGAAGACGCTGCCGCTGTGCCTGCAGGATATATGCCGCATCCCCGCTGACATTTGCCGGAAACGTCTCCTCTCCGTACCACCTAGACAGCTCCTCTGCCAGACCGGCAAAGGACTGTTTCTTTGGTTCTTTATTATTAAACTGTTTCTTCTCTGTCATATGACACAAGCCTTTCCTGAATGTATGTATAACATATCATAAAGCAGAAAAATACATCATGTCAAGGGAAGAATTTTACTCCAAAGCCTGTTTCAGATCTGCGATCAGATCCTCCTTATCCTCCAGTCCACATGAGATCCGGATCAGTCCTGCCGGAATTCCGGCTTCCTTTAACTGCTCATCATTCATCTGTCGATGTGTCGAGGTGGCCGGATTCAGACAACAGGTCCGGGCATCTGCCACATGAGTCTCAATTGCAGCAAGCTTTAATTTCTTCATAAATTTCTCAGCAGCCTCACGACCACCCTTTAACTCAAAGGATACCACGCCGCATCCTCCGTTTGGCATATATTTCTGCGCTCTTTCGTAATAAGGATCTCCCTTCAGTCCCGGATAATTTACATGTGCCACCTGTGACTGCTGCTGTAAAAACTCTGCCACTGCCTGTCCATTTTCCACATGGCGAGGCATTCTTACATGAAGAGATTCCAGACCAAGATTCAGAATAAATGCATGCTGCGGGGACTGAATACATCCAAAATCCCTCATCAGCTGTGCCGTACATTTGGTAATAAATGCACCTTCCTTACCAAATTTCTCTGCATATGTAATCCCATGATAGGAATCATCCGGCTGACACAGCCCCGGAAACTTATCTGCCTGAGCCATCCAGTCAAAATGGCCACTGTCAACAATCGCCCCACCGACAGCAGCTCCGTGACCATCCATATATTTGGTCGTAGAATGTGTCACAATATCTGCTCCCCACTCAATAGGACGACAATTTACCGGAGTCGGGAAGGTGTTATCCACGATCAAAGGAACCCCATGTGTATGAGCTGCCTTTGCAAACTTCTCAATATCAAGCACTGTTAAAGCAGGATTTGCGATCGTTTCACCAAAAACTGCTCTTGTATTGTCCTGAAATGCGGCATTTAACTCCTCCTCGGTACAGTCAGGAGAAACAAAGGTAGCATCAATCCCCATTTTTTTCATGGTGACAGCGATCAGATTGAAAGTGCCACCATAAATAGACGAAGATGCCACAATATGGCTTCCACATTCACAAATATTAAACAGCGCAAAAAAGTTTGCAGCCTGACCGGAAGATGTCAGCATCCCCGCTGTACCTCCCTCCAATGCTGCAATCTTTGCCGCCACATGATCATTAGTCGGATTCTGAAGACGGGTATAGAAGTAGCCCTCTGCCTCCAGATCAAAGAGCTTTCCCATATCTTCACTGGTATCATATTTAAAGGTAGTGGACTGTATGATGGGAATCTGCCTTGGCTCTCCATTTCCCGGCGTATACCCCGCCTGTACGCACTTTGTGTTCATTTTGTAATCACTCATTTTCTTTCTCCTCTCCGTATTTACCGGAAACCGGCGTTCTTTTCATAGTTTTTCTCTATGTCTTTCAGCATATAAATATAGAATATCATTTCCCTTCCTATCCTGCAACCATTTCTCAAGAAAGAATTACATACTCAAACGCAAATTGTCTTTCCGTGGCGCTTTTTACATTTTCATAGACTTTTTAGACGATAACCAGTATAATTATGGTATATATACGTTAATCAAGCATGGATATGCCGCTTGTCAGAAACGCGGCATCGGAAAGGGTATGGTACGATTACATGGGATTGATCAAAGCAATCGGCGGAGCAATCCGCGGCACAATGGCTGACCAGTGGAAAGAATATTTTTACTGTGATTCACTGGATGCCGATGTCCTGGTAGCAAAGGGAGCGAAACGCACCAAGGGCAAATTTGGAACAAAAAATAACGGCAATGACAACATTATCACAAACGGTTCTGTGATCGCTGTCAACGAAGGACAGTGTATGATCATCGTAGATCAGGGAAAGGTCGTGGAATTCTGTGGAGAGGCAGGACAGTTCTTATTTGACACCTCCACGGAACCAAGCTTATTCTGCGGACCTCTTGGAAAAAGCATATTAAATACATTTTCAGAAATCGGCAGCCGTATTACCTTCGGTGGCGATGCCGGCAAAGACCAGCGTATCTATTTCTTCAACACGAAGGAACTGATGGGCAATAAATACGGCACACCAAATCCGATCCCATTCCGCGTTGTAGACCAGAATATCGGACTCGACGTAGATATTACCGTCCGCTGTAACGGAGAATATTCCTACCGGATCGTAGATCCAATTCTCTTTTACACAAATGTCTGCGGTAATATTGTAGAGGAATACAAACGTGATGAGATTGACGGACAGTTAAAATCAGAATTAATGACTGCATTACAACCTGCTTTTGCAGAAATTTCCGCTATGGGCATCCGCTACAGTGCTGTTCCGGCCCACACAACCGAAATGGCAGAGGCACTCAACAAGATCCTCTCCGAGAAATGGGCAAAACTTCGTGGTATTGAGATTGTTTCCTTTGGTGTCAACAGCATCACCGCTCCGAAGGAAGATGAAGACATGATCAAAAACCTCCAGCGTACTGCTGTAATGCGCAATCCCGGTATGGCAGCTGCTACACTGACAGAGGCTCAGGCAGAAGCAATGAAATCTGCTGCTGCCAATACATCAACAGGACCCATGATGGCATTTGCCGGTATGAATATGGCAAATCAGGCCGGCGGCATCAATGCAGGCTCTCTGTTCCAGATGCAGGCTGATCAGGCGCAGGCAGCACCAGCCGCCTCGCCTGCCGCCAACAGTTCCTCCGCTGCCTCTGCCGCCACCTGGACCTGTTCCTGCGGCACTGTCAATACCAGTAAATTCTGTTCTCAGTGCGGTGCTCCAAAACCGGCTCCTGCTGTAGGCTGGACTTGCTCCTGTGGTGCCGTAAATACCGGTAAATTTTGTTCCGAATGTGGTGCCAAAAAACCTGCCGGAGCACCTCTTTATAAGTGCGACAAATGTGGCTGGGAGCCGGAGGATCCACACCATCCACCAAAATTCTGTCCGGAGTGCGGCGATCCTTTTGATGATAATGATATCCAGTAGAGTGCCATATACCGGATTTCAGGCAACTGCATCTTAAAAATCCTACTATAGGACAAAAAGCGAACCATCTCGATCTCTCGAAACGGTTCGCTTTTTATTATATTATTATTTGATCAATGAATAAATACTGCTTCCCGATACTTCACCATATCATAAATCTTTTTGGCTATGGATGGTTCCAGATTTAAACATCCGTGAGACCCTCTCACCTTATAATAATCCTTTGTCCACGAAGACCAGCTCTGCCATGGAGCTGCATGGAAGCCTGTACCCGACCAGGTAATACGCACCCAGCTGTCTACAGGTGTCTCATAATTTTCTCCCTTTAACACACGATGGGTATTATGCTCTTTAATAAAGTAAGCTCCTGTCGGTGTAGATCTTCCCTCCACCGGCTTGCCGCTGATCGTCTTGCAGGAATATGCAACCTTTCCATTACGGAATACATAAACCATCTGATCTGCCAGAGAGATCTCTGTGTAATTCTGCGTATCCCAGTCCACTGCGAAGTTATTATAATCCTTCTGGAATGCGGTATTAAGATACTCCACCTTACACTTTATGGTTAATGCTTCCTGGTTGTCCGTACCCGCATCATTAATATATGCCTCTGTAAGACTTGCGTCAATCGGCTTCTTTAATGCTTTTAATGCCTGGCTTAATGTCTTTTCATAGTCCATCTGCCAGCCATAATCGCCGCCGTATATCTTCACATTCTTTCCATTGTGATCCTTAATGGTTCTTGTCTTGCCAACTGTCTTATACTTCAGACAGAATGCCTCAATCCAGTCTGAGATTGCCGTCTTATCATACTTCACCTTGCCGTTTTTGTATGTAATCCATCGGGAAATCTCCTCCGGTGTGATCTGCTCCGTCACGCCCTCTCCCATGTTCCACTTAATAAAGCGGATCGCTGCATTGTTACATGCAGATAATGCTGTCTGAAGCTCCTCATCCTCAGAAGTGATCTTTGGAGCCTTATACACATCCGGAAATGCCTTCTCATCTGTCAGATCCATCTCTGTCTGTGCCTTCTGAAGCGTATCCTCGATTGCCTGAATAAATACTTTCTTTTTCAATTTATTTCCAAGCTTCTCCGCAACACACTCATATTGCTTTTTCTTTGCTGAATACTTCACATGGGCATTCACCGGCTTTTTGATCTTGTAGCCATCCCCTGTCATCAATGCCGACTCTGATGCAATCTTTGCTACCTTCTTTGCATCGTAATCCACATCATAATCCATGGTATAATCTCTCTTCTTTCCAAAGAAAGACATGGAGCCGTGCTGCGTTGCAAACAGATCATCAAATTGTGATCCAATATCAAATTTATAATCAATATCGCTGCCATTAATCGTCAGGATTCCATCCTCTCTGGCTTTGATAGTCAGCCTGTAATCCTTGTGAGCCTCAATCAGCTTCTGCTTCGACTCCGCCAGCGTCTGCTTTGATACGTCTACCCCATTAATGGTTGTATTGCCATACCAGCGCTTGCCATAATATCCTTTCTGCCAGATTAAAACTGCAATGACTGCCACGATCAACACTCCTGCAATTCCAAATACAATCCGAAGTAACCAATTTTTCTTCATGTGTCCCCCTAATCCTCTTTTCCTATCGATGAATCAATTAAATTTTACACAAACCAATTTATATCATACAACTTTTCCAAAGAAAAGTCAGCCCCTTTTTTCCGCATATTTTACACAACTTTTTCGTTCTTTTCCCCTGTTTTCCGCAACAATACGACGAACCTGCCAAAAATACGGTAATATTTACCGGATATCAGTCCAAACAATAAGAAAGAATTTCTTCCGGTTTTTTGATCAATATTCTGGCACCCTTCTCCCGCAGAAAATCAGATTTCCGGAATCCCCATTCCACGATCAGACTATCCATATGAGCATTCTGCGCAGTAGCAACATCCACCTCGGAATCTCCCACATAAACCGCTTTTTCCCGGGCAATTCCTAATTGCCGCAAAACATCATTGACCCCATCCGGTGCCGGTTTTTTAGCAATTCCTTCACGCTCTCCCACCGCCACATCAAATAAGCCGTCAAAATACTGCTCTGCCAGCTCCTTTACTGCACAGTCCGCCTTGTTGGACACAACCGCCGTTCTGATTCCCGCAGCCCGAAGCTTACGAATTGTCTCCTCAATGCCCCCGTAAGGCTTTGTTTTATCCGCACAATGCATCTGATAATACTCCATAAAATAATCAAATACCTGATCGATCTCCTCTGTAGAAAGTCCTTTCGGCACACCTCTTTCGATCAAGAGACGAATTCCATTTCCCACAAAAGAACAAACCTCCTCGATGGTATGCTGTGGGTAGCCAAAATGCTCCAGAGTCACATTCAGACTGTCTGCCAGATCCTCCAATGTATTTAAAATCGTTCCATCCATATCAAATACTACTAAATCGTATTTCATGTCTGTTTCACGCCTTTCTGTCTATAATAAATGTGTAATCTCTCCCTGGACCGTAAGATTCCGGGTACAGGCGCAGATTTTCAAAGTGAAGCGCTTTGACGCACATTCATATTAATCATAGTCCACCTGAAAAAAAATATCCATAGACAGATACTACAATCCACCTATGAATATTTCTAATTGCTTTGTATATTTTTAATAATGTGCCAGCTGGTTCTTCATAATGTCAATGATTCCCATTCCACCGGAGATCATTCCCAGAAGACTTTCTCTGGCTGCCTCAAATTTTCCAAATAAGGTAAGCTTCTCTGTGAGGTTATCGTAGACTTTCCAGTCCCCGGTATATAAGCAGTTCTGTCCTCCATTACGGATAAAGCCTTCCACATCCTCAACCGGATATCCCAGCAAAAATCCCATTTCATGCGGAAACTCTGCTTCTCCCCGCAGAAATGCCTCATAATGCCTGCGAAACACATACAGAACCTTTCCCAGTGACAGTTCCCGATATCCCATTTTTTTCAAACTGCCTGCCACCTGTTCCTGCGCCAGATATCTTTGCAGCTCTCCCTTATTATATAACAGAACTGCCGCCTTTCCCTTTTCCTGTGCTACAATGAAATAAGAGATCCCTGCCTGCTTTAACATCCACTGTACATAAGTAACTTCCCTTTCCCGCAGCATCAGCAGATTCGATGGTTTCAGCCCCGCCAGAAGCGGAGCACACTGATATGCGATCCTCATTTCAATATTGGTTCCATCCATAGTTTGCAGCATCTGCGTTAATCCATGACTCATTCCTGCTCCTCCGTCTATTCCTGATAAATACGATCGACTCATAAAAATATATTGCTTCTCAATACGTCGGTTTTGGTATCGTTTGTTAGTTTCTACCCTCTTTGGTTAGTTTTATCTAACCAAAAATAGCATACCCTCTTCTTTCGGAAACGTCAATTCAATAATTGATGCTTTTTTATCAGTATCTTTCCTTTTGAATAATCTATGCAGAACTTAAGATCGGAATCTCCAACGATATGGAGCACAGAAAAAGAAGAACACCTTGAAAACTTCCGGTTTTTAAAAGCCGGTCTTCTTTCAAGGTGTTTTAAAAATGGTGATTGAAATTATTTTATATACGAAATACCAATATATTCCTTTTTATGGAAGGAGTATCTGCATCTGCTCTCTGGTGATATAAGAAGAAATAGCCCCCTTCTTCTGAATACTTTCCCCGCAGAAAACATTAGAAAAAGTAAGATACTGCTCCCATTGCTCAGAGGTCATCTGCTTCATATCCTCCAGAGATTTCCCATCAAATGCCAGTTGATTCAGGAAGGAACCGATAAAACCGTCTCCGGCACCTGTAGTATCCACTGCCTTTTTGTCTCTGCCCGGTACGCTTGCCGATGCCTTGCGGGTATATACCTCTGCCCCATGACTTCCCTTTGTGTAAAGCACCACGGAAATTCCCAGATCAAACAAGTCCTCCAGTGCATCCTGAATCTGTTCTTTCCCGGTAATGAAAAAGAGCTCTTCATCGGACAATTTCAAAATATCACTATACGGCAGAAACTCCTTCACTGCTGTGCAAAGTTTCTCCTCATCCTCCCAGAGCTGTGGACGCAGGTTGGGATCAAAGCTAATGACCGCCCCTGCTTTAGAGGCATATTCTACAGCCTTTTTATGTGCTTCCTTCATAGGAAAATCTCCTAAAGATACCGAGCAAAAATGAAGGGCATATGCGTCCCGAAAAACATTTTCCGGCACCTGCTCCGGCTGATACAGCATATCTGCACCCGGCTTTCGGTAAAAAGAAAACTCTCTGTCTCCATTCTCCATCAACGCCACAAATGCCAGAGAAGTGTTTGCCTCATCGGTACGGGAAATATGATCTACATTGATTCCGCTATCCGCCAGCTCCTCCACGATCTTATCCCCAAAAGGATCCTTGCCAAGCTGCGTCAGCATTACTGCCCGTCCTCCAAGTCTTGCATAGGCACCGCAGACGTTGGCCGGGGCACCTCCTACCTTCGGCAGAAAGCATTCCGTATGTTTGATTGGGCTGCCCGCCTGCTGTGGTGCAAAATCAATCAACGCCTCCCCAATCGCTACTAAATGTTTCACAAATCCTTCCTCCTATCTGATAAAATTCCAGCCGTTCTGCCCTTCCCTCAAAACAGACATCCATATCCGGCTGTTTCATAAAGAATCTGCTTGTCATGACGACCTCTCCATGATTGATATAAACTTCCAAAATAGAGACATCCACCAGAATCCGTATACTTTCCACCTTGGAAACCCGTGCGTTTCGGACAGATCTTCCTGCTCCGGTTTCATCTTTAAAGGATAACGTCACATGACCTTTATCCCATTTTATCACACAGCCGGAGCCCATGTAAACAGCTCCCTGCTCCGTCCTGATATCTTCTGCAATAATTTCACCGCATTTTCCCGGTATGGTGACCCGGCCTGTGTTATCCGGCATCCATTCTCCTCCGCGAAGCTTCGTAAGCTCCCGCACGGGATACTGATATATTTTTCCATTGTGCCATGTCAGCTCTCTTGGAACCGTAAGACAATGCTGCCAGCCTTCTTCCATGGGATTGCTGTCATACCCTGCATCCGGGACTCCTGCCCACCCAATGAGAATCCGCCGCCCATCCGGTGCCTCAAAGGTCTGTGGTGCATAAAAATCAAAGCCCATATCCCATTCTGTCAATTCATCCATATCCTTCACATAATAGCCGGACTGATAAATATTCTGATAACGCCCGCTTCCTCTCTCTACTCCCTGTGGACATACAGCTAAGATCTTATGTCCTTCTATTTCAAAAATATCCGGACACTCCCACATATAACCGAAGGATTCCTGTGTGGTATACATTCCCTCCAGCCGGAAATGAAGAAGATCCTCGGAACGATACAAAAGTACAGCACCCTTTTCCTCCTTCAGACGCGCTCCAAGAACCATCCGGTAAGCCCCGTCCTCTCCCACATAAAGCTTCGGATCCCTGACATGACAGGTACATTCCTCCGGATAATCCTCATTTGTCAGAATACATGTCTTCTTCTCAAAATGAATACCATCCTCTGACTCCATACGGATCACATTGGCCCCTCTGCCGGAGAAAATATAATCGTGGTCTCCTTTCTCCTTGACATTACCGGTATAAAACACATAGAGCCTATCCCCCCGGCATATAGCTGAACCGGAATATACCCCGTCCTTGTCATACGCTTCATCCGGTACAATCGCAATTCCATGATACTCATAATGCAGCAGATCCGGGCTGCTGTAATGCCCCCACATCTTCATTCCACCCTGCGGCGTAAACGGAGAATACTGAAAAAATACATGATATCTTCCTTTATACCAGCAGAGTCCATTCGGGTCATTCAGCCATCCTGCCGGCGGCATCAGATGATATATGGCTCTCTGATCCTGTAATTCTACCTGCGGTGCCTGCTTCCCTTCATATGCAGCCGCCATCTTTTTTAACTCTTCTTTTCTCTGTGTGAGAGGCATTTCCTCCGCCAGCATTTCTGTTGTTTTCATAATCATCACGCCTTTCCCAAAACTGCAGATCCGGAATCACAGATACTGATCTGTCTTTAAAATTTCTTACCATTATTTTAATTGTTTAACATTAACCGGTTATGATCCGGTCTCCCGGTTCCACCCGGCCATGCTCCTTGAATGTTAAGTCTTCATACTCGTCGCTGTTTGTAACGATCACCGGTGTCACCATAGAATATCCCGCCTTTGCAATCTCATCCATATCAAACTCCAGCAACAGATCTCCTTTTTTGATCTTCTGTCCGTTAGAAACCTTCGCTGTATAATACTTTCCGCCCAGTTCCACCGTATTGATCCCCACATGGATCAGAACCTCCATTCCATCTTCCCGGACAAGACCAATCGCATGCCCGGTATCGTAAACCATCTCGACCTCTCCATCAAATGGGGCATAAACACATCCCTTCTCCGGAATCACTGCCACGCCGTCTCCCAGCGCCTTTGAAGCAAAGGTCTCATCCGGCACCTCTGTCATAGGGATCAATTTTCCTTCCAGAGGACTGTAAACTGCTTTGTCATCCTGCTTGGAATCCGCATTTTCTACACTTGTCGTATCGTCATTTTTCTCTGCCTCAGGAATCTCCTGTACTGTCTCTGTTGGATCCTCCGACTTCTCCCGATATAAAATCCATGAAAGAATAAATGCCACTCCGGCTGCTACCACCATATCCAGCAGATATCCCATGGTACAGTCTGTGGTGATCAGGAATCCAAACACACCGGTAATACCGTATGCACTTGCTCCCACATGCATAATACCTGCTACAAGACCACCTGCGGCACCACCGATACATCCCGCAATAAAAGGTTTCACATATCTTAAATTCACACCGAAGATTGCAGGCTCCGTAATTCCCAGGAATGCAGATAATGATGCCGGCAATGCAACGGAACGGGTTTTCTGATTCTTTGTCTTTAAGGATAATGCCAATGCCGCAGCACCCTGTGCCACATTTGCCGCTGTTGCGATCGGCATCCATGTATTGACGCCCTCGGCACTTAACAGCCCCGCCTCTAAAGCATTATACATATGATGTACTCCTGCCACAACGGTCGGTGCATATGCCGCTCCGGCGATAGCAGCTCCAATTCCAAACGGCAGTGTGATCAGCCATTTTGCCCCATCCAGTACACCATTTTCTACCACAACAAATACCGGACCGATAATGGTCAGTGTTACATAGCCTGTCACCAGAACCGTCACTAGCGGTGTTACAAAGAGATCAATGATCTCCGGTACAATCTTATGAAGCTTCTTCTCAATCGCAGACATCAGCCATACGGCGATAACAACCGGAATGACATGTCCCTGATATCCCACCAGCTTAATATCATATAATCCAAACCACACAGAAGCTGTAGGAATATCCGTTGCTCCTGCCACAGACCAGGCATTCATCAGATCAGTGTGGATCATGATCATACCAATGACTGCTCCCAGAAAAATATTTCCGCCAAAGGTCTTTGCTGCACTGATAGCGATCAGGATCGGCAGAAAAACAAATGCCGCGTTACTAAACAGATGAATGATCGTATAGGTGCTTGACTGTGCCATCGCCGGATACACATTGCACAAACCCTCCAGAAGTCCCATCAACAATCCGCTGGCAACGATTGCCGGGATGATCGGTACGAAGATATCCCCAAGGCTCTTGATCGCCCGGAAAAACCAATTCTGCTTTGATGCCGCCGCTTTCTTGACATCATCTTTCGTACTTGCCACATCAATGCCTGCTAACGGTGCAAACTCCTCAAACACTTTATTCACAACGCCTGTGCCAAAAATAACCTGAAGCTGTCCGGAAGCTTCAAATACTCCCTTCACCCCATCAATCTGCTCCAGCTTCTCCTTGCTGCACTTTCCATTGTCTGCGATCACCATACGAAGTCTGGTGGCGCAATGCGCTGCAGAAACAAGGTTCTCTCCGCCTCCTACACATTCCAGCACCTGCTGTGCTACTTTCTTATAATCCATAAGCCCTCCAATCCTGCAAGAGTGATTATATGAAATCCATCTCGCATATACATCCTATAGTTTTTCAAGCCTTTTTCATTAAATGTTGTTCTATTTGTGTGATATCGTTCTCACATCTTGAATAAATTATAACAAGTTCATCATTTGTTGTATATTGACATTTTTCATAATTATTGTGGAATTTATTTGTGAATTTTATACAAGGCATTTACCGGATTCGTCAAAAAATCTTCTGTCACCCCCGGAATATCTGATCATATGTCCCTTGTGCTGTCCCGCTCAATGATCTGATACCCCATTTTGATCTCCTTGCGGACATCCTCGCTCTTCTGCAGCATTTCGATCAGAAGACGTGCTGCCTCTCTGCCACTGGATTTATAGTGAAAATGTACCGTGCTCAGGGATGGCTGCAGGATCGTCGCGATCTGGGAATCTCCCATTCCGGTCACACATACTTTTCTTTCAAGCCCCGCCTCCCGCAGGTACTGTAATGCTCCGGCAGCGATCATATCCGTAGCACAGAACACACCATCTATATATGGTATCGTTTCCACAATTTGTCTCATCGTCTGATAGCCCTCTTCCATCCGGAAAGCAATCTGTTTCTCTGCCACCGGCTCCAGTCCCTTTGATGACAATGCAGTCTGAAACCCCTTTTTTCTTGCAGCCCCCACTGCTTTGTCCTTTGGAGTAACACCAATATATGCAATATGACGACAGCTTTTTGTCAAAAGCTCCGCCACGTCTCTGGCACTGTGACAGTCATCCTGATAAACACAGGCATATCCCTCATACTGCTGCCCCAGAATCACCACCGGCACCTCCAGCTCCTCCAGTGCCTTCCGATGTTCCTTTCGGAAGATCGTTCCGATCAGTATGACTCCATCCACATAGTTATTCCGGAATGTCTGAAGATAGCGTACCTCTTCCCGCTCATTATTGTTGGTGGATGCCAGTAAAAGCTGATATCCTTCCTTTGCCAGCTCCTCTCCGATTCCATCTACCATACGGCCGATGGAGTCCGAGCTGATCTTCGGTATGATCACTCCGATCAGTCCCGTTTTTTTGGTACGAAGCATCTGTGCCTGAGAAGATGGGATATAACCGGTTTCTGCAATCACTCCGGCAATCCGTTCTTTTTTCTCCTCACTGACATACCCATCATTTAAATATCTTGATACGGTAGCTCTGGAAACTCCCGCCATCTTTGCAATTTCATTGATCGTCACTCCGGACCGCCTCCTTTTCATGCAAAACCTGTTCTGTTGTCCTGCCAACACTGTTCTTTCCTATACTTTCATCAAAACCCCAGCTTTATTCTATCCCTTTTTTCGGACAGATATCTGCCAGACAGCACCTGTCACAATACGGTTTCGTTCTGGCCGTACATACCTCACGTCCATGAATCACCAGACGATGACAAAAATCACTGCCTTCTTCGGGAGGAATGATCTTCCATAATGCCATCTCTACCTTTCTGGGCTCCCTGATCCCGTCTACTAATCCCATACGGTTGGACAGACGGATGCAATGGGTATCTGTCACAATGGCGGGCTTGCCAAAGACATCCCCCATGATCAGATTGGCACTTTTGCGCCCGACTCCCGGCAGCTTCAAAAGTGCATCAAAATCATCAGGCACCTTTCCTTCATACTCATCCCGCAGCATCTTCATACAGGCACTGATGTCCCTCGCCTTGCTCTTACCAAGTCCGCAGGGACGCACAATCTCCTCAATCTCACTGACCTCTGCCTCCGCCAGTGCATTGACATCCGGGTATTTCTCAAACAGCCCCTTTACGATCACATTAACACGGGCGTCGGTACACTGGGCTGCCAGACGCACACTGACAAGCAGCTTCCATGCCTCTTCATAATCCAGCGTACATGCTGCATCCGGATATTCTTTTTTTAACCGTTCTATGATTTCTAACGCCCTCTGCTTCTTTGTCATCTGTTCTCTCCTATTTTCTTTATATAAAGCTCGAATACAACGACTGCCGGAATGTTATCGCCCAAAGCAGTAACAAACCGGCAGTCTCCTCATACTTTTCCAAGTACAACGAATCAATGATAATTGATATGTCAAAACTTAATTTTTGTTGTTCTGGTCCTGTTTCATTCTTTCCCGGATATACTCCTCCAGGAACTTCACCGTGCCATCAAAACCTAACCGGCTGCTGTTGATACAGATATCATAACATCTGGAGTCTCCCCATTTCCCCTCACAATAGCTGTTGTGATATCTCTTTCTCAATCTATTGTGGCGGGCAAGTGCTGCCTTCGCTTCCTTTTCTGTGAAATTGCGACTCTCCATAACCTGCTTTACCTTGACATCCTCATCTCCCAGAATGAAGATTGGGATCAGTCCCGCATAATCCTTCAGAATGTACTCCGAACAACGACCTACCACAACAAAGGAACCTCCCTCGTTGGCTTTCTTTCGCAGATAATTAAACTGACGCTTCGCCAGTGTGTACTCTGACGAATTCTTTGTGCCGGAAAACTTCTTGGAAAATGCCAATGGTGCAGGCATTTCATCGCACTCACGCCACTCCTCTACATTTGCCTCATCTCCGAACACATTATCTAACAGCTCACGATCATAAACCGGAAAGTCAAATATCTGGGCAAGCTTTTCTGCAATCTTATGTCCACCTGTTCCGTACTCTCTGCTGATTGAAATAATCCATTGTTTTTCCATTATTTCCGCCTCCCTTCTTTGTATTTATCATATCATTTTTTCACAAAATCGTCAATTACACCCACATCTTTTTCCACTCACTGAATGTCAATAATATCCGATATTTTAAGGCTTTTTCCATCCTCCAGCCAGATCACTTTTTCATAGACATCAATCCGCTTCAGAACTCCACATACCTTTTCATAAGAGCCGCCGTTTTTTTTGTCATCGGGATAAAAAACCGTAAATTCTGTCTCCCGTCCTTCTTCCTCTCTGCAAAGCTCCTGCAGCTTTTCGTCCAGCCGTGCCTTCTGATCCTCATCCAGCTCCATCCGTCTGCTGGTACGGCGTGCCTTCTCCTGCACTGCCTCCTTATGTCCGGTTAATGCAGCAAAAGAAGAAAACTGTGCTGCCCGCTCCTCCATAGACATATGGGGATGCGTCTCGGAACGGTGATGAGGCAGATTTACGATATCTTCATAAGGAAATGATTCCTGCAGCTTTGCAGATTCCCCGCCTGACTCTGTCATGCCCGATGCCCTCCAATCTGATTGTTCCTGTTTCTGGCGGTTGCTCCCTCCTCCAGGTTCATTCCTTTGAGGATCGCATTTTTGCCAAATTTCTTTTTAATGTCAATCACCGCATGCTGCATCCGCTTCTCTCTGGCAAGTTCCTGCTCCTCCTGCTGTTTGCGAATCTCCTCCTGCTCTGCATCCTCAAACAGACTGAGCTGCTCAAACTGTGTTTCCTGCTCCGCATCTGCCTCAGGGATCACACGGTTTGCCGTAATATTGATCCGCCGGATCATGAGCTTTTCATTGACAATATCATCATATAATGACAGAACCTCCTCCATGATCAGGTGGGTAGACGAAGTCTTTCTGACAAGATTAACAGTGCCATGGGCATGCTTTGGTATTTTCCGGCCATAACGGTCCGTGGTCACCTCCCCGCGGTACCGCTTCTTTTGATCCTGCCGGAGATTGTCCACATCATAACCTACCGTCAGGACCATCTGATCCGTCACAAGGCCTTTGTCCACCAGCTCCAGCACAAGAAGATCTGTCATCTCCTTGACCACGAGCCGTGCCTTTTCCCAGTCATATGGGCAAGACAATACCTGACCGGAGCCAAGACTATTCGTTGACGGCCGATAGCTTTTGATCTGGGCGATGGTACATGGCTCCCAGCCCCAGGCATGATCGATCAGAAGCTCTGCATTCACCCCAAACAGCTTGTAAAGCAGATCCTCATTATAATAGTCACCGGCCTTCCCAATAGAACAGCGTGCCACATCTCCCATGGTATATAACCCGGCCTGCGCAAGCTTTCTGGCATATCCCGGTCCTACCCGCCAGAAATCCGTAATGGGCTGATGCGTCCACAGGTTCCGCCGGTAGCTCATTTCATCTAACCGGGCGATCCGAACCCCGTTCTCATCCGGTTCAATATGCTTTGCCTCCACATCCATCGCTATCTTACACAGATAAAGATTCGTTCCAATCCCCGCTGTCGCCGTGATCCCTGTCGTTTCAAGCACATCCTGTATAATGGTTGCTGCCAGCTCTCCGGGTGCCTTCTGATACACTTCCAGATAGTCCGTCACATCCATAAATACTTCATCCACAGAATAGACATGCATATCCTCCGGAGCCACATACTTCAGGTAAATATCATAAATCCTTGTACTGTACTCCATGTAATATGCCATTCTCGGCGGAGCAGCAATATAATCCACTGCAAGAGCCGGATCTTCTTCCAGCTCCTGTGCCAGAACAGAGCTTCCCTCCAGCCGGTATCCCGGCGCCCTGCTTCTCCTCTCCCGGTTAATCTCCTTTACTCTCTGAACCACCTCAAAAAGTCTGGCACGTCCCGATATCCCATAGCTTTTCAGGGATGGCGAGACCGCCAGACATATTGTTTTCTCTGTCCTGCCGGCATCGGCTACCACCAGATTTGTCGTCAGCGGATCAAGTCCCCGCTCCACACATTCCACCGATGCATAAAAAGATTTTAGATCAATCGCAATATAAGTCCGTTCCTTCATAATCCTATTATAGCACCAGTCCAAAGGACATTGCAATCCTCCAGATTATGGAAGGTATGATTATTCCCGGACAATCGATTTACTGCTAAAATAGGTAATGATCAGATAACCTCCATAGAGCACTGCAATAATCGCTGCTGCCAGCATCATCGCCGTAAACAGCTGATCCTTCTCTGCCACATAAGTAAGAAGTCTGGTAGAAAACTGCATTCCAAAATAAGAATGAATCACTGCAAGCACCATTGGACAAAGGAAGAAAATGAATATCTGACGGAACAGTGCACCGTTTAACATACGGTTTTCCACTCCAAGCTTACGGAGCATCCGGTAGCGTTCCACATTGTCCGCACTTTCGGACAGCTCCTTGAGGGCAAGGATGGCTGCTCCCGCAATTAAAAAAACAATGCCCAGATAAAGTCCGATAAAGGTCACCATAGCACTCAGCCCCAGACTTGCATCGGCGATCTCCTGCTTGGATGCATAAATGCAGGTACTCTTTAATGGAAGTTTTCTGATCTCATCCTCCAGCTTCCGTACCTCCTGTTTGGCAGATGCCTTATAATTTCCAAACAGACAATCCTCTGCGATCCATTTTTCCTGTACGACATCATCCGGCACCACCAGAAATCCTGTATCTAATTTCTGGGAGGAAATATCCATAAAACCATCCTGACATTCCTTATACTTTGGCTTTAATTTTCTGCCAAACACATTTAACTGTCTTCCCTGTGACAACACCCGATTGCGGGCCGGTATGATTCCATCAAAATTGGCGACAACCATATATTCATCCTCTGCCAGTGTGTATTTCTTACCACCAAACAGCTCCATTAACCGGTTGTAATCACTGATCGTCACAATATCCTCTCCGGTATTTACAAGCATAATAGGATACTGTTCCTTAACGTCCTGAATGATATCTCCGCAAAACTCTGCAAAAGTCAGTTTCGGGCTGCGGTAAACCTTAACCTCACAGGATTCCTTCAAATATTTGTTCAGATCCACCTTCTTCTTTTCATATCTCTGCACCACATTGAAATGGGAATTTTCTATCTGCTTCCGGCTGTATTTCTCGTCTTTTCCGGCAAAAAGATCCAGATTCATATTGACCTTAAATTCAATATCTGCCGGTGCCATTTTTTTGAGATTTTCCGTCATAGTATTTTTGATGGCAAAGGCCGAGGTCAGCACACAGATGGTCACAAAAAGCATCAGACAGATGATGGTCATAGAAAATACCGTGGTGTTGATCTTACTGCTGAGCTGTCGAAGGACAAAGCTGTTCAGCCCCTTATAATACAGCTTTTTAATAGACATGACGATGCGAAGCAGCAGCCCGGATACCGACCAGAAGATCAGAAATGTACTCACAACTCCCGTGACCAGGATCCATTTCAAACCATCCAGTGAGATATTCACCTTATCACTGCTTACCAGATAATAGCAACGCCCCAGTGCGATCGCTGCCACGATGAAAACGATCGTACAGATCCACGGATTTTTCATCCGAAGCTTTTCGGATCTGCGTCCTGCATAGATCAGATTGATCAACTTACAGCGGCTGATATTAATAGTATTAAACAGGATCACAATTCCATAAATGATCACAAAGCAGATCACAGTTTTGATGCAGGCATCCCCCGAAAAGACAAACCGGTACCTGGTCATATCCGCGTCAAACATATTTGCCACAAAGGCACTCATAAACTGAGAGGCAAAAATACCGATTCCAAGACCTGCCACCAATGAGAAAGCTCCTACCACCAATGTCTCTAACACCAATATTCCGGAAACCTTACGTTTTCCCATGCCAAGAGTCAGATAAATTCCAAACTCTCTGTTCCGGCGCTTCATCAGAAAACGATTGACATAGATGATCAGAAATGCCAGTACAAAGGAAACAAACACACTGAGTCCCGACATGATCGTTGTCATCATTTTAATGATCTCTCTGGTATCCGCAGACACATTCATCATAACCGTCTGGGAGCCTAACGAATTAAATATATAAAATATTGCCACACCAATAACAATCGTAAAAAAATAAATCGTATAATCCTTTATACTTTTTCCCATATTTTTCCAGGCTATCTTAAAGAGCATCGCTGACATCACCTCCTAACAAAGTGAGCACATCAATGATCTGTCCGAAAAATTCCTTTTTTGAAGAATCTCCCCGGTGAATTTCGTGAAACAGCTTTCCATCCTTAATGAAAACAACTCTGGAGGCATAGCTGGCGGAAAAAGAATCGTGAGTAACCATCAGGATCGTTGCCTGAAGCTCCCGGTTCATATATAAGAACTTCTCGAGCAAAAGTCTGGAGGATTTGGAATCCAGAGCACCGGTAGGCTCATCTGCCAGGATCAGCTTCGGCTCTGTCACAATAGCTCTTGCCGATGCCACCCGCTGCTTCTGTCCACCGGACATCTCATAAGGATATTTTCTCAGGACATTTACAATATCCAGATCCTTTGCTGCCTTGATAACCCGTTTGTCAATCTCTGCCGCCTTTACATTCTGGATCGACAATGCCAACGCAATATTCTCATATGCGGTCAGGGTATCCAATAAATTAAAATCCTGAAAAATAAAGCCAAACCGCTCTCTCCGGAACCGGTTTAACGCCTCTCCTTTTAACTTCGTAATGTCCTCTCCGTCCACAAAGATATGGCCTGCTGTGGGTCTGTCTACCGTAGAAATGCAATTCAAAAGTGTTGTTTTTCCACTTCCGGATGCTCCCATGATCGCCACAAACTCCTGCGGCTCCACGTCAAAGGACAGATCATCAATTGCCTTAGTAAGACTTGACCTGCTTCCATAATACTTTTCCAAATGTTCTACCTGTAATGTTTTGTCCATTTTATTTCCCCTTTCATGTTTTCCTTATTGTATCGGGGAATCCGGTTTCTGTCGTTTTTTCAAACTGACTGTACATTACAAAAATGTAATATTGATCCGGGTATATTCTCCTTCCTCCGACTCCACTTTGATCTTATGACCCAGCTTTTCGCACATGTTATGTGCGATATAAAGACCCATTCCGGTTGATTTTTCCTCCATATGATGAAAAATACGTCCATTGCTGCCGGTAAAGGACTTTTCAAATAACCGCGGCAGATCACCGGATGCAATGCCAATTCCATTATCCCATACGGATAATATTGTCTGTCTGTTATCTTTCCGGGCAGTAATCCTTATCCTGGCTCCTTCTTTACGCCTGTATTTTATACTGTTATTGACAATCTGATCCAGCACAAATTCCATCCATTTTTCATCGGTCACCACAGACAGATCACAATTTTCTACCTGAAATTCCACTTTATTTTCCAGCAGATCATCTTTATTTTTCATAGCAGTATGATGAATGATCCCTGCCAGAGAACACTCCTGGATCAGATAGTCCTTCTCCGCATGCTCCGCTCTGGTATAATACAGTACCTGCTCCGTATAACGATCGATACGCCGAAGCTGCTCCATGTATTTTTTGTTGTTTTCATCCGGATGATTGTGGCACAAAAGCAGGAGACTTGCCACAGGAAGCTTTACCTGATGAACCCACATTTCAATAAAATCTTTAAACTCCCGCATCACTCTGCGGCTTTCATTAACATGCTCCGTCATGGATTTGTTTGCTTCATACAGTGCCTCCTTCAAAAGTTCTCCATCATAAAACCGGGGGCTTTCCAATGTCTCTAACACCAGATATTTCTGATCCATCCGGTCCAGATTTCGAAAAAGCCTCCGGTAAAAGGAGTTTTTACGGTAATAATCATAAAGCAGACAAAAAAGCCCCGCCACCAGAGGCACCAATACAGCCACCAGAAACAGCTCCGTTCCCACCTGACATGCCGCCAGAAAAACCGCTTCTATGATCATCCCCACCATAAATATAAGGATCTCTACTCGTTTATCCTGTAAATAGCGTTTTCCGTTCATAAGCGTTCTGCATTCCTTTCTGAGTGTCTACACTAATACATACCCCTGTTTTTTTCTGGTTTCTATCACATCGGGATGCCCCATCTGCTCCAGCTTTGCCCGGAGTCTGCTGATATTCACCGTCAGGGCATTGTCACTGATATATTCACTATTGTCCCATAATTCGGTCATCAGATCATCCCTCGATACGATCTCCCCCTGATGATGAAGCAGAACCATAAAGATCAGCATTTCATTTTTCGTAAGGACCATCTGATCCTGTCCACGATTCAGGACACCCTTCGCCTGCCGGATCTCAATGTCCCGATAATGGTACAGATCTGCTCCGGTATTTTCTGTCCGTTTGAGAATCGCCTGAATCCGCAGCAAAAGGATTGTTGGGTTATAAGGCTTCGTAATATAATCATCCGCACCGTAACTCATAGAAAGCACCTCATCCAGTTCTTCCGTGCGGCTTGTCACCATAATCACCGGGATTTCCGACTTCTGGCGGATTTCCCGCAGCACCTGTTCTCCATTCATCTTTGGAATATTGATGTCAAGAAGCACCAGATCTGCGCCACTGTTTAATATCTCCGGTACCGTATGTGCAAAATCAGTCACAGCCACCGGCTGATACCCCGCATTTTCCAGAAGAGCGCACAATTCCTCCCGGATCACTTTCTCATCCTCCACGATCACTATTTTTTTCATAATATTCCATGCTCCTTTAGAAATTCACAACCTATAAATCTGCAGCTTTATCCTTCTAACGGATTCTCCCGGATATATTCCTCCATAATCGCTGCTGCCATTGCCACCAGATCCGGACATGGCCGTTTTTGATAATACTCCTTTGTCCGTCTAGATGGCACCGGATCATCCTTACCTTTTCCCAGCCCAAGAATCTCCCGGCACACAATAGAGCCGTTGCGCTCCCTATACTCGCCCGCCAGCTCCTGAATCCTGGCATAATGCTCTGATTTTGCCTCAAAATTCTTCGGCTCATCATATCCGTATAACAGACCTGCAACCATAAACATTCCGGACACGGCACCACACACCTCCCGCAGTCTACCCATACCGCCTCCAAAAGAAGAACTCATCTTCATAGCCATGCTGTGATCCATATCATATTTATCTTCGAACGCCAGAAAAACAGACTGGCTGCAGTTATATCCCTCCAGAAATAATTTTTTGGCTTTTTGTCCATAATAGCTGTTCTCTATATCTAATTCCATTGTACTTTTCCCTTCTGCAAAAAAAGAATCAGATGGTTTGCAGTCTGCATTTCCATCTGATCCTTACTACATTCCAGTTTCATCTTAGCACAGGGACTCTGTCGCGTCAACGAACGTGCGACTACTCCTGTAGAAAGCTTTCATTCTAGTCTTTTCCTAATCCGGTTATTTTTAAATAGTGCCTGTGACCACCAGCGTGCTGACTCCCGGATTTGCGACCCATGCTCCACTGACCGGATCCTGGGTATAAGTGGCTGCCGGTACCGTAATCCCTCCCGCTGCCGTCGCAAATACTCCTGTGGTCTCATCATAGGTGTACTCCGTTGGATCTGTCCATGCCGTTCCGTTAAAGGTTACGGTCAGATTTGACAAAACGGGATCAAAGGTATCTGTGATCACTGCCCCGGTCGCTGCATTGGCTGCCGCATTGCCAAAATTCTGGATTACAAAAGTATACGTCAGCGTGCCGTTTTCCGTCACCGGTACCGGGCTGACTGATTTTGTAATATTCAGGTTTGGTGCACTGGCAGCACCAATCGTTTCCGTCACCCTGATCGGAGTGATCCCTCCTCCGGTGATCGTCGCCGTATTGGTGATCTCAGATTCCACTGCCAACGGAGCATTCTGATTGACTGATGCTTCGTAAATGATCGTAGCATTTCCTCCTGCCGGAACATTGATCCCTGTGACAGTCATCGGCGGGCCTGCAGTTACTGTCGGCGTTGTCTGCAGGGTACCATTGACATAATAATTGATTGTTCCGGCAACATAGGTTAATGGAACCAGTTCTCCTGTCCCAAAAGGATACGCTCCTAAATTGTCCGTCAGCGTAAGACCTGTGACCGGAGTCGTCCCGGAATTGACAATGCTCACAATATATGTGACATTGTCATTCTGCCCATAGGTCGCTCTGACAGCCGTTTTTGTTGCAGAAAGAACCTCAAGGATCTCACCCACTGCAATGTTGGAATTTGTCACGGCATTTCCATACCGCAGCTGCGCCTGATTTGTAAATCGTGCCATATCGTTTCCCATCCTTTACTATGAAAGTATAGTACAGTATATGACAACTTTTTCAGATTGTCCTGCTAATTTACTCCAAAATCTACCAAATCTCACGAAACCGCCTGAATAATGGCTACATTGTAAAATGTCCTATATTCTGTACCAGCATATCTGCCGTATTTCTGAGATTTTCCGTAGAAGTCTCAATATTCTTAAAACTTTCCTCCATCGCCTGAAGTGCCATACTGGTCTGGGAAGTACCGGAAACATTACTCTGCGCGATCTCAGACATTGCATCAATTCTCTGTATGATCTCTGCTCTGGCATTCTCCAGCTTTTTCATACTCTGTCCAATATTCCGGATATACTCGATGGAAATTTCAATTTCCTTCATTACACTTTCCACACTCTGCTCTGTGTTGGCAATATATTCATTCTGCCGGTCAATGACCTCCTGTGTCTGCGCCATCGTTGCAACAACCCGTTCAGAATTTATCAGAAGAGTATTCACGATCTCCTCAATGTTGCCACTGGCTGCGTTGGACTGCTCTGCCAGCTTCTGAATCTGGGATGCAACCACAGCAAATCCTCTTCCTGCCTCACCGGCACGGGCTGCCTCAATACTGGCATTTAAGGACAACAAATTGGTTTCCTCGGCGATCTCCGAAATAAACTGGGATGCCTCCCGGATGCTCTGTGCCGAGCTGTTGGTCTGTGTAGTCTGCTCTGCAATCTCAGATACCGCCCGTTTCACATCTTCACTAATACCGCGAAGCTCATCAATGGTCACAGCCGTTTTGTCACTGGCTCCCTTCATGCTGTCCGCACTGCTCTCCAGTGAGTCCGCTTCCTTTCCGGTCTGAATGATCAACTCTCCCATATCCCGCACATTGTCAGAAGCACGCCCCACATCCTCCGCCTGCCGGTTTGCTCCACCGGTAATGGTGTCCATAGCGTGATTCACCTCTCCGATACTGTTATGAGTATCCTGGGACGTCTCCTCCAATGTATTGGAGGCATCCAGAAGTGTGTCGGTACTATCTTTAATGTCTCCAATAATCTTGCATAATTCCTCCTGCAGACTGTGAACCGCTCTGGACAGGTTGCCAATCTCATCCTTTCTGTGGAGAAGCTTCCTGTTCTGTCTTACATTCAGATTACCGGAGGATACCTCTAAAACCTCTGCAATACTCTTATTTAATGCTCTGGTAATAGAGTTAGCACTGATGCCCACTGCAATACTGCAGATCACCATAATGATCACTACCATAGCCACGATGGTATTGATGATCTTAAGGACACTGCGAAATGTTTTCTGCTTTTCCTGACCTGCAAAAACTATTCCAACAGGCGCATCCTTGGAACCATCCTGATAAACCGGCACATAGTAGCCGTAATAAATCGTTCCATCTATGGAAATGTTATCACTAAAATATTCTTTGCCCTGTTCCAGCACTCTTTTTTTAATTTTATCTCCTGCCGGACTGCCCAGCAGACGGTTGCCATCCTTATCCTTTGCCGATGTCATAATCCGGTCAGAACCATAAAAGAAGGTCACATCCATACCGGACTCTTCTTTAATCGTGTCCACCAGAGTCTCCGACTGTGATATGTTGTAGCTTCCCTTCCAGATGGCACCATTCTCCGCCTTGAGATACGAGCCTGCATTCTGGTCATATGCTGCCTGAGTAGCTACTGCCGTTCCCTTCAGGGACTCCTCTACCTTACTGATGATAGAACCCTTTACGATCGTCGCCGCAATAATGATAATACTGGCTCCCAGTAAAAGAAGAGGTAAAATTGCGCTTAAAATAATCTTTTTTCGTAATGTAAATTTCATACAAGACCTCCATTTTTTATTTGGTGTGGGAAGTTTCAGTTATTTTAATACAACAACATTGCGGTAATACCAGTTGATCTTTCCTGTGATCGTTGCATCATCCAGAGTCTTTCCCTTTTTGCCGATTTTTTTGCCTGTATTGGTCACAAGAACACCATCAAATACATTGTTATCCCCACTAAGGATCTCAGCTGTCGCCTCATCTACCTTCTGCTGCGTGCCTTCTGCCGCAAAGGATGCCAGATCTGTAATGCTTACAAGCCCCTCGGCCATACCACCATAATAATTGCTTCCATCCCAGGTGCCATCAATGATACTTTTCACCGCAGAAGTATAATATGCACTCCAGTTCCATATGACACTGGTCAGGCAGGAATCCGGAGTCTCCTTGCTCATATCAGAATTGTATCCAATACCGTAAACTCCCTTCTCCTGTGCCAGAGTCTGAGGATATGGCGTATCACAATGCTGTGTCATCACATCACACCCCATATTCAACAAACGCTCTGAAGCTTTCTTTTCCTTTTTCTCGTCATACCAGCTATTGGTTACATCTACATAAATCTTCGCCTTCGGATTCACTGACTCCACACCAATAGCGAAAGCATCAATGCCTCCGGTCACTTCAGAATTTGAGGAGTCCTGTGCCGCTACATAGCCGATCTTATTATCCTTTGTATTCATACCGGCTACGATTCCGCTGAGATATCTTGCCTGATAGATACGACCAAAATAGTTGTTAAAATTCTTGCCATTGGACATATAACCTGTTCCATGGGAAAAATATACATCTGGATACTTCTCTGCCATGTCTGCGGTCACCTGCATATATCCCCAGCTTGTGGTAAATATGATATTGCAGCCATCTGCAACACATTCTTCAATAGCTTTCTCTGTCGCTTTTTCATCAGAATCATCTACAATTTTGCGTTCGATCTGATCATCCGACAGCAGAAGATTCTCCTGCATCCCCTTTACACCCAGATCGTGAGTGTAAGAATAACCACTTCCCTCTGATGGATCAGAAAGATACAGCACACCAACCTTAATATCCTCCTTGGCAATCCCATCGGAACTGCCCTTCTGAGTAGTATCCTCCTCATAGCCCTTATTGGTTGCATAATCATCCGGTGTCCCTGACTTTCCTGCACCACATCCTGTTAAAAGAAGAGTAGCAGATAACAACATTGCCGCCTTTTTCCATATTCTCTTTTTTCTCATACATTTTCTCCCTTAACTATTCCGTTCCTATGTATATCTGCATGATCGTTTTATTGATCTGCAGATAATCGTTTCCATGTGATTTATGATATCACATTTTTAGTTTTTCGTCATTATTTCTCGTCATCTTTTTCACAAAACGACATTTTTATGCACTAACGTGTATTGGCAACACTTAAGATGACAGATCACTCTGAAAACGTGATAAATGCTCATAGGGAAGAATCAGTCTGCCCCGGTACAAACCACAACCGTCATTGATCAGACTGTTATTGGCCGCGGAAAACATATTGACGTCCAGTTTTGCAAGCTCCAGCTGCTGCAGGCGCATTCCTCGTTCATAGGCTTCATCAAAACATCTGCATTCTCCTACAGGAATGACATCTCTTCTGGCGCGTTCATTTTCCTGCCGTTTCTCGTATCCCAGATGATTTGCCGGACCGATCTCTGCGTTATCATCCATGGCCTTTGTCCGAAGCTGGACCTCCATATAGCATTTTGCCGTATCATCATAAAATGTAATATGCAAAGAACGATAGCCATATTCCCCTTCATTGGATATATAATCCCGGTAATAAAGCCGGACAGCTTCCTTCAGCATATCAGAACTGCTCGCCCGTACTCCCTTTGCAGATTCTACCCGGAAACCTCTCTGTTCCATAAAGAATGGCAATACATTGGCAATCTCATAAAGATATCGCAGCTCCTCCTTTTCCCGATCCTGCCCCTCTTTCAGATGACACTGTGGTAAAGAGATCACAACCCGGTATGCGATCAGATCCCGGAAACAATCCAGACGCTTTTTAGTCTCTTCCATCGACGGAAATTGATGATATTTTTCATAATAATCATAGATGTACTCGACAATATATCCATTAAATTTCTCCTCCGCACGGATCAGAGATTTAATCCTTCCTTTAAACGTAAAGGCAAGAAACGGATATTCCTTTGCCATATACATGTAGAATTCCCGTATCTTCTGGGACTGCGCCGTTAGGAAATCATTGTGTTCCAACATGTCCATAATCTGGGACAGAAATGCACAATGCAGCAGATCCACCTCATTATGACTTTTCTGTGCCTCCTGTTCCAGATCGCTGCTGTATTTCTGCAATATCCGAAGAACCGTATCGCCCGAATATAAATAATCGTTTAATGCTATCATTTGTTTTGTACCACCCTCTCCTGCTGGTATTGTCTGCTCACCGGATCCATTTAAAAAACTTTACATTGCCATTTTATAAATCTGATACATATCTTCCTGATCCAGCTTTTTAATGCAGCCAACCGTCCGTTTTCCAAAATGACTGCACTTTTCTGCCAGACTGTGAAGCTGCTCCTCCGTCGGATTGATTCCCAGCTCCGAAAGACTTGTCGGCATTTCTACCTGATGGTAAAACTCCTCCATGGCACAAATTCCCCGAAGTGCTGTTTCTGTGTCATCCTTCCCTTTCTCCTGTCCCATTACACGGACAGCAAACTGTGCAAATCTGCCGGGATTCCCCTCCAGAACATATCTTGCCCAGCTTCCCCAGACAGCAGCCAGTCCCGCACCATGCGCCACATCAAACATACCGCCCAGCTCGTGCTCCAGCTGATGACTTGCCCAGTCCCCGCCTGCCGTTCCACATCCGGTCAGACCATTATGAGACAGGCTTCCTGCCCACATCACCTCTGCTCTTGCTTTATAATTGTCCGGCTCCTTCATAAGGATCCGTGCATTCTCCATAACTGTCCGGATCAGATGCTCACTAAATCCATCCGTAAGATCCAGATTCTCTTCCTGGTTAAAATAACGCTCCATGGTATGCATCATAATGTCCACGCAGCCGCTGGCCGTCTGATACTTTGGAAGAGTCATTGTAAGCTCCGGATCCATCACAGCAAATCTGGCACGGCAGCAATCATTTCCATAGCCGCGTTTCAGCCATCCATCCTCATTGGTGATCACCGAAGAATTGCTCATTTCTGAACCGGCAGCCGCAATAGTCAGCACCACGCCGATGGGCAGGCACCCTGCAGCCACACGTTTTCTCTCATAGAAATCCCATACGTCTCCCTCGTTTGCCACACCATATCCGATTGCCTTGCCGGAATCAATGACACTTCCTCCACCAACGGCGAGAATAAAATCTACATGCTCTTTTTTGCAAAGCTCAATTCCCTGGTACACGAGAGACAGCCTTGGATTTGGCACCACGCCTCCCAATGACACAAAAGGGATTCCAGCCTGCTCCAGTGACTGATAAATACGTTCCAGCAACCCGCTTCTTTTAACACTTCCGCTTCCATAATGAACCAATACCTTTGTAGCTCCCTGTTCCCTGACCAGATCTCCTGCCTGATCTTCTGTTCCTTTTCCAAAAACCACTTTTGTTGGTGCATAATAATCAAAATTTGTCATCTCTATCTCTGCCTTTCTAATATTAGTTTTCTTTTTGTTCTGTATTTTTCGCCTCACAAACGCACTATTTATCCCTGTATTTTATCATTGCTCTAATGTCAGGTCAATTATCCTCTCTTTGATGATCTCCTGTCCTATGATCTCTGACTGTGCTCCCGTTTTTTCTGCTCCCGGAACGTGATCATCATTTCTCTGGTGAGACTTAATCCCTCCGGATCATCCGGAATATCCCGGTAATCCACCCACTCTGCAAGAGAAAGCTCCGTCTCATCCAGATGAATCTCCCTCTTCTGTGCCAGATCACAAAAATAACCCAGCAAAAGATTACTGTCATATCCCCATGGCTGGCTTTTGTAATAACGGATATTTTCTACCGAAAGTCCTACCTCCTCCATGACTTCCCGCTCCACCGTCTGCTCCGCTGTCTCTCCAATTTCCGTAAAACCTGCGATCAACGCATATTTCTTATATTCTCTGTCCGCATATTTGGTCATCAGAATCCGGTCTCCATCTGTCACCCCCACGATCACTGCCGGTGCAATCTTCGGAAATACCATATTGCCACAATCCGGACACTTCATCATCCGAAGGGTTTCATCGTGTACCATTTTATGGGCACACCGTCCACAATATTGATTATCCCGGTACCACACATATAAGTGCCAGCCTGTCGCAGCTGCCAGAACATTTTCCTTCGGAGACAACCGGCGGGTTTCAAACATTTTATGATATCTGTAACCTTCCATCACAGCTTCGCCCATATCCATCAAAAAATAATCCTGTGTATCTACAGAAAATAGAAAAACAGCCTTCGGAAGCTCCTGTTCCTTCTTCTTGTAATATTCCTTCACCTGTCGAAAGGTAAGAAACGTAAGCTCTCCATCCTGCTCCCGGTATAATACTCCCCCCTCCCGGAAGCTTAAGATCCTGCTGTCCGGCGAAGGCTCCTTTCTGACAAATGTATTATAAAGCTTTTGAGGTAATATATCCTGTATCATTGTTCCGCCTGCTTTCCTGACATATTCTGTACCATTTTCCATATCTGTACCGGTTCTATTTTATAACACCCCTCTCTTTATTACAACCGGAATTGCTCCTCCTATGTGCAGCTGAAATTGTGGAATGCCCTGATCATACTGTGTCAAACTATCTTCCAACACATATCAGAATGCTAAGACAAATTGTTTTGTTTTTGACGAACACAGGTGATAGAAAGACGAGGTATACTATCAACATCACAAGCAAAAAGAATACATTGGCCAATGTAAACATGCAAAAATATCTTCCCTTTTGTGCTGGGTATTCTCTGGCAATATATTTAAAACTGATCAGACTTGCCATTGATGCAATCAATGTTCCCAGACCTCCGATATTCGTGCCCACGATCAGATTGGGAATTGCGTCCGTAAATCCGGACAGAAGAATTGCTGCAGGCACATTACTCATCACCTGACTGGCAAGCACAGAAGTAACCATTTCTCTTCCGCGGATCATTCTTTCCAAAAACTGTCGAAATACTTCTATCCTCCCTAAATTTCCAATAAAAATAAATAACGCCGCAAAGGTTCCAAGAAGCGAATAATCTACTTTCATTAATGTCTTCCTATCAGCTGCGAATGTAAATACCAAAACAAACACAGCGAAAACAGACCATGGAAGAACCCTTCCCACAACAAGGAGTCCCAGAAGAAATAGCACACAATAACACCATAATTTCCACGAAAAAGATATCGATTTTTCAGAGTGTTTTTCCTCGGATAATTGATGTCTCCCATCCTCTTTACTGAAAGTAATTTTATTATCTTGTATATTCTTTATCGTTGTCTGGTCTTGTTTTTGATCATTCCTTGCATATATCCGGCTAATGCCGGATGCCAGTGTGATCCATATTATAAGCACCAAAAACGCCATCACAGAATATGGCAGCATAAGCAATATAAATTTTTCAATTCTCATCTGTGCCAATCCAAACAGATACAAATTTTGCGGATTGCCAATGGGGGTCAGCATGCTCCCCAAATTGGCCGCAATGGTCTGCATCACCACAATCCGAAGAATCCATTTTTCATCAAATAGTTCTTTTTTTCTTTGAAGAAGTATCAAGGAAAATGGAACAAACGTAATCAATGCCACATCATTTGTGAGCAGCATGGAAGAAAAAAAGCAAAGCATTACTAAAACAGAAGTAATCGCCATTCTGCCGGATACTTTCCGCAACAGCATCCCGGCAAGACGATCAAATACCCCTAGCTGCTGTACCCCTGCCACACAGGTCATCAATCCAAAAAGAATACCAAGTGTCCGAAAATCAATATATTCCGGATATTGCTGATCCGGTGGAATAAATATCATAGAAATTACAGCTAATAAAATAGCAACGACTAAAACGGTTTCTTTTTTGATAAAAAATAGGATTCTTTTCATTTTCTTCCTGCTTTCCTGACTATATTCTATACTAATCCGACATTATCACCTAACGCATCCACATGCTTTGGTTCACAGCCCCAAAGCTACCACATTAGTTCCGATTCTATTTTATAACACACCTGTCTTGATTACAACCGAAACTGCTCTTTCTGTACGGCGCTGAAATCTCGTTCTGAAGATTTTAATTCTATAAATTTTCGATTCCTTGAATTTTTCTTTCAAACCACTTGATTATTTTGCATACTGTGTTAAACTACTTACCAGCACATATCAGAAGATCCGGAACACAATATTTTATTCCGAACGAATATGTACAATAGAAAGACGAGGAATTTACCAATGATCAATCCAGCTATGATATTTCGTTTAAAAAGCTCATGGGAAAAATTTACGGCTTCCCATCCAAAATTTCCAATGTTTTTACAAGCCGCTGTGAATAATAATGTTCTGAGAGAAGGAACGATTCTTGAGATCAATATTACTACACCGGAAGGACAGAATATTTCTACCAATCTCAAGATCAACCCGGAAGATTTGGAACTGATCGAGGACTTAAAAAATATGACCAGGTAATTGTCTGGTCATATTTTTTTACTTTCTACTACAAGCCTTCATTTTCAGAAAATGTCGTGTGGGAATCGGCATTTTTATGTCATTATGCTGAATTTCTCCTTATATTTTCGGCACAATGCAGAAATTTATTTTACCTCTCGACACTCTATTGTATGCATGCTACAATCTTAGAAAATCGTATACGATCTATTTTTCAAAATTTCTATTATTTTTTACCACAAAATCCAAAAGGTATATCAACACAGTACACATGATCATTGTTTTTTCGAAATGTATAGCATATAATAAATTGAAAGCTTTCAAGGATATTATGCTGTTTCGAAAGAAAGGAGTTTACTTGGGAGCAAAAGACATTACAGAAAAGATTTTGGCAGATTATAATGATGTGTTTGCAGATATTGCAAATGTCCTGTTATTTCAGGGAGAGCAAATGATTTCCCCTGATTCCTTAAAAAATGAAAGAACCATCTCCCAATATAAGTCGGGTAACGACCGGCTTCACGAGCAGGAAAGAGACATACTGAAATCATGGACAGATGGAAATATAAAAATTGCATTGATCGGCTTTGAGAATCAAACAAATCCAGACAAATATATGCCTGTGCGCATTTTTTGTTATGAGTGGTGATAACCGCTACGAAAAAATATTAACATTTTCCAATGAGAAAGGACAGGTGAGAACTATGTGTGATGTTGCTCAAAGATTAGAGGATAAAGGGCGAATCGAAGTTCTTGTTACTCTTGTAAAATCCGGTTCAATTACAATCGATACGGCCGCCGGGATCCTCAAAATAACAACCACCGAGTTTAAGAAATATTTATAGCAACATGTATTTATAAAAACAACCGCTGATCCGGATATGCCGAACCAGCGGTAAATCATCTGCAACTATTCAAAATGCAACATTTGAAAAGCAGTTTTCCTGCTAAAAACCTACTCTCTCAATAATTAAATTACTGGAGAAGAGAAAGAACTCCCTGATTTGCCTGATTAGCCTGTGCAAGCATAGACTGACCAGCCTGCTGAAGGATACTGTTCTTTGAATATGCCACCATCTCTTCAGCCATATCTGTATCACGGATACGAGACTCAGCGGAAGTGGTATTCTCAACAACATTATCCAGGTTAGCGATTGTATGCTCCAGACGGTTCTGTACAGCGCCAAGAGCGGAACGCTGTTTTGCCACCTTGCTAATCGCATTACCAATCACGTCAATTGAAGCTGTTGCGTCATCCTCTGTCATTAAACCTGTCGTCTTTAATCCATCAATTCCGATGCCCTTTGCTGACATAGCATCAATTGTTACGGAAATCTTATTTGCCTGTTTTGATTCTGCACCTACATGCAGATTAAACTCTAATGCATTTGGTGTAGTAACCTCTACATCTTTTGTCGTTTCTGCAGTAATAGTCAAAAATGTTCCAACCTGTTCTGCACCAACTTGCGTCATAGCACCTTTATCATCAATTTTAGAAAGACCACCCTTATATGTTCCGTCAGTATTGAAATACTTACTGAGATCCTCTTCTTTCACTTCTTTGCCACTTGTAGAATCAAACATGGCAGTTGAACTGATTTGTAATCCTGCATCCGCGATCACCTTAGAAACCTCTTCCGGTGTTAACTGTTTGCCATACTGATTTGTTGTATCAGCAGCAGAAGAGTATAATGATTTTCCTGCTTTAAGCACAATATTTCCGTCTTTCACTTCAAATAAATTTTTAAGACCATCTGCAGTATCGATCTTGTTGGTAGCTCCTGCCTCATATAAACCTAATGCCGATATTTCGTTGTCTTTTTTAGTTGTTGAAACAGTGGCTGTTGGTGCGGTCTTATAAGTAACACTTAACGGTGTATCTGTTACCTTCTCAGTTGTAGTCGTAGTACCGTCACCTTTCAACAAATATGTCTCATTGAATTTCGTTGTTTCTGATACTCGATCCACTTCTGTTACAAGCTGATCAATCTCATCCTGTACTGCCTGGCGATCATCTGCAGACATTGTTCCATTGGATGCCTGCACTGCCAGCTCATTCATTCTCTGAAGCATACTGTGCACTTCTGTCAGAGCACCCTCGGCTGTCTGTACTGCAGAAATTCCATCCTCAGCGTTGGTTGATGCACGATCCAGACCACGAATCTGCTTTCTCATCTTCTCAGAAATAGAAAGACCTGCTGCGTCATCTGCCGCACGGTTGATCCGGTAACCGGAAGAAAGCTTCTCGGTTGACTTTGCAAGGGAACCTGTAGTCAGGCCCAGCATTCTGTTTGCGTTCATTGCTGTAATGTTGTGTTGTACTACCATAATAATTACCTCCTTGTTTTAACACAGCACATCCGTGTGCCGTGTGTGTATAAATTGTCCCGCTTATGCCTATCCGGCATACTGGCGGGTGTTACGCTGTTTTGGTTTACGATATTTTTCCGGTGGATCCGGCTCTGCATAGTAGTTGTTCTGCTCTGCCGCCTCCGGATGCATACGCTCATACACTTCACTCCGCATAATGTCTACATCCCGTGGTGCATCCACCATGATCTGCAGATGATTTTTTGAGCCTCCCAGAAAAACAATCTTGATGTTGTCGCCAATCATCAGATATTCCTCCGGGCTTACTGTAAGTCTCAGCATGGAAAGCTTCTCCTTTCTATCTCTTTTTATCTGCGAAGTCTAAAAGGATTTCAGAAATGAAATAAAAAAAGATACAATTTCTAACAAAATGTTGCATTTTTGTTTACACAAATTATATCGACAGTAAGTGAGGAATCTTAACCCCTATTATAAAAAATTGTGAAATTAATCTGTTATCTTCTCTATATAGAATGAACAAATGCCATCCGGTGCGCTTTAAAGATCGATTTTCCGAAAGACATAATCCATATCGTCCTGTTCAATTCCAAGATACCGTTTTGTAATCTGATAAGAGGAATGATTGTATATATTCATCAGCATTGCGGGTGGAACGCCCTGCTTCCAGGCGTGATAACCAAAGGTTTTACGCAGGGAGTGACAACTGATATGTCCCTCCAGTCCACATTCTTCGGCGGCACGGCGGATAATACGGTAGGCCTGATAACGGCTGATGGCATGTGATGGGTCCGAATGTGTGCAAAACAGGAAATCCTCTTCGTTTCGGTCCTTGCGGCACATTACCAGTGCTTCATGCAGGGAATGATTTACGGCGATCATGGTCTTTTTTCCTGTTTTCTGTTCCACAAGACAGATATGTGATCGGTATCGTTTGTTCTGAAAATCGTATACATCATTCCAGCGTAATTTTAATATATCGCTGATTCGCAGAGCCGTATTTAATCCCATAATGATCAGCAGATAATTTCGGTATTTCTCCTTTTCTAAATAATAATTCTTGAATTTTTCCAGTTCCCGTTTTCCCCTGATTGGATTTGTAGTTCCCATGTGTCCTCCTTCTGTACAAAAATGCACAACTTATTGATCAATTTACAGCATCATTATACCTTGAATACAACATTTTGTTAGAAAGTGTTGCATTTTTTGTATGCTATTATGCAGAATTCAGATGTCAATATCAGGAAACAAAAAACGAATATTTTCTTATTCCATTCAAAAAGAGCCATATAACAATGATCTCCACTGTTATATGGCTCTTCAAAATGTAGAAGTGCAATCAAAAATATCTACCTTAGATTCCCATTAAAATGTATTATTTTAATGTACCGGAAATTGTAACAGAGATGCTCTTCTTAGGCATCTTCTTGCAGCTTGCTGCTTTGTACTTCTTCTGAGAATACTTATTCCAAGTATTAACAACCATTACCTGTGTGTTACCGGTCTTAACACCCGGATCCGGAGTAAGTGTAGGGTTCTTGATCGTCTTTACTGTAGAACCGTCAATCTTTAATGTTGCAGATGATACTTTGAGCTTCTTCTTGTCCTTACCTGCAAGGCTTGTGTCAACATAAATGCTGTTCCAGCCGCCATCCTTTGCAAAGGATTTCAGTTTCGCACCGGAAGCTGTTACTGTTACAGTAAATCTGCCTTTCTTGATGGTTGCGTTAGAAACCTTAATTCCCTTGATGGATGCTTTCTTGTTTCCATTCATAACACCCTTGCTGCGGTTTGAGTCGTCGTGGTTAGAAAGTACACCATTATAGCTCTTGCTTGCGAAGCAAAGATATGCAGTTGCGCTGGATGCAGCGTCAGCCTTCTTGGAAACCTGTGGTACAGCAACAATAGAAGAAGCTGCAACAGTTGCTGCTAATGCAACGGAAAATACTCTTTTTGCTACATTTGATAATCTCATAATATTGCCTCCTTAATAAGTATATAAATTTGCAAATTCATAATAGCACACTCATATTTTCCTGTCAATAATTACGAGTAGACAATCCGTGGAAAATAGCGGAAAAATCGGCATTAAACCATATTTTGTGCAGCGTTATTTTTTCTATTTGAAATAGATTTATTCAATCAACATATCTGCCCCTTTTATGACATAAAATTGCCGGATTTCTGCCATATTTTCTTCACTGTTTGAACACAATTACCGCACCAGAAAATCTGTGATCTCCGCAATATATAAGGTATGATAATCCTTATCTCCGTACCATTTTTCATCAATCTCCGAATCGAGAAACTCCTCCGGCTTAAGTTCTGTAGCAGACATGGCTCGGCAGATCAATACGAGATTCGCCTGATCCACATATGGAACACCATTCTGATAATTGATCTCTACGCCTGCTTCTTTAATCTTATCCTCTGTGCGTCCGGACACCGTTCCCAGATATTTGAGCATATTGCGATGCTTCTCTCCCAGAAATGACAAGGAAAAGGTTCCCTCTTTATCAATAAATTCTTTTGTATAGCGGCTTTGACGAATTACAATAAAAGCAGCATTTTTCCCCCACATAACACCCATGCCACCCCAGGAAGCTGTCATGGTATTTACCTTCTCCTCATTTCCTGCTGTTACCAGCATCCATTCCTTTCCGATCTTATCAAATGGACTACACTCCATCATATCGGCTGTAAATGACTGAAAACTATGCATAATATTCCTCCATTCTGCAGATAACTATATTTTTTGATAATATGCGGATTCCTTCTCCCGGATCTCCGCTTTATCTATAGTATATATTTTCCGCATATTTTTGACAAGCTCTCCATAAAATGATAGGATAACGCTGATAGACGAATTTCACAGAAATCGAGGTTTTTCTTATGAAAATAGAGATGCATGCACATACCGGTGAGGCAAGTCCCTGCGCCAATGTTTCTGCCGGGCAGATTCCTGTTTTGTATCAACAGACGGGCTATGATGCTATTGTGATCACGGATCACTACTGTAAATGGGCTCAAGAACGAAGTGGAGCAGAGACAGCTGAAGCTTACGCACAATATTTCTTAAATGGATACCGGACTGCTAAGGCTGCCGGAGATAAAATCGGCTTTCCTGTTCTTCTGGGAGCAGAAGCGAATCTGCCGGGCAGTCCCAATGATTATCTGCTTTATGGCATTACCGAGAAGTTTATTCTGCAGCATCCGGATCTTCACGAAATGACTCTGAAGGAGCTTTATACACTTTGTCAGAAGGAACAGATCCTTCTTTTACAGGCACATCCTTACCGGACGTACTGTACTCCGGCTGATCCGGCTTATCTGGACGGTGCCGAGAGCTACAATGGTAATCCAAGGCACAATAATCAGAATGAGCTTGCCAAAGAATGGTCGCAAAAATATCATATGATCCAATCTTCCGGAAGTGATTTTCACGAGCTGGAGGATGTGGCAAAGGGCGGCATTGAAACCTCCATACCTGTCACAGATACCCGTGCACTTTATCAGGTGCTGCGTTCCGGGAACTACAAGCTGCTTACCTCTTAAGCTGTCCCATTTAAACTAAACTATTTTTACACTTTGATGAAACTATATCGTTTCACAATGCCTATGTAATGAATCATCGGGAAATGAGGAAAAGAGATGAAAAAAAATGAGAATCTGAATAAGGTGTGGGAAATGTTTCTCCGCTTAAAAAATCAATGGAATGAAGAACCAAAAGCAGTTCCGCAGGTTATTTACCGTAAAGGAAAGCTCCTTGGCTTTAATCTTCTGGATACAGCGGTATCTGCGTATGCCGGACAGGCCGCATTTATGATGATCCTGTCTTTTTTTCCTTTTACCATGTTTATGCTGGTTCTGTTACAGCGTCTGCCACTATCCCCGGAGCTTTTAATTACCGCTGTGGAGGCATTTCTTCCGGAATCATTTCGTAAATTTATGGCAGATATTATTAATGGCATCTATACAACACAGACCTCATCCTTGCTGCCTGTGACTGTTATTGCCGCCTTATGGCTTGGATCAAAGTCTTTCCTTTCCATTATCTACGGTCTGAATTCCGTGTATAAGATTCCCGAAACACGAGGATACTTTACCCTACGTCTCTGGGCAATGATTTACACTTTGCTTTTTGCTCTGCTGATCCTTGCAACTCTTGTACTTCTGGTATTTGGTAATCAGCTTTTTCTGCGGATCACCAAAATCTTTCCGTTGTTGACCCATATCCTGCTTCCCATTATCAGCTTTCGTTCCACCGCAGGTTTTTTCATTATGCTCCTTTTCTTTACCGGTATGTATGTACTGATCCCGAATCATAAGCTGCACGGCTATGTCTCAGACTATGTTCCTTCAGATGAGATTGCAGGAAGCACGATCACACCAAACCGCGTTACTTTTATCAGCCAGTTGCCCGGTGCGATCACCGCTACCATTGGTTGGCTTGGTTTTTCTTATCTTTACTCCTTTTATGTGGATCACATCAGTAATTATTCCTCCATCTACGGAGCCATGACCACCATCGCCCTGCTAATGGTATGGCTTTATGCCTGTATGTATATCCTCTTCTTTGGTGGCTGGTTAAATGAAATGGTCCGTCGTTTTTTCAACTGATATTACCGAACCCCACAATGACTGTAATAATGCTGTAAAATTTCTTTATAGCTTTTCCCCTGTCTTGCCATTTCCCCGGCGCCATTCTGGCTCATTCCCACGCCATGACCAAGACCTCCTCCCATCAGTGTAAATACAACTTTTCCATCCTCTGTTCCGTCCAGAACGGTAAAAGCTGCACTTGGCAGCATAGAAAGCACTACCTTCTCACCGGATTTCTTTTTCAAGATCTCGGTTCCCGCCGGATATAACTGCTGTCTGATCTTTTCCTGACCTTCTAATGTGACCCGGCCTTTTGTCCCGCTGACCCGAAGGCTGCGGATCAGTCCGCTTCTGCCCCGTTTCAATATCCTGATCTTTTCCGCCTTACCAATCCCAAGCTTTGCTCCCAGCGTTTCTGCCGGAAGCTTTACCTGCCAGCGATACCAGTCATAACCGGAATCATATGTCTCTATGGAATCCTTTGTAATAAAATCATAAAATCCCGACTCCTGCAGCAGGCTCTGTCCCGGAGTCTTTCCAGCTCTCTGAAAACGGATCGGATAATTCTGCCCGGCATTTCCACCCCAGGCTTCCTGCTCGGATGCACTGTATCCCCAGGATGTAGAATAATAATATGTGGTGATGACCTTATTGCCGGAATATACCATTTTCCCGGCAGTTGACCTGACCGCTTTTCTGGTGCGTGCATCTTCTCCGGACATATGATACACCTGAAAAGACGTGGTATCATCCACATCTGCACCATACGCTTTATAGCTGTTGGAACGCATCTGTCTCCAGGCAAAGGAGCGGGCACAGACCGCCTGCGCCTTTAATGCCTCCATAGGGTATGAGGACGGCATTTCACTGGGCACAACTCCATACAAATATTCCCGCAATGTCAATGTATTGACTAAAAGCAGGCCCTGCTTTTTCTTTACAATCTTCATCGTTCCACGATATACCGGATTTTTGCCCGATCTTGTGATCGAAACGACCTTTATTCTTCCTTTGGAACAGGAAATGTCAACCTTATTCCCGATATGATGACGTCCCTTTGCTGCAAAGGTTACCGTCTGCCCTTTTGCATAACATTTTTTTCTTCCATTTTGTGATACCACGAGCTCCCCTGTTCCACGAATCTGAATGGTATCATGATAAATACTGTTCATTGCATCGTTTGTCAGAAGAACACGGATCTTATCCTGATCCTTTTTGGCGGAAACCTTCTTCGTTTCCGACGGTTGATGCGTAAGCTCTTTCCATTCCTTCTGAAAGAGTCCCTTTCGGTGACAGTCATAAATAATACATACCAAAAAAAGCACCGACAATGTAAGTAAAAGCCATAGCCGGCGCCTCATTTTCTGTTTATTTGTTTTTTTTCGTGTTGAGCGAACTTTCCTTCTTTGCTGTACCATTCGTTTTCCTTCTGTCATTTCTGCTTCAACTTCATATATCAACAAAATATATCAGATATTTTCCAGCGTCCATGCTTGTTTCGTTACTCGAATCTAATATATTCCGGCAACCTGTCTTTTATGAATAATGACGCCTCCTGTATAAAACGCAATGCTCTTTCATAGGTGTAATATACCGGCTGTTCCGGCACCGGAGCCTGGTCAAAAAAGAATTGGCGAACCCATTTTCTGCTATCTGCCAGCTCCTGTGATGTGATCATATCGAAGGCTGCCGTTTCCCGGATACTGCATTGATCCTCACAAAGCAGGCATCTCCTCATTTCATCCATCCCCGGATATTCCACGCCCAGCCGGAAATCAATCTGATTTACATCATAAGTAAAATGCTCAAAGGTCTCTGCATCCCGATCGGTCAGACCCCGCACGGCAATCTTTTCCATAAACTCCGGCCGCACTGTTTTCATAAAGATCTCATCTGTCAGAATATGAGTAATATAACCAAGATATAAATCTCTGTCCAAAGACGGATCAGACAACATTTTCCTCGAAAACTGCCGTATTCTCTGATGAAAAAGCTGTAGGTTGGACGGAGCAGTAAACTCCCGATCCGGTATTCCATCACGGAAATGTGTATGCATTTTCATGGGACGTGTGTACCCTTTCCGGGACATAATTCCATCCGGTGCCAGATTTCCCAATACAAAATGAACCGGATCTTTTAATTGGAGTAAGCTGCCATCAGCCGCTTTATCTATATGAAGCAGTTCTATCGTCACTGCCAGATGCTCTACCGATCCCGCCATATAAAAACCAGCCTTTCAAAAACAATATTGCAATCTGCGATGCTGTCAGCTCCGGGAACTATCCGTTTACTGATTCACCGTCACCAAATTTTATTTGCGCTTCTGTAATGCCTGATTCGCCGTCTGTACCAGATAGCCCATTGCAATGCCCGGATAATTTCCTGCCGCTGTTTCTCCTGTGAGCATCAATGCATCTGCACCATCCAACACTGCATTATAAATATCCGATACCTCCGCTCTGGTTGGCACCATTGCCTCCTCCATAGAATGAAGAAGCTGTGTCACTACCATAAACGGTTTGCCTGCTTTTTTGCATCGTTCACTGATATCCTTCTGGATCGCCGGAAGCTCCCAAAGAGGAACTGCCATTCCAAGATCTCCTCTGGCAATCACGATCATATCACTCTCCGAAATAATCTCATCAACTGCCTCGTAACCCGCCAGATTTTCAATCTTGGCAAAGACCCGGATATCTCCCACACCTTCTGCCTGCAGCGTCTTTCTCAAATTAATTACATCCTGTGCTCCACGCACAAACGGAAGCATCACACCGGTCACCCCTGCTTCCTGAGCATTATGAATATTGGCCATATCTGCCTTTGTCAAAGTCGGCAGCTCCAACTCCAGTCCGGGAATTGTGATACTTTTCTTGGATTTCAGAACACCGCCGCGCACAACAATACATTCTGCATAATTTTCTTTTGCCTTTTTGACCTTCAACAGAAGCTTGCCATCATCCACCAGAATTTCCTGTCCCTTTTCCAATGATGTTCTGATCTGCTTGGAAAGCTTAATACCACCCTTTCCAAGAATAACCTTTTTGCCCTCCTCCAGGATAATAGGCTTCTTCAGCTTACCAATTCGAAGCTCCGGTCCCTGCAGATCTACTAAAAGCTCCGGTTTTATGTCACACCGTTTTGCAGCACGGCGCATATTCTCCAGCCATTCCTCTCGATCATCCAGATCCTGATGCGAGAGATTCACCCGCACTCCTGTCATACCGGTACGAAACATTTCTTCCAATGTTTTCTCACTCTCACAAGCACTTCCCAAGGTGCCATAAAATTCGATCTTATTCTTCATTATCGTCTCCATTCCGCAGATTTCTGCGTGATCCTTTCCAATAACCATACCTTATTACTATAGACCATTTCTACTCAAGAAAAAAGGACTTGATTTTTTGTCTTAAATACGATAGAATAATGTCCAGTGCTGAAATAGCTCAGTTGGTAGAGCACTTCACTCGTAATGAAGGGGTCGTCGGTTCGAGTCCGATTTTCAGCTTTGAGAAAAAGCCTTGGAAACGTAGAGTTTCCGGGGCTTTTGTCGTTTCCGGGCAACTTCCTGATTTGTCGATTGAAGCCCAAAACAGCCGAAAAGGCATTCCGTTTTCCATTTTAATTTGGAAAACTTTTTGGAAAATCAAAGATCATTCTCAGTGCAGTGATTTGCATAGCAATCACATTTTTAAGGAGGATGATACCTATGAGTAAAAGAAGACATGGAGAAGGCTGCTGGGATAGCATCTCAGTAAAAGGAATCACCTACAAACGATTTCGTATTGATGGGCAAAGCTTTACCGACAAGACAGAAAAGGCATGTAAAGCAAATACCTAAAATGGAAGAATGGTCAAAAAACCAACCTGACAGACAAAAAGACAACTGTCAAACAAGTAGCACTAGAATGGCTAAGGAATCCGTGTTATATTTATTGTATTCTCTAATTCCCTTAATATTTTCACTTATTTTTGCATAGTAAGATTCGTATTTTGTTACAGCCATTTTTCTCCTCCTTATGTTGTCATATACTTTATTATATGTGATCCATCATTCGTCTTCGAACTTACACACCCCCACCTTATAACATTTAATCTACTACATTTCAATTAAAACGAAATCTCTGCACGCTATTCTCTACATACCACCTTTGTCATGAATATATTTTCCCGCCACCATGCAGCATTGTTCAAACGCTAATTGTTGATACTGCGGGTCAACTTCATCCATGCTTCGCAGAAATTCCTCAAGTTTTCTTGCACAATCACCTGTCTTTTTGAGTTGTAAATTGTGATATTGCTCTGCTTGCTCCCGTTGATTTTGCGTTTGTAACTGCATTCTAACCGCATTTTGATCAATAATGTTACAAATAGGATTTTGATACATCATACTTTCCCCTCCCATTCTAATTTGTATTATTCATTATCTTACACATTCTTACATATAACAACATATTTTTCTCGACGATATTCGACACTTTAATGCGTCAAAACGCCTCCTCAATACTTCTCCAGCTATCGTCACTCATATCGTCCACATCCCGGTTCTGCACTACCTTGTACCGGCTCGTGACCACACTGAGGATACTTCCATCCTGCTGACGGACATTTGCAAAGTATCCCGGCACCTTGACACCATCCTGTGTAAAGACCGGTCTCTGTACCACGTCCCAGTCCAGTCCCGCAGCGATCAACGCCTCTCTGGAATCCGGTGCCTCCTCCACCTGTGTCCCAAGACCATGCCACGGTCTTTCCCTCCCTGTAAACATCATGCTTTCTACTTCTGCTGACATAATTGTCACTCTCCTTTCCGCTCTTGTGAGCATAAAAATAAGGACAGACCACGATGATCTATCCTTGAAATTTTGTGTGTTACGGACGCAAACCGTTGCTGGGCGTCCCCTATCACATTTATAATATATGACTATAACTTTCGACTTTTCAATCAATTTATATGCAGAAAATCCGTAGAATCACTAATATATATGCCGTTCTGCGAACAGCAACCATTCTGATCATGGTAGCTGTTTTCCTATTCAAATATTATTTATCTCCCCGATCAACACCTTTTTCCCTTCAAACGCAAAGCCGTAATGACAGATCCGGTCTGCAGAAATGCCCTGTGCCAGCAACTCGGCATCATAGTTTTTCTCCTTGATCTGATCCAATGCAGACTGTACGGTGTCCTGCAGGGATGACTCTTCGTCCGGTTCATGCACCTTAAATTCAATCACGATTGCTTTATCCTGCTGATTTAACGGCATAAGCATGACATCGTATCGTCCGTATCCGCTTTCGCGGTTCGAACGAATCTGATATCTTTCCCGCAGATCCGCAAGCAGTCCTAAAACAAATCCATGATAAAACCGCTCCGGCTGAGTTTTCCCGGAAGGTCTTCTCCCGGTATCAAAGCTGCTAAATGTCGTAAGTGCCACATCATTCATATAAATATTCATTTCCTTTAGACTGCCCTTTAACATAGCTTTTACAAAATCATTATAATTGGCATCCTGATTCTTAAACCACCCTGCAAACATATTTTCAAACATGCTTTCTGTTTCCAGATTGGTAATCGTGAGATGGTACCACGGTTTATTTAACATTCCACGATACTCCACCTGATCGGCTTTTAAATATCCACTTGCAAGCAGAAGACTCCAGATTGCATTTTCATCCTGATCAAGCTGATTATAAACAATCTGCTCGTCAAAATTCACCACGATCTCCTGTCCTTTCAGCAGATCCTCCATCTTCTCCTTCACATCCACAGATGCCGTCCGGATCAGCCGGCTCACAAGTCCGTTAGAACTGGTCGCAGCCCAGTAAGCACGCAGCTTTTTCTCTTTCAGATAATTGGTAATAGACCACGGATTATAAATATCCCGATACTCTCCGAAAGTAAAACCATCATACCACTGCTTTACCTCATCCTTTTTGTCAGACATCTCATATTCATCCAATGCCGCAAAGACTTCCTCCTCTGTAAAACCGAAACAGTCTGCATACAGATCCGAGGTCGTTGTTACAACACGCAGGTTATTCAGATCTGAAAAAATAGACTCCTTAGACACTCTGGTAATGCCTGTCATAATGGCACGCTCCAGATAAGGATTCGTCTTAAATGTTGCATTAAACAGACTTCTCACAAAACTCGTAAATTCATCCCAGTATCCCTGAATGTAAGCTTCCTGCATCGGAGTATCATATTCATCCAAAAATATAATTACCTTTTTACCATAGTATTTTTCCATCCACTCTGCCAGATTTCTCAACGAATCCTGTGCCGTTACATCATCCATACTGACTACAACATTATCATAGCGCTCCCGTTCCCTATTATCAAAAATATCCGTATCAATCAGGTATTTGTTTTCTCTGTAAACTCTTGCTATTTCCCCTTTAACCTGTGCCTTGGCCTCTTCCAGATTCCCTGCTTTCACCGAAGCAAAGCTCAGAAAGAGCACCGGATATGTTCCCTGCAGCTGTCGATACTTCTCTTCCTTCCAGATAGACAGTCCGGCAAACAGATCTGCCCGGTTGGCATATTTATTCGAGAAGAAACACTCCAGCATGCTCATATTTAAGGTCTTACCAAAGCGGCGGGGACGGGTGATCAATGTTACCATGTCCTGGGATTCCCACCATTCTTTAATAAAATGGGTTTTATCGACAAAATAGCAGTTTCTTTCTCTCAGGTCTGAAAATCCCTGTATTCCTATACTGATTGTTTTTTTCATACACTCACCTGCTCTCTATACATTATCCTAAATTTACGCACGTTTTCTCTTGCGTCTATTATAGCGGTATTCCATATAGGATACAAGTCAAATCAAAAAATTAAAAACATCTTTCAGCTCACCATTCTTTTCTTGTTTTTGTGATCATTTTGCAAAAGCAATACCATTTTAAGACTTTTCATTCAAAATCTAATGCTTCTTTCATGGATTCTGAATACGACTTTTTTTATATAATTATTCATAACTGTTAACCTAGCACAAAAGGAGGATTTTATGTATTTATCACAAACGATTGGAACAAACATTATCGACGATCTCGCATCCGGCGCTGAATTTATTTTCGTAGATGCCCCAACTGGCATTGGAAAAACGCAGCTCATCTTGCGCACAGTTTTACCATATATCCAGAAAATGGGCGGACAAATTTTATACCTCGTTTCACATACTATTCTGGAATCGCAACTCAGAGAGGAGATTCTGGATGCCGCCCTTAGCGATTATTCCCATTCAGATGAAACTTTAGACTCCATAACCGTTTGGACATATCATCGTCTGGCAGAATTATGTGTCCACCAGCTCCTACCACATTTTGATGTGATTGTCTGCGATGAGGCGCATTTTTTTCTGACGGATTCCACATATGCAATTGATGAAGTTGCACTTTCCTACGATTGGATCACACAACAAAAATGTCCGAAAATATTATTGAGTGCAACGATTGATTCAATTTTTCATTATATGAAAGATCACTTGGAACTATCCGTCGGCAGGGTCATTCATCCTAATAGCATGCAGATTAATATATCCGGTCCCAAATCAGCGATACGTTATCATGCAGAACCTGATTATTCCTCTCTGTGCGTCAAATACGTCACAAAGAATGCTGAAATTGTAACTTTATGTGAGAAAAACAAGAAGGAAAAAAAGAAAAAAAGTCTAATTTTCGTAAGTTCAAAAGAAACTGGGGAAAAAATCTTACAGGAGCTTCAAGCGAAAAAGGTGAGAGCCATTTTTTTAACTGCCGATAACAAGGAGCTTGAGGAGCAAGCAAAAACGATTCGAACGATATCCGAAAAAAGCCGTTTCGATTCTGACGTCTTGATTGCCACTGCAGTTTTGGATGTAAGTGTGTCCATTAAAGATCCCGATGTCAATCAAATCTTCATCAGATCTTATAACTCCGAGGAATTTTTACAAATGCTCGGACGGCTTCGGGTACCGACTGATGCGAGGTATGAAGGCATTACACTTTTCATACATAAAATCCGCAAACAAGATGTCGATCGTCGTCTGGGTCAAGAACGGACATACCTGCAAATTTTAGAAAAAGCTCGTCATTCTCAAAATTTAGATCACGATATTGCGAGCAACGAAATCATGTTCGCCGATAATTGTAATCCGGGAATCTATAACTCTTCCCATCTACGTCGTATGCTTCTAAATCCGCTTGCACTCCATCGGCATCGTGAGCTTTCCAAAAGGTATAAGGGCATTAGCAACGCAATGTCAGACAATCCTGACGCCTTCTTGCTTTTGCAACTGCGCTGGCTTGGTCTTGAGGAGGATTATGACGTTGTAAATTACGTTGCTAATGACGTTCGGGAAGAAATCCGTAAGGAAGTATTTCTCAACAGAGAAATGAACGAAGCAAAAAAATAAACCACCTGCTGTGCGGGTGGTTAGAATAGCTTAAGCGATGTGCAATGACAAACTCCTTTGTTATGATAATGAGGATGATAACTTTCCTGCCATAATAACGTTCCATCCAGACAGACAAAGCCTTCAGTGCATTCTGTGCCATTGTATCATCCATCTGGATCGTGGTACTATTGTATATTTTTCTTTCATTATCACTTAATACATTACTCTCTAACAAATATCTGTTTTCTTCATACAGCCTTGCAATCTCCTGCTTGATCTGGTTTTTGGCATCCTTCAGATTGCCGGCTTTCACAGCAGCAAAACTCAAAAAGATCACCGGATATGTTCCCTGCAGTTTCCGATACTCCTCGTCCTGCCAGATAGAAAGTCCTTCAAACAGATCTGCCCGGCTCGCATATTTATTAGAAAAGAAGCAGTCCAGCATACTCATATTTAACGTCTTACCAAAACGCCTCGGACGTGTGATCAATGTTACAACATCCCGGTTTTTCCACCATTCCTTTATAAAATTTGTCTTATCTACAAAAAACAATCTTGCTCTCTCAAAGCGGAAAATCCCTGTATTCCTATACTGATTGTCTTTCTCATACGATCACCTGCTTTCATTTTAGGACTGTGCAACCACCATACACTTTTGCTTTCATTATAACGATATTTTCTTCAGGTTACAAGCCAAACCATAACACAAACCGTCACATATCCTCTTTTTTCACCCGGGAAAAATACGCAATATCGTGATACACCCGGAAACGTCCCTTTTCATTCAGGATCTCATGACGCATGCCCTGATACAGACGGAAAGAAACACGATCATAGCCACGCCTTTTCAAATGCCGTACTGCCTGCAAAAGTCTTTTGCGGCCTCCGAGACATGGATCATCCTCTCCCGATACAAAAAGGATCGGCAGATTTGGATTTCGTACCTCCCATCCCTTTCTATCATAGGTGCTCCGCATCAGCCATAACAGGGATTCGTACCCATTCAGCGTAAAGGTAAAGTTGCAAAGGGGATCTTTATTGTACTTCTCCACCACCGTGTGATCGGAACAGATCCAGGCGTGGATCAGCTTTTCTGCCCGGAACGGACGATCAAACATATTGGCAAAGATCCCGTCTGCCAATATACTCCTGCTGTGGGGATCCTTCATTTTCTGAAGCATCTGTATCAATGCAGAACCAAGAGGTGCCATTGGATTTTTGCCCGGACAGCCACAGACGATCAGCCCATCTAACTCCCGGTCATACTTTTTCAGATAACAGCGTACCGCCAGGGATCCCATGCTGTGTCCCATCATAAAATATGGCAGACCCGGGTATTGCTTCTTGATGATCCGCGTGATCTGGTGCAGATCTCTTACCAGAAATCTGCCTCCGTCCTTGCCAAAATATCCAAGCCCTGCCGGAATATCCTGCTTCTTTCCTAATACTTTATCCGCATCGGCCGAAACTGCTTCCCTGCGGCTCGCACCATGCCCCCGGTGATCATGGATCACACAAAGATATCCTCTCTCTGCCATATATCTCATAAACGGCAGGTATCTCTCCTTATGCTCACACATGCCATGGGCTATCTGCAATACAACTCTGGGACGGGATGGAATCACCATCATTCCCTCTAACGGCATCCCATCCTGTGCCGAGGCGATTACAAAATATTTACGACGGATCCCCCCCGGCCGCTCTGTTTTATCTGCACGATACCGGCTTTCAGAAACTGTCATACTCTGTCGTCTTCTCTTTGCTGCTGTCCATTTTTTCGTACATCTTTTTTGATTCATATGCATCCACTCCTCTATGAATGTATCAATCGCCATGCCTTTCACTCACATTTTCCGGCAATATCCTTTGATCTGCATTTCAACGCTGCGATCTCCTCCTGCGTGAGCCTGCGGTATTCGCCCGGTGCCAGACCCGGATCAAGCACAATCCCTCCCATGCTCAGACGTTTCAGATAAAGCACCGGATGGCCCACGGCTGCCAGCATTCTTTTAACCTGGTGAAATTTTCCTTCACAGATGGAAAGCTCCAGACAAGACTCTTCCTCTCCCGGATAGCCTGGATTCTCCGGGACCATATCAAGCTCCTTTTTATCCAGACAGCGCACCTTTGCCGGCCGCGTCAGCTTGTCCTCTCCGATATCCACGCCCTTTTCCAGACATTCCACCTCATTATCCCCTAATGTACCCATAACACGGACAAAATATGTCTTCCACACATGCTTTCCCGGTGCCAGCAGCTCATGGGATAATGCTCCGTCATTAGTGATCAAAAGCAGTCCTTCCGTATCCTTGTCCAGTCTGCCGACCGGAAAGATATCCTTTTTGCTGCTGTCCGTGATCAGGGACAGTACCGTCCGGCAGGTGTTGTCCTTTGTGGCCGATACAACGCCCTGTGGTTTATTCAACATATAATATACATATTTTTCATAAGAGACCTTCTCTCCGTCCAACTCCACATTGTCCTCTTCTGTCACCTTCTGCTCCGGTCCCGATGCCGGAGCCCCATTGACAAAAACACGGCCTGATTTGATGAATTTCTTCACCTCAGACCGTGTTCCCATGGACATCTGTGCCAAATATTTATCTAACCGCACAATGTTTCCTCTCTTAATACTATATTAATTCGTTGTACATATCTTCGTACTTCTTGGCAGAATGATTCCAAGAGAAATCCATTGCCATGCCACGGTCAATGATCTTATTCCACTCTCTCTTGCGATTATAATATACATCCTTTGCATAACGGATAGTCGCCAGCATCTCATGTGCATTGTAATTTGCAAAAGAGAATCCTGTTCCTTTTCCCTCATATTCATTGTACGGCTCCACCGTATCCTTCAAGCCGCCGGTCTCGCGGACAATCGGCACCGTACCATAACGAAGACTCATCAACTGACTCAATCCACACGGCTCAAAGAGAGATGGCATCAGAAATGCATCACACGCCGCATAAATCTTGTGGGAACGCTCATTGGAGTAGAAAATATTCGCAGAAACTCTTCCATGATATTTCCACTCGAAGTGACGGAACAGATTTTCATAACGCTCCTCACCGGTACCGAGAACTACAAGCTGTGTATCCTCGGCACAAATCTCCTCAATCACATAATCGATCAGGTCAAAGCCCTTCTGATCTGTCAGTCTGGAAACAATACCGATCATAAATGTCTTGTCATTCTGATCAAGCCCCAGCTCCTTCTGAAGACCTCTCTTATTTTTGATCTTCTCCTTACGGAATGTCTTTGCATTGTAATTTGCGTAGATCAGAGGATCTGTCTCCGGATTGTACTCATCATAATCAAGACCGTTTACAATACCACGCAGGCAGTTGCTGCGGGCACGCATCAGACCGTCCAGATGCTCACCGTAAAATGGCATCTTGATCTCCTCTGCGTAAGAATCACTGACTGTCGTTACCATGTCAGCATATACGATACCACCCTTGAGATAATTGGCATCTCCATATGCCTCCAGCTTATCACTGGTGAAATAGTACTCATTCAATCCTGTGATGTCGATCACCTTCTGCTTATCCCAGATACCCTGAAACTTCAGATTATGTATGGTCATAATAGTCTTGATACCATGGTAGAATGAATTATCGTTAAAACTATCCTTGATATATACTGGGATCAGACCTGTCTGCCAGTCATGACAGTGAATGATATCCGGTCTGAAATCCAAAGAAGGCATTGCTGATAATGCTGCCTTACAGAAAAATGCAAACTTCTCAATATCCTCATAAATATTGCCATATGGGTGGAAACCTGCAAAATAGAACTCATTGTCAATAAAATAGAAATGAACTCCCTCATACTCCATCTCTAAAATACCAACATACTGGCTTCTCCAGGCCAGATCCATATAAAAATGCGTCTTGTACTGCATTTTGTCCTTCCACTCCTGTGGAATACATGCGTACTTCGGAATCATAACACGCACATCATACTCTTTCTTGTTAAAGTACTTTGGCAGCGACCCCACAACGTCTGCCAGTCCTCCGGTTTTCACAAATGGAACACACTCGGAAGCCACGAATAATATGTTTTTCATATACACCCTCCATTCAGTTTGTAAACTCCAATGTATGCCACGGATCTTTCTCTGTGTCCGCGCACCTATTGTATTAATTATACCTTATTTCGCAGCTTGTGAAAAGTGTTTTTTATGAAAAGTTGCGTATTTTGCGTCCGTCATATAAGAATCCCTCTCAGGCACGAAGCTTATATTCTAACCGGATCTTATCTGCGATCAGTGCAATAAACTCCGAGTTGGTTGGCTTTCCTTTACCGGAATTGACCGTATAGCCAAATAACTCCTCAATGGTCTCCATTCTGCCACGGCTCCACGCAACCTCGATCGCATGCCGGATCGCGCGTTCCACCCGGCTGGAGGTGGTTTTATAATTCCGTGCGATCGTAGGATACAGCACCTTTGTGATGGCTCCCAGCATTTCATTATCATTGACGGACATAATAATTGCATCCCTAAGATACTGATATCCTTTAATATGTGCCGGAACACCGATCTCGTGGATCACGTCTGTAACATCCGACTCCAGTGTATCCGCCATGCGTCTGTGTTTATTCTCAAAAACCGTATTAATGACCCGCTGTTCCCCGGTCGCCATGTTTTTTTCATTTTGTCCCACTGCACGCACTCTCGATACCACTACCCGCGTATCAAAAGGCTTGAGAATATAATAGGCCGCTCCCAGCCGAAACGCATTTTCCGTCACCCGCTCCTGGCTCACTGCTGATACCACTACAAATTCCGGCGACATAGTAGGAGCTCCCTTTTTCATCCGCTCCATCACTCCCAGACCGTCCACCTTAGGCATGATCAGATCCAGCAGCACCACATCCGGTCTCAGTGTCGATATCTTATGAAGTGCCTCCTCTCCATCCGAAGCCGTTCCCACTACCTCCATATCACTTTCCCGCTCCAGTGCCTCCTTCAGTATCGTCACGATCCGCTTGTTATCATCTACAACTAAAACCTTGATTGCTTCCATATCCTTTCCCCTTTTCCTTGTGCTGTCCCATTTCCGGTACAACGCATCTTCAACACATTTTCCGTGATCTGACCTGTTTCCATTTCCGCTGTTTTCGGTCTCCTTTCCCACTATTTTAGGTCATTGCAAAGAGTATCCGCAAGCTAAACGCAACTGCATATTTCGACGAAAAAACGGCGGAAATACAAATTTCCGCCGTTTTCTTCTCCAATCCTGCGCCCACTCTTTGCCGGACCGTTTTGATCCATTCCCGTTCACAGATCGATCCGGTATTTATTTAAAGAAGCCTTCCATCCGTAGAGATCACCTTTACCTGCCATGGAATCATCTTGCCGCTGTTTTGCAATGCCGTCTTTACTGCATGCTCCAAGCCGCCACAGCATGGAACCTCCATCCGTACGATCAGTACATTTTGGATATCGTTTTGACGAAGGATCTCCGTGAGCTTTTCGCTGTAATCCACATCATCTAACTTCGGACATCCCACCAGAGTCACTCTTCCCCGGATAAAATCCTGATGGAAAGACGCATAGGCATATGCCGTACAGTCGGCTGCGATCAGAAGATCTGCCCCCTGAAAATAAGGTGCATTGACCGGAGCCAGCTTGATCTGAACCGGCCACTGGCGAAGCTCGCTGACTGCCTGCCCACTGCCCTCTGTCACTGCTGCAGGAGCAGCCGGACGCTGAAACTGCATCATCCGGCTGCCCGGACATCCTCCTGCCATTGCCTTTTCCTGCATCTGCCTCTCTTTGGCAGCCTTCTCCGCTTTTGCTTTCATCACTGCCGCCTCATCATAATCCGCTGCCTCTCTCTGTTCAAAGGAGATGGCTCCTGTCGGGCAGGATGGCAGGCAGTCCCCAAGCCCGTCACAATAATCATCCCGCATCAGTTTTGCCTTTCCATGAACCAGACCGATCGCCCCTTCATGACAGGCGTTGACACATAAACCACAACCGTTACATTTCTCTTCATCAATCTTTATGACCTGACGTATCATCTTAAAATCCTCCATTTCTTTTGCAGACAAATCATTTCGAAATTGACACTGGCCAAACTGCTGCCCGCTACGTCTGATCCCGAAATAATATTTTTTGAACTGACACTATCTTACGCAAAATCGAAGGAAATTTCCGTTGTTAAAACAACAAAATCAAAAAAGAAATCCTTATATCTCATCATTCTACATTTGTCTCACAGAAATAAACATACACTGTGGTTCCCTCGCCCAGCTTACTGCGAAGCTCCAGACGCACATTATCATGCAGTGCGATGATATGCTTCACGATTGCGAGCCCCAGACCGGTACCTCCCGTAGACTTGGAACGGCTCTTGTCCACCCGGTAAAATCGTTCAAATATCCTCTCCTGATCCTTCTCCGGAATACCAATGCCGTTATCCTTAACCTCCAGCACAGTCCGGTCAACCTCACGGTACACCGAAACATCCACTCTGCCTCCCGGATTGTTATAACGGATCGCATTGTCACAGAGATTGTAGATCAACTCATCCATCATCTGCCGGTTTGCCATAACCATCTGTTTTTCTCCGGAGAAGGAAATGCGGACCTGATGTTTCTCGGCTGCCATCTGAAGCATTTCTACGCTATTGGCTGCCATCTCGCTGATATCCAGTTCCTCCATGATATCCTCCGTGGTCACATCCAGCTCAGACAGACGAATAATATCATTGATCAGTGTCAGCAGACGATTAGAACTTTTGTGAATCTCTTTTGCAAAGCGTTGTACATCATCCCCGGTGGCAATACCGTTTTCAATAAGTTCCGAATAACCGGAGATCGACGTCAACGGTGTTTTCAGCTCATGGGAAACATTGGCAGTAAATTCCTGACGCATATTGGCATTTCGGATAATGTCCTCATGCTGGGTTCGTATGGTTGTGACATATGGCTCCAGCTCCTCATATACATGATACATGGCCGGCCCATCCAGATTCTGTGCCAGCTCCTCGATAGGCTTTACGATACTCTTTGTCAATGCATGGGACAACCAAACGCATGCTGCAAACAAAAGGATACTGAGAGCCACAAGTCTTGGCACCGTACTGATCAGAATGCCTGTCATACTGCTTACTTCCTTGGAAATCCGAAGTACATCTCCATTGTCCAGACGGACAGCATAATAAAATGCGCTTTTCCCCATAGTCTGGGAATTACGGACAGCCTTTCCCTCCCCATCTGCAAATGCAGCCTTGATCTCCGGACGGTTTTTATGATTTCCCATATCCTTAACATCTGCATAATTGTCACAGATTGCCTGGCCATCCGGTCCCACCAGCGTGATCCGGATCCTTTTGGGAATTTCTCTCATATCTGCATGATCCGGATCCGAGACAATATTCCATGCATCTGACTCGATCATCACATCGGCAGAGTTTTTCAGATCCTCGATCACTTCCTTGGTCAAAATCCCATAAAAGACAGTGGCAGAAAGTGCCACTGTCTCCAATATGGTGATAACTGTTAATATGATACACATAAAATTGATCCGCCGTTTCATCCTCAGCCCTCCTCCATTTGTTAAACCAGATTCATGCAATATCCCACATTACGGACTGTCTTAATATACTTTCCGGCATCTCCCAGCTTATGACGCAGTGTTTTAATATGCACATCCAGTGTACGGGACTCAATCTCACAGTTTGCATGCCAGATATGCTCCATAATGCTATCTCTCGGAAGTACGATTTCCTGATTCTGGGCAAGATAATGAAGCAGCTCATACTCCTTATAGGTCAGCTCTACCGGCTTGTCTTCCACAAATACCTTTCTCTTTTCATCATCAATCACCAGATCCCCGATCCGCATAATTTTCTCCGAATCCTGATCTCCCACACGGCGAAGCAGTGCCTTCACACGGGAAACAAGCTCCATCACACCAAACGGCTTTGTCATATAATCATCAGCTCCATTGTCCAGCCCCTTGACCTTATCAAGCTCCGTGGTTTTTGCCGTCACCATAATGACAGGTATTTTCCGTGTCTCCCGTCTCTCCCGAAGCTTTTTTAAAATCGTCAGACCATCCTCATCCGGCAGCATAACATCTAACAGGATCAGATCCGGCTTTTTTTCCATAATCTCTCTGGAAAAAGACTTTCCATCAGCAAATTCTTTGGTCTCGTGACCCGCATTTTTTAATGAAAAGCTCTCAATCTCACTGATATTTTTGTCATCCTCTACAATATAAATCAAAGCCATAATTATCCCGCCTTCCTGATTTTGGAGTAATTGTACCATACAACCACATCAATTAAAATACCCGAAATCCACCGATTCCATGACAGCATCTGCGATATTCACACAGCTGTTTCCTATACGGTCAATGCTGTGAAGAATCTTATTGAATGAAGACGTCAATGCAGCCTTACATTTACCGGTACTGACACGCTTCATATGATCTTTGCGAAGCTTCAGATCCAGCTCCAGCACCTTGTCTCTCTTCTTAATGATCTTTGCCGCCTTATCCTTATCTCCGGTCTCCATAACCTTCAAAGAAGCGTCATACATATCTCCGATCAGCTTCAGGCTCTTTTCCAGATCCCTTGCCGCATCCTTGGAAAGTACGGACTTTTTCGTTTTCTGTGCTTCTTCCGAAAAGACCGATAAAATATCACCGCAAAGCAGCGAGATCCGGTTTACGTCACTGAGTACATACATAATCCCTGCAGTCTGGGTTGCCTGCTCCTCCGTCAACACACCTGCAGAAAACAGATTGGCCAGATACTCCGTGATTCTGTCATCCAGACTCTGAACCGTCTGAATCTTCTGCTGCAGCTTCTCCTTATATTCTCTGTCTTTAAGAGAAGATACCTCCGCTATCCCCGTGATAATTTCTTTCACAATGCCACTCAGCCGGATCACTTCCTGGGAAACAAGACGAAGTGCTGCTGTCGGCTGGTTGATCAGATTATTATCAAGATACATTGGCTGTGATGCCTCTTTCTCTTTCTGATCTCCCGGTATAATAAACATTACGATCTTTACCAGAAGCCAGATCAGTGGCAGCCATAAAATAGTCATGATCAGGTTAAACCCTGTATGAGCATTGGCAATCTGCCTGGAGATCACCTCCACCTCCGGTCCCTTCGGGGAAATATACTGTATCAGCTTTGCATACGGATGGATAAACCAGATAAAGATCATGCTTCCGCTGACATTAAACATACAATGTGCCAGAGCTGTACGCTTGGCATCCCTGCTCTGTCCGAGACTTGCCAGTAATGCCGTGATCGTTGTACCAATATTGTCACCTAACAGGATCGGAATCGCTCCTGCCAGGCCAAGAATACTTGCTCCGTTTGGTCCTGCCTGCTCTGCAAAATTCTGTAAAACCGCAATGGTCGCAGAACTGCTCTGTACAACAAGTGTCATTAATGTTCCCACACAGACGCCCAGGATCGGGATATCAGCCACCTTTGCGATCATTGCCGTAAAGACCGGACTTCCGGCCAGCGGCTTCATTACATCTCCCATAGTCTCAATCCCTAAGAAAAGAACACCAAATGCAAAAACGGTCTGTCCGATGTTTTTCACCTTCTCGGATTTACATAAGAAAGAAACAATAAATCCGGCAAAAATCAGCACATAAATATAGTCACTGATCTTAAATGCAATGATCTGTGCTGTCATGGTGGTGCCGATATTAGCACCTAATATAATAGAAATTGCCTGTGGCAGATTCATCAGACCTGCGCTGACGAATCCGATCGTCATAACAGTTGTCGCACTGCTACTCTGTAAAACTGCTGTGGTCAATGCGCCTGCCAAAACTCCAAGTATCGGATTTTTTGTCAAAAGTGCCAGAATTGATTTCATTTTCTCGCCTGCTGCCTTCTGCAGACACTCGCTCATCATGTTCATTCCAAACAGGAATAATGCCAACCCTCCCAATAGTCCAAATGCGATCTGAACCGAACTGTTCATATACGTTCCTCCATCTTCTTTACGTGCTTTTATCAACTCTTCTTTTTTACTTCTTAATCATCATAACAAGCACTTGTAAAGCTTATATGGGGGTTATGTAAAATGTAAGTAAAAAATTTTACTTCCTTTTCACCACGTCTTTACTTAGGAGGACACCCATAATATTTCTTATGTTTGACAACTGTGGATCTGATTTTTCCTTGAAATAATTGAATATCCGTGGACAATGATCGAAAAATTGTCTTGTCACTTACGGATTTCGAAAAGTCTATATGCTTTGCTGTTTCGATGTTCGATGAACGTGTCTTCCCGTACGCGCCTCCGGGTGGGATTCAGGTGTTTCGTAAGGCACTTGCGCTCGCCACTACTTGCATCCTGTTTTATAGGATGCTATGTAGTGCT
>OIXA01000083.1_pt1 | contig 116125 bp, 104 predicted proteins | sample 1587721 | NCBI WGS metagenome assembly OIXA01 (sample SAMEA3888900, study PRJEB22519) | human gut metagenome | biome: human gut; feature: human-associated habitat; material: faeces | place: Denmark | collected 2013 | reverse complement strand
CGTGCATCATCACCCGGCCGAAGCAGGTCAGGCTGCGGCCGCTGCCCCGGTGGAATATCACGTCCATATCCGCGCGCTTCCGGTTCAGGGAGAACAGGTATACCATACCCAGCGGGTCCCGGTAGTACTGCTTGCACAGCATATCGCCGTCCACGCAGAAGATGCCCACGTCGCCGCTTTGCACCGGGTCATGGTTCACGTAGACCACGGCGCCGTCGGCGATGACCGGCGCCATGGAGTCGCCCTGTATCCGCACGGCCAGCTCCGCGCCGGGCGGTACGTCGCCGGTGACCGGTATCAGCTCGTAGTCCTCGCCGAACACCGGGGCGGCAAAGCCCGCGGCGGCGGGGGAGGTGTACAGCGGGATGACCCGCCTCTCGGCGGCAGGTGCGGCGGCGCGCAGGTCGTCAGTCATTTCGGTCAGCGCGTCCACCAGCGTGTGGACGGTCTGGCGCCCGGACAGGGGCAGATCCCGGTATTTGGCCAGCAGACGGCGCTCCTCGTCACTGTGGCCGCCGGAGGCGGCGCGGTAGCTGCCCCGGTACAGATAGTTGGGCTCGGCCTCCAGCGCGTCAAACAGCCGCAGGAGCACCTCCTCCTTGGGGGCGCTGATGCCCGTCTCATAGTTGCCCACGGCGGACACGGACACTCCCAGTCGGTCGGCCAGCGCCTGCCGGGTCAGCCCCAGCTCCTCCCGCCGCCGCCGCATTTGTTCACCAAAAGACACGCCGCGCACCTCCTCGACAAATACAGACTGCTTTTGACAGTATACTACGCTGGATTTTTGGTTTTGTCAAGGGATAATCACAAGAAACTTGTGATTTTTGACTTGACATCACAAGTTTCTTGTGATACAGTAGCGTCATCAACAAGTTTCTTGGTTTTGAAAGGGGGTTGTCACAAGAATGCTGTGGCGTGGAGGAGGTGGATACAAACGGCGGCAGAGGGGGCGGCAAAAAACGAAAAGAGCACGCCGGAGCGTGCTCTTTTGCGGCGGGCTGGGCCGCTTCTCTCGGGGCGTGCACATGATAGATACCGCGGCGTTGACAATAAAAATACCGACCGCCTGAAAGGCTGATCGGTATTTTTGGTGGGGGATGGTGGATTCGAACCACCGAAGGCATTGCCAGCAGATTTACAGTCTGTCCCATTTGGCCACTCTGGAATTCCCCCATATTAACTTGCGTTGGAGCTGGTGGACGGATTCGAACCCCCGACCTGCTGATTACAAATCAGCTGCTCTACCGGCTGAGCTACACCAGCATCTAAACCGACACTGCCGTCAACCCCTTCGGATCTGCAGCGCTGGGTTCCGACCGCTCGATAATAATAGCAAAACAGACACAATTTGTCAACAGTTATTTTTGTGATCGGGCGGAAAATTTTCACAAATGTATCCGGCAGAGTGCCGTATTTGCTTTATCGGCCATTCTGTGGTAGAATGCAGGAGCATATCCATGCAGAGATACAAACGGAATGGAGCATCAAATGAGAACAGCCCGCAGAAACAAAACATCGCTTATCCTTGTCACAGTGATCCTCGCCGCACTCGTAGCCGCGCTTGTCATAGGACTGCTGAGCAAAAAAGAGCCTGAGGATCCGCACAAGGGACAGGTGTATATATACGACGGGTTTGACTGGATATGGATGACGCCGCTTGAGGGCGTCCCGGCAAACGAGCTTACTGAAGAATTCTTCTCTTCAAGCAGCGGGCGCATCGAATATACAGGAAGCGACTATGACGTTCTGCGCGGGGTAGACGTTTCGGAGCACCAGCTTGATATCGACTGGAAGCAGGTCGCCGCATCCGGTGTCGACTATGCCTATATCCGCGTCGGCTGGCGCGGATATACCGAGGGCGGGCTTTTCGAAGACGCTTATTTTGAACGCAACATCCAGGGCGCGCTCGATGCGGGACTGCACGTAGGCGTGTACATGTTTTCTCAGGCCGTGACTGTTCAGGAAGCGATCGAGGAGGCGGATTTTGTCCTTGAGCGCATTGGGAAATATAACGTTACGCTGCCGGTCGTATTTGACTGGGAGAAGATTGAAGCGGCCGAAGCGAGGAGCCACGGGCTGACGATGGAACTGCGGACAGACTGTGCGCGTGCTTTCTGCGAGACGATCAAGAGCGCCGGTTATGTGCCCTGCGTATACTTTAACCGGAACCTCGGCTATTATGGCTATGACCTCACGAGGCTGACCGATTATGAATTCTGGTTCTCTCTGCCGGAAAGCGGATTCCCAAATTTCTATTACGCATGTGATATGTGGCAGTACAGCTTCACTGAAACCGTCCCCGGCATCGCCGAGCCGACGGACATGAACCTGTGGTTCATAGCAAAGCCCAAAGTGTCTCCCTCTCCTGATGCAGAGAAATGAGAAACTAAATACTTGAAATTTTGCTGTAGATGATATATACTTCTCTACGGTATGCCGGTGTGATGGAATGGTAGACGTAGCGGATTCAAAATCCGCCGGTGGCGACACCGTGTGGGTTCGAGCCCCACCACCGGTACCAAATAAGCAACGCCCCCACCGGGGGTGTTGCTTATTTCTTGCCTTCGGGGCTCGAACCCGAGGGCTCTTAGCAAAGCGCTGGGAGCGCTTTGCAACCCGAGGTGGCCTGCCGCGCACGGCAGGTCGAGCCCCACCGCGTCGTCGCAAGCTTCGTATCGCTTGCGACGACTTTTTATGCTCCGCATCAAAAGCCATCTCGCGCGCACTCCGCTGCTCCTCCTTTCCAAATCGAGCCCACTTCGTTGGGCTTCGATTTGGCTATATCACACTCCCCCACCAAACAAGCAGCGCCCCCACTTGGGGACGCTGCTTGTTTCTTACAATTTGCAGTTTGAAGCGAGCCGACATAACTCGCTCGCCCCTATCACGGTCTCGGCGAGGCCGACGGGGACGGAGACGGCAACGCGGCGGCATTTGCATCCGTGCCGGGGACTTCCATTGCCAGATACTGCTCGACTATTTCGAGCACGGATTCATCCTTCAGGATCATGGATATCTCTATGCGGCGGTTCGCGGCCTGTCCCTCGGCAGTGTCGTTGCTTGCGACGGGGCGCGTCGCGCCGTAGCCCGCAGCGCAGAAGTATTCGGCGTAGCTGTCGAGCTTCGCGCCCTTGCCGGTCAGGAGGTATTGCAGGACGGAGTTTGCCCTATCGGTCGAGAGCTGCCGGTTAGTCTCGGCGGTGCCGGTGATGTCTGTGTGCCCGGAGATGACGATGCTGTCGACATACTTCGCGTTCTCCCCATTGCTCAGGAATTTGACGAACACGTCGATAAGCTCATTGAGCACGGCCTCGCTCTCTGGCTTTATCTGCGAGGAGCCAAGGTCGAAGAACACGCCCTCGTTGAGGATGATGTTGCCGTTGTCACCGACGCTGACCTTGCTCTCATCGCCCATGACGTCGATGATGCTGTCGCGTATCTGCTCAAGTATCGACATGCGCAGCACGGCGATGCTCTGCATCTGGGTGCGCATTTCAAGAAGCTCACTGTTTGCGGCCTGAAGGTATTTCTCCTGATCGCCGATGAGCTTCTTCTGGTTGTTTATGGTCTCGGTCTGCTTGTCGATCTGTAGAGTGTAGCCATCTATCTCGCTCTGCTTGAGCTTGAGTTCCTCGCTCAGATCGTCCAGCTGCGCCTGCGCCGCGCTGACCTGAGTGCGCGTATCCGCAAGCACCTCCTGAGTATTCTGCAGGTCGTTGCCGGTGATGAGGTTCTGGATATACGAGATGAGCATGAGAAAGAAGAGGATAAGCGCGACCGTGCTCATCATGTCGGCGTAGGTCGGCCAGAAGCCCTGTTCGCCGCCGGAGTCCGCCGAACGCTTTCCGGTGCGTAAGCTCCCGCGTCTCATTGTTTCCCGCCTTTCTCAAGGATGCGCGAGACCTCGCGCAGACCGGAGACGAGGTCGCGCACCGTGACGTCAAGACGCTCGACCGTGCCGCGCAGGTTGTAGTTGAACTCAGAGAAGTCGCGCACGCCGCCGTTGAAGCTGTCGACTGTCTTGTTGAAAGCAGTGATGGGCGCGCGGCTGGAGTCGATTGCGGTCTTGAGATCGCCGGTCGCGTTCTGGAGCGCGCGCTCCATGGTCTTGGACGCGCTGTCCATCGCGTGCACCATCTGCTGCACCATCTCGCTCTCGTCCTTGGCGCGCTCGGTCGGCAGCGTCGGGGCGACGGTATGGTCGAGCCACAGCTCAAGCCGCGCTTCGAGCGTCTCGCGCTCGGCCTGCGGGCTGAATATGGAGCGCAGAAGCGTAAGTACGATGGAGCAGGCGACGCCGACGAGCGAGGTATAGAACGCGACGCCCATGCCCGAGAGCGCCGACATCAGCCCGCCGCCCACGCTGTCAAGCACACTCAGCCACTCGGAGGTGTTCGAGTAGCTGATGAGCTCGGTAAGCGAGGAAACAGAATGGCTCAGGCCGAGGAAGGTACCGAACAGGCCGAGCGTGACGAACAGCGACACGGCGTTTGCGAGAAAGCGCTCGCACAGCAGAAGCCCCGAGAGCTTGGTGCTGACAGCGTTTGAAATTATCGCGGGGGTGTTGACATTCTGCCCGTATTTCTTATAGGCGTCGGCAAAATCGTTCACAGTGAAGCGCAGGAAGCCGTTATCCCGGTCAAGGCCGCCCTTCACCATCCCGGCAAGCCCCTTGTATCTGCCCCATGTGTAAAACAGCAGCAGTACCGCGAGCACAAAAAGGATGGCTATCGCGGCGATAACGATGATACCCGACGCGGGCATGCTGACCAATACGTTCATAGTAGTTCCTCCTTGTATATTTATTGGGGGGATTTATTAACTAAGCTTATCCAATTCGTCTATCAGCTCTCCGAAGAGCGCAAGGGCAGAGTCTATGCTCTCGGGGCGGCTCATATCGACGCCCGCGATCTTGAGAAGCGATATTGGGTCGGTGCTCGATCCTCCCGAGAGGAAGCGCTTATAGTCCGCAACAGCCGGTGCGCCCTCGGTCAGGATACGCTCGGCAATGGCGACGGCGGCGGAGAAGCCGGTCGCGTACTGGAAGACATAGTAGTCATAGAAGAAATGCGGGATGCGCGCCCACTCAAGGGCGATGCCCTCGTCACAGACCATGTCGGGGCCGTAGTAGAGTTCGTTCAGCGCCTTGTACTTTTCGCAGAGCACGTCGGCGGTCAGCGCCTGCCCCGCTTCGGACATGCGTCCCATCTCAAGCTCGAACTCGGCAAACATCGTCTGGCGGTAGACCGTGCCCTTGAACTGGTCAAGGAAGTGGTTGATGAGGTAAGCGCGTTCCTTTTTATCCTGCGTGCGGCTGAGAAGATAGCGCATGAGCAGCACCTCGTTGCAGGTGGAGGCGACCTCGGCGACGAAGATGACATAGTCGCTGGTGTTCACGGGCTGGTTATGGCAGCTGTAGTAACTGTGCAGCGCATGGCCCATCTCGTGGGCGATGGTGAACATGGATTCGAGATTGTCCTTCTGATTAAGAAGCACATAGGGGTGCGGGCGGGAGCTTCCGGAGGAGTACGCCCCGCTGCGCTTGCCGCGGTTCTCGTACACGTCTATCCAGCGGCTGCTGAAGCCCGTCTCGAGGAGCTTGGTATAGTCCTCGCCGAGGACGCTCAAGGCTTCGAGGACGGTTTTCTTCGCCTCGTCATAGCTGATGGAGACGGCGGCGTCCGGCACGACCGGGGTGTACACATCATACATGTGCAGTTCATCCACGCCGAGGAGCTTCTTGCGCAGCGCGACATAGCGGTACATCTTGTCCATGTTATTGTGGACAGTGTCGATGAGGTTGAGGTATACGCTCTCCGGAACCTCGGTCGCGTCGAGTGCGGCGGCAAGGGTCGAGGGATATTTCCGCGCATCGGCAAAGAAGCGAAGCTGCTTAAACTGCGCGTCAAGCGTCGCGGCGACGGTGTTCTTAAACTCGTCATAGCGCTTATAGCAGTTTTCAAAGGCGCTCTTGCGGAGGACTCTGTCCGAACTCTCCATGAGAGGAACGAGCGTCCCGGCAGAGAGCGGGTGAGACTTACCCTCAGCGTCGACCGCGTCATCAAAGCGCAGGTCGGCATTTCTCAGTGCGCCGCAGATAGAGTCCGGCGCGTTGGCCATCTCCCCGGCAGCGGCGAGCAGGCGCTCCTCGGCGGGGGAGAGGATATGCTCCGCGCGGCGGCGCAGGCGGTACAGGTTGCGGCGGTAGATCTCAAGCTCCGGGCACTCGCGGTAGAAGGCATCGAGCGTCTCTTCGGGGATGGCGATAAGCTCCGGGGTCGCAAAGGACGCGGCACCCGAGATCGCGACGCAGCAGCCGACGCCCTTGCTGCGCATGTCCTGATAGCGGGAGTCCGCCGTGTCCTGATCTGCCTTGCACCCAGCGTAGCCCATCAGCTTTTCAAGGCGCACGGAGACCTCGTCGTCCAGCTGCATATACTCCAGCAGCCTCTCGGCGCTCTCGCCGAGCGTACCCTCGTACTCCGCAAGCTGCTCCGGTACCTGCATCAGGGCTTCGTATTCGCGCAGCCAGTCCTCATCGCTTTTGAATATATCTGTCAGATCCCATGTGAACTCCACGGGGATCTCGTTTCTTTCGGGGATCCTTTCAGCGGTCATAGGCACCTCCAAGAACAAAATTTATGCAAGGTAATTATAACACAGCCGCCCCGGCTCTGCAAACAGCGTACATTTAAAGAATATACTAATATACTGTGAACAATCAAGCAATCGAATTTGAAAGGAGCAGCCATGCAGATATATATTGTGCGTCCCGGGGACAGTCTATATTCCGTCGCCCGGCGCTTCGGTACGAACGAGAGCCGGCTTGCGGAAATAAACCAGCTGAGCGATCCGTCGCGTTTGGCCATCGGGATGAGCCTTGTGATCCCCGGCGGCGAGGAGGCCGCGCGCGGCAGCATCGAGGTAAACGCCTATGATTATCCGAATGTGTCCTCGGAGGTACTTGAAGAGACGAACCCATATCTTACATATCTCTGCCCGTTCTGCTGCAGCGCACGGGCAGACGGCTCGCTCTCCGGTATCGACGACGAGAGGCTCATCTCCATCGCGCGTTCCGGGCAGACAGCCCCGCTCATGGTCGTGACGAATCTCAGCGAGTCGAGCGGCTTTTCAAGCGACATCGCGCACAGTCTGCTGACCAATGAGGCGGCGCAGAGCGCGCTTTGGGAGAACATAACGGCAGTGCTGCGTGAGAAAAATTATTACGGGCTGAATATCAATTTTGAATACATCTACCCCTTTGACCGGGACAGCTACAGTCAGTTTGTCGCCCGGGCGGCGGAGCGGATGCACGCCCTCGGTTACCCAGTCTCGACGGCGCTCGCCCCCAAGGAGAGCGCGGAGCAGGGCGGGCTTCTCTACACTGCGCATGACTATGAAGCGCACGGCAGGTACGCTGACCGGGTAGTGCTGATGACCTATGAGTGGGGCTACACCTACGGCTCGCCGCAGGCGATATCGCCCGTGAACCGCATACGGCGTGTGCTGGACTACGCCGTCACTGTTATGCCAGTGGGGAAGATACTCATGGGCTTTTCAAACTACGCCTATGACTGGCTCCTCCCGTGGCGGCAGGGACAGGCGGCGCGCATACTCTCAAACGCGGCGGCGGTGGAGCTTGCCATATCCCGCGGTGCGGAGATAAAGTATGACTATACCGCGCAGGCGCCGTGGTTCAATTACGCCGATGCCGCGGGTCGTACACACGTCGTGTGGTTCGAGGACGCGCGCAGCGTTGTTGCGCGGCTCCAGCTCGTCGGCGAATATTCCCTCGCGGGGATAAGCATCTGGACAGCGGATAAGGTCTACCGTCCGGGGCTATATGCGCTGCAAAGCATGTACAGCGTGGAAAAGCTGCTTTGATATTTATATTTATGACGTTCCAACAGCCTCGCCTATTCCCGTTTCTCCGTTTTTGTGCTATACTATATTTACAACACAAAGGAGGAGGAAAGCATGAAAAGACGCATCATTCATATAGACGAGGGAAAATGCACCGGCTGCGGCCTGTGCGTCAATGCTTGTCAGGAGGGCGCGCTCGCGCTGGTGGACGGCAAGGCAAAGCTCATGCGCGATGATTACTGCGACGGGCTCGGCAACTGCCTGCCGAACTGCCCGGTGAACGCCATCAGCTTCATAGAGCGTGAGGCCGCCGCGTTTGACGAAGCCGCCGTCCTCAGCGCCCAGCGCGAGAAGCTGCGCGCACAGGCCGCGGCGCATGGCTTCACCGGCTGCCCCGGCTCAAGGGTCAAGGCGATAGTACACACGGCGGACACTGCCGAGGATGTGCCCGCCGCAAAACAGCAGAGCCGGCTCTCACAGTGGCCGGTGCAGATAAAGCTTGTGCCTGTGAATGCGGCATTCTTCAACGGCGCAAAGCTCCTCATTGCGGCCGACTGCACGGCTTACGCCTACGCAGGCTTCCATGAGGATTTCATCCGCGGGCGCGTCACGCTCATCGGCTGCCCGAAGCTCGACGGCGTGAACTATACCGATAAGCTCATGGATATCATCTCCTCGAACGATATCCGTGAGGTGCTTATAGTGCGCATGGAAGTCCCCTGCTGCGGCGGGCTGGAGCTTGCGGCCAAGAACGCCCTGAAGGCAAGCGGCAAGTTCATTCCATGGAACGTCGTGACGATAGCCTCCGACGGCCGGATAGTGGATTAACAGCGGCAATATAATATAATGAAGAGCCATCCATTTTGGATGGCTCTTCATTATATTAACAAAAAACTCCTCCGGGTTTCCCCGGAGGAGCACCCCCGCAAATGCCGTGCTGGCTCAATTATAACCTGCACAATAGGGCAGGTGGGTCGCCTAAGTTCTGTTTCGCTGCTTCCAACTTCCGACGTAAGCCGGGAGGCCTGCAATCCGCAGATTCAAATCGGCATCCCTTATTAGAGATGTGGGTTTAACGAGCCACAAGGTCTAAAACAGACGACACGCACACAGCAGGAATTTATTTTTCTCTGTACCGCCGGGGGCAATAAAGCATATTCACCGCCCGGAGCAAAAATGCCTCGATGGAAACTTATTCCTCGTCCTCGTCGTCAAACAGGAGAACGGCAAAATGCTCATACACATCCTGAAGCTCATCCTCATCGTCGATGGACTCGAACAGCTCATCCCCGTTTTCGTCGATAACAGAGCGCAGGATCACAAGACCGTAGTCCGGGTCGTTCTCATCCATGTCGGCGGGGAGAAAAGCCACAAAGGTCTGTCCTTTATAATCCATGGTATCAAGGAGCTCAAGCTCGAACTCAGTACCGTCATCGTCAACTATAGTGATAAAATCGCTGCCGAAATCTTCGCTCATAAATATAACCTCCGTAATGGTATCTGAAAGTATTGTATACCATTACGGAGAATAAATCAACAGTTTCCGAACATGACGCGCTATTTCTTTGCGCACCCCTGTCACGAGCCGAGGTCCTCCAGCAGCATGAGCAGCTCATCCTCGCTCTCCACGGGGATGCCGCCGCGCAGCATCGCGCGGTCGGCCGTGCGCAGGCAGGCCGTCTCGATCGGCGTGACAGCCAGCGGCGTCTTGTCCCGCCGGGAGGAGAACACGGCGACGTGCCCGCTGCTGTCGCGCAGGTAGTATTCCGCAAGGGGCGCACTGTCCATGAACTGCGCGTATATCTCTTCCGGAACAGCGGAGGAGGAAAAGTGCATGCTCCGGTAGGCCGCAAGGCAGGAGCAGACCGCTGCGGACATCAGGCACAGCAGAAGCCCGGTTTTTATTTTAAGCCCCATGTCGAAGGCTCCCTTCATCTGTGTTTGCAGGTTCTGTCATATGAAGTATCTGCTGGGAATGGTAAATTATACATTGCTTTTCTTGTACTCAGGTAAACTGGGCATAATTGTGAAAAAGGACAGTAACGGGCAGCCGCGCATAATGCGGCAAGAGCAGATGCCGAGAAAATTCGAGTTCCGATGACGCCACTTTTTTGCAGGAATACTTTGTGTATTTCAAGAAAAAGTGGCTAAATCGGGGCGTGAATTGTCCGGCAGATGCCGCAGGCGTGTTATGCGCGGCTGCCCTAATAGAAAAATTTACAATTACTCTACCGGAAATTGACAGCCTGTGTTATAATGTTATTTCAGTATATAATAGGTAATAATGCACAGCCATGCGGGACACCGCGCCCGCTTTTCAGTTTCCTGCAAGAAGGAGGTATGCTGAAGCCCAATGAGCAAGAAAAACAAACCGGAGCAAGGCTCCGCGAAACCGGGCCGCATCGCAAAGAAAGCGGCGAATATAACCGTAGATATGGTCTCGACCACCGTCAGCACGGTGCTCAAGGCAGTGGGGACGGTGCTGCTCATCCTCCTTGTGACGGGGATGATGTTCGCCTGCGTCTTCGCCTACTATGTCAAGACCTGCCTCACCCCGAACCTCGACCTTTCGCTTGAGGACTTCAAGCTCAATGAATCGAGCACCATCTGGTATCAGGACTCCGTCGGTGAGTGGCGCGAGCTCGCCACGCTCTCCGGCAAGGAGAACCGCATCTGGGTCGACTATGACCAAATCCCGTGGTACATGGAAAAGGCGCTGGTCTCCATCGAGGACAAGCGCTTCTATGAGCATAAGGGCGTTGACTGGTACCGCACCGCCGGCGCGTTCGTCACGATCTTCACCCGCGGCGAGAGCGGCTACGGCGGCTCGACCATCACCCAGCAGCTCATAAAGAACCTGACCGGTGAGAAAGAGGTCACGATCCAGCGCAAGCTCACGGAGATATTCTCCGCGCTGGAGCTTGAGAAGAAGTACGACAAGCAGGAGATCATGGAATGGTACCTCAACGCCGTGTATTTCGGCGAGGGCTGCTTCGGCGTACAGACCGCGGCGCAGACCTATTTCGGTAAGGACGTTTCCGAGCTGTCGCTTGCCGAGTGCGCCTCGATCGTCGGCATCACGAACCTGCCCACGTATTATGACCCCTTCTATAACCGGCAGAACAACAAGGAGCGTCAGGAGACGATCCTGCGCGAGATGTACGAGCAGGGCTATATCGACTATACCCAGTACCGTCAGGCCGTGGATGAGGAGCTTGTCTTCACTCACACTCCCGACGAGGGCTATACTCAGGAGATAATGTCCTACTACACCGAGACGGTCATTGACGATGTCACGCAGGACCTCATGAAGCAGAAGGGCATCAGCGAGGACACCGCGCGTACCCTGCTCTATAACGGCGGCTACCAGATATACAGCTGCCTTGATGCGGACATTCAGGCCAGTGTCGACGCGGTCTACAGCGACCTCTCGGCGATACCGCAGACGGCGTACAGCGACCAGCAGCTTCAAAGCGCGATAGTCATAATGGATCCGTTCGAGGGCAAGATACTTGCGCTCTGCGGCGGCGTCGGCGAGAAGACGATAAACCTCGGCCTCAACCGCGCCACCGGGACCTACCGCTCCCCCGGCTCCTCTATAAAGCCGATCGCGTCCTACGGCCCTGCAGTCGACCTTGGGCTCATAACTCCCGATACGCTCGTGAGCGACTCGCCGAACATCACCCTCAAGGGAACGAGCTGGTACCCGAATAACGACAGCTACACGAACTACGGCCTTATCACCATATACACCGCGCTCCAGTACTCGCTCAACACCGTCGCCGCGCAGATAGTCGATAAGCTCCCCATGGGGCCGCAGACCTCGTATGACTATCTGACCACTCACCTCGGCGTGACGAGCCTTGTTCCGGAGGACTGCGACTATGCGCCCATGGCTCTGGGTGAGCTGACCTACGGTCTTACGGTGCGCGAGATGGCTCAGGCCTACTGCCCATTCGTGAACGACGGCATCTTCACCTACAGCCGCACCTACTCCCTTGTCACCGACAAGGACGGCAACGTCGTTATCGATAACGCACCGAGCACCATTCAGGCCTTCAAGCCAAACACCGCCTACACCATGACTTACATGATGCAGAACGGCGTTGAGAACGGCACCGGCGGCGAGGCCGCGCTCTGGACGATACCTGTCGCCGGCAAGACCGGCAGCTCCAGCAACTATCAGGATCGCTGGTTCGTCGGCTGCACGCCGTATTACGTCGCGGCAGTCTGGACTGGCTACGATATGCCCGAGCGCATCCACGCCAGCGGCAACCCCGCGGCTCAGCTCTGGAAAAAGGTTATGACCCCCGTGCATGACGGCCTGCCCTGGGAAGCTTTCACTTACCCCTATCTCGGTGAGAACACCGGCATTTTCGGGTATGATGACAGCACTCTCACCGACGATGATTACCTCGACAGTACCGACAGCGAGGATAACTACGGCAACGGAACAAGCTCCAGCCGCGACAACTATATCCCCGGCGGGAACTCGAATGGGAATTCAAACGGGAATTCGAGCGGGAATTCAAACTCCGGCACGGTCAATGATCCGTATTCCGACAATTTTCTCAGCGGCGGGGGCGGCAGAATGAGCTGGTAAGCCCCCGCAGCCTCCCCAAAAAAGATACGTTTTCCGTGCGATTTCGCGTTTTCCATTATTTTACGTTGACAAATTTATTAATTTGAGTTACAATTTGATTACATTACTGGAGGTGCTTATATTGGCTAAGACATTGGAGTACAAGGGACATCCCCTCCAACGGAAGGACAATATCATTTATTACGGCAGCTTTGCTGATAAGTATATCATCATGCTGCAGGTCTTGGATACCAAGAAGGTCGGCGACCTTGACGTTGCCACCAGGGTATCTATCCAGCTTCAGCTTACGGACGCGAGCATCAAATCACGGGATCGCGTTGTGAAGAAGTCCGAGAAGGACGGCCTTTACGCCGCGATAGACGTCGCAGCCGTTTGGCTGGAAAGGGCCCTTTCCTCCAGATAAAATAAAAAAAGGATCTGGTTCTTATGCGCAAAAAAGCTTTGAGGATCTCCGTCGCGGCTGCGCTGATAGCCTCGATGATGAGTGTTCCGGCCTATGCCGAGAGCGCCGTCGTCACCGGCAACGGCGTCAACATGCGCTCCGGTCCCGGCACGAACTATCGGGTGATAGACTCCCTGCCGAGAGGGGCAACTGTCAATGTCAGCGACAGATCCAACGGCTCATGGTACGCGGTGGATTATAACGGCAGCAGCGGTTTCATGTCCTCCTCATATCTGAGCATAACCGAAGAGGACTACAGCGGCGTCACCACCCCCAGCGGTGAGGGCAATGCGTACATCAATGCGATGTATGTCCGCTTCCGCTCCGGCCCCGGTTCGGATACGTCGATCCTCGGCGAGTATAACCGCGGCAAGTCCGTGACCGTCACCGGTACATCCGGCGGCTGGACGGCCTGCATTATCGACGGTCAGTCCGGGTACGTGTACTCCGACTATATCAGCTCCGGGGGCAGCTATACTCCCTCCCCCGGCGTGGATTACGGCAACGGCCCCGAGGGCGGGCTTGAGTTCGGCGGCGTTGACAGCAGCGGCGGATATACCGAGCCCGAGCAGCCGGACTATAACGATGAGCCCGAGGCCACTCCCGAGCCTACCCCCGATGTGGTCGCGGATCAGGCTCAGGGTTATATCTGCGGTGACTTTGTCCGTTTCCGTACCGGCCCCTCAAGCAGCTATTCCATCATTGATTCCTACAACCGCGGTACGCCTTTGAGCATCACCGGCGTTTCGGGTGACTGGACGAAGTGCGTGATTGCGGGGCAGGAGGGCTTTGTCTACTCGCTGTATGTGACCCGTGCCGACGGCAGCAATGCCGGTGACGGCGGGGTCGAGATCGATCCCGATAACGGCAGTGAGCAGCCTGAGGAGCCGCAGCCGCCCGAGGTTCCCGATGAATCCACCGGCTCTGAGGGCTATGTGAGCGCCAACAATGTGCGTATGCGCAGCGGCGCGTCGATGAGCTCCGGGATACTGCATGAGCTCTTCTACGGCAACAAGGTCACCATCGTCGGCACTGAGGGCGAGTGGACAGCCGTGTATTATAACGGCGAGTACGGCTACATATATTCCAGCTATGTAAAGCAGGGCAGCCTCAATTATTCGGACATCATCAATTCCGGTGACAGCAGCGAGCTCGGACGGCAGATTGCGGACTACGCGCTCCAGTTCGTCGGCTACAATTACTGCTGGGGCGGCACCTCGCCGAGCAGCGGCTTTGACTGCTCCGGCCTCGTCTACTATGTGTACAGGCAGTTCGGCTACACGCTCAACCGCGTCGCCTGCGACCAGGCCAATAACGGTGTCTCCGTAACCGACCTGCAGCCCGGCGATATCCTCTGCTTCTATTCCGGCGGCAGCTACATCGGCCATGTCGGCATCTACATTGGCGATAATAAATTCGTCCATGCGCAGAACTCCGCGACCGGCGTTGTCGTGACAGAGCTTTCCGGCTACTACGCGAGCCGCGGCTATGAAGCCCGCCGCATAGTGTGACGCAACTGAATAACTTACCTAATAAGGCCGCTCTTCCGAGCGGCCTTATTCGTTGGCTTCCAAGCACCAAAAGACCTTCGGATCTCTCCGAAGGTCTTTTTTGCTAATTAAGTTTTCTAAACTTAGGCTCACACTTCGGCGCCGTAGATCAGATCGGGAACAATGTTGATCAGAGTCGGGCAGAAAGTGAGCAGGAGCAGGACGAGTATCAAGCAGACGATAAACGGCCAGACCTCCTTCAGGAAATCGCTTATCGGGCACTTGGTGATGCCGCAGGTGGTGAACATCATGGAGCCGAACGGAGGAGTGATACCGCCGATCATGATGTTGACAATCGCGACAAGGCCGAAGTGGTAGACGCCGATGCCGAGGCTTCTTGCCACAGGCAGCAGCAACGGGGTGATGATCATCAGAGCCGCGCCGCCCTCAAGGAACATACCCATGATGAGCAGGATGACGTTCGTGAGCATCAGGAACGCATACTTGTTGGAGGTGAGGTTCAGAACGGCGGTGGTGACGATCTTGGGGAGGTTGATCCAGGTCATGTACTGTCCGAAAACGGAAGCGGAGACCATGATCAGAACGACGCTCGAAGTACCGGCAATGGTATCGAGGACGATGGGGACAAAGTGCTTGCGGAAGGACAGGCGCTTATAGACGAGCTTGCCTATAACGAAGCAGTACAGAACTGCGACAGCGCCGCCCTCAGACGGGGTGAACATGCCGAAACGCATACCCAGGATGATGCCGAAGGGGAAGAACAGACCCCAGAAGGAGTCGAGCGCCTGCTTGGCAACGACCTTTGCAGGGGGGAACTTCTCTCTCGTGGTGGGGTAATTGCGCTTCTTTGCAATGATCGCAACAGTGATCATCATCGACATAGACATCAGGATGCCGGGGACATAACCGGCTGCGAAGGTGCGGCCGAGGGATGCCTGCGCGATGAGGCAGTAGACGATGAGGTTAACTCCGGGAGGAATAACGGGCGTGGCAGCTGATGAGGCCGCGGTGATAGCCGCGGAGAAGGCCTTGGAGTAGCCGCGCTTTTCCATCTCGGGAACCAGCATCTTGGACTGCATGGCGCAGTCAGCGTTTGCGGAGCCGGAGCAGCCGCCCATCAGCATGGACAGCAGGACATTGACCTGTGCAAGGCCGCCGCGCATATGACCGGTGACGCATTCGCAGAAGTCCATCATCTTGTCGCTTATGCCGCCGAAGTTCATAACGGAGCCGGACATGATGAAGAACGGGATAGCCAGCATGGAGAAAGACTGTGTAGAGTTCATGACCTTCTGCAGCAGCAGCCAGCACTGGGTGCTGGGGTCAAGAACGAGGAAGTAGAAGAATGTGGAGCCGAACAGTGCGTACACTATGGGCAGCCCCGCGAAGTAGAGTATGAATACCAGAAATACAGGGATCAACTGTGTAAATGTCAATGTCATCAGAAGTTCCCTCCTTCAACCTGATATTCGTCGGGGTCGTCGTTTTCTTTCTTCTTGATTATGTGCAGTCTATCGGTCAGGAAGAAGTAGATCGAGTAGATCGTGGACAGACCGAAGCCGAGGGGAACCGCGATGCCGGTGAATATCTTGGGCACACGCAGAATATCGGTAACTGCGGGCTTGAAAACACCTCTGACATAGAGGAGGTTATAGGCATACTGAGAGCAGATAACGGTAAGCATGATGAGGATGGCAAGCTCAATGATGCTGACGATGAACATGAGCGTTTTCTTTGTCTTGCCATGCAGCAGGTTGACGACGATGTCAACGCCGAGGTGGGCATGCTTGCGGTAAGCGTAGGCGCTGCCGATGAAAACCGTCCAGACAAACAGGCTCGTGACTATCTCCTCGCTCCACTGAAGCGGAGAGCTGAGCATGTAGCGCATGATGACATTCAGGTTAACTATAATGACACAGGCCACGAGGGTCGTGCCGGTAATGACAGCGTCGAGGTTTTTCAGTATGTGCTTAAAGGTTATTTTTTTCTTCATTAACAAGATCCTTTAGTAGCAGATTTTGAATAACTTCAACTTATTTGGGCATTTCTCGCGTTTTGTATAAGTGTTCTGTTAAAAAGCCTCGCACGCGCGTAAAGACTCTTAACAAAGCTCTAAACATCCGACACGGACTGCCTGAAAGGCTTCAGGCAGTCCTGTCGTAAACAGTTATTGTGCTGATGCTAAAGTAATAACTTAAGCGTTGTTTGCGCGATACTCGGCGACGAGGCCCTTCAGCTGGTCATATGCCTCGTAGGTGGAGCCGTACTCTTCAACGATCCAGTCGATGACCGGCTCGCAGGCCTTGGAGAAAGCGTCGAGGTCGACTTCGTTCCAGGTAACGCCCTGGCTCTTCAGGAACTCGATCTGGGTAGCTTCGTCGTCCTCGCAGGAGGTCTGCTCCCACATGCCGCACTCATAAGCGCAGTCCTCAATGATCTTCTGGTACTTCTCGGGGATGGTGTTCCAGCAATCCTCGGAGATGAACAGCCAACGGGTAGCGATCAGGTGGTTAGTCTCAGCGACCTTCTTGACCAGCTCGTAGGGGTTGCCTGCGCCGGCGAGGGTGGAGACAGAGCCTTCGAAGCCTTCAACAACGCCGGAAGAAATGGCGGAGAGGCACTCGGTGAAGCTCATGGGGTTAGCGGTCGCGCCAAGGCACTCAAGGGTCTTGGTGAACAGAGCGGAGGAAGTGGCACGAAGAACGTGACCCTTCAGATCCTCAGGAGTCTTAACGTCGAGGTTGGTGACGACGGAGCGGAAGCCGAAGGAGTAGTGGGTGTCAAGGATGTGGATGCCCTGAGCTGCCAGTTCCTTCTCAAGGTTTGCAACGAAGTCGGAATCCATAACGTAGTTGTACTCGGCGTTGCTGCTGTAGAGCATCGGAGCGAGGACCATAGCGGCGTCGCCTGCGTAGTCAGCGAACAGGGAGGGCTCTTCAAGACCCATCCAGTTCTCGCCGTTGACGGCACGGGTGACGGAGTCGCCGTAGCAGTCAAGCTCGTTCTGGCCGTAATAGGTAACGGTGATGTGGCCGTCGGTCTTCTCGGTAATCATCTGAGCGAGCTTCTCGGACGCCTTGTAGTTCCACTCGGTGGGCTGGAAGACGTTGGAGAACTTGAGGTCCAGATGGAAGTCATCAGCGGGATCTGCCGCTGCAGCGTCAGCTGCGGGAGCCGCATCGGTCTTGGCCGTATCGGCTGCGGGAGCGGAAGCGTTGTTGCTGCTGCCGCATGCGCACAGTGCAAAGACCATGACTACTGCCAGAAGCATTGCAATAATTTTTTTCATTTGTCTCTCCTTAGTTCAAAAATTTTTCGTGTTTCAACTCTCTGCCGCAAGCCTGCATATCTCCGGCCGCGCCTGCGCTCCCCGCCGCTCAGACAAGACACCATCAGCTTTCATGAATGAAAGCCGAAAACAGGGCGCCCTGTTTTCGCGTCTTGGTTTGTGCAGATGCCGCCCGGTGCATAGGCAAGCTGTTAACAGGTTGTTAACGCTCATGTAGTATACACCATGTTTTCGGTAAATGTCAATCTGATTTCTTGTGATTTTGTCAAAAAGCGCAAAGATTGGCGTTTTGCTACAAAATGCCTTTGTACTTTTGTCATAAATAACTTTTTAACAATTGTTTCAATTTCTTTTCCAATGATGTAAACTTGTTCCGGCAGATTCTGCCTATATCTCTATTTCACAGGAGCCGCAATGGTATTATACGAAGCACATATCAAGCACACTGAGGAGACTCTCACCTCCCTCGCGCACATGCAGTATGACCTTTTCTGCACCGGCAACCGCATCGGCAGGACGGCCATAGCAGCCGGTCTGTTCGTCTTCGGCGCGCTGAACTATACGCAGTGGTGGGGTCTGCTGCTGATCGCCTACGGCAGCTATCTCATCTCCAGCAAATACGCCGCCGCAAACCGCACCGCGAAGAAGCTCGCCCAGCAGATAAAGGAGTCCGGCGGAGAGTACCCCTCCTCCAAATATATTTTTGAAGAGAACCGCATGCGCATCATTACTCTTCCTAATAATTCAGAGCTTGACCCCCTCCCCTATTCCGAGATCGTTGGGCTCGGGGCGGATCTGTATAACTACTATATTTTCCGCACGGAGTTTGGCGGATACATGATCCCGAAATCCGAGCTCGGCGATAAGAGTGAGGAGTTCCGCCGCTTTATCGAGAAAAAGTCCGGCAAGCTATTTGTGAGCAAACGCAGCCGTTTTGTGCGTCTGCGCGAATGGATGCACCGCCGTGATAACGAGCCGTATCATCTCTGAGGCAGGGCACGGTTTTTTACTATTATAAATAATGCTTCAAAACATGGAAGCATAAGCAAACCGGGCAGGGGTATTTCCTGTCCGGTTTACTCATGCCAAAGTTCGGGGACATCCACAATTTTTCTTCATGGTTTATCTGCCTGATTTAAAAAACTTTTTACATCCGCTTCAGGATTTGTTAAGCAATATGTGGTAAGCTATGAGTGTTGAGTCGTTAGCCAAGCGACCCGTCCCGCCAGAGCTGTCCGGGCGCAGCGGTGATGTCCGGGTGCAACCCGGAATAAAGCCTACGCCGCTGTGCCATTGGCAAAGGCAGCTTTGACGCATAAATATTACTTGAGCGCAGTCCAAAACGGCGGACCGCGCTCAAGACAATTTTATGGGCAGCACCGCGCAGTAAGCCGGCGGTGCTGCCCTGTCATCTTCTATTTTCCGCTTACCGTTTCAAAGCCAAAATAACTCGCGATAGCGTCATTCGGCCATTCGTTCTCGCCCTCGGCTATATCCGTAAGCTCGTAAGCCGGACTGTATTTCGTGTCGGCCACAAACTTTTCCAGAATTATACTCGTCTCGCCGTTTGCCTTTGCTTCCGCGATCTGTGTGAGCCTTTCGTTGGACTTCTTATATACCACCGCCACATCAAGCACGCCAAGAACAAACGAGAACGCAAACAGCGCCGCCAAGACACCCGCAAGTCCTGATACGAATGAACACCTGCGCGCGAACATTCCGGAGAGCAGCACTGTGCCTGCAACTATCGTCCAGCAGGCCGACGCGCACATAGCCCTGTTCGGGAAATACTTTGCAAACGCAAACACCGCGATCGATACAAGCCCGCCGAGGAAAGCGATCGCCGCAAAAACCACCGGTCTGAAATCTCTCTCGCCCTTCGGTTTTGTCAGTTCCGTTTCTATTGCGACCGCAAATATCAGCATAAAGGCGCAGTATAGCTTGCCAAGATGCAGCTTCGTAAGCTCAACAGCGTATTCAAAGCTTCGGGCTATCGCGGATAGAGAAAACTCCCCCGCCCTGCCGCTGAGCTCAGAGGGCGACAGCATCAAAAACACATATCCCAAAATCGCAGTCACCAAAGCTGCCGCGAGAAACAGCGGTACTTTCCTTTTCTGAATGTACCCCCCCACCGCGAGACAAAACGCTATAAAGAGCATTGCAAGAGAAATGCTCTCGGAATACGCTCCCGCGGCAAAGGCAAAGACGACATACACCGCTTTTACCCAGCTCTGTGTCCTGTGTCCGCTGCCACAAAACTCGCGGTAAAACGGAAACACAAACAGCAGCGAGAACAGCATCGCCCAGCCATAGCTGAACGCTCCGTCAAGCCAGAGAAAAACCTCGCCGAACTGAGGCACGAAGTACCAGAGCGCCAGCACCGCTATGGCCAGTACGAAAGCGTTTTTTCTCTCAAGGCCGAAGTCCGAATAAAGCGAAGTGAGAAAAACAAAAAGCGACGCGGCAAGTCCGTTTGATATGTTGAACACCGCCTTCGGCAGCATCAGGAAAAACTGGACCATGCTGTGTGCGATGACCCGTCCGTTTATCGTTTCCCTGTGCGCCGCCATCGATCCAACGATGTCCCCGACAGACTCGATCCTACTATAATCTGCAAAGCTGAAGCTATAACTGTAATCATCGGCGATCATCGGCGTCAAAAACGAGAGCAGGGTCATGAACAAAAACACTGCAAGCAGGATAAAGCATATTGGTTTTTTATCTTTGGTTATCTTCATTCTTAACAATTTCCTCCTGCGTCCGCCCCTTGCAGCGCGCCGTCCGCTGTGCAGGCATATACAGTGTACATTACATTTTTGGTGAATGTCAATTCATTTTTGCTTTAGGCGCGTTCTCTGCCGCGCCGTATATCGGCATCGGCAGCTTTTTATCTGTCAGCACCCTGCCGAGGCAGCGGCACTGCCCGCGCTCTTTTCGGTCGATGCGGATGTTCTCGCTCTCCCGCCGCGGGTTTGCGCACAGCAGGTACAGCGCGCCCGTGTAGTCCTCGCACCACTGGCGGCAGTAGACCGCGCCGCGGTAAAGAAACAGCCCCGCTTCCCCCTCCGCCGGTGTCTGCTTACGGCTCACGCATACGCGCCCTCCCCTTTTTATGTATGGCTCCATGCAGTCGCTCTCCGCGATGACGCAGAAGTCCGTACCCTCCGGCAGACCCGCGGCGTCCTCAAGGCAGTAATCCTCCCGCACAGCGCTCACTCTCCTTTTATATAATACGCATATAAACTAAACCATTTGCGCCGTGCAGTCAATGCTTTCCGCCCATAAAATGTAAAATTTTAATCAAGAAATTTGAAATACTCTTGGCAAAATCAAAAGCCGTGGTAGAATGAATCTTAAATGAATTTAATACCCTCGGTTGACAAGAGCGCACACGCCTGACAGCGTGTCTTTCCGGCGCTTTTTGCCCTTTTCGTCTTGATGGGTTACGACACATCTGCGACTCAAAAACCAAAAATCACTCGAAAATCCAAAGCTGCCAGGTGCACAGCAGTTTTGCCGGAGCAGAAAAGCGTTCATGCAACGAAAAGCCCGCAGGTAATACTTTGTGTATTGCCAAGGGCTTTGAGGAAGCATGGGCGTTTTTCTGCCCGTCAAAACCGTGTGTGGCCTTGTCAATCGAGGGTAATTTTAAATTTTAGTTTTCAAAAGGCGGTGCTTAGCTTTGATCCTTCTGTTTCTGCTGCTGTCGCTCGCGGCGGTAATTATATATGTACACTTCGCGGGCTTTGTGATGTGGAAGACTCTGCTGCTGTTTGCCGGCTGCTTCATCGCGCTGAACATTCTGTTCCTGCTGTTCTGGGCAGTCGTCGCGATCTTTGTCTCGACCGCGAAGCCCATCACAAAGCAGAGCGGTATCTGCCGTCTCGGCTGCATTTCCGTCAGCTCCGTCATGTGCGGCTACGCCTGGGTGCACGCACACATCCACGGCATGGATAAGCTGCCCACCGGCGAGCGCTTTCTGTTTGTGTGCAACCACCGCTCGATGTTCGACCCGCTCATCGTTATGAGCAAGCTCCAGGAGTATAACATCTCCTTTATCTCCAAGCCCTCGAATATGCGCATCCCCATCGTCGGGCGCGTGTCCTACGGCGCAGGCTTCCTGCCCATTGACCGCGAGAATAACCGCAACGCCCTCAAGACCATCCTCACCGCCGCGGACTATCTGGAAAAGGATATCTGCTCCGTCGGCATCTACCCCGAGGGTACGCGCAGCAAGACCGGCTCCATGCTGCCTTTCCACCCCGGTTCTTTCAAGATCGCGCAGAAAGCCGGCGTCCCGCTGGTCATCGCCTCGATAAGCGGCAGCGAGAAGATCAAGCGGAACCTCTTCCTCCGCCCCACCAATGTCGATCTCAGCATTCTCGACGTCGTCCCTGCGGATAAGGTCAAGGAAATGAGCACGAACGAGCTTGCCGATTACAGCCGCGGCCTTATCGAGCGCAGCCTTCCCAAGGCTGTAAAGGAGGCTGTATGATGCGCGTCGCACTTGTTACCGGCTCCTCCCGCGGCATCGGCGCGCAGTGTGCCCGGGCTCTTGCAAAAGAGGGCTACGCCGTGTGCATAAACTGCGTTGAGCGCACCGACAAGGCCGAAGCTCTCGCGGAAGAACTCAAGGCCAACGGCGCGAACGCCATCTGGCAGCAGGCGGACGTGGCCGATGCACTGGCCGTGCGCGAAATGGTCGCACGCACGGAGCACGAGCTGGGGCATATCTCTCTGCTCGTCAATAACGCCGGCATCGCAAAGCAGCAGCAGTTTCAGGATATTGAGCCTGAGACATGGAAGCGCATCTTTGATGTAAACCTCGGCGGCTGCTTCAATACCATTCAGGCCGTCCTGCCGCATATGCTGCATGAACACTCCGGCTGCATCATCAATATGTCCTCCATCTGGGGCGTCCATGGCGCGTCCTGCGAGGTCGCCTATTCGTCCACAAAGCACGCCATCGTCGGGCTGACGCGCTCCCTCGCCGCGGAGCTTGCGCCCTCCGGCATCCGCGTCAACTGCATCGCCCCCGGCGTTATCAACACCGATATGGTTCAGGTGCTCGGCCGCGAGACGCTTGATATGCTCGCCGATGAAATACCGCTGCGCAAGCTCGGCCGTCCCGAGGACATCGCCGAGGCCATGCTGTTTCTCGCAAAGAGCGAGTACACCACCGGTCAGGTCATCTCCGTCGACGGCGGGTTTATAATCTGAATTTTATAGTTTGAAACTGCCCCGCCTGACGTGCTTTCTGCATCAAGTGGGGCAGTCTTATTACAGCTCCTCAGTCTTAAAGGTGGTATAACCCTCGTAGTAGTAGCTGTGGTCTATGCCTTTCATATATATCTCGCGGTTGTCCACGTCATCCGTCAGTGCCGCTTTCAGCAGCACCTTGATCTCCGTGTCCCGAATCGGGCTGCGCTCCATGGCAAGCAGGTAATCCTCCTTGTCTACCCGGCTCCAGTCCACGACCTTGCCGATGCCGTTTTTCAGCATCAGGTCAAGCCAGATTCGCATGCTGCGTCCGTTGCCCTCCCGAAACGGGTGGGCAATGTTCATTTCCACATACTTCTCAATTATCTCGTCATATGTCGACTGCGGCATTTTGTCAATGTTCGTAAGCGCCGCGTCAAGATACATCAGCGGCGCAAAGCGGAAATTGCCCTTTGCGAGATTCACCGTGCGCATTTCGCCCGCGAAGCCGTAAATATCCTCAAAGAGATACCTGTGTATCTCCTTCAGAGCCGCGAACGTGCCGACGGGCAGCGCGGCGAGAGCGCCGCTTTCAAACATCTGCACCGCTTTCTTCTTGCTTATTCTTTCTTCCTCACGGGCAAGCTCCGCCGAATCGGTAATGCCCAATTTGTTTTCAAGCGCCATAGTGTCCCTCCGTCCGCCGGATAGAAATAGGAATTGATAGTATAATTATATCCTACTTGGCCGTCAAAATCAATCGCTTCTCTCCGGTGGCTTCGGGGCTGTCTTACGCAACTGCCAGCAGCACCGCGCACACTATCGCGACTGCGCCGCCTATCACGCTCACGACCGTGTAGATCTTCTTGGATTCCGGGTCGTGCTTTTCTTTTGAAAGATAGTAGATACCCGCGCCGACAACGGGGTTCAGTGTCCCGATTATCGTCAGCGTTATCGCGACAAAATTGAGCGTCATCGAGAGCGTCATGTTGAGCTTGATCGTCGCCGCGCTCTCCTCGCGCAAGGTGTCCGACAGGGCAAGGAAGCCAATAAACTCACCTTCCGCCGCCACGTATGTGGCCGTGCATCCCCGGTCGATATAGTCCCCCGCCTCGCCCGGCATGGTCATTTCAACGCCGTGCTCAAGCAGCAGTGCCGCCTTTCCCTCAAGGATGCACTTTCCGTCTATCCGGGCGCACACGCCGCGCCCGGGCAGCATTTCGAACTCCTCCGCCGCGCCCAGCACAGCGCCGCTTTTCCATAGCTTGCTTCATGTATGAAGCTCCTTTCCATACCATATAGGGTATAGGTACATTATGCATATAGGGGTATATGTTTTCAAGAGAAGATAAAAAAAAACCAGCCATTAATCGGCTGGTTTTCAAAATTATCATTGCATATTTGCAAAGCGCTCCACGGCTTTTGTGAAGCTCTCTATCGTCTTATCGGCATCGCCGTGCTCTATCCCGTCACGGACGCAGTGCCTGATGTGCCCCTCGAGCACCACCTTGCCGCAGCCGTTGAGGGCGGATTTCGCGGCGTTTATCTGCGAAAGAATATCCTCACACGGCACGTCCTCGTCTATCATCCGGTCGATTGCCTGAACCTGCCCGATGATCTTTTTCAGGCGGCGGTGCAGGTTTTCCGCATCCATACATTGTTTCATAAGCGCATCCTCCTATACCGTAAGGGGTATATGTTGAAAGTGGTATGTGTTGATTATAATTTTCGGCACGGCGCTTGTCACCCGTATAATTTTCATCGTATCTGGTGAGACTAATTTCAGCACCCGGTATATTATTTTACATATTATGTATTGGGCGACTATTCAGGCGGCGGCAAGGCCCCGCCGCAAAGTCGGAGTGTGAATTCAGTCATGGTCAGACGAGGAGATATCTATTACGCCGACCTCAGCCCGGTAGTGGGCAGCGAGCAGGGCGGCATGCGCCCGGTGCTTATCGTCCAGAACGACACCGGCAACAAGCACAGTCCCACTGTGATCGCCGCAGCCATAACCAGCCAGATAGGCAAGGCACGGCTGCCGACGCACATAGAGCTTCACGCCCAAAGCGTGGGACTGAACCGCGACAGTGTAATTCTTTTGGAGCAGATACGCACGATCGACAAGTCCCGTCTGCGCGAGCGGATGGGTAAGCTTGACGACGGAACCATGACCGCCGTTGACAACGCTCTGGCCGTCAGCTTCGGCCTGCTCAACTGAGTCGGCTTTATACGGATCAGCCTGAATCTAATAAATCTCCCGCCCATATAATTGGACGGGAGATTTTATTTTGGGGGCGACGCTATGGACTATCCGCTTATGATCGACGGCAATGACGCCGGTACTCTCTCCGTGAGCGAGGAGGGGCTCTACACTTGCTTTGAGGCGCACGCCGGGGAGCATGACGGACTTGTGCGGCTCTGGGTCTGCGGCGGCGGAGAGTGCGCATACCTCGGCGTCATGCAGCCGTGGAGCGGCGGACTGTATCTTCGCCGCCGCCTGAGCCGCCGCGAGCTGAAGGACTTTCCCGCGCAGATAGAATACGCAGCTGACCGCGGCAACAGTAGTTTACATAATTCAAGTGGTTCGGTTGAAAAGCCGGATATTGAGTTTGCCGCTCCTATCGCAGGTTTACATAATTATTATATTTCTTCACTCACACCCTCCTGCCCTTTCCCGGCTGATATCCCCGAGGACGCTCCGTCCCTGCAATGGTTCTCCCGGCGCGACGGGACTCTCGTCTCCTTCGACGGTATAAGCTGCCTTGTTGCGCTGCCGACAGAGCTGCGCCATGCCGACCGGCGCGCCGTCATACGCGAGATCGCCGGACGGAAATACATGGTATTCCGCTATTGAGTATTTCGCGTTTTTGTTATATAATACAAAATTACTTAGAGATAACTCGGAGGTACATAACATGTTGATGAATGATCTCATCGTAAAGAAACGCGACGGCGGCGAACTGAGCACCGAAGAAATAGATTTCATGATACAGGGCTATACCCGCGGAGAGATCCCCGATTATCAGATGTCCGCGATGTGCATGGCCATCATTTTCCGCGGCATGAGCGACAGGGAAACGCTCGACCTCACCATGTCCATGATGAATTCGGGTGAGACTCTCGACCTCAGCCCCATAAACGGCATCAAGGCCGATAAGCATTCCACCGGCGGTGTCGGCGATAAGACGAGCCTTATTCTTTGCCCGATGGTCTCTGCCTGCGGCGTGAAGATCGCGAAGATGTCCGGCCGCGGCCTCGGCCACACCGGCGGCACGCTGGACAAGCTCGAGAGCTTCCCCGGCTTCAACATCAGCATTGGCGAGCAGCGCTTCTTCGATAACGTCAATAAGCACGGCATCGCCATCATCGGCCAGACCGCCGACCTCGACCCGGCGGATAAAAAGCTCTACGCCCTGCGCGATGTGACCGGCACCGTGCCGAGCATCCCGCTTATCGTCAGCTCCATCATGTCAAAGAAGCTGGCCTCCGGGGCGGACGTCATCGTCCTCGACGTCAAGTGCGGCGACGGCGCCTTTATGAAGACCGTCGACGAAGCCAAGGAGCTTGCCCGCGGCCTGACGCGCATCGGCAGGCTCGCCGGACGCAAGTGCGCCGCTGTCATCACCGATATGGACCAGCCCCTCGGCTGTGCCGTCGGCAACTCCGTCGAGGTCAAGGAAGCCATTTCCGTCCTCAAGGGCGAGACTAAGGGCGACCTGCTCGAGCTGTGCCTGACGCTCGGCAGCTGCATCCTCACCGAGGCCGGTATCGCCGAAAGCATCGAGGACGCACGCGCCCGGCTCACGCACGCGGTTGAAAGCGGCGCGGCGCTCAAGAAGCTTGCCGAAATGGTCTCCGCACAGGACGGTGACGGCAATGACGTCTATGATACTTCGCGTCTGCCGGATGCAAAGGTGAAGCTCGAAGTCCCGTCCGAGGTCTCGGGCTATATCGGGCGCATCCTTGCCGAGCATGTCGGTCTTGTGTCGATGCACCTCGGCGGCGGCAGAGCCACGAAGGACAGTGAGATAGATCTCTCCGTCGGCGTTATCCTGCATAAGAAGGTCGGCGATAAAGTCGAAAAGGGCGAGAGCCTTGCTACCATCCACGCCTCCTCCGAGGAGAAAGCGCAGGAGGCGGCAAAGCTTCTGCGTGACTGTTATCAGTTCTCTGACACGCCCGTTGAGCGCCCGGAGTTTATAAAGGCGATCGTCCGTTAAGTCCGGAGGGCATATGAAAAGAGCACTGATCGGCGGCTTTATCTCGCTGCTCGGCACCATCTGGGGTCTCGCCATAGCAGTAGCCGCCTCGAATAACCTCGTCTCCGGCTGGACTACCCCGCCGGGGCGCTTCCTCACCACCGTGTCGCAGATGGGCTTTGTCCCGCTGTTCGTCATGGCGATCGTCCTCATCGTCCTCGGCCTTGTCATAATGGCGATAGAGTATTTCAAAAAAGACAAATGGTAAAAACAGATCACCCCTTATGAGCGGAAAACTCATAAGGGGTGATTTTTATGGAGAAAAATCTGAAATCGTGTATTTATCTGCTCAGCAGTACCTCGTCGCTCTCAAGCGGGCTGCTGGCGATCTGTGCGAACATCTCTATAAGCTCGTGCTTCGAGAGGTGCTGCTTTTCCTCGCCGCGGATATCAAGGATGATCTTGCCCTGGTTCATCATGATAAGGCGGTTGCCGTGGCGGATCGCATCCTTCATGTTGTGGGTAATCATCATGGTGGTCAGCTGGTTCTCCTCAACTATCTTGTCGGAAATTTCCAGCACCTTTGCCGCCGTCGCGGGGTCGAGCGCCGCAGTGTGCTCATCGAGCAGCAGGAGCTTCGGCTTCTTGAGCGAGGACATCAGCAGTGTCAGCGCCTGACGCTGGCCGCCGGAGAGCAGGCCGACCTTTGCGGTCATTCTGTCCTCAAGGCCGAGGCCGAGTGTGCTGAGCTGCTCGCGGAACTGCTCGCGCTCGGCGTTGGTCACGGCCCAGCGCAGCCCGCGCTTTTCGCCGCGGCGCATGGCGAGCGCCATGTTCTCTTCGATCTGCATGTTCGGCGCGGTGCCCATCATCGGATCCTGGAACACACGGCCTATACACCCGGCGCGCTTGTGCTCCGGCAGGGCAGTGACGTCCACCCCATCAAGGATGATGCGCCCGCTGTCGACCGGCCATACACCGGCGACGGCGTTGAGCATCGTGGACTTGCCGGCTCCGTTGCCGCCGATGACGGTCACGAAGTCGCCCGGCTCAAGGTGGAGGGAGAGCCCTGCGAGGGCTTTCTTTTCATTTATCGTGCCCTTATTGAAGGTCTTGCAGATATTATCGAGCTTAAGCATGGCTGTCCTCCTTTGCGCGCAGGCGCTTGAAAGATGTCTTGCGCTGTTCGCGCAGGTACGGTACCGCGAGGAAGAGCGCGACGATCACTGCGGTGATGAGCTTGAGGTCGTTGGAGTTGAGCCTGAGCCACAGCACCAGCACGACCACGAGGTAGTACACGACTCCGCCGATGACGACAAAGGACATCGTGCCGAAGAAGTTGAGGTGCTTGCCGAGTATCGCCTTGCCGAGCACCTCGCCGATGATGACGGCTGCAAGGCCTATGACGATCGCGCCGCGCCCCATGTTGATATCGGCGAAGCCCTGGTACTGGCTCATAAGTCCGCCGGAGAGCGCCACGACGCCGTTGGATATCGCAAGGCCGAGGATCTTCATCGCGCCTATGTCGATGCCGAGGGCGCGGCTCATTGCGGGGTTTGAGCCTGTCGCGCGCAGGGCGGAGCCCTGCTCGGTGCCGAAGTACCAGTAGAACACGCACACCAGCACGAAGGCTATCACAAGGCTCGTGAGTATGGCGGAGGTGATATTGCGCGAGGAGAGGATAAGGTTATACTTGTCGACGCTCAGCGCCTTGTTCGCGGCCATGCCCATGATGCGCAGGTTTATTGAGTAGAGCGAGAACTGCGTCAGGATACCGGCAAGGATAACGGGGATGCCGAGCTTGACATGCAGCAGACCCGTGCAGAGCCCCGCGAGTATACCGGCGATAACGGCCACGAGCATTGCCAGCCATGCAGGCCAGCCCGCGATAATGAGCATTACCGTCACAGCGGCGCCGAGGGTAAAGGAGCCGTCGACTGTCAGGTCGGCAACGTCGAGCAGCCGGAACGTGATGAGCACTCCGAGTGCCATAAGACCCCATATAAGTCCCTGAGCAATGCCGCCGGGGAGGTTTTTTGCCAGCTTCAGCAGGCTGAGTGATGCAATGTAGGCGCTGATCGTCATGATTACACTTCCTTAATTATTTTGCAATTGCAACGTAGTCTTCGGGAACGGTGATGTTGAGAGCCTCGCAGATGTCTGCGTTGTATTCCTTGGTGAATGCGGGAGCGAAGCGGACTTCCATGGTGGAGACGTCTGCGCCCTCGGTGAGGATCTCTGCTGCCATCTCGCCGGTCGCGCGGCCGAGGTCGTAGTAGGATATGGAGAGGGTCGCCACGCCGCAGCCGGAGGCGAGGCCTTCTTCACCGGCAACGATGGGGATGCCTGCGCTCAGAGCGACGTTGTTGATAGCTTCGGTGCAGGAGGCGGCGGTGTTGTCGGTCGGGATGTAGAGCACATCGGAATTGGAGCAGGCGTTTGCGGTGACGGAGGAAACATCGTTGGAGTCTGCGAAGGTGTAGCGCTCAACGCTGTAGCCCATGTCGGTGAGGAGAGCTTCCATGCTGTCGGCCTGGAAGATGGAGTTGGGCTCACCGGAGCAGTAGAGCAGGCCGATGGTCTTTGCATCGGGGAAGAGCTCCTGGACCATCGCGGCCTGACCGTCGAGCGGAGCGAGGTCGGAAGTGCCGGAGATGTTGGTGCCGGAAACGCCGGTCCAGTTGTCAACACCGAGCGCCACGCCGTAGTCGGTGATGGAGGTGCCGAGGATGGGGATGGTGTTCGTTGCGGAGGCAGCCGCCTGTATAGAGGCGGTGGCGTTAGCCATGATGAGGTCGACCTCATCGCTCACGAACTGGTTGCAGATCAGCGAGCAGGTGGCGGAATCACCGGAAGCGTTCTGCTCCTGGAAAGTGACCTTGTCGCCGAGCGCTTCGGTCAGGGCATCCTTGAAGCCCTGAGTCGCGGCGTCAAGCGCGGGGTGCTGGACGAGCTGGCATATGCCGACAACGAAGGTCTTGTCGGCGGAAACGTCCGCTGACGGAGCCTCGGTGGAAGCGGCGGGAGCTTCGGTTGCCGCTGCCGGGGCGGAGCTGCCGCAGGCTGCGAGTGCGAGCACCATTGCAAGCACACAGATGAGAGAAATAAGCTTTTTCATTTTGTGATATCTCCTTTTGGAAATTTAACGGGGAAACAAAAAAGCTGCACAGACAGAAGTCCGTGCAGCTTTGAATGATCGAATCAAGATTCAAACCATGAATTCCGTTCTAATTGCAGCACAAACTTCTATTACTCGACATAAAAAAGTAATAGTAAAAGCCATATGCAACTGCAAAGACGAACTTTATCATGACTTTGCCTCCCTGTTTGATGGTGCAGACTTTAGCACTTTTAGTCGCTGAAGTCAATACCTTTTTTGCAGGGATTTTTTCTTTTGGCCTTTTGCACTATTGTTTGCAGCCATCGCCGCAGAAACTTTGTTGCATTTTTATGCAGATAAGTTATAAAACCTGCCTGTAACGGAAATAATTCCCTATGACAACAACGCGCCGCGCGGCTCTATCCGGCGGCGCAGACCGCACAGACAGGTCGGAAAGGCGAAAACATGGATAAAAAACGCAGAGCCGTCAGGATAATTTTGACTGCGCTCGGTGCGGCGGCGGTACTTGCGATCACCGCGGTGAGCGTATATATGCTTTGGGAGAAGCCCCCGGCGACGGCGGCTGAACCGGAGAAGCTCGGCGGCACGCTGCACACGCCCGATGAGCAGACGAGCACTCCGCAGCAGAGCCCGTCGCCCTCTGGCAGCGGGATGGAGCGCGGCACGGCATTCAGCACGAGCCGTCAGGACGGGGTGTATACCATTCTCCTCGTCGGCAATGACGACGGCACCGGCAATACCGACACCATCATGGTCGCAAAGCTCGACACCGTGCGCCATACTCTCAACGCCGTTAGCATCCCGCGCGACACGCTCATCAATGTCGACACTCCCGTGAGGAAGATAAACAGCGTCTATTGGGGCGCGCGCAACAACGGCAATGACGGCATCGAGGCGCTGCGCCGCCATGTGCGCAAGCTGACGGGCTTTGACGTGGACTGCTACGCTGTGCTCGACCTGACCGCCTTTATAGAGGCGGTCGACGCAATGGGCGGGATATGGTACGATGTCCCGGAGCGCCTGTATTATGACGGCGGCCCTGTCATCGACCTTGAGCCGGGCTATCAGCTCCTTAACGGCGAGCAGGCCATGGGGCTTGTGCGCTTCCGCTACGGCTATATGAACGGTGACCTTGACAGGATAAATGTGCAGCACGATTTCCTCAAGGCCGCGGCAGAGCAGTTTCTCAGTCAGGGCAGCATACCGAACGCCTCAAAGGTGATAAGCATCCTTGCCGGGAGCATGGACACGAACCTCTCGGCGGCGAACATGGCGTATTTTGCGCGCCAGCTGATGATGTGCTCAAGCGAGGATATCAATTTCTATACCGCGCCGAACACGCCCATGACCGTGCAGAACCTGAGCTATACTTTCCTTGACCTCTATGACTGGCTCGCCATGGTGAATGACTGCATCAATCCCTATTCCACGCCGATCACCGAGGGGATGCTCGACCTTGTGTATCTCTATAACGGCAGCGTCTGCTGCACGGGAGTGCTCAACGGCGTGGGCTATTTCAGCATGGGCGGCGGCAGCGCCCCGACGGAGGACTACGAGGAGGAGTATACCGAAGAGGACTACTACGAGGAACCTGAGGAGGAACCGGCAGAAGAGCCTGAGGAGGAGCCGGAGCCCGAGCCGACGCTCCCGCCGCTTCCCTCATCCACTCCCTCGAATGACGATTGGCTCATAACAACGTGAAAGAACCGCTGCTTTTCGCAGCGGTTCCGATAAGATCCGGACTGCTGCAATATATTGCGGCAGTCCATTGCGCGCAGCTTCCGCAAAAAGCCGCGTCTATTATGGCTAAACTATATACTGTTATTTCTCAAATATCAACAGTTAATTGTAAAATTATTTAATGCCAGCGCCGCTCCGCATAAAATATACTCAGGAAAAGGAGTGGCTCTGTATGTCGGAACAGGAAATGACAAAGGCTGATAACAGGCAGCGTTACATCGAGCTTGGGTACAACATTGCCTATTACCGCAAGCACGCGGGGCTTACGCAGGAGCAGCTTGCGGAAAAGGCCGGGATAAGCCGCCCGCACATGGGCGCGATAGAAGCGCCGAATCTCTGCCGTCCCATTTCGCTGGAGCTGCTTTTCAATCTCGCCGACGCGCTTGGCGTCGAGCCGTATAAGCTGCTTGAGTTCAGGAACGGGAAATAAGCAAGCCGCCCCCGCGTAGCTTCCGCGGGGGCGGCTTATGTTTTTTCTGCTTCTCTTACAGCTCTTCGACTGTGAGCACGTCCTCAATACCGTTGAGCTCCTTGATGACGTCCTCGTCCATCTGCTTCTTGTTCGCGCGCATGGTGATGACGGCGCAGTAATGGTGCTCGTCGTCCTTGCCCGCGATGCGGTTTATTTCGATCCCGCCGAGCTTTATGCCTTTGTCGCGTATGGCGCGCAGGATGTTCTCAATGACCTCCGCATGGGCATATTCGACGTAGAGGTTCACGTCGTTTATCTTCCTGGCGAAGCGGTACTCTATCTTTATCAGCAGCAGCTCCGCTACCAGCACCATCGCCGTCGCGAATATCGCGCACTCGACATAGCCCGCGCCGCAGACAAGGCCGATTATCGCGGCCGTCCAGAGCCCGGCGGCGGTCGTCAGCCCCTTGACGCGCTGGCGCTTTGTGACGATTATCGTCCCCGCGCCTATGAAGCCTATACCGGCAATGACCTGCGCGCCGAGACGCGCAACGTCCGTATACAGGTGCATCGTCAGGAACATGTACTGGCTCGTCAGTGTCGTCATCGCCGCACCGAGGCAGATCAGTATATGTGTGCGGAAGCCCGCCGGGCGGCGCTTGTATTCGCGCTCAATGCCTATGAGCCCTCCGCACAGCACGGCGAGGACAAGGCGGAACGCGACCGCGAGAGTATTCATTTCACGCGCAAAATCAAAAATATGAAGCATGTCCTTCGCCTCCTCAGACCTCTTCTATGGATATCACGCCCTCGAGCGTGGACAGTGCCGCCAGAAGCTCGGTGTGCTGGCAGCGCATCGGCAGGCGGATCGACAGCAGTGAGTTTATCTGCGAGACATGCTCGTTCTGCTGCTTGTCCAGCTCCACCTCGTAGATCCGCACCTCCTCGCGCTTGAGAAAGCCCAGGACGCTGCCGAGGTTTTCTATATTGTCGACCTCGATGTAGACCGACATGTTCACGGCCTTTGACATGATAAGGTTCTCAATGTACGGCAGGAACTTCATGCTCATCACGATCAGCAGGAAGCTTATCAGCATGCACTCATAGAAGCCCGCGCCGATAGCGAGACCCATGCAGGCCGAGGCCCACAGCCCCGCAGCGGTCGTCAGCCCCTTGACCTCGCGTCGGCCTGTGACGATTATCGTCCCCGCGCCGAGAAAGCCTACGCCGTTGATGACCTGTGCGCCGAGACGGGACACGTCTGTCTTTATCCCAAGGCTGTCGCTGATCTCTTTCCACGGCCCTTCAAACATGAGGTTGAGGTACTGGCTGAGCATGATCGTCAGCGCCGCGCCGAGTGCCACCAGCATGTATGTGCGGAAGCCCGCCGGACGCCCCTTTTTCTCGCGCTCGAAGCCCACAAGTCCTCCCGCGGCCATCGCGCAGAGCACCCGCAGCATCATCGACCAGATATTCAGTTGTCTTAAATACTCAAGCCAGTCAAGCATCAAACGGTTCTCCATTCATTGGTAATGAAAAACACGCAGAGCGCTGATGCTTTCAACGCTCTGCTGAAATCGCCCTCTACTGAGGGTGTGGTAATTATATCACTTAAAAGTTTTTTTTCAAGCGGTATAAGCGCCAAAAAGCGCCCCGCTTTTTTATTGAATCTCAACAGAAAATTCTCTCGATAAGTTCCGGAATCTGTTGAAGTCGGCGTATCTCGTAATCTGGCTTCAAACCGCTCCGGTTCTCCTCGTTTTTGGGGTTGAACCAGCAGGTCTTTATCCCTGCGTTTACACCCCCGCGGATGTCCGAAGTCAGGCTGTCGCCTATCATTATCGCCCGCTCCTTTGAGAAATCCGGTATACGCGCAAAGCATGCGTCGAAGTACCGCGCGTCGGGCTTATCGTAGCCGATGCGCTCGGAGATAAATATCCCCTCGAAGTATTTTTCTATCCCGGAGCTTGCGAGCCGCCCGTCCTGCACCTGCGCGTTGCCGTTCGAGCAGATAAACAGCCGGCACTTTCCGCAGAGCGCTTCGAGCATGTCCTCCGCCCCCGGCATGAACCAGTGCCCGGTCGAGAGCACCTCCTCATAGCGATCCTGCACCTCGGCTGCGGGGACTTCGCAGCCTATCTCGTCGAACAGCTCCTGGAAGCGCCCGACGAGCAGCTTTTCCCGGCTCATCTCCCCGCGCTCGAGCATCTCCCAGTAACGCTTGTTTATGACGCTGTAGCGCCGCAGCAGCTCCTCCGTCGGCTCTATTCCGTATTCCCGGAAAGCCACGGTGAGCGCGTTGCGCTCGGCAATGTCGAAATTCAGTATCGTGTTGTCAAGGTCGATCAGCACTATCGGCCTGCTTTTGTTATTCTCGGTCATCTGTCTATTTTTCTCCTGTCATGGCCTTTATCGCGTCCGCCGCGGGCTCAAGGTGCATCCCGAGCGACGCCTTTACAAGCACGCTGTCACCCTTTTTTATGTATTCCGGCAGCGCCGCGACGAGCGCGGCCTTCGTCTCAAAATACACCGCGCGGCTGCCCATTGCCTCCATCAGGTATTTTGACATCGGCCCGTAAGCCATGACGAGGTCGACGCCCTTATTCAGCGCGTACTCGCCGAGCTCCCGGTGCATCTGCGCCGAGCCCTCGCCCATCTCGCGCATATCGGACAGCACGCAAACGTGCCGCCCCGGCAGCTTCATAAGCGAATCCACCGCACAGCGCATGGAATCGGGGTTTGCGTTGTAGCAGTCGTCCACCAGCGTCACAAAGCCCGTGTCCGTGACCACTCCGCGCCGCCCCACGGTCTTGTACGCCGCAATGCCGCGCTCTATTTCCTCATCGCTCAGCCCCATCACGAAGCCGACCGCCGCGCCCTCGAGCGCCGCGTAGACCATGTGCTGCCCATATGCCGGGATCTCCGCTTTGATGCTGCGTCCGTTATAGCTTATCCTGCAGCGTATGCGCCCGTCAGTCAGCTGCTCGATGTCCGCGGCTTTCACCGCGCAGTCCTCGCCGAGGCCGTAGCTCACAAGCCGCTGCGGGCAGGCGAGCTTACGGAGCATCGCGTCGTCCCCGTTATATATGACCGTCCCGTCCTCCGGCATGAAGGCGAGCATTTCCGTCTTTGCGCGGAACACCCCCTCAAGGTCGTGCAGAAACTCAAGGTGCGCGTGGCCTATCACCGTGAACACCGCGACCGTCGGCTGCGCTATCCGCGCAAGCGCCGTCATCTCGCCAAAGCCCGATATGCCCATCTCAATGACCGCGGCCTCATGCTCCCGCTCGATGCGCGATACCGTCATCGGTACGCCGATCTGATTATTGAGGTTCCCCTCCGTCTTGAGCACGTTCATGCGCTGTTCGAGCACGGACGATATCATTTCCTTCGCCGTCGTCTTGCCGACGCTGCCGGTTATCCCTATCACCGGTATGCTGAGCCCCCGCCGGTACTCGGCACATATCTTCTCAAGCGCTGCCTGAACGTCGTCCGCCAGTATGACCGGCCCCGATACGTCCTCCGGCAGATATTCCGCAAGGCAGCAGGCCGCGCCCGCCTCCAGCGCCTTTGCGATGAAGCGGTGCCCGTCCACGTTCTCTCCCCGGTAGGCGACGAACATATCCCCCGGCTGCACCTGACGGCTGTCGATTATCGCGCGGCCTATGGGCGCATCGCTGTATTGGGTAAGGCGGCCGCCGCATATCGCCGCCGCGCGTGAAACTGTCATTGTCTTCATAGGTCTTTCCCCCTCTTTTACCCGCTAAGTATAGCATACGCTGATAAAATAGGCAAAAGTATATTTAAGGCAGCACCTAGGCACACCCGAAAAAAAAGTAGTGCATATGCGCGGCGGGTATGTTATAATGTATGTTGAATTATTTTGTACAGAGGTTTTTGCTATGAATTATGTTGTGGTGGATTTGGAATGGAATCAGGCGATGAGCTCCAAGTCCTCCGTGTTCAATAAGCTGCCGATCCACCTCGGCGGCGAGATAATCGAGATAGGCGCGGTCAAGCTCAAGGAGGACATGACCCCCGGCGAGGAATTTACTATCGACGTCAAGCCCGTGTACTTCCGCCGTATGCACTATAAGGTCAAGAAGATCACCGGCTTTGATAAGGAGCGTCTGGCTCACGGCATCGCTTTCTCCGATGCGCTCGAGCAGTTCCGCGCATGGTGCGGGGACGGGGTCACCTTCATCACCTGGGGCAATGACGATCAGCGCATCATGGAGCAGAACATCATCATCCATGACCTTGACTGGGACTGGATCGGCGGCTGGATAAACCTCCAGCTCATCTATAATCTCCAGACCGGCGGGGACAAGAACCAGAAGTCTCTCGCCAGCGCCATGGAGCATTTTGAAATAGAGCAGACCCGCGTCGCGCATGACGCTCTGGGCGACGCGTACAACACCGCGCTCGTCGCTTCCCGGCTCAATATGGCCGAGGGGCTCCGCCTGTACCCGGACGCTGCGCGCATCCTCGCCTCGCGCATGCCAAACTTCAAGCCCCCTGTCGAGAACGAGGGGCCGGACACACTCTGCCATGAGAGCTTCGAGGGCTTTGAGAGCAAGGCCGTCGCCTTTGCCGACGAGCGCGTCACGAAGCTTGCCTGCCCGCACTGCGGCGGGGAGACCGCCTGCCTCAAGTGGGTCAATCAGGGCGATCAGCGCTATATGAATATCTACACCTGCCCCGAGCACGGCGCATTCCTCGTGCGCGCGAAGTTCCGCAAGAATACCGAGGATAACACATGGTCTGCAAACAAGCTCGTCTATGAAGCCGATGAGGACATGCAGAGCTTCTATAAGACCAAGTCCGCGCAGGCGCGCCGCCGCAGCCGCGGCCACTCCCACCGCAAGAACCGCCCGGCGTCAAAGCAGTAATAATATATGATGTGCGCGCTGCATACGCAGCGCGCACATTCAGCTTGTCAAAAAAGTCCTTACAGGACTTTTTTGACCGCGCTTTCCGCCGAGCATTTTGAAAGCATTCAAAATGCTGTTACCGAAAGCCTCGATATATCAAGGCTTTCGACGGCGGTTTATCCGATTTGAGGCGGGCCTTGCCCCCTCAAGCTCCCCCGCTGCTCAGTTCTCTGGCTTCAAAGCGAAATTTTTTGACAGTCTGGATGTGCGCGCTGCATACGCAGCGCGCACATTGCATTTCACCCGTCACCCGGCCTATGGCCAGATATAGTTGCAGCGGCTGCCGAAAGCAGCCGCTGCTTTTTGTTTTGTTTACAGTCCCGCGTCCATCGCTTCCGCTCTGTCGAGCAGCATCTGCACGAACTCGTCGTTCCACACTCCGGTGAAGTGCAGCAGGTCGATGACCGAGAAGCGGTTGCGCATCAGGTGGCAGTTTGTGATCGCCCACCTGACGGTCTTCTCGTCGACCGGGAAGTTCAGCACGCTGTAGCGGCACGGGGCATTCGCCTTGTGCATGCACTCGGCGATGTACTCGGGCTTCTTGACCCACGGCGCGACTCTTTCCTTAAACTCGTCGAAGTCAGCAAGGAATGCCTCGAACTTTTTGCGGTTCGCCGTCCACGCTGCAAGCTTCTTCTGGTAGTCCGCCCAGCACTCGTTGGAAGCAGAGCCCGTCTCATCGAGCCACGCGAACGCGCCCTTGACTTTCGGCTCCATCTCCTCAGCCGTCGGGTAGCAGCAGTCGAGGTCGACAGCCCTCGGGTCGAACTCGTTGAGCAGGTAATCCCAGATGATGCAGGAGATTATGCCCGATACCGCGACCTGCGTGCCGTGGTAGCAGATGCCGGTGTGGCGCACCTTGGAGGCCATGTCTATCAGGTGGCTCATGACGTGCTCCGAGCCGGAGGCCGGGGAGCTCTCGTCCGCAAGCCCCATCGAAAGGCCGCTGAGCGTGAGCACATTTGCCAGGTCGCCGAGAACCTTGCTGTCACCGGCTGCAAGCTTTTCGGAGTTTTCGAGCAGCTCCTCGCACTGGGTGCGGATCATATCGGACGGCGCGGTGTGGAAGTTCTTCCCCACGCCGAGGACGTTTCCGAGGTACCAGTCGACGGGAGCTGTCCAAGTCGCGATAAGGTCGCCGTAGCCGCTGACGTTCATCTCCGCAGGAGCCGCGGCAATGATGTCCATGTCGATTATGAGTATCAGCGGATAGCGGGAGTGAACGGTTCTCTTGACGCCGTTAAAGAGCATAACGGAGGAGTTGTCGGAGAACGCATTTACGGAAAGCGCCGTCTGCACGATGACGAGCGGCAGCGGGTTTTCCTTGTTGTAGTAATAGGTGGAGTATTTGCACAGGTCGCAGATAGTTCCGCCGCCGATGCCGACGACGCAGTCGACGCCCTCAAAATGCGCCTGGATCTTTTCGGCGTTCTCGGGAGTCGCGTGGACTATACTGTCAGGCTCGGAGATAACGAGCCATTCGACCTCATACTCTGCCTTGAGCAGAGCAAGTATTTTTTCCTTGACGTTCGCCCCGGCCGTGTCGAGTATCTCGGTCGGGCCGGTGACCATGAGCACCTTTTTCCCATCGGTGAGCGCCTTTACCGCATCGCAGATGCCCGCGGCGGCACCGTGGCCGATGTTTATCTTCTTCATGCCGATGTCGCAGAGCCTCTCGGAGTCCTCCTGCGCCATCATTATCTCATGCAGCTCGTCAAGCTTTGTTGCGTCGGCTCGCGCCAGACGGTTATCGATCATTGTAGTTCCCCATTCTGCCGCTTGATAAGTCAGCGCAGCCGGAAGCCCGATCCCCGTAAGCGGCAACCGAGGTGGAACTGCGCTGTTTATAACAGAATTTTTATGGGGCAGCACCGTACAATGCTTCTTTTCTTACCGCATCATGCGGCGTTGCCATTACTCGAAATCGAGCACGCGGAGCATGCGGATAAGAGTCAGGCGGTTGCGGATAGCCGCCGAGATCTCCAGCATTTCATCCGCAAGAGACGGATCGATACCTATGTCCTCCGGTCTGTACTTGCAGTGGCAGTCGGAGTAAAGCTTCTCCATCTCCTCAACGGGCGGGATCTGCGCGATCAGCTCGCGTATCTCGTCCCAATGGTCAACGATGTTCTGAGACGGGAAGGTCGCCAGTACGTCGTTTTCGTTTTCCTTCATGATGCCTGGCATAAGTCTCTCGCCGAACTTCTCGCGCACCCATTCCTCCGTCAGCGGCTGGAACGGCTTTGCCTTCGGCGTCTTCTTCGCCAGCTCGTGGTAGACCTTGATGCACTCGAAAGTGCCGACGCCCACGCATTCGCCGTGGATGCCCTCGGCGTTCTCGAACCTCGGCGGGTGCAGCTCGACCAGATGCGCCATCAGGTGCTCGGCGCCCGATGCTGCACGCGAGTGGTTGAGCAGCTGCATCGTCAGGCCGCTCTCCATCTGCGCCATCGTCATCGCCTCGTGGTCTGCGACTCCCGTTGCAGCGTACTTGTCAGCAGCCTCGCGCATCAGCTTCAGCGCGTGCTCCGCAAGCTCCGCCACCATCGGGCAGAAGTATTCACCCGCGACCAGATGCGCGATGCGCCAGTCGGTCAGCGAAATGTACTTTGCGAGAATATCGTTTATGCCGCTCGCGACGAGTCTTGCCGGTGCGCCCTTGATGATGTCAAGGTCAGCCACAACAAGGATCGGCGCGCACATCGGCGTGGACTTCTTCTGGCCGTTGAGTATGGCCGAACAGATGTTGGCCGTGAAGCCGTCGGAGGAAGCCAGCGTCGGGATCGCGACAAAGGGTATGCCCAGCTTATATGCGGGGTAGCGGCCGAAGTCCATGATGGTGCCGGCGCCGAAAGCGACTATGACCTCCGGGTTATCCAGCTGCTTCATCATTTCCTCGATCAGCGTATCCTCAGCGTGCAGACCCTTCGCCTCGAGCACGATCTCCTGATCGGCCTTGACGTGCTTGCCCTCGGTGAGCTGGTACACCATCGTGTCGTACACTACGGCGCGGCGCTTACCCGCAAGCCCCACGTCCTCCATGTACTGCTCGAAGTTTGCCAGAGCGTTATACTCGACGACGACCTTTTTCGTCTCAAGAGTGTGCTCCCTGCCGCAGACACATTTGCCTACGTATTTTTCGCAATCCATTATCATACCTTTGTTCCTCCGTTCGTATTTTTATGCGTCCGCAGTGTCCAGCCGGGCATATCCGTCCCAGGCAAAGAGCTGCTTGACGCTGTCATCACCGCTGCACGCGGTTATTTCTGCAATGTAGAATATATGATCTGTGACTTCCTTCATATCTGTCAGTCTGCATTCAAATACGACGCGGCTCCCGGATACGATCTTGGGCGCGATCTCGCTTGCCGCTTCAAGCGGTATCGAGAACATTTCCGCCTTGTTCACGTCACGGCCGGAGCAGCTGCCGCAGCGCAGCGCGGCTTCCTTAAGCTCCTCGCCGACGATGTTCAGCGCGAACTCGCCGGTCGACTGTATAAGCTTTCCGCTTGCGCCCTTTTTCCCGAGGCAGACGCCTATCATCGGCGGCCTGTTGGACAGAAAAGTCCACCATGACACGGCCATGAGATTTGTGCTTCCGTCCTCTTTAAGGCTGGACAGCAGCGCGAACGGCGACGGGGCCGTAAGCCGCTGCGCCTGTGCGGCAGTAATTTTTTCCACTGTTATCTTCCTTTACTTTTTTGCCATGTAGTCCGCGACAGCCTGGAGGTTCTCTCTGAAGCTGCCGTCGGCGACGAACTTCTTCTCGAAAAGCGCGGAGCCCATCGTGAAGGTCCAGGGTCCGATATCGAACATGGTGTCGATACGTGCGAAGCTGTTGATGGAGCCTGCGATGCAGATCTTTGCGTCAACTGCCTTGCAGAAGTCGTAAGCGAGCTTCTCGCCGTCGACGTGGCGGTAGGCAAGGATGTCGAAGCCCTTGATGCCCTTTGCCATGAGGTCCTTCGCGTTCTGGATGATCTCCTCATTGGTGCCCTCGAGGATGCTGGGGCTGCCGGAGACCTTGCCGACGAACGGGAGGTAATCCATGCCGTTGTCGCGCAGGAGCTTTGCGACGGAGTCGTAATAAATCGTGCCCATCAGGTAATCGAAGCCGCAGTCGATAGCGGTCTGTGCGCCGTCGAGACATGAAGCCTCGTCATAGGTGACGACCTCGAGGAAGGTGGTCTTGCCCGCTGCCTTCATTGCGGCGGTGAGCGCCTTCATCTCGTCCTTGGGCAGGCCGACGTTTTTGAAGCCCCAGTACTTGACTTCTTCGATATCCTTGCACTGCTCAAAAACTTCGTGCGCGTTCTTGACGGTAACGTCATGGTGGGTAAGCATAATAATGATTTCGGGTCTCATTGTTTTTCCTCCTGAAACAGTAACAATTTGTTTTGAAATGTCCTGTTATTCAGCGGTTTTGGGTGCGCTGCTCATATAAATGATATTGGAAACCCGACCCGAAGTCAATTATCATTATACACCCGATTTCATCGAATGTGTAGCATTTTTTTCTAAATTCCGGCACCGCGCAAAACGTATTTAAAATTGCGCGTTTTGATCAAAATCTTTCGTCCCTTTCAACAAATTTTGTGTCCTGAATTTTACATATCATACACCGCCGATGTGAAATGTTCCGAATTTAACATAGAAATTTCAACAAAACTCTGTACAAATGGCCAAGTTTGATATAAAATAATCTCATCTTTTTCGAAGGATCGATAACTATGAAAACAGATAGGAGAGAGCACAAGATCATAAGCCTGCTCGAGAGCCGCGGAGAGATGACCGTCAACGATCTCAGCCGTGTCCTCGATGTCTCGCTTTCAACACTTCGCAAGCAGCTTGCGGTCATGCAGTCCAAGGGGCTCGTCATCCGCACCTATGGCGGCGTCATGCCTGTCAACCGTGTCCCGGACGAGACCTTTGACAGTAAGCTTCATAAGAATATGTCCGAGAAACGCCGCATCGCCGTAAAGGCGCGCACCATGATAAACAGCGTTGAAACCATCTCGCTCGGCAGCGGCACTACCGTCTTTGAGCTGAGCAATCTTCTTGCCGATATTCCGCACGGCATCATATACACCAACTCCATGCAGGCGGCGGACTATCTCGCGCGCTGTGCGGGGCTCGAGGTTCATATATGCAGCGGCGTCATCCGCAGCCATACCGGCACGATAATCGGCAATGAGGCCGCGGCCTACTTCAAGCAGCTCCCGCAGGTCGACTATGCCTTCATCGGCTGCGACGCTATTGACAGCAGCGGCGACGTGTACAGTGAGAACATGGCCGTCGCGCTCGTTGAAAAGACCGTGCTCCTCAACGCAAAGCACAAGTATATTCTCTGTGACTCTTCCAAGATCGGCAAGACCGCCGTCGCCCACATCGTGAATCTCCGCGAGTGCGACGGGATAGTCACTGCGAATCTTGAAAACGGCATCGCCGAAAATTTCAAGTTCCTCACCGAGGTCATATACGCATAAAACGTCAGAAGAAGCTCGTACCGCTCCGCTTCGATCAGAGCAGTTTGAGCCGATATGAAAATGCCAGCCCCCGGCAGAGCTTCATTGCTCCGCCGGGGGCTGATGCTTTATTCATTCAGCATTACTAACATCGCATTGCCGTATTCTTTCGCTCAGTTCCTCAGCGCGTCCGGTGTCCCCTGCCGCGTCGAAGTGCTCGTACAGCGCCGTGCATATCGCGGAGTAGACCGTTTTCTTGCTGTCGGAGAGTTCCCCGGTGTCGACGCTGACCGCCGCGGCATACGCGCCGTCGTAGTCGCCGCCCTCATACAGTGCACCGGCTTCAAGGTATGCCTTCGTCTCCGGCTTGTATTTCTCCATCCACGCCGGGGCGAGCATCATTTTCTCCGCAAAGGCATAGTTCCCCCTCGATGCGAAATATTCGGACACTGTCCCCGATATGAAGAATATCGAGACCAGCAGCACCGCGCCGAGCACTACCCGTATCCAGTTCATTCTGCCGAGGGTCCTGTAAGTCCTGTCGTACCGTATCTGGCGGTACACGCTGTATTTGTTATCCATCGTAAAGCTCCGAAAAATAATGCTATTCATTTACGTATCATCTACGCGCAAAAAGCCTCGCAGAGTTTTTTGCCCGAAGGCAAAAAATCAATTAAATCCATTTTCTCCGGCGGCGTGTACGTCGGAGAAAATACTTCTCACGGAGTGAGTGTCGAGCCTGCGAGGCGCGAACGAAGTGCAATCTTTTCGTCAAAGAACCAGAGGTTCTTTGACGAGATGCACAAAAAGCGGACGGCGTCCGCTTTTTATGCGTTTTATAGATGCTTTTTACATCGGTCCGAGCAGCAGGTCGGGCAGCCAGGTGCAGAAGCCGGGAACAAAGGTCACGAGCGCGACGACAACGATGTCGACAAGGATCATGACCATCATCCACGGGATCAGCTTTGTAACGCCCGTCTTGACGACAGTGACCGTGACGAATAGGTAGCTGCCGACAGGAGGAGTCAGACCGCCGATAATGGTGCATATCGAGAACATAAGACCGAACTGGACCATGTTGCAGCCGAGCTGCTGGAGCAGCGGGAACACCAGCGGCAGGATAACGGGCATGACCGCGACAGGCTCCATGAAGCAGCCGATCAGCAGAACGAAGGCCGCTATGAGCAGCTCGATAACGATGGCGCTGCCGGAGGAGACGTTCATCAGCCATTCCTGGAACTTGACGCCGAAGCCCTCGACCGTGAATATGTATGCGAACACGGTGGATGCCGCGTACAGGGACAGTACCTGGCCGGTACCCTCAGCCGCGCTGAAGAGAACCTTCTTGATCTTTGCGAAGTTCAATTCCTTGTAGCACACCACGCCGACGAACAGACCGTAGACGCAGGCGATAGCGCCGGCTTCGGTCGGGGTGCAGAAGCCCGCAGTGATGCCGACGATGATGATGAGCGGCATCAGCAGTGCCCAGAAGCACTCGCCGAGGGAGCTGATAACAGCCTTGAGGTGGAACTTTCCGCCGTAGTCGATGTTGTGCTTCTTCGCGTAGAAGTGGCAGATCACCATCAGGATAAGGCCGATGGCAAGGCCGGGGGTGTAACCGGCAAGGAACATACGGGTGATGGAAAGGCCGGTGATGGACGCGAAGATTATCATAACGTTGCTGGGCGGGATGATAGGCGCGGTGGACGCGGCGCCCGCGATCATTGCGCCGGTGAACTCTTTCTTGTAGCCGATCTTCTCCATATCGGGCGCGGTGATGGAGCCGATAGCCGCGACAGCCGCGGTGCCGGAGCCGGAAACAGCGCCGAAGATCATGTTCGCCGCAACGCAGACGATGCCGACACCGCCGCGCAGCCAGGAGAACAGGGACGAGCAGAACTGGATGATGCGCTTGGAAAGTCCGCCCTGGTTCATGATCGAGCCGGATATCATAAAGAACGGTATTGCCATCAGCGTGAACGAATTGACGCCGCTGATGAAGCCGCGGCAGTTCATATACATCGGCAGTCCGCCATCGCCGAGCAGCACAGCGAGGAAGCCCGCGCCGAGCAGGGAGAACGTGATGGGAACGCCGAGTAGCATCAGTGCAAGAAGAGAAATACAGGCAATTATTAACATTATTCTATCTCTCCTTCATTGATTTTCTCAAACTCGGTTTTTTCAACAGTGTTTGTCCAGAGTGCCTTGACCTTTACCGGCGTGATGCGCAGGTAGCCCAGCACCATAGCAATGGAGCCGACGGGGTACGACACATACAGCACCCACAGCGGCAGGTGCGTGGAGGTGGAGTATCTCGGTCCATAGATCTTTACCATTTCAATTGCCGCCGGCATGAGCGCCAGCAGGAAGAAGCAGGCCAGCGTGCGCGTGATCGCGTAGAGAACCGCCTTGACCTTGGGGTTCTTTACGAGCTCCTGCAGCAGGTCGAGCGTGACATGGTCGTCGGCTCTTGCGGTGAGCGATGCGCCCACGCAGGTGACCCACACCGCGCAGTAGATGATGATCTCCTCAGCCCATCTGAAGGAGTGATGCAGCGCATAGCGGGAGAAAGTGTTCACAAAGCAGACCACTATCATTATCCCCAGCAGCAGCGCGCACAGGTATTTGATGGCGATCTCGACGCAGTCGTCGATTTTATAATAGGCATTTAAGAGTTTTTTCATAATTCACTCTCTTTCGGTTTCGGATTGGAAACGGCGCTTACTTTAAGAATACCTGAAATTCCGGAGAGCCGGGCTGGGCTCTCCGGAAAGCGATTTGCGGAACGATTATTTTGCGTTTGCAGCGACGTACTCGAGAGCCTCGTTGACGATGTCCTCAACGCCCCACTCGGCTATCTTCTTCTGCTGGAAAGCCTTATCAGCGTCGATGAACTCCTGAAGAGCCTCGGCGGTCGGGGTCACGACCTCAACGCCTGCGGCCTTGATGACTTCGACTTCAGCAGCGTTTGCGCCGACGCGGTCGACGCACTGCTCGATGCACTTCTCTTTGAAGACGTTCTTGATGATGTCCTGATACTCAACGGGCAGCTTCTCAAGGTTGGTCTTGTTGATCATGAGCAGGTTCAGGGATGCGATGTGGTAGGTCTCGATGTAGTACTTGAAGGACTCCTGCTGGCCGCGGGCGGTGATGGAAGCGGGATCGCTCTCGAAGCCCTCGATGGTGCCGTTAGCAAGAGAGGTGATGACCTGGGAGGAGGACATAGCGGTGGGAGAGCAGCCCCATGCCGCAACGGTCTCCTGGTAAACGTCGGAGGAAGGAACACGGATCCTGAGCCCGTCGCAGTCCGCCATGGTCTCGACCTTGTGCCCCTCGGTGGTGAGCAGGCAGCGGATGCCCTGGCTCATTGCGCCCAGGCAGTACAGGTCGATGCCCTTTGCCTCAAGCTGCTTGTTGGTGAGTTCGGGGAGGATCTCGCCGAGAGCGTTCATCTCGGAGTAGTTGGTGACAACGTAGGGGAGCTCGGACCAGCCGATCTCATCGATGCCGCCGACAGTGCCCCAGACAGAGGGGCCGGAAAGGCTCATGTCGAGAGTGCCTGCAAAGACCTGCGGGATAAGCTCATCCTCGCCGCCCATGGTGCCGTCGGGAACGCAGTTGATCTTGATGTGGCCGTCGGACTGAGCCTCGACCTCTTCGATCGCCTTCTGGATCCACTTCTGCTCATGGCCTACGCCCGCGAAGATGTGGTAGAAGTTAAGAGTGTAAACGGTGTCGTCAGCTGCGGGAGCTGCTGCATCGGCTGCGGGAGCCTCGGCAGCGGGCTTGTCGGAGCCGCCGCATGCCGCCATGGCGAGGACCATAACGAGCGCCAGCGCCAGGCAAAGCATCTTCTTCATTTTCTGCATACTTTTTTCCTCCTGTTATGTTAGAACGTTAATGTCCGTCATAGGCAGCCGCACCCAAAACGTTGCCTCGTCAGGACTTTTTCCTCTCAGTTTGCGAGCAACAAACTTTCTGGAAGAAAAATAACATCTAACTTTTTTGATGTCAATTCTGTCAAAAAATGCGCAATGCCCTGAAATTCACGATTTAAAAAGTGAAATAACCGAACCGTGCATTTTGGGTGCTTTTTTCGCGTTCGTTATATAATCACTATAAATTTTGAAATAAAAATTCTGTGAAATCCTACAAAAAATTTTTTTGCGGCTTTTGTCTCTGAAAGCGCGCAACTCATTGATACATAAGGCTTTGCGCATTTCTTGGCTTTAATTTTTTGGCCAGAAAAGCCCCGCAGAGTTTTTCGTCCGGTTCTTTGACAACGCAAAAAAATCTCCCGCACCGTCAGGTGCGGGAGATTTTATATCGCATTAATAGTAACGCTTATTCTTGTTCTTGCGTGCGGCCTCGGACTTCTTGCGGCGCTTGACGCTGGGGCTCTGGTAGTACTCCTTCTTTCTGAGGTCGGCCAGAACGCCGGACTTCGCGCAGCTGCGCTTGAATCTCTTCAGAGCATTGTCCAGAGACTCGTTTTCCTTGACATAGATTTCAGACATTTATTTCCCTCCCTCCAAATACGCCTTGCGGCGCTTCAAGGGCCAATGAATTGGCTTTTTAACGTTAGTATTATAACGGCTGAAGCGTCCGTTGTCAACAATTTTATCAGGCAGAGTTCTTTATTTGAGGATGAGGTTCACGATCTTGCCCTTGACGACGATGGTCTTGACAAGGGTCTTGCCCTCCATCTGGCGCTGGATCTTCTCATCGGCGCAGGCCGCGGCGATGATCTCGTCCTCGCTCGCGTCGGTGCTGATGCGGATCGTGCTGCGCAGCTTGCCGTTTACCTGCACGGCCATCTCTCGCTCTGCGTCGATGGTCTTGCTCTCGTCGTACTTCGGCCAATCCATCTGCATTGCCATCCTGCCGTACTTTGCGGCAAAGCCCATCTGCTCCCACATCTCCTCAACGATGTGCGGCGTGAACGGGGAGAGCAGCAGAAGCAGCATCTCAAGGTCGCCCTTGGTCAAGCCGTTGGAGTAGAACTCATTGACCATAGTCATGAGCGCGGCGATAGCGGTGTTGAGCTTGAGCGTGTCTATATCCTCAGCGACCTTCTTGATGGTCTTGTGGATGATGCTCTCGTTCTTCTTGGATATCTCTCCCTCGGTGACGATGTCCATCAGGTTCCAGCAGCGGTCGAGGAAGCGCTTCGAGCCCTTGACTGCGTCGTCAGACCAGGTCGCGGTCTTCTCAAAGTCGCCGATGAACATGATGTACAGGCGCATCGTGTCCGCGCCGTAGGCCTTCACGACGTCGTCGGGGTTGACGACGTTGCCGAGGGACTTCGACATCTTGACCGCCGTGCGCTGCGCCTGTGCGCCGTACTTCTCTATGAGCGCCTGCTTCTCTTCCTCGGTCGCGGCATTGCCGACATAGTGCGGGTTCTTGCCGAGGATCATGCCGTGGGAGGTGCGCTTGGCGTAAGGCTCCTTGGTGTGCACGACGCCGATGTCGTACAGGAACTTGTGCCAGAAGCGGCTGTAGAGCAGGTGGAGCGTGGTGTGCTCCATGCCGCCGTTATACCAGTCTACCGGACCCCAGTATTCCTCAGCGTCCTTGCTGACAAGCTCATTGTCATTGTGCGGATCCATATAGCGCAGGAAGTACCAGCTCGACCCTGCCCACTGAGGCATGGTGTCGGTCTCGCGCTTTGCAGGACCTCCGCAGCAGGGACAGGTAGTGTTGACCCAGTCGGTCATCTTGCTCAGCGGGGATTCGCCGTCGTCGGTCGGCTCGTAGGATTCCACCTGCGGCAGCACCAGCGGCAGCTCGCTCTCGGGCAGCGGCACCCAGCCGCACTTCGGGCAGTTGACAAGGGGTATCGGCTCGCCCCAGTAGCGCTGACGGGAGAAGACCCAGTCGCGCAGCTTGTAGTTGACCTTCTCCTTGCCCCAGCCGTGCTCGATGGCGTACTCGCGCATCGCGGGGATAGCCTCCTTGACGGTCATCCCGTTGAGGAAGCCCGAGTTTACCATTATCGCGCTGTCGTCCTTTGCGACGAACGCTTCTTTCGTGACGTCGCCGCCGGAGACGACCTCGATGATCGGCAGGCCGAACTTCGTTGCGAAGTCCCAGTCGCGCTGGTCGTGGCCCGGAACGCCCATGACGATACCGGTGCCGTAGCCCATCAAAACGTAGTCCGAGACGAACATCGGCACGACCTTACCGGTCGCGGGGTTGATGACCTCGATGCCGTCGAGACGAACGCCGGTCTTGTCCTTATTGAGCTCGCCGCGCTCAAAGTCGCTCTTGCGGGCGGCGGCAGCCTGATAGGCCTCGACCTCGTCCCAGTTCTTGATGATGCTCTTCCACTTCTTGAGCAGCGGGTGCTCGGGAGAGATGACCGTGTACGTCACGCCGAACAGCGTATCGACACGGGTGGTGTAAACGGTGATATCATCCTCGGTGTTGGTCTTGAACGTGACCTCCGTACCGGTGGAGCGGCCGATCCAGTTGCGCTGCTGCGTCTTCACGCGCTCGATGTAGTCGACGTCGTCGAGATCGTCGATGAGGCGGTCGGCATACTTCGTGATGCGCAGCATCCACTGGCTCTTTTCCTTGCGGATAACGGGTGCGCCGCAGCGCTCGCACACGCCCTCGACGACCTCTTCGTTGGCCAGAACGCACTTGCAGCTCGTGCACCAGTTGACGGGCATTGTCGTCTTGTAGGCAAGGTCGTGCTTGAACAGCTGGAGGAAGATCCACTGCGTCCACTTATAATACTGCGGGTCGGTCGTGTCGATCACGCGGTCCCAGTCGAAGCCGTAGCCGAGCATCTTGAGCTGACGGGTAAAGTTCTTGATGTTCTGCTGCGTGACGATGGCGGGATGGATGTGGTTCTTGATGGCAAAGTTCTCCGTCGGCAGGCCGAAGGCGTCAAAGCCGATGGGGTTCAAGACATTGTAGCCCTGCATGCGCTTTTTGCGGCAGATGATGTCCATCGCCGTGAACGGACGCGGGTGGCCGACGTGCAGACCCGCGGCGGAGGGGTACGGGAATTCGATCAGGCCGTAGAACTTGGGGCGCTTGTCCCCCGTCACAGCGGCGTAGGGCTTTACCTGCTCCCACTTGTCCTGCCATTTTTTCTCAATGGCTGCGAAATCGTACTTCATGGATCTTCTCCTTTATGTGAAATAGTATTTTGATGCGAAAAAAGTCCCTGACCGTTTTTCAAACGGTCAGGGACGTAACGAACACATTACGCGATACCACCCTGATTCAGCGCACGGTTTCCCGTGAGCCCTCAGCGGCTTCATAGCCTTGCCCGTAACGGGGGCGACCGTTCCGCCCTTTCAGGCGGACTGCTCGGGAGTGAGTCATCCACGCGCATTTTCCCACCGGCTCGCACCGACCGCCGGCTCTCTTCAGGTGAAAATCATGCGTCTTTTTGCTCCGTCATCGCGTTTTGCATAAATTCAGCATGACCATTTTAGGCGTTTTGTCCCGCCTTGTCAAGCGTTATTTTTCAGGTGGGATCACCCTTACTCCGCGTGGGGCAGGATGGCGCTCAGGTCGACTTCCTCGCCGTCGGCCCACAGGTGCTCGAGGGAATAGAACTTGCGCGCCTCGTCGTTGAAGACGTGGACGACGACGCAGCCGTAGTCGAGCAGAACCCACGTGCCGCCGCGGTAGCCCTCGCGGTGCAGCGGCTCCTCGCCCTTTTCGGTCAGTTCCTTTTCCACCGCGTCGCACAGCGCGTTGATCTGCGTGTTGGACGTACCGGTGCAGATGACAAAGTACTCCGCGAGCGTCGTGATCTTGTCGATGCGGATGAGTCTGATCTCCTTGCCCTTTTTGCTGTCGAGCGCCTTGACGGCGATCTCGGCCATTTCTCTTGCAGGTAACATAGGGGGTCTCCTTTTCTTATTTTGAGTTTTTGATTATTTTTATTCTTTTACATTACGGGCGCAGCCATTCCGGCATTTCGTCGCTGCCGGCCGTGCCGCTGTTGTCGCCGGTCGTGCCGCTCTCTCCCGTGCCGGGGCCGGTCGGGGTCACGGGATCGACAGGCGTGGTGGGCTCGCTTGGCGTGGTCGTGCCGCTGTTATCGCCCGTGTTGCCCGGATCAACGGTCGTACCGCCGCTGTTGTTACCGGTATTGCCGGGGTCGACCGTCGTGCCGCTGTTGTCGCCGGTATTGCCGGGATCGGTGGCCGTACCCGGATCGGTCGTCGTGCCGCTGTCCCCTGTGCCGGTCTGTGAGCCGGAGGAGGAATGGTGGTTCTGCGGCTTGGCAGCCTTACTGTCCTCCACATGGCCCGTGGACGAGGACACCGAGCCATCCGAGTTGACGGACATGATGTCAAGGTCGCGCATTGTGAATGTCTCGACAAACGGGCTGAGCTCGTTGTTGACGAGATCCAAAAGCTCCTGCGCGTTCGGCACCACGTAGGAAAGCATTCCTCCGATCGAACGGCTGTAAACCATCTTGCCGGTGTTCGGCATCGTGACAAAGTTCACCGAGTCGATCGTCAGTCCGCCCATGACGGCCTGCGAGCCGAACCAGAGCATTTCCTCGAACGTAAGATCCGAGGTAACATTATTTTTCACCGCGCGAGCAAAGTCGCCGATCTTCGTCACGTTCTTGAGCTGCAAAAGCTGCTCGATCATCGCCTTTAAAAGCGTCTGCTGCGTCTTGATGCGGCCAAGGTCGCCGTCCGGATAGCCATAGCGCATATCGTTGTCGTGGCGGTAGCGCAGCACCTGCATCACATCGCTGCCGCTGAGTTTGCGGTAGCCCTTGGTCTGGTGGATGTGAAGATCCTGATAGGGGTCGTCGTAGTTCATGTTGCGCGGCACATCGTAATAGACGCCGCCCATGGCGTCCACGATCTCGCCGACGGCATCCCATTCCAGTACGACCTGATAATCCGGCTCAAAGCCGACGAGCTGGGCAATCTCCTTATAGAGCGCCTGAATGCCCTTGTCTCCCCCGCCGTAGTAGTTGTAGACGGAGTTGATCTTCTTAATGTCCCAGGGAACGTTGACCATCGTGTCGCGCGGGATGGACATGACGGTCGCCTTCTGGTTCGTCACGTCATAGCTCGCGAGCAGCATCGTGTCGGTGTTGCCGCCGCCGCCCGTGTCGCGGCCGAGAATGAGCACGGTGTAGAAATCCTTGCTCTTTCGCTCGCCGCCCGCCTTCGGGCGCACGCCGTCGCCATAGTCGATGCCGTCGATCTGCTCACTATTGTTATTCTTGCTGTCAGTGTCCTTGCTCGGCAGCTCCGGCGCGCGGATTTTCAGCAGATAGCTGCCGCCGGCGACTACACCGCACAGCAGCGCGATGAGCAGCACCTTGGCAAAGAGCCTCCCTGGGTGGGAAAAGGTCTCCTTGACCTGCTCCCAGGCCTCGTCGCAGTTGCGCTCGAAAAAGCCCTCTTTCCGGTGCGTGTGCCGCCCCTCGTAATAGGGGTCTTCCCTGTCTCTCTCGTAAATCTCTCTTTGATCACTCATGGGTATGTCCTCTCAGATACTCCAGCGCTTGCAGCGTGTTGTGGTGAACGGGGTTGCCCATCTGCTCCATTTCCTCCACGGTCATGGCAAGGCCCATTTCAAGGCCCTTGTCCAGATCCTCCCACACGACCTTGCGGAGGTCCTCCACGCCGTCGAAGTCGCGGTTCGGCTCGATGTAATCGGCAAGGTAGATGACCTTTTCAAGTAACGTCATATTTGCCTTGCCCGTCGTGTGCCACAGGATCGCGTTGTAAATCTCGTCATCCGCGCCGAACACGTCGCGCGCGAGCGCCGCGCCGGTCTTGGCGTGCAGCAGCTTGAGCGCCTTTTTCTCCAGCTCGTCGAGTTCGATGTGGTAGTGCTCGCACATCGCGAGCTGCTCTTCCATCGAAAGACGCTTGGTCGCGTCATGCAGAAGCGCGGCAAAGCGCGCCTTTTCGACGTCCGCGCCGTACTTTTCCGCGAGCGCCTTGGCCGTCTGCTCGGTGCCGAGCACGTGCGGGATGCGCTTGGCCTTGAGGTAGGAGAGCGCGATGGGTCTCAGGTCCTCTAAGGTTAGACGTTTTAAATCGAGATTTGTTCCATAAAGATGCTTGCGGTAAATATATCCCAGCACCGCGGGGGCCAGAAGCCCATCCGTCTCCCTCTTCGGGATGCGCGCGCGCAGCTCCGTCGACGAGACGTCGACAAGGTTCGGCAGCGTCATCGTCACGATGCGGCTGCCCGGAAAGCGCTGGCCGAGGTACTTGCGCTGCGGGGCGAAAAGCTCCTCGCCGTCTTTTTCCGTGCGGCCAAAGGCGCACAGGCCCGCATACTGCACGATCTCGTCCGGCTTGTACCAGTACTGGAACGTCAAGAACATGTCCGTCCCCATCAGAAGCCACAGCTCATCGTCGGGGCGCTGCTCATGCAGGATGCGCAGCGTGTCCGCGGTGTAGCTCTTGCCATCGCGCATGATCTCCATGTCGGAGACCGTGACTTTCACGCCCGTGTCGAGCGCGATCTGCTCGCCCATCAGGCGCGTCATCGCAAGGCGGTCCTCCGTCCCCGCCGCGTCGGCGGAGAGCATCTTGTGCGGCGGGATGCCCGCCGGGATGAGCAGGAGCTCGTCGAGCCCTAGATATTTTGCCGCGCTCTCGGCCGCGGCCATATGACCCAGATGCGGCGGGTTGAAGCTGCCGCCGTAAATTCCGATCTTCAAGTTTGTTCGACCTCTTTTTCTCTTTTACACGGTCTTCTTCGCTGCCTTGGGCAGCACGATCTTGTCCTTCTTGTCCTTTTTGTGCGAGGGGCGGTAGAGCACGAATTTCGTGCCGATGACCTGCACCTGCTCGCTGCGCGTCAAGGCGCTCAGCTCGTCGCACGCCTCGCGCGCGGTGAGCATGCTGTTTTCAAGCACGCGGCACTTGATGAGCTCACGCGCCTCCAGCGCGTCGTTCGCCTGCTTCACGAGGTTGTCGCCGATGCCGTCCTTGCCGATGTGGACGATCACGTCGAGGTCATTGGAAAGGCTGCGCAGATACGCGCGCTGTTTGCTGCTTAATTCCATAGTATTTCCTTATCCTTTTTATTGATGTTCCGCAAGATAATTCTTGAGCGTTTCCTTGAATGCCCGCAGTGCCTTGCCGCGGTGCGAGATCTCCGATTTTTCCTCCGCCGTCAGCTGTGCAAAGGTCTTCCGCTTGTCAGGCACGAAGAACACGGGATCGTAGCCGAAGCCGTTTTCGCCCATCGGCGCGAACGCGATCGTGCCCTCGACCTCGCCGTCGTCCTGCAAGACGTCGCCGTTCGGGAACGCGCAGGTGATCGTCGTGTGGAAGTGGGCGCGGCGGTCGGCCTGACCGTGCATCATCTGCAAAAGAAGACGGTAGCGGCCGGTGTCATCCAGCCCCTCGCCGCCAAAGCGCGCGCTGTAAACGCCGGGGCCGCCGTTCAGCGCGTCGACGCACAAGCCCGAATCGTCCGCGATGGCGGGCAGCTTCGTCGCCTCCATGACGGCCTTGGCCTTGAGAAGCGAATTCTCGGCAAAGGTCTCGCCCGTCTCCTCGACCTCGATCTTCACGCCGAGGTCGGCTTCCGACACGACCTCCACGCCGAGCTCGCCCAGAATAGCGCTCATTTCCTTCAATTTCTTGGGGTTCTGCGTTGCTAAAACAAATTTCATCGTCAAACCTCCCACGGGTCTTTTTCCCGTCTCTTCCTGCTTTTTTCTTCGCGCTTTTCTTCCTCGCGCTGCGCCTTGCGCTCTTCGCGCTGCGCGCTCATCTTTTCCTGCCAGGCTGTGAACTTTTTATCGAGCTTGTCAAGCGGCCATTCGATCTCTGGCACGGGCACGATGACCACCTTGCAGCTCTCACAGTAACGGGCGGGCGTGTAATAATCTCCTAACAGCCCCGCTCTGCCAAGCCAGACCTGTTCCTTCTCGTCGCCAAATCCGTCTTTGAGCATGCCGTCCTCACCTCTTGGACACCAGTAAATATCACGCAAGACAGGGATGGCTCCATCTCGCATTTCCTTTCCGCAATAGGGGCAAACAGAAGTGATTTCCATATTCGTCTCCTTATTGTCTCGCAGGTTTATGATTTTCCCATCAGATGAGCGCCTTGACGTATTCCTCCGCGTTGAACGGCTGGAGATCGTCGATGCCCTCGCCGAGGCCGACGTACTTCACCGGCACGCCGAGCTCCTGCGCGATGGCGACGCAGATGCCGCCTTTGGCCGTGCCGTCGAGCTTCGTCAGGATAATGCCCGTCAGGCCCGCCGTCTCGCGGAAGACCTTGGCCTGCTGCAATCCGTTCTGCCCCGTCGTCGCGTCGAGCACTAAAAGCGTCTCCTTCGCGGCGTCGGGCAGCTCGCGGTCGATGATCTTGCGGAGCTTCGAGAGCTCGTTCATCAGGTTCACCTTGTTGTGAAGTCTGCCCGCCGTGTCGCAGAGAACGACGTCGACACCTCTCGCCTTCGCCGCGGCGAGCGAGTCGAACAGCACCGCGCCGGGATCCGCGCCTTCGACCGAGCGGACGATCTCGCACTCGGCGCGGTTTGCCCAAATTTCAAGCTGATCCGCCGCCGCCGCGCGGAACGTGTCCGCCGCGCATAAAAGCACGCGCTTGCCCTCGCCCTTCAGGCGGTGGGCGATCTTGCCGATGGACGTGGTCTTGCCCACACCGTTCACGCCGATCACCAGCACGACGCTGGGTTTGGTCGACAGGTCGAGCGCGGTGTCGCCCACGTTCAGCTTTTCGATCAGGATCTCGCGCAGCGCCTGCTTCACGTCGTCGCCGCGCTGGATGCTCTTCTGGTACACGACGTCGCGCAGCTTTTTCACCGCGTCGTGCGCGACCGTCGCGCCGAGATCGGCCATAATGAGGCTGTCCTCAAGCTCGTCATAGAATTCGTCGTCAATGGTCTCCCACACGATGGTGTCGAACCACGCCTTTTTGATCTTTGCAAAAATACCCATTTGTTTCTCCTCGCGCTTTATTCCTTAATGTTGAGTTCCTTCGCCATGTCGTTCATATTGATCGTCAGCACCTTGCTCACGCCGCGCTCCTGCATCGTGACGCCGTAGAGGACGTCCGCTGCCTCCATCGTACCGCGGCGGTGCGTGATGACGATAAACTGCGTTTTGCTCGTGATGCGGCGCATGTAATTCGCCACGCGCACCACGTTCGGCTCGTCGAGCGCCGCCTCGATCTCATCCATGACGCAGAACGGCGTCGGATGAACCTTCAGGATGGCGAAGTACAGCGCGATGGCAACGAACGCCTTTTCGCCGCCCGAGAGCAGCGTGATCGTCTTGAGCGCCTTGCCCGGCGGCTGGACCTTGATCTCGATGCCGCAGGAGAGCACGTCGTTCTCATCCTCAAGCTCAAGCGTGGCCTTGCCGCCGCCGAACAGCTCCAAAAACGTCTCCTGGAAGCTCTCGCGGATCAGCGCGAACTGCTCTTTGAAGATGACGGTCATCTCGCTTGTGATGCTGTCGATCACGCCGACGAGCTCGCCCTTTGCCTTTTCCACGTCGTCGCGCTGCTCTGTCAGATAGGTATATCGCGTGTTCACGCGCTCGAATTCCTCGATCGCGCCGACATTGACCGCGCCAAGACCGCTGATAGCACGCTTGAGCTCGCCGATGCGGCGGCTCGCCTTAGCGACGCTCTCTAATTCAATGCGCTGCTCCTGCGCGGCGGAGTGCGACAGCTCGTAGTTTTCCCACAGCTTGTCGAGGATCTGCTGCTCCTCCATCGCGCTCGTCGCGCGCTTCTGTTCGAGCTTGCTGACGCTGCGCTCCACGTTGAGCACGTTTTCGTTGAGCTCGCGGCCGCGGCGGTCGCTCTGGCTGCGCTCGGCTTCAAGTGCGAGTTTCGCTTTGGAAAGCGCTTCGAGCTCGGCGCGCTTTTCCGTCATTTTGCCGCTCAGCGCGGCGATCTCAGTCTCATGTGTGCCGATCTCGCGCTGCGACTGCTCGCTCGCGGCCCTGTACTGCTCGATGAGCGCTTTTCTGCTCTGCTCGTCGCCCTGCATCTGAGCACGCAGGCCCTCCAAGCTCGCGAGCGACTTTTCCGTCGTCTCGCGCTCGGCGGCATAGCCTGCGAGCGCACTCTTCTTCTCGGCGATTTCGTCGCCGAGGCGCGAGCTCGAACGCAGCAGCTCGCTCTGGCCGGAAAGGCTCTTTTCCGCCTGCGCGCGCAGCTCGCCCGCTTCCTTCTCCTGCGAAAGCGCGAGCGCTTCCTTTTCCTCCGCCACGCGCTTCACTTCGCCGCGGCGGCGCGCGATGGTCTCGCGCTCGGTATCCAAACTCTCGAGCCGCTCGCGCAGCGACGAGAGCAATAAGTCATAATGATTTTTATCGCCCTGCAATTTGAGCACGGCGTCCTCCGCCGCGCGCTGCTGGCCCTGTGCGACCTCCAGCTCGTAGCGCGCTTTGGCAAGCTCGCGCTTGGCGTCCTCGGCGGCCTTGGCGGCAAGGTCAAGCTTTTCGGCAAGGCTGCCGCGCCGCGCCGTCAGCTCGCGCAGCTCGCCGGCTCTGCTCAGAATGCCTGCGCTGCGAGAGATCGAGCCGCCCGTCATCGAGCCGCCGCGGTTCAAAACCTGGCCGTCGAGCGTCACGATGCGGAACGCGTTCGAAAACCGGCGCGAAATTGTGATGCCGCAGTCAAGGTCCTCGACCACGACCGTGCGGCCGAGCAGATTCTTGAAAATGCCGTCGTATTCGCGGTCGTATTCCACCAGCTCGCTCGCAAGGCCGACGTAGCCGTACTCGTTCTGCACGCGCGCATCGCGCAACGCCTCGCCGCGGATCGACGAGAGCGGCAGGAACGTCGCGCGTCCGCCGTCGCGCTGCTTTAAGAGTTGGATGGCGCTCTTCGCGTCCTCCTCACGCTCAACGACGATGTTCTGCAAGCCCGCGCCGAGCGCGATCTCGATCGCGACGGCGTATTTTTTATCGACCTTCATCAAATTGGCGACCGGCCCGCGCACGCCGCGCAGCGCCTTGCGCTCGCGCGCCTGCATGACCGTGCGCACCGCCTTGTTGAAGCCCTCGTACTCCTTTTCCATCTCGCTGAGCAGGCGGATGCGGGAGTCTAAATTGTTCATTTCCATCGTGAGGGAAACGTGCTTTTCGCCCGTCTCCTTCTCGCGCTCGACGCGCCCCTGCATCTTCATCGTGTGGCCGGCGATGATGTTGCGGATGGCGTCGGCTTCCTCCTGCGCACTTTCGAGAGCGCGGCGGTTCTCCGCGGCGCTCTTGCGCGTGTCGGAAAGCTGGGTTTCCCCGCTCTCCTGCTCGGCGACGATGGCGCTCTCGCGCTCGTCCATTTCCGAAAGCGTCGAGCGCAGGGCCGCAACCTCGGCGCGGCTGTCCGCCGCGGCGGACAGGGCGAGCGCCTCGCGCCCGCGCAGGGTCTCGGCCTCGCTTGCGGCCTCGCCCGCGTTTTTCGACAGCTCCTCCGCCTGCTTCAAAAGCTCGGAGAGCGCCGTTTCGACTTCGTTTTTGCTTCTCTCCAGCTCTTCGATACGCGCGCGCTGCTGCGCAATCTGCGCATCCATCGATCCCACGCGGTCAGACTGGCTTCTGAGTTCCTCCTCCACGCGCGCGATGTTCTCTTCGTTGTGCGCGATGCCCGTTTGCAGCACCGCGACGGCAGATTCCTGCTCTTTGACCTGCGCGTCGAGCTCGGAAAGCTGCGCGCGCTTTTCCTCCTGCGCGATGTCGTTCTCGTGAATGCGCGCGGAAAACTGCTCGGACGCAGCGTACAGCGCCTCTAAATCCGCGTTCGCCTTTTTGAGCCCCTCGCGCGCGAGCGACAGGTCGGTGTCGAGCTTGATGGCGTTCGTCTTGAGCGTTTCCAGATTTTCAAGCCACACGGAAATTTCCAAAAGGCGCAGTTCGTCGCGGTAGATAAGATACTGCTTCGCCGTCTCCGCCTGCGCACGCAGGGGTTCGACCTGCAATTCCAGCTCGGCGATCTTGTCGTTGATGCGCACTAAGTTTTCTTCCGTGCGCTCCAATTTACGTTCCGTCTCCTCCTTGCGGTAGCGGAAGCGCGAAATGCCCGCCGCCTCTTCAAAGATCTCGCGGCGGTCGCCGCTCTTCTGCGAGAGTATTTCGTCGATGCGGCCCTGACCGATGATGGAATAGCCCTCGCGGCCCATGCCGGTGTCCATGAACAGCTCGTTCACATCGCGCAGGCGCACGGACTGCTTGTTGATATAGTATTCCGATTCGCCGCTGCGGTAGTACCTGCGCGTGACGGCGACCTCGGTCTCCTCCATGCTGGGGAAGATGTGCTCGGTGTTGTCGAGCACAAGCGTCACCTGCGCAAAGCCCATCTGATTGCGCGTTTCCGTGCCGCCGAAGATGACGTCCTCCATCTTCGCGCCGCGCAGCGACTTGCTCGACTGCTCGCCCATGACCCAGCGGATGGCGTCCGAAATATTCGATTTGCCGCTTCCGTTCGGCCCGACGATGGCGGTGATGTCCTCACCGAAGTTGAGCACCGTCTTGTCCGGGAAGCTCTTGAACCCTTGGATCTCCAATGCCTTTAAGTACACGAGCGATATCCTCCTTGGAAAAAGGCCTCATCCCCCACGATAAGGGTATAATGACACATTTTGACTAATACTATATACCATTTTTCCGCCGCCTTTTCAAGTAGATTCCATGAACAAAGCGCAAAAAGACGCCCGAAAGCGTCTAAAACTGTCGAAAAACCCCTAACGGGTTTTTCCGACAAACGTTTTCAGTCTGCTGCGCGCACGAATTGTTCGCCTACGGCGAACAATTAGCACACTTGCAGCCTGAGTTGTATTTTCTGTCAGGTACACGCCCCGACAGAAAATGATTTCACTCTATTTGCCGACTTCCGTCGGCAAACTCTGCGAGGCTTTTTTACTTCTTCTTTTCGTCGATCAGCCGATACAGCGCGTCGAGCGCGTCGGAGAGGCTGCCGAGACGCTGGATGAGACCGCAGGCCACCGCCTCTTCTCCGTAGAGCACGCTGCCGACGTCAGAGGCAAGGTCCTGCGTGTCCATCATCAGGCGCAGAAACTCGTCGCGCCCGATGCGTGAGTTTTTCGTCACAAAGCGCACAATGCGCTCCTGCAGGCGCTCAAAATACTGGTACGTCTGGGGCGCGGCGATGATCGTGCCGCTCGTGCGCACGGGATGGATGGTCATCGACGCCGACGGCGCGATCATCGTCACCATCGGCGCGACAGCAAGCGGCACGCCGATGGAGTGTCCCCCGCCAAGCACGAGCGAGACCGTCGGCTTTTTCATCCCTGAGATGAGCTCGGCGATGGCAAGCCCCGCCTCCACATCGCCGCCGACGGTGTTGAGCAGGAACAAAACGCCGTCGATGTCCTCGCTCTCCTCTAAATACGCCAGCAGCGGCAGCACATGCTCGTATTTCGTCGCCTTCTGTGTATTCGGCAGTAGCATATGCCCCTCGATCTGTCCGGCGATCGTCAGGCAGTGGATGGCCGCGCGGCTATTTTTGATGACGACCGAGCCGAAGTCGATGACCGGTTGAATGGGCGGCAGCAGCGGCTCCTGCCCGTTTTTCTCCTCGTCCTGCGAGGGTTTCGTTTCGCTTCTCATCGCAAAGTCCTCCCGAAAGTCCTTTCCGGTAGGATTTGCAGAAAGCGCGAAAAGCATACCCTTTGTGCCGTCGGAAATACGAGCCTCAAACTGGGAAGCACTTTAATATCCCCAAGTCATCAGTTTCCATTCCCCGCCATTGCTGCGAGCCAACCACCAGGACCATGTGTATTCCGTGTCCGGCTCCCAAGCTCCGCCGCCCTCTTTCGGAGAGCGAAAGCTGCTGTCGAACATGATGCATTGTGTAAAAGCCAGATCGTTGTCATTTGCCTTTTCCAAATCATTCATCCACGAAAGGTTCTTTTCATCCGTGCAGACGTCATCTGACGAATATGAAATGCTATGTAATTCGCAGCCTTCCCACGAACCGATCATCTCTTCGATCACCTTTATCGCATCATCCATATCCTGTTCTGTGTAGACAGCCGAATCGCCATAATCGACCGTTATGTTTGACGTTTCCTTGTTGCCGCATCCAGCCAGCAGGGCAAAAAGCACTACGCAAATAACCGATAAGCTGTATTTTTTCATCTTATGGCCTCCATATCTCTCATTTTTCTATATTTTTATACTGCTTATTTTACCAGAAAGCATTGTCCGAATCCAGCGAAAAAAGCGCCCGAGGGCGTTTTCCTCGGGCGCTTGCAGCTTTTTATTTGTACGTCAGCAAATCTTCCACGCTCTTGCGCTTCGGCGCGGCGGGCTCCTCATCGGGATAGCCAAGACCGATAACACAGCCGACCTTCTGATTCTCCGGCAGGTTCAAAAGTCTCGTGATCTTCTCTTCGTCGAAGTAGCCCGTGATGACCGTGCCGACGCCGCGCTCCCACGCGGCAAGACAAAATGTCTGCGCGGCGATGCCCGCGTCGAACATCTCAAAGCCCGCCTCCTTCGGCGTCGAGAACGAGCCGTCGCGCTCGTAGCCCGAGCGGCCGGTCACATAGGTAAGCACCATAACGGCGGGGCAGTTTTTGAGCGTCTTCTCGTTCAGCTTGAAATCAAGCACCATCTCCTCCGCCATTTTGTCGATCGTCGTGCGGTCCTCGACGAGCACATAGCGCGCGATCTGCGTATTCTTCCACGAGGGGGCGTAGGCCGCGTCCGCGATGATCTGCTCGATGACCTCGTGCGGAACGGGTTTTGGCTGGTACTTACGGATGCTTCTTCTGCTTCTGATGGCCTGTATCGTTTCCATATTCGTTTCTCCTTTGCTGACGGTCTGATAAAATGCCGATCCATGGCGTTTCTTTGGCGTTTATCATAACAGAAGCGTGCGCAAAAATCCAGTGGAAAAACAGCCGGTTCTGCCGATTCATCTTATTGCAGGCCCGTCAGCGGATTTTCCTGGCAAAATCCGTCGGTCAAACTATAGGACATGCCAAGCGTTCCAAACGGGAAATAGTGAACCGTATAATAGGCCCGTCCCGCTGAAAACCGCTCGATGGAAATGCAAATCGGCAACAAGGGCACTTTCTTTGAGTAAACTCCCACCGACTGCGCGCGGATCTCAGCGACATACTCCTCCGGCACCTTGCACCTTCGTGAAACAAAAGGATGGGAAGAAATGCAGGCCAATATCATACCGAACAGGGCTACGATCAGCAGTGCGATCATCGCTTTTTTGTGTTTCCTCATGTTCTGTCACACCCCTGTGCGTTCCTCTGCTTTCTGCCTCTTCTCCATACGATGATCGCATGGATGATGAGGGACGCGACCGATATCGCGACGATCTGGGAGTGGGATGTGAACGGCTTACAGTACCATTCCATCGGGTCCAATCTCGTCAGCTTTGCCGTCAAATAGGAGGACATAAAGCTCAGTATATTCCCGATAAAAATGATGGGAACGTTATTTGTTTTCAGCGCGCACCGGTACAAAATCGCAAAGCTGACGATCATCACGGCGTAATACAGCATCGTCCCCGAAGTAATATCGCCTTTCACGGAGAAAAACGCAAACGGTACGCAATACGCGATGAGCAGCAGCACTCTGATGAGCCACGATTTTTTCATAAAACCCTCCCATTTTTCTCTCAAAATCTCTCTTTTGTCATCATATCAGACCTTTTGCGCAAAGTCTACCATAAAAACCGCCCGAAGGGAGAGTCTTCGGGCGGTTCCCATATTCACTTTTCCGTGCCGTAGAAGAACAGCGCCACCGTTCCCGGGCCGACATGGGCGCCGGTGACGGGCTCGTAGACCACGTTCAGGCATTCGCCGGTGAAGCCCTTGTCCCGCAGCAGCGCGATGAGCGCCTGCGCGCCCTCTTCATTGTCCGCGTGGGCGATGCCGAGCATCTCGCTCTTGTCGAGCGCGCGGCCGTCGTAATAATTCGCAAGCTCCTGATACGCGCGCTTCATGCCGCGCACCTTGCCGCAGGAGACGATGTGCCCCGTCTCGTCACCGCACAAAATCGGCTTGATGCTCAGCACCGTGCCGATCAGCGCCGTCGCGCTCGAAATACGTCCGCCGCGCTTTAAGTACGCAAGGTCGTCGACCGTGAAAAACTGGCACATGTGCGGTCTTCTCGCGAGCAAATGCGCCTTGATCTCGTCTAAGCTCTTCCCCTCTTCGATCATGCGCGCGGCCTCGAGCACCTGTAACCCCTCGCCAAGGGAGGCAGCGTAGGTGTCGATCGTGACGATCTTCCGTGCGGGGTATTTTTCCGTCAGCTCGCCCGCGGCGATAACCGCGGCCTGCGCCGTGCCGCTGATGCCGCCGGACATGCCGACGTAGAGCACATCGTCGCCCTGAGAGAGCGCACGTTCAAAGTAGTTCGCCATCAGGTCGGGATTGACCATTGAGGTCTTGACGACCGCGCCGCGGCGCATCGCGCCGTAGAATGCCGCACCGTCGAAATCCACATCATCGGGATAGTCCGTCTCCCTTCCGTCCACCGTGTAGGAAAACGGCACGACGGTGATGTGGTGTTGCTTCGTCAGCGCGACCGGCAGGTTCGCGGACGTATCGGTGAATAACTGGAGCATGACTCTCTTCCCTTTCTGATCCTTTGCAATAAGCGTTATGACAGCTTATCACGCCGCGAGCGCTTATGCAAGCAAAAGCGCAGGAAACTTTACAATTTGTTCAACATTGTATGACTTTTTGGCAGAAAACGCCCTCCCACGGCACGTGGGAGAGCGCTTCTCGGAATCTCAGAATATTTTCTTACGCCTGCTCAAAGATGGCCTTCATGCACTTGTAGGTCATGTAGCAGTCGAGCTTGGCGACCGTTTCATACGGTGCGTGCATCGAGAGCACGGGCACACCCGCGTCGAGCGTGTCGATGTTGCGCTGGGCCATGAACTTGGCGACCGTACCGCCACCGCCTGCGTCGGTCTTGCCCATCTCGGCCATCTGCCAGAAGACACCGTTGTCGTTCATCAGCTTGCGTATCTTGCCGACGACCTCGGCGCTTGCGTCGCTCGCGCCGCCCTTGCCGCCGGAGCCGGTATACTTGCACAGCGCCACGCCGTAATTGACGAAGGCGGAGTTGCGCTTGTCGTACACGTCGGCAAAGTTCGGGTCATAGGCCGCCGTCACATCTGCGCTCAGGCAGAAGGAGTTGGCAAAGCAGTCAGAAAGCGCGACGCCCTGCGTGCGGCACATGTCGCCCATGAACCACTCAAACGCCTGAGACAGCATACCGGACACGCCCTCGGAGCCGATCTCCTCCTTGTCCGCGAAGATGCAGACCGCGGTCTTCTTCGGGGACACAGCGTCAAAAATACCTGCAAGCTCTGCATACGCGCAGACGCGGTCGTCGTGACCGTAGGCCGCGATGAAGCTGCGGTCAAAGCCGATGTCGCGCGCCTTGCCGGCGGGGACGACTTCGAGCTCGGCGGAGATGAAGTCCTCCTCCGTAATGCCGTACTGCGCGTTCAAATACTGGAGAACGCCGAGCTTGAAACGGTCGGAGCAGTCCTTGTCTTCAAACGGCTTTCCGCCAAGCAGCACGTTCAAGCTCTCGCTCGGGATGGCCTCGTTGAGCGGCTTTTTGCCCTGCTCGCGGCCAAGGTGCGGTAAAAGGTCGTTGATGATGAACTGGGGATCGTCCTCCTTGCCGCCGACGTGGACGTCGACCTTCGAGCCGTCGCGCAGCACGACGACGCCGTGCAGCTCAAGGGGGATCGTCACCCACTGGTACTTGCGGATACCGCCGTAGTGGTGGGTCTTGAAGTAGGCCATCTCGGCCTCCTCGTAGAGCGGACGGGGCTTGAGGTCCAGACGCGGGGAGTCGGTATGCGCCGCGCCGATGTTCGCACCGTGGCTCAGGTCTTCGCTGCCGATGACAGCGAGCATGATGCCCTTGCCGCGGTTATTGAAGTAGACCTTGTCGCCGGCGCTCAGCTTCATACCCGCTTCGTAGGCCTTGAAGCCCTTCTTTTCCGCCAGCTCGATGCAGTACTCCACGCAAAGGCGCTCGGTCTTGCCGTTGTTGAGGAACTTCTTGTAGTCCTCGCAATAGGCCTCCATCGCTTTTTCATCCTCTGCGCTCAGGCGGTCATAGCCATTCTTGGGGGCGTAGAGCAGTTTTTCAGCGAGCTTGTTCTTTTCACTCATCTCTCAGTTTCCTCCTTCAAATTGTTGATGATCGTGTTGATATAGACCTCAGCCGCGTGTTCCGCCTTTTCAGCGGTCGGCAGATCGTTCACAAATTCATAATCGCACTGCGCGCGGAAATAGTCCGCGTCCTTCTGTGCCGCGATGCGCGACCTTGCATACTCCTCGGTGATGCTGTCGCGCGTCATGATGCGCTTGACCCGCACCTCTTCAGGCGCCGTTACGGCGACGGTCGCGTCGCAGATCGCGCCAAGGCCGCTCTCGATGAGCTTGATAGCATCGAGGCCGATGATCTCCGCGTTCGTCGCCGCCATTTTCTGCGCCAGCGCGCGCGGGATGCGCTCGTGCACGATGGTGTCGAGCTCGGCGAGCTTTTTTCTGTCCTTGAAGACGATCAGGCCGATGGCGTGGACGTCCACGCTGCCGTCCTGCCGAAAAATGACATCGCCGAACGCCTCGCGCAGCGCGCGCAGCAGCGGCTCGTCATCTTTTAACATCTCGTGATAGACCGCGTCGCAGTCGAGCACGCATGCGCCCTTTCTTTCAAGCGCGCGCAGAAGGCTCGTCTTCCCCGCGCCCGTGCCGCCGGTGATTCCGATGACGATCTTGCCGTCGTCCGCGTCCTCCACATGGAAGCCCGCGGCCTTTTTGAGGCGGTTGCCGATGGCAAGGCCAAGGCCTTTACTGTCCGGACACTGTGCCCAGATCTCGCCCACATTCGTCTCGTCGAACGTCCGCAGCGCGTCGAAGACGTGCTGCGCCTGCGCGCGCTTATCGCCGCTCGCACCGAGGGGGTGGACGATGTGCCCGTCGAAGAGCCGCGTGAACTCGTCAAAGCAGATGATGCCGGACTTCTCGCCCGCATGTGTGAGCAGATAGCGCGCGCTCGCCTTCGCCCCGCCGGTCACGACCGTGACGGGGGCCTTAGGCGCATAGTGGCGGTACTTCATGCCCGGGGCGCGCGGCTTTTCGCCGTCATTCATCTTCTGCGTCACGGCCTTGTCGACCGTCACCTCGCCCAGCGCATCGCGCAGGCTCTCGAGCGGCAGTCCGCCCGGGCGCAACAGCTGCGGCGGCGTGACCGTCAGGTCGATGATCGTCGACTCCACGCCCACCTGACAGGGGCCGCCGTCGACGATACCGTCGATCTTGCCCCACATGTCCTCGCGCACGTGCTCTGCCGTCGTGCAGCTCGGGCGGCCCGAGGTGTTCGCGCTCGGCGCGGCGACCGGCACGCCGGATGCTTCGATGATGGCGCGCGTGACCGCATGGTCGGGACATCTCATGCCGACGGTCTCGAGCCCGCCGGTCGTGCGCAGCGGCACGCAGGGCTTTTTCTTTAAGATCATCGTCAGTGGGCCGGGCCAGAAGCGCTCGGCCAGCTTGTAGGCCGCGTCCGGCACGTCCTCACAGTAGCGCGTAAGCCAGCTTGCGTCCGGAATGTGCAGGATGAGCGGGTTGTCCTGCGGGCGGCCCTTGGCCCCGAAAATGTGCAGCACGGCTGTCTCGTCGAGGCCGTTTGCGCCAAGGCCGTAGACCGTCTCCGTCGGGATGGCCAGAAGCCCGCCGCGGCGCAGAATGTCCGCCGCCTGCGCGATGCTCTCTTTATTCTCCACCGTGCGGAGGGTAAACCATTTTGTCTCCAATGTTCTCTCTTCTTTCTTAAGCCTCGGTGCTCTCGCGCAGCTTTTCGGCCTGCTCCTGCATCGTGAGCGCGTCGATGATGGGGTCTAAATCGCCGTTCATCACGGCGTCGATGTTGAAATTCTTGTTCTCGCCCGTCAGGCGGTGGTCAGTCACGCGGTTTTGCGGGAAGTTATAGGTGCGGATGCGCTCGTTGCGCATGCCGCTGCCGACCTGCGCGCGGCGCTCGCTCGTGATCGCACCCTCCACGCGCTCGCGCTCAGCCTCGTAGAGCTTGCTCGCGAGCATCGCCATACACTTGGCGCGGTTCTGGAGCTGGGAGCGCTCCTCCTGACACGAAACGACGATGCCCGTCGGCTTGTGGATGAGGCGCACAGCAGAGCTCGTCTTATTGACGTGCTGGCCACCTGCGCCGGAAGCGCGGTAGACCTGCATCTCAATGTCTTCGGGCCGAAGGTCGACGTCGACCTCCTCCATCTCCGGCAGCACGGCGACCGTCGCGGTTGAGGTGTGCACGCGCCCGCCGGATTCGGTCTCCGGCACGCGCTGGACGCGGTGGACGCCGGATTCAAACTTGAATCTCGAATACGCCCCATCGCCATTGACCATGAAGTCGGCCTCTTTCACGCCGCCGAGCTCCGTGTCGTTGTAGTTGAGCAGCTCCACGCGGTACCCCCGCTTTTCCGCGTACATCGCGTACATGCGGTAGAGGTCGGCGGCGAACAGCGCGCTCTCCTCCCCGCCCACGCCGCCGCGAATTTCAACGATGACATTTTTGTCGTCGTTCGGGTCGCGCGGCAGGAGCAGCACGCGCAGCTCGTCAAAAAGGCGCTCTTTTTCCGCCTTGGCTGCGTTCAATTCCTCCTGCGCCATGTCCTTGAGCTCGGGGTCGGATACAAGCTCCAGCGCCTGCGCGATGTCGTCCTCGCACTTCTGGTACGCGCGGTAGGTCTCCACCACGGCGGAAAGCTCCTTCTGCTCGCGCGTAAGCGCGCGCAGCTTCTTTGGGTCAGCGTAAATTTCCGGCACTTCGAGCAGCTCGCCGATCTCGTCATAGCGGCGCGCGAGCTGTTTGAGCTTTTCCCACATCAGGCCTTATCCTCCGCGATAAAGTCAGAGCAGGCCTTGACGAACTGGTCGCGCCAGAAGTGGTAGCCCGCCGAATCGGGGCAGAGCGAGACCTCCGCCACGTGCGGCGTCTGCAAATAGAGGTCCATCTGGCGGAAGACATCCTTGTAGTCCTGCTCGCTCTTGTGCGTGATGAGATACGCCGCGTTCTGGATCTCATAGCCGCGGCGCTTCAAAAAGCCGCGAATAACGCTCGAACAGCGGCCCGCCCACACGGGCGTGCCGAGGATGACGAGCTTGTAGTCCGACAGCGGCTTCTGGCATTTCGGGCGCGAAACCGCACTCGTGCGCTTGTGTATCGCGTCAAAGCAGCAGCGAAGGTAGCCCATCGTGCCGCTGCGGTCGACCTTGTCGCGAATTTCGAGACATTCGCAGTCCAGCGCCTCGGCGACCTCCTCCATGGCTTTTTTCGTGTTTCCCGTGCGGGAATAGTAAAGGCATAAAATGTTATCGTTCATACTCAGTTTCCTCTCAGCAGGAGCCAACCGGTGGCAAAGGCCTCCCGCACATAGTAGTTGAGCTGTAAGGCATCGTAATAGGCGCTGCGCGGCAGCGTCGCCGCCACGCCGCAGGCCGCATCTGTTCCGGCGATGCGCCCCGCCCTAAAAATATGGTAGTCGTTCGTGACAAAGGCGAACGTGTCGCCCGCATCAAGCCCCAGCTCCGCCATGATCTCTTCGCTGTAAGCAAAGTTCTCCTGCGTACTGGTCGATCGGTCCTCGCGGTAGATGCGGCTCTCGTCCACGCCGTGGGCGATGAGCCAGTCGGCCATGCAGTCGGCCTCGGAGATATCCTCCCCCGGCCCCTGACCGCCTGAGCAGATGATGGGGATGTCCGGCTTGTCCGCGATGAAGTCAAGCGCCGCCTGCAGCCGCGACGAGAGCATCAGCGACGGCGTCGTGCCGTTCACGCCCGCGCCCAAAATAACCACGCACTGCGCGTCTTCCGCGCGCCCGTCCGTGTGCGCGCCGCGAATAACGAGCGATTCAAGATACCCGAATGCGACAAGGCCTAGGCACACGAGCACGAGCAGAACGCGTTTTCCCCACTTCGCCCATGCATGCTCTTTGTACTGCTCGATCATCGCAAAGACGATCAAAAGCGCCGTCAGACACCAGAATAGGAGTCCTGCAAAGCGCACGCCGGGGACGGCCCGGCACGCCGCGCCGAGCACGGCACAGGCTGCTGCCGCCGTCCACAGTCTTTTCTGTCTCTTCATGGTATGTTCCTCATTCGCCCGCCTGCTCGGCGAGCGTTTCCCACTTTTCCATCAGCTCGCTGAGCTTCTGCTCGGCGGCTTCCTTCTCCTTATAAACTTCGCTGTAGCGCTCGTAGTCGCCGCCCGCCTCTTCGAGGCGCTGCTCGATCTCGGCAATGGCGGTCTCCTGCGCGGAAATTTCCTTTTCACAGATGGTGAGCTGCCGCCGCGCCTGCTGGGCCGAGCGATTCGGCTTCGGTTTTTCTGTAACCGTCTTTTCCTTTACAGCCTTTGGCGTGTGGTCGATCTTGTTCTGCGCCTCCAGCGCCTTGACCTGCCGGTAACGCGCAAAGCCCATCGGATAGTCGGTGATGACGCCGCCCTCTAGCTCCCACACGCGCGTTGCAAAGCGGTTGATGAAATAGCGGTCGTGGCTCACGAACAGGAGCGTCCCGTCGTAGCTCTCCACCGCCTCCTCGATCCACTCGCGCGAGGCGATATCGAGGTGGTTCGTCGGCTCGTCGAGAATAAGCAGGTTCACTTCCTCATCCATCAGGATGCAGAGCTTGAGGCGCGAAAGCTCACCGCCCGAGAGCACGCTGACGCTCTTAAAAACGTCCTCGCCCGTGAAGTGGAACGCGGCCAGGCGGTTGCGCGCGCTCTGCGGCGTGATGTTGCGCTTGGAGTAGAGCATCGTGTCGACCAGGTTTCGTTCCGGCACGTCGAATTCGACGATCTGCGGCAGGTACGCGATGCGCACCGACGGGCCGAACTTGATCTTGCCCTCGTCGGGATATTCCTCTTCCATCAGCATCTTGATGAGCGTCGACTTGCCCGTGCCGTTGTCGCCGATGAGCGCGATGCGCTCGCCGCCGCGCACCTGTAAATCCACGTCGTGGAACAGCACACGGTCGCCGAAGCTCTTTTTGAGCTTTTTGAGCGCAAACACCTCGTCGCCGTAGAATTCCTGCGACTTGAACTGCGCACTCAGCGCCCGTTCCTTCGTCGGCTTGTCCGTCGTGCGCATACGCTCGATGCGCTTTTCCATCGACAGCGCGCGGCGGTACGTCTTGTCCATACCCTTGAAGGCGAACATGCGCAGCTGCTCGGCGCTCTTTTCGAGCTGAGCGATCTTGGCCTGCTCCTTTTCGTATTGGCGCATTTTTTCCAAGTAGCGGCGCTCTTTTTCCACCGCGTAGAAGCTGTAATTGCCGCTGTAAAACTCCGCCTTGCCGTCGAGCACCTCGATGACGCGCGTGATGGTGCGGTCTAAGAAGTATCGGTCATGCGAGATGGCGACGACCGTGCCCTTGAACGTTGACAAATACTGCTCCAGCCATTCGATGGCGTGCAGGTCCAGATGGTTCGTCGGCTCGTCGAGAAGAAGAATATCCGTGTCCTCCAAAATGAGGCGGCCGAGGTTCACGCGCGTCTTTTCGCCGCCTGAAAGCGTGTCGAACAGGCGCTCGCGCATCTCCGGCGGGATGGAGAGGCCGTTCGCGACCTTGTTGATGGGCGTCTCGGTGTCGTAGCCGCCGAGGCCCTCGAACTTGGCCGAAAGCTCGCCGTAGCGGCGCAGCGTCTCTTCGCTCTCGTCGCCGCTTGCCATCTGCTGGGAGAGGGCGTTCATCTCGTCCTCCATCCTCTGCATGCGCGAAAACGCGCTCTTGAGCACATCCTCGACCGTGTAGCCCTCGGGATACACAGGAATTTGTGAGATGAGGCCCAGCCTGCGGCCCGAGGCGATGCTCACCTCGCCCGCGTCGTAGTCGAGCTCACCCGTCAGGATGCGGAAGAGCGTCGTCTTGCCCGCGCCGTTTTTGCCGAGAAGACCTACGCGCTCGCCCGTGTCGATCTGAAAGGTGATACCGTCCAGTATTTTCTTTTCGAGATCAAAGGACTTGACGAGTCCCGTAACACTGATGTCGATCATGCTTTGGTCAGTTCCTCTACGATCTTCTCAAAGTGCATGGAGTGCGAGGCCTTGATGAGCATCGCCGTCTCCGCCGTGAACGCCGCCTTGACGGCGCCCATCGCCTCGTCCACGCTCCCGAACCACTGCGCAGAGGGGTTCTCTTCTGTAAAGTATTTTGCCCGTGCACCGATTGCGATGACAGTGTCGATGCCGAGCTCTTTGGTGAGTGCTCCGATTTCCCTGTGCGCGCGCTCAGTGAGCTCGCCGAGCTCCGCCATATCGCCGATGACAGCGGCCTTTTTGCCGCCGCTCGCGCCCAATACGCGCAGCGACGCCGCCATCGACTGGGGCCCCGCGTTGTAGCAGTCGTCGAGCAGGCGGCGATTTTCGGAAAGCGCGATGACGTGCATGCGTGAGCCCGCGGGCTCGTAGGCCGCAGCGCCGCGCACGATCTCCTCTTTTGTCTCGCTAAGGTACTCGCCTATGGCCGCGGCCATCGCCGCGGAGTAGACCATGTGCTTTCCCGGCACGGGGATGGAGAGCGCGTAGCGCTCCTTCTCCGTCGTCACAACGCAGTGGATACCGTCGATGCCGAGGTCTTCGACCTCGCTGACGCGGACATCGCAGTGCTCGGACAGGCCGCAGCGCAACGTTTTCTGCGGCAGAGAGACGGTGTTCAAAAGCTCGTCGTCGCCGTTTAAGACGGCGAGGCCGTCTTTTTTGAGGTTTTCAAAGATCTCGCACTTGGCCTTCAGAATGTTCTCGCGCGATCCGAGGTATTCGATGTGCATGTCGCCGACGTTCGTGATGACGGCGATATCAGGCTTCACCATCTCGCCAAGATACCGGATCTGCCCCGCGCGGTCCATGCCCGTCTCGATCACCGCCGCCTGATGCGCGCGGGAGAGGCCCAGCAACGTCTGCGGCGTGCCGATCTCATTATTATAGTTGGCCGCGGTCTTGAGCGTATGGAACTTCACGCCCAGTACCGAGGCGATCATTTCCTTTGTTGTCGTCTTGCCGACGCTGCCCGTCACCTGCACAAAGGGAATAGAAAACTGCGCACGGTACCACGCGGCCAAGTCCTTGAGCGCAAGCAGCGTGTCAGGCACCTTGATGTAAAACTTTCCGGGCAGCAGCGTTTCCGGCACGCGGGCGCACAGACAGCCCTCCGCGCCCGCGGAAAGCGCCTTTTCGATATAGTCATGCCCGTCGAAGCGCTCGCCGACGAGCGGCAGGAAAACTTCGCCGCTCTTAACGGTGCGGCTGTCGGTATTCACGCCGAAGATCTTCGCCGTCCCCTCGCCCTGCAGCAGCTCGCCGTGCACCGCCGCGAGCAGTTCCTTTACCGTAATAGCCTCCATTTACAGCCCTCTTCTCTGCTTCAGCGACTCTTCGACGATCTTCTCGCACAGCTCCTCGTAGCTGATGCCGACCGCCGCTGCCTCCTGCGGAAGGAGGCTCGTCTTCGTCATACCGGGCAGCGTGTTGATCTCAAGGAAGTACGGCGTGCCGTCGGGCGTGACGATGAAGTCCGCGCGGGAGTAGACGCTCAGGCCGATCAGGCGATAGACCGTCTCGGTCGCGGTGCGCACGCGCATCTCCCAGTCCTCGGGGATGGGAGAGGGGCAAATTTCCTCCGCCGCGCCGGCCTGATACTTGTTCGCGTAGTCATAAAAGCCCGTCTTCGGGATAATTTCGATGGAGGGCAATGCCTTGCCCGCGATGATACCAACCTGGATCTCGCGGCCGGAGATGTACTGTTCGAGCACGACCTGCGCGCCGAACTTTAAGCACTCTTCAAGCGCTTTTTTGAGCTCCGCGCCCGTACGCGCGATGGAGACGCCGACAGACGAGCCGTTTGCGACCGGCTTGACGACGCAAGGGAGCTTCGTTTCCGACACAAGGCGCGCGATGTCGCCTTCCGTGTAGCGCACGGTGCGCCACTGCGGCGTGATGACATATTCCGACACGAGACGCTTCGTCAGATCCTTATCCATCGCGATGGCGCTCGATAAGTAGCCTGCGCCGGTGTACGGAATGCCGAGCAGGTCGAATGCGGCCTGCACGCGGCCATCCTCGCCGCAGGTGCCGTGCAGCGCCAGAAATACGACGTCCGCCTTGGCGCACACATCGAGCACGCCGGGACCGAAAAGGCTCTTGCTCTGATCCTTGCGGCTCGCGCGCACGGCGGCAAGGTCGGGCTCCGCCTCGGCGACGGAATAGTCGCCGCAGAAGCCGTCCGGTGCGTCGAAAACATCTTCGAGCTTACCGTCGTAGTCCTCAAAGCCCATGAACATATCCACCAGAATGGCCTGATGTCCGCGCGCTCTCAGCGCGCGGCAGATCTTGTTGCCGCTCGAGAGCGACACATTGCGCTCCATACTCAGCCCACCTGCTAAAACAACGATACGCATACCGTTTTCCTCCTTATTTTTGAAAGAGACGTCGCCGCCCCCGTTTATCCATATTATACTAATTTATACTTTACCACAGCTTTTTCCCAAATACAAGCAAAAGAGAGCGGCGTGAAAACCGCTCTCTTTTGTTCGCTTTTCTCACTTTTTGCCCTTAGCCGAAAATGCCGGAGAGCAGTCCGCCCTTTCCCGCGCGTCCGTCCTTGAGCGTCATCGCCGCGCTGAGGATCTCTGCCGCCTGCGCACGTGTCACGCCCGAGCGCATCTCGTCAGTGGAAAAACGCCCACTCTCGATCACGCTGACGGACTGCAAATTCGCCACCGCCTGTGCGCACCAGGCGTTGTCCGCGTCCTGCACGTCGTAGTCCGAGAGGTCCACATCCGTCACACGAAGCAGCCGGTTCAGCACGACCGCGGCCTCATTGAGCGTAATGGCGTCATTCGCGCGAAAGGCAACGCCCTCCGCCGTGCTGACGCCGGACACAACGCCCGCATTCAGCGCGCTCACGGCGTAGCCCTTCGCCCAGGTCGGGATGCTCGCATCGTCGCAGAAGCCGGTCATCTGCACATCCTCCTCGCTCACGTCCATTGCCGCGAGCGCCATCGCGACAAATTCACCGCGCGAGAGCGTGCGCTCGGGCTCAAAGAAATAGCTGTCCCCGATCTTCGCGCCCACAAACACACCGTGCTCGGCGAGATCGACCGCCGCCGTATGCGCACGGCTGCCGCCCATGTCGGCGTAGCAGACGCCGCTATTCGCCTTTTCGATCGTGATGCTCACCGTCGCGGGCAGCGAGATGTTGCCGTAGGCGTCGATCGCCGTGTAGGTGAAGCCGTCCGTCCCCAGCTTGCCGCCCGGCGTGTAGACAAAGCCGAGGCCGTCCTCCGTCAGCGCGACCGTGCCCTTTTTCGGCTCCTGCGCGATGGCAAAGGTCACCTCGTCGCCCTCGTTGTCCACCGCGCGGAATTCACCCTCATACGCGACGCCGCGGTAGACCTTGATCTCCATGTTCTCCGCCACTGGCGCGCCGTCGGCGGCCTTGACCTCCTCCTTGCTCTTGCCGAACAGCGCCGATGCGCTCTGCGCCGGCACGAGGGTGAGCAGCAGCAGCGCCATCACAAACGGCAGCGCGCGCCACATCTCTTTTCGCTTTTCCATATTGAAATGCTCTCCTTCCAAATAAAACTTGCGGAGTTATTGTTTACCGCGCGGTGAAAAGTATGCAAAATTGCATTTCTACAGCGCAAAGCGCTGCTCCTTGTTCCCCGCGCCGCGCAGGGGGACGCGGACAAGGGGGCCATTCTCTTTCGCAAAAGAGAATGGCCCCCTTGAACCCCCAAGAGAAAGGTTTTGATCGGCAGTCTCAGGCTTGAATGGCCCTTGTGCCTCCGGAATGAGAATACCTGCGCGCGGCGTTGCCGCGTTTGGTGTTGCTATACGACTTGGCCTACTTCTACTACCCGCTGCCGCTCTGCTCATCTTGTTTTTGTGCAGCCTAATCACCTACTATCGGCAATACATATCGTCTTGGTAATGCGTACTGCGGCGAGCGAAGCAATGCCGCCTTGGCAGGCAATAGCAAGTTTGTGCAAATCCGAAGTAGACGGAGATTGCGTAAGGCTAACGACACGCAGGCAAAGCGACAGCGAAGATAGAAGAAAGTCAAATCGTTTAGATACATCATCAAGCAGGCACCTGATCGTGCAGCGCGTGCAGTTCTTCAAGCTGCAATCTGACAATACAAAGTCTTTCTCTTGGGGTTCCAAAGGGGATATTCTCTTTTGCGAAAGAGAATATCCCCTTTGACCCGTGCAGCGCCTTTGGCGCTGCTTCCTCGCGGCACACGTGCCGCGACTCACTTTGCACCTGAGCAAAACCGCACAGAGAATTTTCCAAAAACCTATTGACTTTTTCAAAGTCAGAAGTTATACTTGAACAGCCGCTTTGAATGGGCTTAAAGTTTCGGAAGGTTTCGAGACTTTTCGAACGCCCCCGACAGCGAGTCCGTAATTAAGGAAAGAGGTGCAAGCAATGCAAGCGATCATCGTTACCGGCGGTAAGCAGTATGTTGTGAACGAGGGCGACACCCTGTTCATTGAGAAGCTCCCCGTCGAGGCGGGCGACGCCGTTACCTTCGATCAGGTTTTGGCGATCGTTGACGGCGAAAACACCAAGTTCGGCACTCCCGTGGTGGAGGGCGCGAAGGTGGAGGCCACTGTCGTTAAGAACGGCAAGGGCAAGAAGGTCCGTGTCTACAAGTACAAGGCCAAGAAGGGCTATCACAAGCGTCAGGGTCATCGTCAGCCTTATACCAAGGTTGAGATCGGCAAGATCTCCGTCTAAGGCATGACCACTGTTACATTCCTCACTGAGGGGAAGCGCATCATCGGTTTTGATGCTAAGGGCCACAGCGGTTACAGCGAAGAGGGCAGCGATATCGTCTGCGCGGCAGTCACAAGTGCGGTCCGCCTTGTGGAAAGCACCGTGAACGATGTTTTAGGCCTCGCCGCTTCCGTCAAGGTCCATGAACGCTCCGGCGCTGTGGAATTCCGGCTCCCCGGCGGTCTGTCCGCCACGAACGAGAGCACCTGTCAGGCTCTTTTAACGGGTTTGATGTTGCTCTTTTCCGAGCTGCACAGCGAATATCCGGACAATATCGAAGTCATGGAGGCGTAAGCCCCCTGTTCCGATCATCTTACAGAAAGGATGGCAAATCACCATGCTGAACATCGGTCTTCAGTTTTTCGCCCACAAGAAGGGCGGCGGCTCCACGAAGAACGGCCGCGACTCTAACGCCAAGCGCCTTGGCCCCAAGCGCGCTGACGGTCAGTTCGTTCTCGCCGGCAACATTCTTGTGCGCCAGCGCGGCACCCACATCCATCCGGGCGTCAACGTCGGTATCGGCTCTGACGATACTCTCTACGCCAAGGAGAGCGGCGTGCTCCGTTTCGAGCGTCTCGGCAAGGATCGTAAGCAGGCTTCTGTTTACCCCGCTGAGTAATTGCACAATGAAGAGCCTCGAGCGAATGCTCGGGGCTCTTTTCTTTATCTTTTCCGCAGGAGGTCACTTTTCATGCTCAAGGCAGTTTTGATGGATATCGACGACACGCTGCTCGACTTCGGCAAATGCGCCGAGCAGGCCATGCGCATCGGCTTTGCCGAATGGGGTCTCCCCTATGACGATTCCACTTACGCGACGTTCACGCGCATCAATGACGGCCTCTGGCTCATGATCGAGCGCGGCGAGCTCACGACGCAGCAGCTTTTTCAGTTCCGCTGGAACCGCATCTTCGATGCTCTCGGCATCCAGGCTGACGGCGCCGCGTTTGAAAAGCGGTTTTTGGACCTCCTCTACGAGACGGCCATTCCCGTCGACGGCGCGGACGAGATCTGCCGCTACCTCAAGAAAAAATATATCCTCTGCGCGGCGAGCAATGCCTTCCACGACCAGCAGCTCAACCGGCTTGAAATGGCGGGGCTTCTCCCCTATTTTGACCATGTGTTCGTTTCAGAGTCACTCGGCTACCGCAAGCCCGAAAAGGCGTTTTTCGATGCCTGCCGCGCTTTTCTTCCCGATGTTGCCGCGGACGAGTGCGTCATGATTGGCGACTCGCTGACCGCCGACATCACCGGCGGCAAAAACGCGGGCATGAAAACGATCTGGTACAACCACACGCACCGCCCCGTTCCGGAGCGCTGCGAGGCCGACCAGATCGTCGAATCGCTGTCTGAATTAAAGAATCTGCTGTAGCTCAGGAAATCAATTCCGCGCCGACACTGTATTCCCAGCCGCTGTCGCCGCGTGACGCCGTGCACTTCGTAAAGTAATACGCGCCGAGCGGCGAGCGCCACTTTCCGGCGCTGAAGCAGACAGACGCGCCGTTGTCCTGCGTCTCCTCCGGCGTGATGGTGAAGAGCAGACCGTTCGTGAACGAATAGGCCGTGCTGCCGCCCTCCAGCTTTTCGCCCATGAGGTACCCCTCCTCGCGCAGCTCGTCGAACGTCATCGTCAGGCCCTGCACGCCGTGCTTCTGTGCGAACACATAGGCGACCGCCGCCTTTTCGCCCGCGGTCAGCCCGCCGGGTGCCTTGCTCAGATCGACGCTCACGACCTCCGCGCCGCCGTTGAGCCCGTCGTCCTCGTTCCACAGGTCCTCAAGCACCTGCAAGTAGAGGCCGCAGAGGTCATACTGCGCATTCTCCTCACGCGAGAGGGACACGGCCACCACTTGCGCAAACTTCGCGGGATATGTCTCCTGCACACCGCCGGTGTACCAGACCTCGGCGCTCATGCCGCTCTCGATCTCGGAAGCGGACACGCTGCCGCCGTCCAAATACAGCGTCACGCCGTCTATCGGCAGGGCGTAGACCTCCGTCTCTCCCGCTAAAATGAGCGTACCGTTTTCACCGTCGCCCACGACGCGCAGCGTCATCGTGTCCGCGCCGGCGTACTGCGACTCAGGATTGGGCGTGTCATTTTCGTCTTCGTTATCGTGCCCGCCCTTCGTGCAGGCCAAAAGCGCCGCCGTTACGGCGACGACCATCATCAATGCAAGCAGTCTTTTCAAGATTTCCGCTTCCTTTCCCGTTGTGTCTTTTCCTTTGACGAAAGGGAGCACAAAAAAGTTCCCAACTTTTTTCGATTTTTTCTTTTTTGTGAAACGTTCCGTTTTTCTTGACGAATCGTCAAAAAACGGATAAACTATTTGTTCAGGAATAACAAGAATCCAAGGAGGTGCCAACATGGCAGCATCTTTTATTGATAAGGCGCGCATCTTCTGCCGCGCGGGCAAGGGCGGCAATGGCGCGGTGGCGTTCCACCGCGAAAAGTACGTCTCCGCGGGCGGTCCCGACGGCGGCGACGGCGGCAACGGCGGCAACATCGTCCTCGTTGTCGACGACAACATGTCCACGCTGATGGACTTTCGCTACAAGCGCAAATACGTCGCCGACAACGGCATGGACGGTCAGGGCGCGCGCAAGTTCGGCAAGCAGGGCAAGGATCTCACGATCCGCGTGCCGCGCGGCACCGTCGTGCGCGACGCGGAATCGAACGAGATCATCAAGGATATGTCCGACTCCGAGCCGTTCATCCTCTGCCGCGGCGGCAAGGGCGGCTGGGGCAACGCGCATTTCGCAACGCCGACGCGTCAGGCGCCCCGTTTTGCCAAATCGGGTCTTGAGGGCGAGGAGCACGATGTCGTGCTCGAGCTGAAGTTGCTGGCCGACGTCGGCCTCATCGGCTTCCCGAATGTCGGCAAGTCGACGCTTCTTTCCGTTGTGTCGAAGGCGCGCCCCAAGATCGCAAACTACCACTTCACCACGCTCTACCCCAACCTCGGCGTCGTGTACGTCGACGAGGGCGTTTCGTTCGTCATGGCCGACATCCCCGGCATCATCGAGGGCGCAGCCGAGGGCGCGGGCCTTGGTCACGACTTCCTGCGCCATATCGACCGCTGCCGCCTGCTCGTTCATGTCGTCGACGTGTCGGGCAGCGAGGGCCGCGACCCGGTCGAGGACTTTGACGCCATCAACGCAGAGCTCTCGCAGTATTCCCCCGACCTTGCCACCCGCCCGCAGATCGTCGTCGCGAACAAGACCGACATCATGGAGGACGAGAGCCTGCTCGAAAAGCTGCGCGCGCATGTCGAGCCGCTCGGCTATCCCCTCTTCGCCCTGTCCGCCGCGTCGCACACCGGCACGCGCGAGCTCGTGCTCAAGATCGCCGAAAAGCTCTCCACACTCCCGCCCGTCACGGTCTACGAGCCCGAGTACGTTCCCAAGCCCGTGAAGATCGACGCGAGCGAGCCGCTCAAGATCACCGTCGAGGACAACACCTACATTGTCGAGGGCAAGTGGCTTGAACGCCTTATGAGCAACGTCAACTTCGGTGACTACGAGAGCCGGATGTTCTTTGATAAGATGCTGCGAGAAAACGGCGTTTTCCAGCAGCTTGAGGACCTTGGCATCAAGGACGGCGACATCGTCAGCATGTACGAGCTCGAATTCGAGTATCAGCACTAATTTCTTTCGGGAGATGATCTCATGTCCATCAGCCTGTGCGAGGACTGCGTTTATTACAGCTACGATGAAGAGTCCGACAGCTACTACTGTGACGAGCAACTCGATGAGGACGAGATGGCGTCGTTCCTGCGCGGCAAGCTGACCGCCTGTCCGTTCTATCATCCGGGCCAAAGCGACTACTACCTCGCGGGAAAGCAATAAAAATCGCAAAAAGGGAGCACGCGCAAGCGTGCTCCTTTTCTGTCAGTCTCGATCAAAATGTGATGCGCATCTGGTGCCAGACAACGCCGCCGTGCACGGACTTGTCTGTCACGCCCTCGTCGACAAAGCAGAACTTCGCGTAGTAGTCGACGAGCCGCTGTTTGCAGGTCAGGACTGCACCCTTTCTCCCCCGCTTTCTCGCATCCTCAACGGCACGGTGGAGCAGTTCGCCCGCGTAGCCGTTTTTCCGGTACTCCGGCAAGGTGTTCAGACCGAAGAGCATCTGCCACGCGCCATTTTCGTCGTGCATGGATGCTTTCGCGTACATTTCGTCGGTCAGGTCGGGCTCGTCCGTCACAAAGCCGTCGAGAAACGCGATGAGCTTGTCGCCCTCGAACATCAGCCAGAAATGGTCGCCGTAGTATCTGATCCGCTCGGCGAATTCCTCTTTTGTCGCTGCCTCGGCCACGGGAAAGCACTCGGCTTCCACCGCCGCGACCGCGTCCAGATCGTTCATCGTTGCTGTTCTGATCTCCATGGTTCTGCCCTCTCTATTTAGTCCCACTTTTCACGGCTGAGCTCGCGCATGTAGCCAGCCGTAATGATACCGGTCGGCAGCGCGACGATGGCAATGCCCATGAACGACGATGTCATGCTCACGATGCGGCCGATCTCGCTCGTCGGATAGATGTCGCCGTAGCCGACAGTCGTCAGTGTGACGACCGCCCAGTAGATGGCATCGAAAAACGTGTCAAAGCTGTCGGGCTCCACCTGGAACATGATGAGCGCCGACAGCGCGATATACCCGCCCGCCAGCACACACACCGCCGCGAGCGCTCGTTTCTCGCGCTTGATAACGTTCAAAATAAGTTCAAAGCTGTGCGAGTAGCGCAGGAATTTGAGCGCCTTGAGCGCTTTGTTGAGGCGGAAAAGCCTAAACAGCTTGAACCCCGACGACAGCATCGTCAGCGACGGCAGGATGGACAGCAGGTCTACAATACCGAAAAAGCTGAACGGATAGCATAGAAACGCCCATTTTCCGCTCTTTTCGTACTTTAGGTCCGCCGTCCACCAGCGCAGCAGATAGTCCACGATGAACACCGTAACCGTTGCGCGGTCGAGCCATATAAACAGCGCATTCGTCTCCTTGAAGCACAGCGGCACGATACTCGCCGCGATGCACACGAGCATGAAGCGGTCGTAAATGAGACTGTCGCGGTCGTCCTTGTCCGCGACCTCGATGACCTCGTAAATCTTTCTTCGCAAACTCATGCCGTCACTCCCTTGCGCCGGGCAGAAAGCGCTGCTCGACTTCTTCCGCGCTCATCTGCCCGCCGGAGAGCTCCGTGAGCGCGGCGGAAAAGTCCGCCACCTTCTGCACGGGCAGAAGAAACGTAAGCATCACCGCCGCGCCGTAATCGCTCGACTCGATCCTGCCCTCGTGTCCCTCGATCAGCAGCTTTATGCGCTCGAACATCGGATACGGGCATTCGAGCAGCAGCACGGAAAACGGCTGCATCCGCGCCTTGCCCGCATTGTCAAGCGCGTCCTTCGCCGCCTTGGCGTAGGCGCGCGTCAGCCCGCCCGCACCGAGCAGAATCCCGCCGAAGTAGCGCGTCACGATGCACACGACGTTTTCGACGTTTTCGCGCTGGAAGACGTTCAGCATCGGCTGGCCTGCCGTGCCCTGCGGCTCGCCGTCGTCGCCGTAGCGGACGGTGCCGTCGTGCAGGACAAAGCACCAGCAATTGTGGCGCGCGTCGTAGTATTTCTTCTTCATCTCGTCGATGCGCGCGCGGGCCTCCGCCTCGCTCTCCACAAGGAAAACATGGCTGATGAAGCGCGAGCGCTTTTCTTCAAACTCGCTCTCCGCGCTCTCGTATGGGACAAGGTACTCTGTCATGGTTTCAATGTTCCTTTCAGCGGGTTTTCTCCCACTTTTCTTTCGTAAGGGCGTAAAAAAGCGTCGGCCGCAGCGCATCGTCCACAAGCGCCGGCCTTTCACAGGTCAGCTGATAAGAAAAGCCACACTTTTCGATCACGCGCTTTGACTTTTCATTGCCGGCATAGTGCGAACACCAGACCCGCTGTGCGTCTTTATCCTCAAAGCAGTACCTCAGCAGCTCTCGCACGGCTTCGGGGATAAGCCCCTGACCCCAGAGCGGGCGGCCGATCCAATAGCCGATTTCCGGCTCACTCCCGATTTCTGGCGCTTCCGTCGGAAACACGCCGATGGAGCCGACAGGCTCGTCTGGCCGTTCCTTCAAAATGACTGCAAACGTGTCCGGCTCCGAGAGGACGGTTCGGATGATCTCGCGGGAGTTCTCCACGCTCGTATGCGCCGGCCAGCCTGCGGCGGGGCCGACAAACGGATCCCTCGCGTATCGATAGCAGCTCTCCGCGTCGCTCTCGCACCACGGACGCAGGAGAAGGCGCGTCGTTTCAAACGTCATTCCTCCCAGTCCTCCTTCGGCTCGCGGTAGCCCTCGATATAGTCCTTGACCTGGCCGATGACGCGCGGCACGCAGGTGGCCACGATGTCGATGGTCTCGCCATATTCGACGGATTCGACCTTCGCCTCGCGGTAGAGCATATCGAGAAGCCCGCCCTTGTCGTAAGGCAGATGTATGGTCACGCGGCGCGTTCCCTTGTCGAGGAGCTTATCGATGCGCGCAAGCAGCTCATCCACGCCCTCGCCGGTCTTGGCGCTGATGTTGACGCTGTCCTCCCCGTGCGGGCGGATATCGCCGAAGTAGAGGTCGGACTTGTTGTAAACTCGCAGGCAGGGAATTTGCTGCGCGCCGAGCTCTTCGATGAGCTCGTCCACGATCTGCGCCTGCTCGAGCCAGTGCGGGTCGGAAATGTCGATGACGTGCAGAAGAAGATCGGCGTATTCGAGCTCTTCAAGCGTTGCCTTGAACGCCTCGACGAGCTGATGCGGCAGCTTTCGAATGAAGCCGACCGTGTCGGAGATCACGACATTCAGCGTGTCGGACACCGTGAGAAGGCGCGTCGTCGTATCCAGCGTGTCAAACAGGCGGTTATTCGCGGGAATGCCCGCGCCGGTCAGCGCGTTCAGGAGCGTTGACTTGCCCGCGTTTGTGTAGCCGACGATGGCGACGACGGGAATTTCATTCTTGCTGCGGCGGTCGCGCTGCGTGGCGCGCACGCGGCGCACCTCTTCAAGGTCCGCCTTCAGCTTGTCGATCTTTCTGTGGATGTGGCGGCGGTCGGTCTCAAGCTGCGTTTCGCCGGGGCCCTTCGAGCCGATGGGGCCCTTGCCCGACGTGCCCGCCTGACGCTCCAGATGCGTCCACATACCGATCAGGCGCGGCAGCAGGTACTGATACTGCGCGAGCTCGACCTGAAGTCGGCCCTCTTTTGTCTTCGCCCGCTGGGCGAAAATGTCGAGAATCAGCCCGCTGCGGTCGAGCACCTGCACGCCGAACTCTTCGCTCAGAACGCGCATCTGCGAGGGCGAGAGGTCATTGTCGAAGATGACCATTGTCGCCTCCTGTGACTTGACGAGCTCGCGGATCTCATCCACCTTGCCCTCGCCGATGAATGTGTGCGGGTTCGGCGACGGCAGCGTTTGTAAAACCACGCCGACGCTGACGCCGCCCGCCGTTTCGACGAGCGCACCGAGCTCTTCAAGGCTCTCCTCGTCGGCATTCTCTTTTCGATCAAGCCGCGGCGACGAAAGGCCGACTAAAATCGCCCTGTCGCGCGGCGCGTTGTTCTCTTTCAATTCTTCCATAGATTCTCCTTATCGCGCCAAAATCTGCGCTGTACAAATCATTTTTATTATAGTGTATTTTCCGCCAAAAGAAAAGGCAGAAACGCTTTTCATTGACATTTCCTGCCCTCTCATGCGAAAATAAGGCAGACGCAACCTCAGGTTGACAAAAAGAAACGCCCGGTTGGTGGCGTTTTCTCCTGTTTTCCTGCTATGCTCTTCTCGCAGGGGCGCAGTGCACGGCGTCGAACGCAGCAACATTTCCCCAAGGAGGAACCTTTCATGGAACTATATGAAAAGCTCTACGAACTGCGCCGCGCGAGCGGCATGTCGCAGGAGGAGCTGGCGGAGAAGCTCGGTGTCTCGCGCCAAGCAGTCTCCAAATGGGAGAGCGGCACCACGCAGCCGGAGCTTAGCAAGCTCATCGAACTCTCTAAGCTCTACTCCGTTTCCGTCGACGAGCTGCTCAGTCTGGAGCATGCCAAAGAACAGCAGGACAGCACCCCTGCCGCTCCCGCCGCCGAGGGTGCATCGCAGGACACGGCCGAAGACGCTTCCGCAGCCAAACCCGACTTTCGCACCTTCTGCGCGCAGCACAAGAAGATCATCGGCGGTGCGGCCGTGGCGCTCGCCGCGCTCATCGCCGTCGGCGTGCATTACAACAACCGCATCAACTCGCTCAGCATGCAAGTGAATGACCTTCGCAGCCAGCTCTACAACGTGCAGAATAACCTCTCAAACCAGATCGCGGGCATCAGCAATAATGTCTCGGACATTTTGGCGCGCGAGTCGAGCCTGATCTCGCAATACAGCTACGAGGTCAAAAGCGTCAACCTCAAAAAGCAGGAGTGCACGCTTGCCTTTTCTCTTCTGCCGAAGACGATCAGTGAGAACACGATCGTCAACATCGGCGTGATCGACCATGGCAATTCCTCGCCGCTGGACAGCTATCGGCCGGGCTACTCTGCCGACCTTACGCAGGATGGCTTCGGGCATCTGCACGGTAGTGTAACCGTCCCTCTGAGCGACGAGCTCGGCGTCAATGTCAACTTCATGACGAACGGCGAAACGCAGTCGCAGGAGCTCGATACGATCAGCAATCTCAAATCCCAGTATCAGCCGCAGCTCAAAAGCTTTCTATCCCCCATCTCCTACGAGCGTCAGGCCGGCAGCAAATGGCAGTACCAGTTCACGCCGGGCAATGTCGGCATCCCGCTCGGCACCATCTCGCTCGGCGCGCTGTCCGATGTGTCCATCCGCAGCGCGTGTCTTGAATACACGCGCGCCAATCAGCTGCTCAGGCGCGTGCCGCTCGAAGCATCGTACAGCGATGGCAGCGCCGTCACCTATGTCGGCGATGACAGCGCCGAAGCCGTGGGCGCATCCGTCATAGAGGGCGTGTCGTACTATGACCTCGCCTATGCCTCCAGCAGCGAATCGGAGGCTTTCACGCTCCCGCTCGGGGCAACGCCGCTCGTCTGCGAGCTTGTCGTCAACCTTGCGGACGACACAGTACTGCGCGTCCGCCTCTTCCAGGTGCGCGCCATTGCAGGCGGCGACAGCTACGAGGAGATAAACTACCTCGACCAAAGTCTCAGTGAGCCGCTCCCCTTCATCGTCGAATATCCCGACGGGCAAAACTGAGCGTTCCAAAAAAGCAGAAAAAAGCAGCTCTGCCGTAGCAGAGCTGCTTTTGTGATTGAATTAGTTCAGGCCGAACTTCTTGTTGAACTTGGCAACGCGGCCGCCGGTATCGACCAGCTTCTGCTTACCAGTGAAGAAGGGGTGACACTTAGAGCACACTTCCACCTTGATATTCTGCTTGGTGGAACCTGTCTCAATCACATTACCGCAGGCGCAAGTAATAGTAGTCTGCTGATAATTGGGATGGATTCCTTCCTTCATTGCTCGTGTTCACCTCTTTCTGATCCAAATGTACTTTTCTAAAAAAGCCATATAGAATATTACCACGCTTTGTGTCAAATTGCAAGAGAAATTTTTGATCCTCTCCGCGCTTTTCTCTTCCTTAGCACTCTTCCCTAATTTCATTGTCTATTTTTCAACGCTCGTTATGCAATTTCTCTTTACTTCTGCCGTTTTCAGTCGTATAATGACACTTACGCGCCTTGCGCACGGATGATTGGAAGTAAAGGAACATCAGAATTATGTCGAAAAAACATTTCCTGCGGGGACTGCGCGACGGCATCCCCATTGGGCTTGGTTATTTTGCTGTCAGCTTCGGCATCGGCATCAGCGCGCACAACGCGCACCTGAGCATTTTTCAGGGTTTTTTGCTGAGCTTTTTGAACAACGCCTCGTCGGGTGAATACGGCGGCATCACCATCATCGCCGCCGACTCCGGCCTCTGGGCCATGGCGCTGATGATGCTGGTCGTCAACGCGCGCTATCTTCTGATGAGCTGTGCGCTCAGCCAGCGTCTCTCGCCCGATACGCCGCTTCCCTGGCGGCTCCTCATTGCCTATGACCTGACGGATGAGATCTTCGGCCTCGCCATCGCGCAGCCTGGGTATCTTGAGGTGTGGTATTACTTCGGCGCCATGTGCGCGGCCATGCCGGGCTGGAGCATCGGCACTGTGCTCGGCGTGCTGATGGGGAATCTCATGCCCGTCTGGGCTGTCAGCGGTTGCTCCGTAATGCTGTTCGGCATGTTTCTCGCCATTATCATCCCCGTCGGCAAGCAAAACCGCATCGTGCTCGGCTGCATCGGCGTGAGCTTTCTCTGCTCGCTTCTTGCAAGCGTTTTGCCGTTCACGCGCGAGCTGTCCGAGGGCATGCGCATCCTGGTCTTGACCATCGTGATCTCTGCTGCCGCCGCCATTCTGTTCCCGCACAAGGAGGATGATCTCGTCGCATGAAAACGTATTTATATCTTTTCGTCATGGCGGCCACGACCTATCTCATCCGCGTCCTGCCGCTCACGCTGATCCGCAAGCCGATCCAGAATCCCTTCCTGCGCTCGTTTCTCTTCTACGTGCCCTACGTCACGCTCGCGGTGATGACGTTCCCCGCCATCATGAACGCCACGCAATCGCCCATCGCGGGCGCGGCGGCCATGGTCATCGGCATCGTCGCCGCCTGGTGCGGACTGGGACTTCTCCCCGTCTCGCTCGTCTGCTGCGCGACAGTGCTGATCTTAGAGCATTTTATCGTGTGAGCAAATCTTGTAAAACACCCTCCGCAGATTTCCCGCGGAGGGTGTTTTTATGTATTCACAGCACCTTTTCTTCGCCAACCGAGAAGAAATACAGCACCTTTTCCCTGACCTTTTTGCCCATCACGCGCATAAGGGCCATGGAGTATGCCTCGAGCTGAGGGCGGTAGTGCTCAGCTCGTTCTTCGATCTGTGTTCTTCCGATGCGGTCAGTCTTGAAGTCCACGACCACAAGCTCGCCGTCCTCTTCAAAAAAGCAGTCTACCACGCCCTGCAGCAGCACCGCGTCGTCGGCGTCCAGCGTGGCAAAGTCCCGCACCGGCCGCAGCAGCGAGAAGCGGTACTCGCGCCGCACCGTCTGCGCATTCTTGCGAATGCGCGCGGCAAGATCACTTCGCAAAAATCGGACGATCGCGCGCACATCGACGGCGCTTACCTGCTCGTCGGTCAGCTTGCGCTGCGCTCTGAGCTTTTCGACCTGCTCACGCACGCTCTGCTCGCTTGCTTCGCAGAAAAAGTCAAGGTCCTGCATCACAAGGTGCAGCGCCGTGCCCCGCTCCGCACCCGTGAGCGTCATTTCGCCCGCAAGGAATTTTGGTTTACATAGGCTGCGCAGCCGCGGTGGGAGCGTTGTATTTTCGGATATCTCCTCGTCCAGCGCGCGGCCCTTGAGCTGTGTGGCCGTCAGCTTGGCGGGAAAGGCCGTCTGCCCCGCGTAGGGGTAGCGGTACGACAGCGCAGCAAAATCCACCGGCAGCTCATCCTTCGGCGGCGCGGCATCCACCGGTGTGTCATCGGGCCGCTGCTGCGGTGTCACAAAGCTCAAGGCGTCGTGCACACGCACCGTCCACAGCGTTTCATTGGCGTAGAAGCGGCCCTCGCCATTCTGCCCCGCAAGCTCGCGCAGGGACGCCGCTTCGCTGCGCTGCAAAAGCGGCAGCATGATCCAGTCGCCCATGCACTTGCCGCTGTCCACAGCCTCGGGCAGCACAGGACAATCGCTCAGCGCCAGAAGGTCGGCGACGCGGCTTTTCGCGTTTGCCTGCGTGTGCACCATGACGAGCTTTTCCTTCGCGCGCGTCATCGCAACGTACAGCACACGCAGCTCCTCGGCCTTCGCCTCGCGCCGCAGCGTGCGCTCGAGCGCCTGCCGTGCGACTGTCGGGTACTGAATGTGCCTTTGCGTGTCCACGCACACCGGCCCCAGCCCGAGCTGCGGGTGCACGAGCACCGAACTCAAAAAGTCCATATTGCTGAAGCGACGCGCGAGGTCCGAGAGGATCACGACCGGAAATTCAAGGCCCTTCGACTTGTGGATCGACATAATGCGAACGCCTGATGATGCGTGCGCGGTCTGCATCGAACCCGCCTCGCCTTCGGCAAGCTGCTCGCGCAGCGTGCGCACAAAGTCGAAAAGGCCTTGCCGCCCCGAGCGCGCGTAGTCCTCGCTGAGCTCCAAAAACGCGAGCAGATTTTCCTTGCGCTCCGCACCACGGCGCATCGCGCCGAAGATACCGAGCACGTTGCACCGGCGGTAGATTTCGCTCAGCAGCTCGCGCACGCTCAGGTGCGCCGCGCTATTGCGCAAAGCGTCCAACGTACTGAGGAATTCTACGCTGTGGATGTCCTCACTCAAAAGCAGCGCATCGTAGAAGTCACCCGTGCGCTGCCGCGCGCGGATCGCCGCGAGCTCATCGGGTGTAAAGCCGAAGAGCGGAGATCGCAGCACGGCAATGAGCGGCACGTCCTGCCGCGGATTGTCGATGACCTGCAAGAGCGCGAACAGCACTGCGATCTCCATCGAGGCAAAAAAGTCCTCGCCCGCGTCAGCGGCGCAGTGGAGGCCGCGCGCCTCCAGCGCGCGGCGATAGTCCAAAAGGCGCGTGCTCGGCGAGCGCATCAGAATGACGATGTCCTCCTCGCGCACGGGCCGCAGCTCTTTTGTTTTGTCATCCTGTATAGGAAATTCACTTGTCAGCATATCACTGATATAGTCTGCGACAAACGCTGCCTCAGCCTCGCTCGCGCGCACGCGCTGCTCGCCCGTCTGCGTCGGCAGATCGAGCAGATGGAACTCCGCGCCGCACGCGCTCGATTCGACATAATTCGCGCCGAGGCGCAGCATTTCATCCGCGCCGTAGTCGAGCTCACCCATTTCCTCGGAAAGAATATTGCAGAAGATAAAATTCGTCGCGTCCAGCACTTCTTTGCGCGAACGGAAGTTGCGCGAGAGCAGCAGCTTCGCGCTGTCGTGCTCCTCTGCGTCCTCAAGCGGCGGCCAGGTGTTATAATGCTGCAAAAAAATACGCGGGTCGGCTAGGCGGAAACGATAGATGCTCTGCTTGACATCGCCAACAGTGAAAAGGTTTTCTCCTTTACAAGAAATTGCGTCAAAAATGCGGTTCTGCACCTCGTTGGTGTCCTGATACTCGTCCACCATGATCTCGCGGTAGCGCGCGCTGACGATGTGCGCAAGCTCTGTCGGCGCGCCGTCCTCTCCGATGAGAAGGCGGATGGCCTCGTGCTCCTGATCGGAGAAGTCGGCAGAATTCCGCTGGCGCTTTTCCTCGTTGTACCGGCGGGAAAAGTCCGCCGTCAGGTCGATGAGCGCGAGCATTGCGGGCGCCATCGTGCGCAGGTCCTCCACCGCCTCGTCGGACGAGGCGGAAAAAATCTCGGCAAAGCCCTTGACGGTCTCCTTGCAGTTGTCCCACAGGCTTTTCATGCGCGCTTTCATCTCGCCGCCGTCGCTGTCCTTCACCGCGGTGAGGCGCGGAAACGCGATGGTCACGCCGCGCGCGGCGTCCCAGCCCTCTGCGGTCTTCCCCTCCAGCGCTTCAAGCTGGTAGGAGGCGTCGAGGAACGCGGGCGCATACTTCTGGTTCAGCGCGTCATTCGCGCACATCTCTTTAGCCGCGCGCTGCAAAAGGTTTTTGCAGTGGCGCGCCTTGCGCCGCACCTCATTGAGCAGAATTTTTCCATAGGGCGTGTCCTCGATCTTATCCGGCACGGCGCGCCAAAACGCGCGCTGCGCCTCGAGCCATTTGTCCTCATACGGCTGCGCCTGCAATTTTGCGTGCAGCTCGAGCACTAAGTCCTCAAGCGCGCTATCGTCGCGCCCCGCGCCGAGCGTGTCGGCCAGCAGCGTGCCGCCGGGCGTCAGACAGTCGTAAAAATCGTCCAGCGTGCGCGCGAGCACGCGCTCGCGCAGCACCTGCGCCTCGTTCTCGTCCAGTACGCGGAAATCGGGCCGCAGCGCGTGGCCGCGCGCATCCTCGCCGAGCAGATGGCAGTTTTCGCGCAAAAGCGCGGTGCAGAACGCGTCCACCGTCTTGATGTCCGCGCGGTAGACGCGCAGCATTTGCTGCCGCAGATGGTAGTTGCCGGGGTCGCGCTCCATGCGCTCGGTGAGCGCCTTCGCGATCTTGCCGCGCAGCTCGCTCGCCGCGGCGCGCGTGTAGGTAATGATGAGGAAATCGTCGAGATTCGCGCCCTCGCGCTCTACGTAGGAAAAGAGCCTCTCGACGAGCACCTTTGTCTTGCCCGAGCCTGCCGCCGCGGAGACGAGCAGACTGCGCTCGCGGCTGTCCACCGCCGCTTGCTGTTCGTTTGTCAGCTTTTCAGCCATTCTCGTGCGCCCCCTCTCCGTTCACCTCGTCGATGTACTGCCAGAATTCGTCGTTTTTCGTCGCCTTGATGTATTCCATGCGGTCGCTGCCGCAGCCGTTTTCAAAGTGACACGCGCTCGCGAACTCGCAGTATGTGCAGGCCGACTGCTGCGGCGTGCGCGCGTAGGGGTCGGCGTCGATGTTGCCCGCGAAGACCTCCTGCGTGATTTCATGTAAAATATGGTCGACGTATTTTGAGAGCTTTCCGAGCTGCTCGGCAGAAGCAAGGCTTCCCGTCACCGCGCCGTCCCTTTTCACCGCGATGGGCAGGTAGCACGGCGATTCGAGCGCGCTGTGCTCCATCGCCTGCAGAACCGCCGGGTCCTCGAGCACCATGCCGCTGCGGCGCAGCTCCTTTTTGAGTGTTTTTTCGATCTTTTCGGGCTCCGTGTCGCGCGCGCAGCGCAGCATCGGCTCGCGCGCGGGCGTGTAGAGAACGCCCGCGGGAACGATCTCGTGTCCGCCGAAAAGCATCTGTCCCTCTTCTTTAAGCGTAAAGAGGTAGAGCAGCATTTGGAGCCCCAGCCCGTAGCGCAGCTCGGCGAGGTCGAAGCTCTTCTTGCCCGTCTTGTAGTCCACGACGCGCAAATATAGCTTGCCGTCGTGCAGCCAGCCGTCCACACGGTCGACCTTGCCGACGACGCGCGCCGTGCCGTTTTCCTCGCGGATCGTGATGGCGGGCAGCTGCCCGTCCGCACCAAATTCCAGCTCAAATGCCAGCGGCTCAAAGTCGGAGCTTTGCAGCTCCTCGCTCACCTCGTCCATGATGCGCTCGACCGCCGCACACAGGCGGTTGAACAGATAACGGAAGCGCGCGCTTTTTTCGCACAAGTCCGGCAGCACGCGGTCGATGTATTCCTCGATCGACGCGCGCACGAGCGCGTGCAGCTTGTCCTTCGATAGCGTATGCAGTCCGCCGCACTCCTTCGCCTGCCGCAGCGTGTGCTCCATCACATCGTGCACGAACGTACCGATCTGCGGCGCATCAAAGCCCGCGCCCGTGCGCTCCCTGGCTTTCAGGCCGTAGCGCATGAAATAGGCAAAGTGACATGAGCGCGCCATGTCCATGCGCGAGGCGGACAGTGTCACCGCGCCGCCGTAGAGCGCGTGCACCGCGTCGCGCGACAGATGCCCGCGCGTATAGCGCGAAGCGTCCTTCATCGCGGCAAGCGCACGCCCCGCGTCGCCCTGTCCTTCAAAATACTGCCACAGCGCGCCGCCGATATGCTCGCCCGCATACTCGAGCGCCGTCGACTTTGCTGACAGGCGATATTCCTTGTCAGCGCTCTCTGTTTCGACGCTGATCGACGGCAGCAGACGCGCGATGCGCCCGATGACGAACGACGGCCGCTTCTCCGCGCCCTTTCCGTCCGAAACGGGATAGGACACCGTCAGCTTTTCCGTCGGCTGGGCCAGCGCGGCGTAAAGATTCTGAATTTCCAGATGAAACTGCTCCATCCCGTGCGGCGCGAGGAAGATTTGCTGCCTCTCGAGCGCCTCGCGATCCTCGTCGCGCAGCACGCCGCCGCGGTTCTCCGCCGCAGGCAGCACGCCGTCGTTTGCGCCGAGCAGGAACAGCGCGCGCACCGTGTGGCGGTCGTTTCGCGTCATTTCGCACAGGTTCACCGCGTCGAGCGTCACGGGGATCGTGCCCACGCTGTACTGCGTCAGCACAAGGCGCATCAGACTCGCAAACTCCTCGGCGTCGAGGATCGCGTCGCCCAGGATTTCCACAAACTGGTCGAGCACGCCGCAAAGAATGCCCCACAGCTGTGCCGTTTCCTCTGCCCGCTGGGCATCGCCCGCGGCGAAAAGCTGCTCGGTCTGCGTCTGCAAGACCTCCGGCAGTTTGATCTCCTCCAAATAGCCGTACAGCGCGCGCACCTTCTGCTCGGCCTCGCCGCTGCCGCCCACGCCTTTTTTTAGGCGCGCAAACGGCCCCTGCACGCGCTCGCGCAGTGCGTTGACCGTCTTGAGCCGCGCCCTTGCCTCGTCCGTCCATTCTTCGCCGTAGCCGTCGGGATGCGCCGACCAGGGCGTCTCGCGCGTCCACATCGCGCCGCGGATCTCCCACTTGAGCGCGTAATTTTCCAGAATGTCGCACTCCGCCATGCTGAGGCCGGCGAGACCGGTCTTGAGGCAGCGGAACACATCCTCGTACTCAAAGCCGCCGCTCGCGGCGTCCAGCGCGCCGAGCAGCAGCGTCAGCACGGGGCTTTTCAAAATGTCGCTGCGGTGGGCATAATAGAGCGGGATGCCGTAGCGGGCGAATACGCTCTCGATCGCACCTGCGTAGGAGTCGAGATCACGCGCCGTGACGGTGATCTCGCGGTAACGATAGCCCTGCTCACGCACTAATTTCAAAATCTGCGACGCGACCCACTCGCATTCACTGTACGCGCTGCCCGCCTCATAGAGCGCGACGGCGTCAGTCGGCTGGGTAAATTCGTCCGCTGCGCCGAAAAAGCAGCGCTCGATATGGTCGAGCGCGCCGCGCACCTCGCCCTGCGGAAGAATTTCCTCCTCGCATGCGACGCCGGCATCGCGCGCGAGCGCGTACAGCCGCTCGCGCACGCGCAGGCTCTCGGAAAAGAGCTCGCGGTCACGCGTGTCGCCAAGGAGCGTGACGGTCACGCTCTTCGCGCGCCGCAGCAGGATACGCAGAATGCGCAGCTCACGCCCCGTAAAATACGAAAAACCGTCGAGGAAAATGTCTTTATTTTCAATATATCCCGACGCTTCGAGGTTTTCCTCCAGCTTTTCAAGCACATCGCGCGCGTCGTGCCCCGGTGCGTGGAGCTTGCTGAGGTAAATGCCGTAGATGAGCGAAAGGTCGCGCAGCTTGTCGCCGCTCTCGCCTTCGATCTGCGCTACGCTCTCGGATAGCTGCTCGGGCGATACGGCGTAGGCCTGCAATTCCTCCATCACGGCGAGCAGGCTCTCCAAAAATGCCGCACGCTGCGACGGGCGCTTGTAGACCTTGAGCACCGGCGCAAGCTCCGTGAGCGTACGCTGGAGCGTCAGGAGCTTTCCGCCCGAATCGAGCGTCACGTCCGCGCTGCCGCCGCAGATGCCCAGCACGCGCGAGGCGAGCAGCTTGAACGTCAAGGCCTCGGCATGGCGCGACGCGGTGTCGCCGCAAACACGGCACAGGTCCATCTCCGCCACATGCGAGGCGTGCTCCGGCACGAGCAGGATTTGCTGCGACGAGTCCCCCAGCGCGGCGATCCTTTGCAGCACGCGCTCGGATTTGCCCGTGCGCGCGCGTCCCATCAGTATGTGCAGCAAGCGTCCTTCCCCCTTTTTCTCTCTTAAACTTATCAATATTTTATCCTAATTTTATCATAGTTTTCTTTTTCGGGCAACGCAGAAAACGCCGTACGCATATTTTCGCCCATCACGGGAAGACTACCGAAGACCAAACCATCTTTTTAAGGAGGGAACTTCATGGTCATCGACAAGATCGCGCTGACGCTTGCTATCATCGGCGCGCTCAACTGGGGCAGCGTGGGCCTTTTCGGCTTTGACTGCGTTGCCTTTCTCTTCGGCGGACAGACCGGTATGCTCAGCCGCGTGATCTACACGCTCGTCGGCCTTGCCGGCATCTGGTGCATCACGATGCTGTTTCGCGAGAAAGAGCCGATGGAAAGCGGCGGCCAGGCGTAAAAAATAAAAGGAGAGGGAGTTCCCTCTCCTTTTATTTTTGCGTTAAAAATTTTCTTTACCGCTCCCCAGTCGCTTCCGCACCTTTCAACTCGCGCATTGAGCGGCGGAACTGACGATAGAATGTGAAGCTCGTCAGCGCCACCGCGCCGAAGTCCGCCACGGGCTCGGCCAGGAACACCGCGAACGCCTTGTCCGCGAAAAAGTGCGGCAGAATATAGATGAGCGGGATGAGCAGGATGATCTTGCGCCACACGGCGAGGAAGAGCGATGTCTTCGCGTTGCCGAGCGCCACAAACGTCTGCTGGCAGGCGATCTGGATACCGAAAATACCGCTGCACCCCATGTAGATGCGCACGGCCCACGCCGCGTATTCGACCAGCGCGGGGTCATTATTGAAAATCAGGATGAACGCGCGCGGGAAGAGCTCGACCAGAAGCCAGATGGCCATTGAATAAGTAAAGCACGCGCGCAGCAGGCAGAAGTAGGCATCGCGCACGCGCTGGACGTTCTTTGCGCCGAAATTGTAGCTCACGATGGGCTGTGCGCCCTGCGTCAAGCCCTGAAGCGGCATGTTCGAAAACTGCATGATGCTCGTCAGCACCGTCATCGTGCCGACAGCCATGTCGCCGCCGTAGCGCAGGAGAGATGAGTTGAAGCAGATGGCGATGAGGCTCTCCGTCGACTGCATCACAAACGGGGAAAGGCCCAGCGCGATACACGGCAACACGATCTTCGCGTCCACGCGCAGGTTCTCGCGCTTTAAGTGCCAGCGCGTCTTCTTTCCCGTGAGGAACGTCATCACCCACACGGCCGACACTGCCTGCGAGATCACCGTCGCCAGCGCCGCGCCGCGCACGCCGAGACCGAGCACGAAGATGAACAGCGGGTCGAGAGCCGTATTTAAGAGCGCGCCGATGAGCACCGTCTTCATGCTCACGGTGGCGAAGCCCTGTGCCGTGATGTAGGCGTTCATGCCAAGTGTCAGCTGCACGAAGATCGTGCCGAGGGCATAGATTCGCATATAGTCGAGCGCGTAACCGACGGTGTTCTCGCTCGCGCCGAACATCAGTAAAAGCGGCTCGGCAAAGGACTCGAACAGCACCGTCAGCACCAGCGCCGTGATCACAAGCATCGTCAGGCAGTTTCCCATGATGCGCTCGGATTTTTCGCTCTCGCCTGCGCCCTCGGCGATCGAGGCGCGCGGCGCGCCGCCGATGGCCATGAGCGACGCGAACGCCGAGATGACCATGATGATTGGCAAGCATACGCCAACGCCTGTGAGCGCGAGTTTTCCGACGGTCTCGGCGGGCTGCATGTGGCCGATGAACACGCGGTCGACCAGATTGTAGAGCATGTTGACGATCTGCGAGGTGATCGTCGGCACGGAGAGCGAAAAGAGCAGCTTTTTGACGTCCCCGTGTCCCAGATCTGCGCGCTTATCCAAAATCATCACCTGAATCTTTCGTATTTTTCCGCATAGGTTGTCAGAATATCATGCCGCGGGGCGTTCGTCAAGCAAGCGGGCCGCGAAGCGCTCTATCATGGCATTTCCATAAAGCGCTTTTGGACATTTTTTCACTTTCTCCATTGCTTTTTCCGCGTGGGCTATTGTATAATTTGTTTTACAATCGCACCAGCGGAGCGCCCCGCGTTCCGCTTATCAAACAAATAACGGAGGAATCACCATGAACGAAAAGTTTTCCAAGCTTGGCTTTTATCCTTCCGACATTCTGCTGCCCAAGAAGGATGTCGATATGAGCAAGTGGGCGGTCGTCGCATGCGACCAGTTCACCTCTGAGCCCGAGTACTGGGAGCGCGTGGAGAAGACCGTCGGCGACGCGCCTTCCACCCTGCGCCTCATCCTGCCCGAGGCCAACCTGAAGGCCCCCAACGTCGACGAGTTCATCGCCGACATCAACGCCTCGATGAGCAAGTACCTCAAAGAGGGCATCTTCGAGACGCTCAAGGACTCCCTCATCTACATCGAGCGCGGCCAGAGCGACGGTAAGATCCGTCACGGCCTCATTGGTATGGTCGACCTCGACCAGTACGACTTCACCCCCGGCTCCGGCGCGCTGATCCGCGCGACTGAGGGCACCGTGCTCGACCGTATCCCCCCGCGCGCCCGCGTGCGCCGCAACGCCCCCATCGAGCTGCCCCACGTCATGCTGCTCATTGACGACCCCGAGAAGACCGTCATCGAGCCCCTGACCGCCGCGGCCGATAAGATGGAGAGCGTTTATGACTTCGACCTGATGGAAAACGGCGGCCACATCAAGGGCTACAAGCTCTCCGCCGAGCAGATCGACGCGGTCGCCGACGCGCTGACCGGCCTCACGACCGACGAGGCGATGAAGAGCAAGTACGGCGTCTCCGGCGTCGCTCCCCTGCTGTTCGCCGTCGGCGACGGCAACCACTCCCTCGCCACCGCCAAGGCCTGCTATGAAGAGCAGAAGAAGGGCAAAACTCCCGAGGAATACCTCGCGCTGCCCTCCCGCTACGCACTTGTCGAGGTCGTGAACAACCACGACGACGCGCTCCAGTTCGAGCCCATCCACCGCGTGCTCTTCGGCGTCGACCATGAGAAGTTCATGGAAGAGTTCAAGAAGTTCTATCCCAACACCCACGAGGGCAAGGGCGAAGGCCATGTCATCGAGGTCTGCTGGAACGGCCACGACGATTTCATCACCGTTCCCGACCCGAAGGTCCAGCTCGCCGTCGGCACGCTGCAGGCCTTCATCGACGAGTATCTCAAGCAGTTCGGCGGCGAGGTCGACTACATCCACGGCGATGAGGTCACCCGCGAGCTCGGCTCCAAGGAGGGCAACATGGGCTTCCTGCTTCCCGCGATGGGCAAGGAGCAGCTCTTCAAGACCGTTATGGCAGACGGCGTTCTGCCCCGCAAGACCTTCTCCATGGGTCATGCACAGGATAAGCGCTACTATGTGGAAGCGCGCAAGATCCGCTGATCAATTACAACCATTGCAGAAAAGCGCCGCCTTGCGGCGCTTTTCTCATCAGGAGGATTCATTATGGATTTGAAAACAGCCAGGATCTGGCAGGACGTATTGCTTTGGGGCGGCGCGCTGGTCTCCCTCGTCGGCGCATGGGGCTTTCAAAACACCGTCGCCGCGCTTGTCGGTCTCATGATGATGGGTGCTTCGCTCATCGTCTGGGGGCGCTTTTACCGCTGTCCCAAGTGCGGCGAACACCTTGGCCGCGGCACACCGAAACGCTGCCCGCACTGCGGTGCATGGGTCGCCGACGAGCCGGAGCCCGAGGAGAAGAAAAAGATCCAGCACAAGAAAAAGAAGCACTGAGCGCACAAGGAGGCCGCGATGAACGACAAAAAGCCCCTGATGGACTATCGCAGGGTCCAAAAGCTCCAAACACCGCTGCTTCTTACCGGCGCGCTGCTCAGCGGCGTCGGCACAAGCGTCAGCGTACCGCTTGTTATTCTCGGTATCGCGATCATGCTCTTTGCCATCGTGATTGGGGTTCTTTACTACCGCTGTCCGCACTGCGGCAGACCGCTCGGACGCATAGGTGAAGGCGGTGCCTACTGCCCCCACTGCGGCAAGGCGCTGAATGCGCCGGTCGAGGAGCCCGTGCGCAGCATAACTGTCCCCGCCTATGCTAAGCTCAACCTGACGCTTGACATTCTTGGCAAGCGCGATGACGGCTACCACGAGATGCAGATGGTCATGCAGACCGTTTCGCTCCACGACGATGTGACCGTCACGCTCACAGACGGCAAAGGCATCACCTGCCGCGTCGACGGCGCGGCGCTTCCCTGCGATGAGCGCAACCTCGCTGTCAAGGCGGCGAGAGCCTTCTGCGAGGCGATGGACTACGGCGGCGGCATCGACATCGCGCTTATCAAGCGCATTCCGTCCGAGGCCGGCATGGCCGGCGGCAGCGCAGATGCCGCAGCGGTGCTGCGCGCGCTGCGCGCGCTCGTCTCCCCCACCCTCACGGACGAGCGGCTCGAGCAGATCAGCGCAAGCGTCGGCAGTGATGTTCCCTTCTGCATCCGCGGCGGCACGCAGCTGGCCGAGGGCCGCGGCGAAAAGCTGACCGTCCTCAAGCCCGCACCGCGCTTCTTCGTCGCCGTCTGCAAGCCGGACTTCCCGATCTCCACACCCGCGCTCTTCGCGCGCGTAGACGATGTAACGATCACCGACTGTCCTGATACGGACGCGATGCTCGCCGCCATCGAGCACGGCGACGCGGACACGCTGTGTGCAAACGTGCGCAACGTCTTTGAGCAGGCGCTCGACGGCGAGCAGCGTGAGCGCATTGAGACCATCAAGCGCGATCTTCTCGCCTACGGCGCGAAGACGTCGGCGATGACCGGCTCGGGCAGCGTGGTGTTCGGCCTCTTCTCTGACAAAGCGGCTTGCCGCAGAGCGTGTGAGGCGCTGCAAGGCGAGTGCGTCAAAACTTTCTGCGCCGAATTTGTTTGAAAACTCAGAAAACCGTCCATACTCGAAGCAAATTCTTTGAGATGGGCGGTTTTTCGATGAAATGGACGAAATGGGAGCTTTCCCTTGCCGTTGGCCTCGCGGCCATGCTGCTTTTCTGCGCCGCGCGCGGCACTAATACCCTCCAGTGGTGGAGCGCAGCGTTCTCCCCGCTGTGCGACGGTATCCTGACGCAGAGCGCCGCAAGCGGTGATGTCGTAGTGAAGTCGAAGCTTGCAGAACTGCTGGCTCTGCTGATGGGCGGAAAATGACATGCTCTGCCTGCCATTTGAGCGAGAAAAAGGGAGTCGGCACTTTTTACGCCGGCTCCCCTTTTCATTATCCCTCGCACAGGATGTCGATCAGCTCATCCTTCTGCAAGCCCGCGAAGTAGCGCGAAACGTCCACATCGCCGAGCGCCTTTTCATAGCCCGCGCGGTACGGCGTGCAGCCAACAAAGTGCGCCGCCAGCTCGTCCGGTTCCGAGGCGCTGAAGAAGTCGCCCTTGAATGTCAGGGCCGCGATCTTTCCGTGCTCCACGGTGATGTAGGCCTCGATCAGGCCGCAGCCGTCCACGCGGCGGCGGCGCAGCATCGTGCACGCCGGAGAGAAACCGTAGTTCCAATCCCATGTGGCGTAACGCTCCGCGCGCAGCTTTTCCACCGCCGCAAGGTCGTCCTGCGTCAGCGGGTAGGCCTCGCCCGGATTCTCCTTCAGGATGTTTTCCAGCAGGATGCGGCGGAATTCCGGCAGCGTGACCTTTTCCGGCAGATGCTCGGCAACATTCGTCACGCGGCTGCGCACCGAGCGGATGCCCTTGGTCTGAATCTTTGTCGGGTCGACGCGCAGCGCCTCGCTGACGACAGAGAGGTCCGAATCGAACATGATCGTGCCGTGGTGCATCACGCGTCCCTGGCGGATGTATTGCGAGTTGCCGGAAAACTTCTTCCCGTCGATCGTAATGTCGTTGCGGCCGTTGACCTCCGCCTTCACGCCGAGCGTCGCCAGCGTGCGCACGACCGGTTCGCAGAAGAGCTTGAGGTCCAGCGCATTGCTCTCGCCGACATCTGTAATGAACGTGAAGTTCAGGTTGCCCATGTCGTGATAGACCGCGCCGCCGCCGGAAAGTCTGCGCACCACGCGAATGCCGCGTTCGCGCACGGCCCCTTCGTTGATCTCAGCGATCGTGTTCTGATACTTTCCGACAATGATCGCGTTGTCATTCTGCCAGAGCATGAAATACATGCGGTCGCGCGGGAGGCAGTCAAACACGTACTGCTCCATCGCCAGATTGTAGCTTGGATCGGTCGTCATTAGGTCCAGATATGATAGCTTCATGGTCGTGGTCTCCTTCTATCAGGGTCGTTGATTTTCAAGCCTTTTTCAGGGCTGTTATCCTTGTCTTTTCAGCTGCGCGCTCAGCCGCCGCGCCATCAAGCGGTGTCCCTCCGGCGTCGGGTGCAGACCGTCGAGCAGCAGCTCCGAGCGGATCGATCCGTCCGGCGACAGAAAATCCGCGCAGAAGTCGATATACGGCACACCAAACGCCGTGCAGTACCGCTTGAGCCATGCGCAGTACCCTTTCATCGTCCGCTCCGCCGCTTCAAAATCGACCGCGGCCGCCCACGCCCGCGGCGCATGCAGTGCATCCGCCGGAAGCAGGATACCAACCATCGGCAGCACGCCCACGGAAAAGAGCTGGTGGATCATCGCGCCCATATTTCCCCGCGCCGCAGCGTCGGAGCCGGAGTAGAACACATCGTTGCTCCCGCCCATCAGCAGCACATAGGGCCGGTCGGCGCCAAGGCCGCCCTCGCGCAGCTCCGCGAGCACCCCGCCCTGCATGCGCGCCAGCATGCCGCCGGTCGTGTCGCCGTTGATGCCCTCATTGACAAGCTCCCAGCCCGTCTCCTGTGCGCACAGCCGCGTCCACCGCTGAGACAGATGCACGCCGTATCCAAAGGTCAGGCTGTCACCGATGCAGATCAGTTTCATGATCTTTCCACCCGCGTTTCTTTCGGATCGATGGTAAGCAAAAAAGCCTTGAAAGTTTACACTTTCAAGGCTTTTCTTGGTGGAGATAAGCGGGATCGAACCGCTGACCTCTTGACTGCCAGTCAAGCGCTCTCCCAGCTGAGCTATACCCCCATGCCGTTTTACTTTTACCGTTCCGTTCGGCTCGGAACAAGTGATAATATAGCACACGGAGTCGAAACTGTCAACACCTTTTTGAAGAAATTTTTGCTTTTTTGAAAGGTTCTCCTTTCGCTATAGCATTTTCCCCCGATTTGAGAGGCTTTCTCGTTGGTCCCCGGATGCCGCCAAAGCCTCTTTCTCCCGTCAGATGCCAAGGGGGTGTGACCGCATGGATCAGGAGCGCGGTCAAAGCGGTCCTCCCCCTCTAATTTTGCTTAGCGCGTCAAAGCCGCAAAAAAGCAGGGCCCTTCCGCGCTCAAAAAAGCCCTGCTTTTCTTTTTACCCTCTCGCAAACACTGTGTAGCGTCCGCTCGGCGCGTCGAAGAAGTTTTCGCCTGCGACGGATTTGACGTGCAGGCCGTCGCTGCCGCGCAGCAGCGTGAACGCGCCGTAGCGCACCGTGCCCGCATTCTCGTTCAAGTGGTAGCCGAAGACCATGCCCTCGCCGTTCGTGCCAAGGTAGTTGAGCTGGCCGGTGTACTCAAAGTAAATCCCGACCTCGCTGTTGATGTCCTGCACTGTGAGGCCGCCGCCATCGGTCAGCGTCAGGATGTAGTCGCTGTCGTAGCTGCCCTGCTCGGCGGTGTCGTGCGTCACGGTCGCCGTCCACTCGCCGAGAAATTCCGACGGGATCGTGTAGTCCGCGTCGCTGACCGCACCGGAGAGGTCGTGCTTCTCCCCTGATGCGTCGACGGCAAACACCGTCTGATACGTGCCGTAGTCCTCCTCGACCTCGCCGGACTCGAACGAAACGATGTCCTTCACGCCGCCAAGCGGCCCGCCGTCGCAGAGGAAGCCCGCCGTCAGCCCTTCGAGCAGGTTCACATACTCCACCGCCCCCTCGCTCGTCAGCATGAAAATGTATGGGAAGTACCCCTGCCCCACCGAGCCGACGAACACATCCGTGTAGTCCGAATACAAACCCTCCACCGGGTAGACGGTCTCGTAGTCAAAGCGGAAATTCTCCGCGTACCACGCGGAGTCCGCCGTCTTTTCAAAGCTGACCGTCAAATCGCCGCCCGAGAGCGCTGCCTTGACAAAGCTGTCCTGCGCCGTCTTCTCGACCGTCTCGCGCGCGGAGAGGTCGAGCGCAAGGTCAGCGTCGTAGCTCTCCGCCCCGGCGAACGAGCCGACGGGCACGATCATATGCAGCGCGCCGCCGTCGAGATAGAGCCGCATTTCCGCGTTGATGTTCTCGTCCGAGAGCGTCCACGCGCGGCGCTCGACGTAGGACGCGATGAAGTCCGCGCCGCCCATGCTGCCGCTGAGCGCATCTCGGTACGTCTCATCAAAGTAGTTTGCCGCGGTGCGGCGCGCCGCCGTGATGAAGTCCTGCGTTGAAAGCTTGCAGCGCGCCAGCAGATCCTCGCTCATCAGCCGCTTGCCGCCGAAAAAGTCGTAGCTGTACGTCTCCGTCATGCTTGTGTCTCCGTCCATCTCCGCGCGCACCACAAGGCAGAGCAGGCTGTCGTTCCAGTAGCTTGTCCACGTGACGGAAAGGCATGTGAGCGAAACGCGGGAGGCCATCATGTTCTTCTGCTCCTGCACGAGTGCGCCGAATTGATCGGCGATCTCGTCGTTCAGCGCGGCGGCGACCGCCGTTTCCGACACGATTCTTGGCACATGGTAATTATACGTGAGCGTGTTGTTCTCGCTATCCGTGTACTCGCCCTCCTCGCTGTAAAGCTCGGAAATGAGTGAATCGTCGTAGCCGGACGGGGTGTCGTCCGTCTCCTTTTCGCCGCAGGCGGCAAGGTTCAGCAGCAAAAGCGCCGTGAGCAGCGCGGAAAACAGTTTTTTCATAGGGTCCCTCTCTCAAATTCAGTGTCTGTCTTTTCTGCCATTATAGCGGATTTTTGCAAAAGCGCAACGGCTTTTCGCGTGCGGCAGCGCGCGCCGATTGACAGAATTCCGCCGAGGTTATAAAATATGTGTACTTTCGAACTTCAGGAGTTTTTATGTACGATTATACACAAGCCAAAATGAACGACGACGCCATCCGCGCCATCAGCTCCATCGGCCTCGCCCATCTGGGCGACGCGGTGTACGAGCTGCTTGTGCGCACATATCTGTGCGTGCACGGCAAGGCGACGGGCAAGGGCCTTCACCGCGCGACGGTCGAGCTCGTCTGCGCGCCGCAGCAGGCGCGCTTTGCCGAAAAGCTCTTACCCCTTTTGACGGAGGACGAGGCCTCTGTGTTCCGCCGCGGGCGCAACGCGAATGTCCATTCCATCCCCCACCACGCCGACCGCGCGGACTATCAGAAGGCCACGGGCCTCGAGGCGCTGTTCGGCTGGCTGTATCTGCGCGACGATCACGCGCGCATCAACGAGCTTTTCAACCGGATGATGGAGGACGACAATGCCACTTGATGCGATCTGCCTGCGGGCAGTTTTACACGAGCTGAGACCTCAGCTCATCGGCGCGCGCATCGACAAGGTGCAGCAGCCCGCGCGCGACCAAATCGTTCTGCTGCTGCGCGGCAATCTGCGCCTGCTGCTCAACGCGGGCGCAAACCAACCGCGCATCCAGCTCACGAACATTCTGCGCGACAACCCTGCCCAACCGCCGATGTTCTGCATGCTGCTGCGCAAGCACTTAGTCGGCGCGCGCGTGCTGTCCATCGAGCAGCCGGACCTTGAGCGCATGGTGATCCTGACGCTCCAGTGCACGGACGAATTCGGCGAGATCAGCCGCAAGCAGCTCGTGCTCGAGTGCATGGGGCGGCGGTCGAACCTCGTCCTGCTCGACGCGCAGGGGCGCATCGTCGAATGTCTGCGCCGCGTGGACGCGGACCTTTCCGCCACGCGCCAACTGCTGCCCGGCCTTTTTTACCATCTGCCGACGCCGCTCGACAAGCTGTCGCTTTTATCGCAGGAGGAGGACTCCCTCGCCCTCGCGCAGCGCGGCGGCGACGCGGAGCAGGCTGTTGACAAGTGGGTGCTCGACCATTACACCGGCATTTCGCCGCTGATCGCGCGTGAATTTGCTTTCCGCGCGGGACATGAGACCGACGTGCGCTTCGGCGCGCTGAACGATGCGCAGCGCGGGGCGCTGGTGCAGGAATTTTCCGATACAGCCAACGCTGTAAAGGAAGATAACTATATGCCCGTCATCCTCTACCGCGACGGCAAGCCCGTGGATTTCACCTACCGTTCCATCGCGCAGTACGGCGCGGAAACGCAGGTCGAGACGCGTGAGAGCTTCTCGCAAATGCTCGACGAGTTCTACGACGCGCGTGAGCGGCAGGAGCTCTCCGCCCGCCGCGGCCGCGAGCTGACGCACGCGGTCACGGTCGCGCGCGACCGCATGGCGCGCAAGGCTGAAAATCTGAAGCGCGACTACGCCGCGACGCAGAAGCGCGACGAATTCCGCCTGCGCGGCGACCTCATCACCGCAAACCTGTACCGCATGAAGAGCGGAGAAAAAGTCTTGCATGCGGAAAACTACTATGAGGACGGCTGCCCGACCATCGACATCCCGCTCGACCCGCTGCTCTCCCCCCAGCAGAACGCCGCGAAAAACTACAAGCAGTACAACAAGCTCAAAACCGCCGAATTCCACCTGCGCGAGCAGATTGAAAAGGCGGAAAACGAACGCGCGTACTTGGAGAGCGTTTTGCAGGAGCTTTCGCAGGCGGAGACTGAGCAGGAATTCAATGAGATCCGCTGCGAATTGCAGGAGACGAACTACCTCAAAAAATCCAGCGGCGGCAAAAAGGAGCTCAAGCGCGCCTTTGCCCCGCGCACATTCAAAACGTCGAGCGGGCTCGAGGTCCTCGTCGGCCGCAGCAACGTGCAGAACGATCAGCTGACGAAAAAGGCCGACAAGCGCGACTACTGGTTCCACACCCAGCACATCCACGGCTCGCACGTCATCCTGCGCTGCGCGGGCCTCACGCCGGGCGACGAGGATCTGCGCGAGGCGGCGATGCTCGCATCCTACTTCTCGCAGGCGAAGGAGAGCAGCAGCGTCCCCGTCGACTACTGCCCCGTGAAGTTCGTCAAAAAGCCCGCGGGCGCACGCCCCGGCATGGTGACCTACGACAATTACCGCACACTCTATGTCACGCCCGAAGAAGGGCTTGCCAAAAAGCTCTTTATCAGGTAAACTATTAGAAAGCGATTCCCCTCTCCCCTGTTGGATAACAAAAGCAAGTTTGATGTTGGAAAGGAGAACCCCATGGACAAAAAGAGAAAAACCGTGCTCATCGCCGTCGCCGCGATGCTGCTCGTCGTGGCTATCTTTTTGCTGCCGCGCCGTTCGCAGCCGCTCGGCGAGCTGATCCCCGCGCCTGAGACCGCCCGCGTCGACGGACTCTTCTACATTTCGACCATTGTTCCCACGCCGGACGGCTACGGCACGTTCGACACCGGCGACTGCCGGGTAGAGGGCTATCCGGACAGCGAGGCCGCCGCGGCTCTGCGCAGCGCTATGTCTGAAATTTCGGTGCAGCGCTATTACCGCCTGCCCACCTCGCTTTTCTCCCGCTTCACGCAGAACTGGAACTACGCCACCATCTGGTGGATCCCCGAAGACGGACAGAAGCACGACCTATACCTCAACTGGGACGAGGGCTTCATCTACGATGACGCCCACCCCGCCGTCGCCTACAAGATCGACGGCAACGCGCAGCAGGCGTTCAGTCAGCTCTGCGCCATCATCAGCGAGTACGGCGCGTACACCCGATAAAATTCAGTAATAAAAAACTCCGTATGAGAAATCTCATACGGAGTTTTTTTGCGTCCTTACAGCATTTTCTGCGGCATCTGCCACGCGTTGTGGTCGGTGTGCAGCAGGTGGTGCGACTTTTCGCCAAGCGGCGCGCCGAGGTAGTCCTTGTAGAGCGCCTTGACATCCGGATTCTCGTGTGAGAAGCGCAGAAGCTCACCCTGATCGAGCCGCCAGAGCACATTGCCGCGATCCTCGGCAAGCTCGGTACCGTCGTGGATGGGCTGGCCGCCGCCGCCCGCGCAGCCGCCGGGACAGGCCATGACCTCGACAAAGTCATACGCTGCGTCGCCGCGCTTGACAGCCTCAATGAGCTTGCGGGCTTTCCCGAGCGAGCTCACGACCGCGACGCGCACGTCGCCCGCGCCGGGGATGTTGAACGTTGCTTCCTTCCACCCATCCATGCCGCGCACGGCGGTAAAAGCGTCAGGATCAGGGTTCTTGCCCGTAACAAGGAAGTACGCAGAGCGTAGCGCCGCGTCCATCACGCCGCCGGTCGCGCCGAAGACGACCGCCGCGCCGGTCGCGGAGCCGAGCGGGCTGTCGAACTCCTCCTCGGGCAGATACTTCGGCTCGATGTGGTTCGCGCGCATCATGATATTGAGCTCGCGCGTCGTGATGCTCACGTCGACATCGGGGTCGCCCGCGTCGTTTTTCATCGTCGGCAGCGCGCATTCGCTCTTTTTCGACACGCACGGCATGATCGAGACGACGAAAAGGCGCTTGGGGTCGATACCGACCTTTTCGGCAAAGTAGCTCTTCGCCACCGCACCGAACATCTGCTGGGGCGACTTGGCCGTGGAGAGATTGTCCGTCAGTTCGGGGTACTGGGACTTCACAAAGCGAACCCAGCCCGGGCAGCAGGACGTGAACATCGGCCACTGATACTGATCCTTGTGGGTGAAGCGTTCGATAAACTCGCTGCCTTCCTCCATGATCGTGAGGTCGGCGGCAAAGTCGGTGTCGAACACATAGTTGAAGCCCAGCTCGCGCAGCGCCGCGACCATGCGCTTGGGCGTTGCGAACTCGCTTTCGAGCCCGAACTGCTCGGCCCATGCCGCGCGCACCGCGGGCGCGACCTGCGCCACGGTGACGACGTTCGGATCGTCGATTGCGTCGAAGACAAGGCCCGTGTCGTCGCGCTCGCGCAGCGCCGCCGTCGGGCAGTGGGTGATGCACTGGCCGCAGTACGTGCACTCGGTATCTTGAATGCGGCGGTTGTACGATGCGTCGACGACCGTGCGCGAGCCCGTGCCGAGAAGGTCCCAGATCTTCACGCTCTGCACGTTTTCGCACACCTGGATGCAGCGCAGGCACTGCACGCACTTGTCGTTTTCGCGAATGAGCGGCGTGGAATAATCCACCGCCTCGTGACGCAGCTTTTTGGGGAAGTGCGTGCCGCGCATGTTGAAGTCGTTCGCGAGCTGCTGCAAGGTGCAGTTGCCGCTTCGCGTGCAGTTCGTGCACGATGTATCGTGGTGCGAAAGAATGTGACGCAGGTTCATGCGGCGCGCCTCGCGCGCCTTGGCGCTGTTCGTGAAGACGACCATGCCGTCCGCCACCACATTGTCGCACGCGGGGACGAGGCGTTCCATGCCCTCGACCTCCACGCAGCAGATGCGGCACGCGCCGATCTCGTTGATGTCCTTTAAGTAGCACAGCGTCGGGATATTGATATTGACCGAGCGCGCGGCCTCCAAGATCGTGGTATTCTCGGGCACGGTGACGCTCTTGTGGTCGATGGTCAGTGTAACGTTTCTTACCATTTGCCTTTCCTCCCTCCGCGGAAGATGCCGTAGCCGAAGTGGTCGCAGCGCAGGCAGCGCGACGCCTCGGAGTATGCCTCTTCATCGGTGAGGCCGCACTCGATGCACTTGAAGTCGTGCTTGCGCTCGCCCGCCTCGCGCTCGGTGGTGTCGATGCGGCCGTGGGGCGGCTTGTTGTTCAGCCGTGCCGTGGGGATCTCGACACCGGGGTCGATCTCGTGGTGGAAGCCGAGGTATTCGTCGATATTCGCCGCGGCGACCTTGCCGGCCGCGATGGCGCGGATGACGGTCGCAGGGCCGGTGACGCAGTCGCCGCCGGCGAAGACGCCGTCCATATTGTCGATCTGGCCGCTGGCCTCGGCGACGAACGCGCCGCGCTTGATGGCGATCTTCGTCTGCTCAAAGCCGTGGGTCTCCACGCCCTGACCGATGGCGACAACGACAACGTCCGCCGCGATGCGCTTTTCGCTGCGCTTGGCCTTTTCGGGCGCGGGGCGGCCCTTTTTATCCATCTCGCCGATGATCTGCGGCTGTGTCCACAGCGCGACGGCGTGGCCGTTCGCGTCGGTCTCGATGCGGACAGGGGCCTGCAGCGTCACGAGCTCCACGCCCTCGGCCACGGCGCCCTCGACCTCCTCGGGAAGCGCCGTCATATCCTCCTGACGGCGGCGGTAGACACAGCTCACCTTGCGCGCGCCCAGTCTCACCGCGCTGCGGCAGACATCCATCGCGACGTTGCCGCCGCCGATGACGACGATGTCCTTGTTGCGGAAGTCCGGCATGTAATCGTCGCCGACATTGACGTTGACATGCACATCGATGCCAAGCGCCAGCATCGACGCGATCTCCGCGTCGAGCATTTCGCGCGGCAGGCGGTAGTTGGGGATGCCGTAGCGCAGCATGCCGCCGAGCTTCGCGCGCTTTTCATACACGGTGACCTTGTGGCCCATCAAAGCTAAGTAATACGCCGCGGAAAGGCCGCTTGGGCCGCCGCCGATGACGGCGACCTTCTTGCCCGTGGGCTCGGCACAGTCGGGCTGCGGCACGTAGCCCGCGTTATCCACCGCGTAGCGCTTGAGGCCGCGGATGTTGACCGCGTCGTCGATCATATTTCTGCGGCAGCGCGCCTCGCACGGATGCTCGCAGATGTACGCGCAGGCCGAGGGGAATGGATTATCCTTGCGGATCAGGCGCACTGCGTCGGCGTAGCGGCCGTACTTGATGAGCACGAGGTAGCCCGGGATATCCACGCCCGCAGGGCACAGCGCCACACAGGGAACAGGCTCGCGCATGCCGCCAAGACAGCGGTGGCGCAGAATATGCTCTTCGTAGTCGTCGCGGAAGCCCTGCACGCCGTCAAGCACCAGGCGCGCCGCATCGCGGCCAATGGCGCAGTCGGCGCTGTTGACGATCACGCGCGCCACGCGCTCGATGATCGAGATGGTCTCCATCGTGGCTTCGCCCTCGAGCACCTGCTCCATCAGCTCAGAGAGCTGGCCGAGGCCGATACGGCAGGGAACGCACTTGCCGCACGTCTGCGCATGGCAGAGGTCCAGAAAGCTCTTGGCCAGGTCCACCGGACACAGTCCCGGAGGGCTTGCGGCGATACGCCGCTCCACATCGCGGTACAGCCCGTCGATGACGGTCTGGGCATGGGAGGGCGTCATAATATCGAGTCTTGACACTGCTGTTTTCTCCTTTCACTGCTTGCCATCAGTGTAGTATCGGCCGGCAGGACAAATGCACGTATCCCGCCGCCTGATGTCAGCATCCATAAATAGATGTTATCTATAATAAACATTAGTCATTCCATTTTCAATAGTCAATGCGGATTTTTTGTCATATTTTTCCATTTCACTCCATTTGGCTAACAAAGAAAAGCGAGGGCCGCAGCCCTCGCCTGTTCTTCCCTTTTATTTGCCGCGGATCTCGTCAAAGGTATCGGTGATGGCCTTCTCCGGCGCGGGCGTTGCGAGCGAGACAGCCACGATCGCGACGCACGCCGCAAGGAACGCGGGGAGCAGCTCGTAGATGGCCCACGCGCCGCCCATCGGCGCGATGAGATACTTCCAGATGAAGACCACCGCGCCGCCAGTGATCATGCCCGCGAGCGCCCCCTGTTTGTTCGCGCGCTTCCAGAAGAGCGAGAAGAGCATCACGGGTCCAAACGCCGCGCCAAAGCCCGCCCACGCAAACGAAACCACGCGGAACACGGAGCTGTTGGGGTCCCACGCAAGCACCATGCCGATAAGGGCGATGCAGATGACCGTGGTGCGCGCGGCCAGCATCGTCGTGCGCTGATTCATCTTCATGCCGAACGAGTGCTGCATGAGATCCTGCGACACGCTAGACGCCGCGGCCAAGAGCTGCGAGTCCGCGGTCGACATCGTTGCGGCCAGAATGCCCGAGAGGATGATGCCCGCCATGACAGCGAGCAGCACACCGTGGCGGCTCATCAGATCTGCAAGCTTGATGATAATGGTCTCAGACTCCGCGCTCGTCGTCAGGAAAGGCACCTTGCCCGCGGCGGACACGCTGTAGCCGATGACGCCGATGCACACGGCGATGAACATTGAGATGACAACCCAGATCGTCGCGATGCGGCGGGACTGGTTGAGCTCCTTTTCCTCGCGGATGGCCATAAAGCGCAGCAGGATGTGCGGCATGCCAAAGTAGCCGAGGCCCCATGCGAGCGTGGAGACGATGCTCAGAGCGCTGTACGTCGAGGCCGTGCCGGTTGCGGCGTCGTAGCCCTGCGTCATGTTGAGATAGCCCGGCAGCGCGCTGGCGTTGTCGATGACCGTGTCCAGTCCGCCCGCCTGCTGCACGCCGAAGCACACAATGACGATGAGCGCGATCGTCATGAAGATGGACTGGATCAGGTCGGTGAACGAAACGGCCATAAAGCCGCCCATCACCGTGTACAGCACGACCACAATGCCGCCGACGATCATCGCCGTGTGGTACTCCACACCAAAAAGGCTATTGAAGAGCGTGCCGATGGCCTTGAAGCCGGACGCCGTGTAGGGAATGAAGAAAATGAGGATCACGACCGCCGCGATGCAGGAGAGCAGATGCTTCTTATCTCCGAAGCGGCGGGCGAAAAAGTCGGGGATCGTGATGGCGCCGAGTTTGGCCGAATACCGGCGCAGGCGGCGCGCGACGATCAGCCAGTTGAGATACGTGCCGATGGCCAGACCGATGGCCGTCCACGTCACCTCCGGCAGTCCGCAGAGGTAGGCAAGGCCAGGCAGACCCATCAAAAGGTAGCTGCTCATGTCGCTCGCCTCAGCGCTCATGGCCGTGACGATGGGGCCCATCTTGCGGCCGCCGAGGTAGAAGTCGTCCGAGCTGCTGCCGCTGCCCTTTTTGCCAAAATACACGCCGACGAACACCATCGCGGCGAGATAGAGAACGATGGTCACTACAATAATGATCTGTGCGCTTGTCATGTGATTTTCTCCTTCAGTTTTCGTTAAGACGAGCACAATATAGCACAAAAGAAAGCAGACGTAAATACAGAACGCCGTACAGAATAATTTCTGTACGGCACTGCAAAATTCTGAATTTTTGATTGATTTTACTGCATTTTCTGCAAGACGATTTAGTAGACTGTTTTTGAAACGAATTTTACTTTTTTCGAAAGCCATCTAAAAACAGCGGCATCATCTGCTGCGCATACTGGACGAGCGAATATTCCCCGCCCGAAAGGCACCAGTCATACATCAGCCCGCGCTCGAACATCGCGTAGGCCTTGACGATCTCGCTCACGGTACGCGTGTCGGTCAGCTCCTCGCGCTCCTGCCCCTGAGAGACGATTTGGCGCAAAAGACGATAGTACGTGCGTTTGCGGTCGAGCAGGTGCTTTTCTCCCTTGGTCACGAGCTGGGAGGAAAAAAGCCGCGCCAAAAGCTCGATGGAGACCGTGTTTTCGATCGTCGTGAACAGCTCCTGATTGAGCCAGCACAAAAGCTCGATGCAGTCCATCTCATCGTGGGGCTGCTGCATCAGTTCCTCATACCGCTCGTCAAACAGCACTGAGAGGGACGAGAGCAGTGCGTCCTTGCCGTCAAAATAGTGGTAAAACGAGCCCTTCGATGTCTCCGACTCGAAGATGATCTCCTCCACCGTCGTCTCCTCATAGCCCTGCTCGTAAAAGAGCTTCCACGCCGCCGAGACGATGCGCGCCTTGGTGTTGCGGCTCGATTTTTTTGCCATGTGCTCCCCTCCCCTGTTTTTATTGATTGTATCACAGTGCGCCGCCCGCTGCCAAGCGTTTTGCGCTCACCCAAGGTTTTTCCGCAGGAATGTGCGAGCATTTTCAAAGAAAATGCCGTCCGCGTCCGCCTGCGATACGTCGCGCGAGAGCAGATACTCGTAAAAGTCCGCCGTTTTTTCCGCCGAATCGAGGCACGGCGGCAGCGCCGCGCCGTCGAAGTCCGAGCCGAGGGCGAGGTTTTTGCGCGCACCGAGGTCGAAAAAGTGCGCCACATGGCGATAGACGTCGTCTAAGCTCCTGACCGCTCCCCCGTCGCGCAGGAATGGCCCGTAGTAGTTGAGGCCGATCAGGCAGCCGCGGCGCACCATCTCCTTGATCTGCACGTCCGTCAGGTTGCGCCTGTGCGCGCAGACCGCGCGTGCGTTGGAGTGCGTGGCGAGAAACGGCCTTTCCGCCGTCTCGAACACGTCCGCGAGCCCCGCGTCGTTCAGGTGCGAGACGTCGACCAAAATACCGCAGCGCTCCATCTCGCGCACGGCGGCGCGGCCAAAGTCCGTCAGGCCGCGGTCCGTCACATTGCCCGAGCCGAGCTCGTTTTCCCCGTTCCACGTCAGCGTCACAGCGCAGACGCCCTGACGCTTCAGCTCCCCGACGCGCGACAACTCGCCCGCAAACGCGCTGCCGTTTTCCACACTCAAAAAGGCTGCGGTTTTCCCCGCCGCCCACGCGCGCTCCATATCGGCAACATTGCGGCAGGGCGACACGCGATCCGCGAATTTTTGCATCTGGCGATTGAAATTCGCGCAGGCGTTGTCAAAAAAGCGGACAGCCTTCTCCCCGCGCAGCTCATCGGGCACGAACACGGCGAAAAACTGCGCCCAGCGGACATCATTCGGAATACTTGTGAGCGACAGCGTGCGCGCGGGATCGTCGAGCGTGTCGATGATGTTCGATCCTGCGTACATGCAGTCGGTCAACGTGTCGCAGTGGAGGTCGATGAGGGCATAAGGGCGCATGCGGGCACTTCCTTTTCAAAAAAGATCACGCTGCATTATACGCTCTTCCCGCCCGTTTCTCAACCGGCAAAGTTTAAGGAATTCTGAGGATTCTTAGCGTGCTCTTTACAAAGGCGCGGCAACACTGATATACTGGGCATCGAAAGGGGCGAAACGCCATGGACAATATTTCCCAGATCATCTCCCGCTCGATCGGCGGCTACAGCATCGGCAGCATCCTTTCCGCGCTGCTGACGTTCCTCATCTGCCTGATCGTCGTGCGGCTCGTGCTCAAGCTCTGTTCGCGGCTGCTCTCGCGCGCGAACCGCCTGAACGAGCGGCTGCAAAAGGTCATCCTCACGAGCCTCAAAACGCTTCTGTATCTGCTTACCATCATCATCACAGCCGAGGCGCTCGGCATCAACACCTCGTCGCTCACCGCCATCATGTCGGTGCTGACGTTGGGCGTCACGCTGGCCGCCGAGGACATTCTCGGCAACGTCGCCGGCGGGCTCGTCATTCTCTTCTCGCATCCGTTCTCGCTCGGCGACGAGATCGAAGTCGGTGGCACGACCGGCACGGTGCGTGAAATTTCACTGACGCACACGAAGATCGAAACGCCGGACGGACAGATCGTGCTCCAGCCCAACCGCGAAATGTCCAGCTCGAAGATCATCAACTTCACCGTCCTGGGCCGCCGCCGCATCGTCTACAAGGTCACAGCATCCTACGACGCGCCGACGGACGAGGTGAAGCAGGCCTGCATGGACGCCGTTCTCGCCTTCCCCGCCGTGCTGAAAGAACCCACGCCGACGGTGTATCTCTCGAATTACGGTGCCAGCTCCATCGAATACACCATCCGCTGCTGGACGGCGGCAGACGCCTACTGGGACACTTATTTTAAGATGTACGAGCGCCTGCGCAACACCTTTGCAAAGCACAACGTCGAGATGTCCTACGATCATCTGAACATCCACGTCGTGCCGGAGAAACAGAATGAAAATTAAAGTCGTCGATATGACATATGAACAGGCGCTCGCCCAGCCGCCGCAGGTGCACAAAAAGCCGAAAAAGCCGTCGCTCCTGTTCCGGACGGTTCTGCGCGTGACCTCCGCGCCCGACCTTCTGGCGACGCATTTCCACTGCGAGAAGACCGGCATGGAGCAGATCAAAAGCGATGAGCCCTGCCTTGCCCTGATGAACCACTCGTGCTTTCTCGACCTCAAAATCGCGGAGGCGGTGCTGTACCCGCGCCCGTTCAACATCGTCTGCACGTCGGACGGCTTTGTCGGCAAGGAGTGGCTGATGCGCAGCGTCGGCTGCATCCCCACGCGCAAGTTCTGTTCGGACGCGGCGCTCGTGCGCGATATGCTCTACTGCGTGCGGACGCTCAAAACGTCTGTGCTGCTCTACCCCGAGGCGAGCTACAGCTTCGACGGCACGGCCACACCGCTGCCGGAGAGCATCGGCAAGTGCGTCAAGGCGCTGAATGTGCCGGTCGTGATGATCCGCACCTACGGCGCGTTCGCGCGCGACCCGCTCTACAACGGGCTGCAAAAGCGGCGCGCGAAGGTCTCGGCGCAGATGCAATGTCTGCTCTCGTCCAGCGACGTTGCAGAGAGGAACGTCGCCGAGATCAATGAGCGCATCTTTTCCGTCTTCCGCTTCGACAATTTCCGCTGGCAGGAGGAAAACGGCGTCTCCGTCAGCGAGCCGTTCCGCGCCGACGGACTCAACCGCGTGCTCTACAAGTGCCCGCACTGCCTCGCCGAGGGGAAAATGGAGGGCAAAGGCACATCACTCATTTGCCGAAGCTGTAACAAGGAATACCGCTTGACAGAGATTGGTACGCTGGAATGTTTGAACGGCGAGGCCGCGTTCACCCACGTGCCGGACTGGTACACCTGGGAGCGGCAGTGCGTGCGCGAGGAGCTGGAAAGCGGTGCCTATCAGCTTGATATTCCCGTGCAGATCTGCATGATGGTCAACATGCGCGAGATCTGCCGCGTGGACGAAGGCCGGCTGCACCACGATGAAAACGGCTTCCACCTGACCGGCTGCGGCGGGAAACTGGACTATTTCCAAAAGCCCGAGGCCTCGTACAGCCTGTACGCCGACTATTTCTGGTACGAGATCGGCGATATGCTGTGCATCGGCGACCACAAAGCGCTGTATTACTGCTTTCCGCAAGGCGGCGGGGATGTGGTCGCTAAGACACGGCTTGCTGCCGAAGAGCTCTATAAATTAAAGCGCGCCGCTAAGGCGCGGGGATAATGCAGCACAAAGTGCTGCCGCCTTGTTCCCCACACCGTGTGGGAACGCGGATAAGGGAGGGGTGTCTCTTTTTTGAAAAGAGACACCCCTCCCTTACACCCTCCCAGAGAAAATTTTTCATTGCAAGCGAGCAGCTCGAAGAGCTGCAATGCTTGCCGATTGCACCTCTTGCGTGCGGCAAAGCCGCATTTACCCCTGCTATACGACTTGGCGTACTCCTATCATCCGCTGCCGCTCTGCCCATCTCGCGCTGGTACAGCCTAATTTCCGTCTACCGGAGCACTCATCAATGCGCCGAGCGAAGCAATGCCGCATTCCGCAGGCAGTCTGCCGCCAATCTAACGTCACTCGCGCCTCACGATAGTAAGGCGCGGTTGCAAATCGGTCACGAATTGCAGGGATTCATGGCGAAGCCATGTACACCGCACCTACATTGCGCAGCGCGTGCAGTTCTTCAAGATTGAAACTGCCAATGTGTGGGGTCGAGGGGGAAGGCCCCTCGTCCTTTCTCTCGGGGGTTTAAGGGGGATACTCTCTTTCGAGAAAGAGAGTATCCCCCTTTAGCGCACTCCCGCACGGCGCAGGGAATCCCCCGACGGCCTCAGGCCGTCATAATTTTCAAGCGCTTTGCGCATCAAAGCCTTTCAAAGATTTCTTCTCCTCGCGGAGAAACACGATCACGCTCAGAAGGAACGGGAAGAAATACGTCGCCACGCGATAAAGTACCAGCGTCGACGAGGCGATTGCCGTGTCCGCCCACGGGGCGAAGAGCAGCAAAAACGCAAACTCCATCGGGCCCACGCCCGCGACGTTTGGCAGCGCGCTTGTGATGAGCAGCATCAGCGAGGCGAGCAGCTGCGCCTGCGCGAAGTTAAGCGCCGTGCAGCCCACGAGCCGCAGCGCGGCATAGGGGATGGAATAGAGCACGAAGAGCTTCACAAGGCTCACGGCGATACCTTTGACGCGGATTGACGGAACGAGCAGCACCTTTTTCGCCTCGCGGTTGAGCTCGGTGAGACTATTCGCCCACTTTTCGCGGCGTTCGTCCCACTTCGGCGTGTGCGGGAGCTTGCCGAGCAGCATCAGCACTAACTTCAGCACCTTATCCAAGGTGTAGAGCAGCGTGAGTGCGATCACGATGAGCGCGCCGATGACATAGCCGATCAGAAGATAGCGGGCAAGGCCGCTGGCGCTCTCACGCAGCCAGTCGCCGCTGAGCAGCAGCGCGACCGTCGCGTAGATCAGCACGGATATCTTGTGCAGCACGTATTCGCTCGCCATGATGCCAAGACCGCTGCCCGCGTCCAGACCTCGCCTGTAAAGGTAAAAGCTTTGCATCGGCAGCGTGCCCGCACCCAGCGTCGCGATATTGCCGAACACGCCGAGGAATGTCACGCGCAGCGCGTCAATAAACGTGCAGTCCGGCTTTTTGTGGTGGATGATGACGAGGCACAGCACGGATTCCATCGCCTCGTAGGCAAAGCCGAGTGCGAGCAGGAGCAGCACGCCCCGGAACGGCACAGCGCTCAGGTTCTTGACGATATCGGGCAGCACGTCGCGGAAAACAAGGATGATGGCAACAAAGATCAGCGCCAGCGTGAGACCGCTGACGAGATAGGTTCTGCTCCGTTTGCTTTTCAATGCTGTTCCTCCCCGCCTTCGCAGATGATGTTATGATAAAATTTCCTTTTGCAGCACCTCGGCGATGTCGGTCCACTCCCACGGAAGACCCACGGCATTTTCGCCGAAGTGTCCGCCGCAGGAGACGCGGCGGTAGATCGGGCGGCGCA